>Ga0193735_1000533_pt1 | contig 12099 bp, 10 predicted proteins | sample U1m2metaG_FD_145080 | JGI IMG/M metagenome (GOLD analysis project Ga0193735, IMG submission 145080) | Soil microbial communities from a riparian zone of the East river system, Colorado, United States - U1m2 | ecosystem: Environmental > Terrestrial > Soil > Riparian zone | place: USA: East River... | reverse complement strand
TTCCGCGCTCCTTACGAGCGCGATGACGACTCCGGCCAGCAGAATTCCGAACGCCACGTACCACGGGAAATAATTGGGCGGAGCGGCGGGCTCGGGGGAGCGTCCGGCCGTGAAGATCGCCATCTCAGAGCGAACAAGAGGGATTCGGGTGCCAGTGCTGTCAGGGATACTGACGCTTCTTACGTCGTTCGCCATCCGGACCGGCAGGAACATCTCGTCCCACACCGAGATCAGCTTGTCGGCCGGATGTCCAAGCGCGAGCGTCACGCCGGTGTAGAGCGGGATATCGCCTGTCATCAGCCGCTGGGTGTGCGAGCGATACGTTCCGGACGTCACACGGGTGACGGTCGCAAGCTGCAGCTGTCCCGACACGGCGTGATCGAGCGCATCGCGAAGTCGCGTCGAACAATTATCCCGGTAATAGTCGTACCGGTAGAACTTGTTCTCGGGCAGCGCATTGTTCTGGACGAACTGCTGCAGCTTGAGCCGCTGCGCCGGGGTGAGATTGAGCTCCTGTGCCAGGATCGAGCGGTCGCGCTCCTTGTAAAAGCGGACCATGGGTGCGAAATCGATCGCTTCCATCCAGTAGCGCGTGTCGCCAGTCAGAAATCGGCGTAGAAAGTGCGGCTGATTGAAGTCGAACATTCCCCAGTTGTAGGTGACGTCCGTGCCGCGCGTGCGATCCTTGATCCAGATCGCGTTGTGTCCGAAGCGCTCCCACACGACGTCACCCCAGCCAAACGTGAGCAAGTAGACCGTGAGGTTGGACCCAGGCTCCGCTGCAGCGGGCGTGACGACAGCGTTCGAAGGCGGATTCTGCGTGACGCCTTGTGCGTCGAGCATTGTGCCGAGCGACAGACTGAGAGCGAGTAACGAAATGAGGGCGCGTGCTTTCATGCGCCGTAAGATGCAAAAAGGCTCACCTTTCTGTGAGCCTTTTCTCAGCCGGCGGGCAACAGAACGGATGCGATGCTCCCTTTTCCCACCGTGCTCTCCAGCCGCACCTCGCCATCCATCGCGCGTGCGAAGTCGCTGGAAATTGCCAGCCCGAGTCCGATCCCCTGGTAGCGCCTGGTGGTACCCCTCTCCACCTGGAAGAATGGCTCGAACACGCGCTCGATCTGATCGCTCGGGATTCCGACACCCGAGTCGCTCACCCATATCCTGACGAGACCATCGCGGCGATCGGCACCCACTCCGATGCTGCCGCCCGTCGGGGTAAACTTCATTGCGTTTGCAAGGAAGTTGACGAGGATCTGGCGCAGCTTTTCCGGATCTGCACGGACAGACAGCGCCGGATCGTATAGGTCGCACGAGAAAGTGAGCTCCTTTCTTTCGAGCTCGGGGCGGATGAGGGCTTCAAGAGTCGCGACCACGTCATGTACCAGCACTGTCTGGACGTCGACCCTGAGCTTGCCAGCTTCGATTTTGGCGAAGCTCAATACATCGTCGATCATACCCAACAAATGCTGCTGATTCAGCTGAATCCGCGCGAGCGAAACACTCTGCTTTTCGGTCAGCGGCCCGTCGACGCCAAGCGTCAACAAATCGACGTACCCGGATATTGCGTTCAGCGGGGTCCGGAGCTCGTGACTCATCACCGCCAGAAATTCAGCCTTGGCGCGGTTTGCCTCTTCAGCCCGCGCGCGCGCGCGTCGCACCTCTCGTTCCGCGCGGCGTCTCTCCGCGATACTCGCACCCAACACCATGAATGTCGCAGCCGCAACGCCCATGAAGGTCTGAAGAGCGATGAGACTCTGATGGAGCGCGGGCCTGACGAACGGACCGTGCGCCAGCGCCGTTCCCCATACGGCGATGACCGAGACCACGAACGCGGCCGTTACCGCGCCCCGCTGGCCGAATCGGAGCGCCGCCCATATGAGCAGCGGAAAGAACAAATAGGCTTGAGCATATTTGCCGGTCGCTGTCGGCAGTCCCGCTTGACCCCCGAAAATCAGCAGGCTCGCTACGACCACTGCGATTGCCAATGCTAGCGCTTCCGCCCGTCGTTTCTGATCGCCGAGCCTTCGTGGACCGCTCGCCCAAACCAGTAGCACCGGAGCGACGAGGAGATCTGCGATCATGTCACCCAGCCACCAGGCGCGCCACGTTTCCCACAGTTGCGCGGCGGACACGATCCCGCCCAGGTGGAGGCTGGTCACTCCGACCGTGGCACTCACCATTGTGCTCAATCCGGCGGCGAGCACGATGAGTCCCACGACGTCGACAACCCGCGCGAGCGACACCTCAAATCCGGGGATTCGGCGCAAGGCGTAGACTGCGAGCACCGCCTCGAGGGTATTCCCCACTCCGAGCCCGAGCGCCACAAGTATCGGCGCACCGGTAAGTAGATTGGCGATAAATGCCCCAGCGAACACGCCGGGCCAAAGCCGGGGTCCGAAAATCAGGAGCGCTGCGAGGGAGAGCCCGCTCGGCGGCCACACCAGAGTCGCGAAACCGCCAACTGCGTCCATCATGAGGCCGGCTCGCGCCGCGACGACGTACACGATTGCGAGTGCCGCAATCGCGAGCGTATAGCCGAGCCGGCTCCTGGCGATGGTCAGGCTAACTTGTTTCAGGAGGTCAATTTAGCTATAGTTGTCAGTTCTACACGAACACTCAAAGAGACTCCAATGAAGCCCGATATCCATCCAGTATACGCAACGGCGACCGTCAGGTGTGCCTGTGGCAATAGTTATCAGACCCGTTCGACCCAGGCGGAGATTCACACCGACATCTGCGCCCAATGCCACCCGTTCTTCACGGGCAAGCAGAAGCTAGTCGATACCGCGGGACGCGTTGAGCGTTTCCGTCAGAAGTACGGCAAGCCAGCCGCTGCTGCGCCTGCCACCGAAACCTGAGCCTCCGCGACCGGCTCAGAGACGCCATCGAGCGGGCCTCTGAGGTAGAGCGAGAGCTCTCCGATCCGCAGAATGTAAGGGACCAGCAGCGCATGAGTGCGCTCGGCCGAGAACTCAGGCACCTCCAGCCGCTGGTGCAAATGGGCACCCGGCTCGAACGATTCGAGCAGGAGCTCGCGGAAACCCGCGAGCTCCTCGACTCGGCTGACGCCGACATGGCCGAGGAAGCGAGGGCCGAAGAAGCCCGGCTCCAGAGCTCCATCGACACGCTTCTCGAACAGATAAAGCCTGCCCTCATACCGCACGATCCCCTCGACGACCGCCCCGCGATCGTCGAAATCAGGGGCGGCGCCGGCGGCGACGAGGCGGCGATCTTTGCCGCCGATCTCTATCGCATGTACACCCGCTTCGCCGAGGGACGGCGCTGGCGAGTAGAGGTGATCTCGCAGTCCGACGGGACTCTGGGCGGGGTGAAAGAAGCCATCTTCAAGGTGAAGGGCGAAGGCGCGTTCGGCGCCATGCGCCGGGAATCCGGAGTACACCGGGTTCAGCGAGTGCCAGTCACCGAGAGTCAGGGCCGCATTCACACATCCGCCGCGACAGTAGCCGTGCTTCCCGAAGCCGAGGAAATCGATCTCAAGATCGAAGACAAGGATTTGCGCATCGACGTCTTTCGCTCGTCGGGGCCTGGCGGCCAGAGCGTGAACACCACCGATTCCGCAGTGCGCATCACTCACATCCCTAGTGGAATCGTCGTCAGTCAGCAGGATCAGAAGTCACAGCTTCAGAACAAGCTCAAGGCGATGGAAGTGTTGCGTGCTCGGCTCCTCGACGCCAAGATCGCCGAGCAGGAGGCCGCACGCGCCCGCATGCGAAAGACGCAGGTGGGGACTGGTGATCGGTCGGCCAAGATCCGCACCTACAATTATCCGCAAAACCGCGTCACGGATCACCGCATCAACCTGACGCTCCACGAGCTGACGAAAGTTCTCAACGGCGAAATCGAGCCCTTCATCGAGGCGCTGAAGGTCGCCGACGTCGAGGAGAAGCTCGGTGAGTAAGAGCACCGCCTCGCGGGGTTTCTTTCCGTCGGCGCTGCCGATCGGGACCATCGGTGATCTGCTCGCTGGATGTACCGCAATGCTCGAATCTGTTGGCATTGGCGAGCCCGAACGGGAGGCGCGGGACATCATCGCCGCGGTGCTCGACGTGCCGAGGTTCTGGGCGGCCGCCAACTCCGTCGCTGATGCGTCTCCGGAGGTTGCGGTATCGGTAATTCGCGCCGCGATGAACCGCGCTGCCGGAGCACCCCTCGCCTATGCCGTGCGCCGCGCGTCATTCCGACATATCACTCTCGACGTGGATGAGCGTGTCCTCATTCCGCGAGTGGAGACCGAGGTTCTGGTCGAGCGCGTGCTGGATCGCTGCAGCTCGAAGACCCGTCGCATCGCCGACATCGGAACGGGCTCGGGGGCAATTGCTCTCTCGCTTGCATTCGAGCGCGAATTCGACCTCGTGATCGGTACCGACATCTCCCTCGACGCCCTGGCAGTAGCGTCCGCCAATGCTTCGTCGTTGGCGAAGGTCCTGAAATCGAGCGTCGAGTTCCGCGACGGCTCACTGCTTGCCCCTCTCGCTGGCGAAAGACTCGATGCTGTCGTCTGCAATCCGCCCTACATCAGCTTTGCCGAAATCGGCGATTTGCCGGCGGATGTCCGCGACTGGGAGCCTAGCCTGGCCTTACTTTGCCCCGACGACGGGTTATCGGTAAGCCGCGCGTTGATTCGGGGATGCCCGTCCGTGCTCGTGCCGGGCGGATTCCTTGCTCTCGAGGTCGATACTCGCCGGGCGGGTACCGTCGCCGAGATGATCGCTGTCGATGGCCGCTATTCTGGTGTCGAGGTGCTTCTGGATCTCACCGGTCGCGAGCGATTCGTCTTCGCGACGCGCGCATAGCGTCGTCGAAAAGCCGTATAGGAGAGGCAATGCTGGAAGAGAAAGGAAAGGAGCTGGGCAGGCTCATCGGGCAGAGTCCCGAGTACCAGGCGCTGAAGCGATCGAGCGAGGCGCTCAACGAAGATCAAGGGGCCGTAGCACTCCTTCAGCAGATGGAGAAGCTGCGTGGTGAGGCGCAGCAGCTAATCCAGCGTGGGGAGAATCCCACTCCGGAGATGGAGCAGCAGCTCGACTCTATGCTCGAGAAGATTCAGTCGCAGCCGGCGTATCAGCGCGCGGTCTCCGCGCAGGAGAACTTCGACAAGCTGATGCTGCGCGTGAATCAGTGGATCATGGACGGGATGAAGAAGGGCGCAGCGAGTCCGATCATCACCTTGTCCTGAGAATGGCGCGCGGTAGGCTGATCGTCTTCGAGGGAGCTGAAGGCGCGGGGAAAACCACCCAGATTCGAATTCTGGCGGAGCGGCTGGCGACCGCCGACATTCCCTCTGTTGCCGTGCGCGAGCCCGGGGGCACGCCAGTGGGGGACGACATCAGAGAGATTCTGCTCCATCCCGAGCAGGAGATCACGGCGGCGAGTGAAGCGCTGCTGTTCATGGCATCCCGCGCGGAGCTCGTTGCCCGGGAGATCCGCCCCTCACTTGGCAATGGCTTTGTGGTCCTGCTGGATCGTTTTTTTCTGTCGACGTACGCCTATCAGATTGTCGGCCGAGGATTGCCGGAGGCCGAAGTGCGCGCGGCGAACGCGCTGGCAACGGCTGGTCTCGTTCCCGATCTTACGCTTCTCCTGGACATCTCCGCAACGCACGGGCTCGAGAGAGCGGATGCGCGTGGCGCGCGTGACCGGATGGAGAAAGCCAGCGACGATTTTCACGCGCGCGTCGCAAATGCCTTTCGCGAATTCACAGATCCGGCGTGGCAGCACTCCCATCCTGAGTGCGGACCAATCAAGTTGATAGATGGAGCCGGTAGCGAGGCGACGGTGCACGAACGAGTTCGCTCAACCCTCGCCTCGACGTTTCCGCAACCTTTTGCCACCGTCAAGAGTTAAGCACCAATGAACCTCAACTTCTCCAGCTCCTCGACCCGCGCGCGCACGATGATCATTGCCGGAACCTTCGTCGGCGCCATCGTCACCGGGGGTTGGTTGCTGCAGCGTGGCGCGAGCATCGGGACATTTACGGCTTACGAGGGCGCTCAGCTATTCGAGAGCGTCTTCCGCCGCGTTCAGAACGATTACGTCGACGCCGTCACCGATTCGGCGCTGTACCGGAAGTCGGTGGACGGAATGCTGTACGAGCTGAGAGATCCATATTCGACGTTCCTCCCGCCCGATCGCTTCGCCAGACTCAACGAGACAACCAGCGGGAATTACGCCGGTCTGGGGGTGGAAGTCGATTTGCGCGATGGGTGGCTGATCGTGGTTGCTGCGATGCCCGGCGGTCCGGCCGAGCGCGCGGGCCTGCAGGCCGGAGATCGGATCATCGAGCTCGCTGGGAAGCCGACCAAGGGCTGGACGATCGAAGAGGCGTCGAAGGTGTTGCGGGGAAAGCCCGGCACGACTGTGGCGCTCAAGCTCGAGCGGCCCGGCGTCTCGACTCCGATCGATCTCAGGGTGCAGCGTACGACGATTCACCAGAGCGCGGTGCGAAGAGCATCACTGCTCGGAGATGGAGTCGGATACATCGACCTCAAGGCGTTCAGTGATTCAACCGCGAAAGAGCTCAATGGTGCGATCGCTAGTCTGCTTTCCCGTGGAATGAAGACATTGGTGCTCGATCTCCGCACCAATCCGGGCGGCCTGTTGAACCAGGGAGTCAGGGTCTCCGATCTTTTCCTCGATCCCGGCCAGAAGATCGTGAGCATGCGCGGGCGACTGCCGGATGCCAATCGCGAATACGCCGACACGGCGAAGCAGCGCTGGCCGCAACTTCCGCTGCTCGTTCTCGTCGATGGCCGGAGCGCGAGCGCGGCGGAGATTGTTGCTGGCGCGCTCCAGGATCACGACCGTGCGGTGCTCATTGGGACGCCGACCTACGGGAAGGGAAGCGCACAGAGCGTGATTCCGTTCGGTGCGGACGGCGGTCTCAAGATCACGACGGCCCGCTGGTTCACTCCCGCGGGTCGCTCGATCGCCCGGAAGCTGCCGGCTGACGACGACTCCGACGATGCGCCTTTGCCCGGGCGTCAGCGATTTCGCACCGATGCTGGTCGGACGGTATACGGTGGCGGCGGCATCACTCCTGATGTGATCGCCGGCGACAGCACGACACCGGCCGCCGAAGCGAATCTTCTGCGCGCGCTTGCCGCCAACGCCGGTCACTTCCGCGATGCGGTTACCGACTACGCGCTCAATATGAAGGCTACGCGTGGAGTCACCTCTCCGGACTTCGTCGTCACGCCGGCGATGCGCGAGGAAGTTTGGCAGCGTATGAAGGCGCGGGGTATCGACATTCCGCGCGATGTGTACGACGAAGCCGAGCCCCTCGTGTCGCGCGTGATCGCCTTTGACATCGCCCGATACGTCTTCGGCAGCGAAGCCGAATTCCAGCGGCGGGCGTCAGTCGACAAGCCCCTCCAGAAAGCGCTCGAGCTGGCTCGCGGAGCGAAGACGGAGCACGACCTGCTCAAGAAGGTCGCGGCCCACCCAGTTGCCGCGGACAGCGTCGAAGGCCAGTGAGCGAAAGAGTTTTTATCATCGGACCGGGACACGTCGGGCGCGGACTATCTCGCGCCTTTCGAGCGTCAGAGGTCGCAGTGGTGGGTCTGCACGGCAAGCGCCCATCGGGCGTGGCGAGCTCGAGTGGAGCCTTGCCGGAGGAGATGTCGGGCGCGAACGTCGTCATCGTGTGCGTTCGAGATCCACAGATCGACGAAACACTCGACGAGGTGATGGCGGCGGCGAAGAGCGGGCTGGTCGAGCGCGGCACGGTGATTCTGCATACGTCGGCGATAGCCGAGCCCGAGGGTCTGCGCGCGCTCTCGGAATCGGGATTTCCGGGAGGCACTTTCCATCCGCTCGTTCCATTCAGCGATCCGGAGGTCGCGGCGGAGCTGCTGCGCAAGGGATGGGTGGGCATCGATGGCGATAACGCCGCGAAGAGCACTTCGCGCCGGCTGGCCGGGCACCTCGGAGCGCGCACGCTGGACATCCCCGCCGGAAAAAAGCCGGCGTATCACGCCGCGGCTGTCATCTCTTCGAATTTCCCGGTGGTGCTGGCGTCGGTCGCCGGCCACCTCCTGCACGACATTGGGATCCCCGACGCCAGCGCCTACCAGGCCGTTGAAAGTCTGATGAGTGGAGCGCTCGCCAACATGAAGCAAGCGATGCCTGACGATGCGCTCACGGGGCCGGTCGTGCGCGGGGATGCGGAGACGGTGGGGAAGCACCTGCGCGCGCTGAAGGGACACGAGCGGGCGCTGGAAGTGTATCGCGCTCTATCTGCTGCGGCGGTCGAGATTGCGCAAAGGCGGGGGACCGATCCTAAGAAACTCGCGGCGGTTGGGGGGTTGGTTCGAGCCCAACCCAAGTAAGAAACTGCAACTGAACCGCTGCCCGCGACCCGCTAAACGCTGCCAGCTGTTCGCCTCACAACGTCGGGACGTTACCAGACTGGGTCATGCCACAAGCAATTGCTTTTGGCATTACGCCACGGAGGACTGTCCCCACGTCTGCAGCGACGAGCTTGTAGCGACAAGCGGGTAGCGGGCAGCAGTGTAGTTCTCAGTTGCAGTTTGTTAGTAAGCGACCCCGCTCATCTGCGACTGATCGACGATCTTCGCCCCCTTTGGAACCGCGAACCGGAAAGTCGATTTACCGAGCTCCGGGTTTGGAGTGAAGCTCGTGATCACGACGTGCCGCTTGAGCCCGTTCGCGCTCTCGACATCGAACTGCCTGATGCTCGAGTCGGCGTCATCGATCCACACCTTGGCGCTGGTGAATCCGGCGTTGGCGCGCTTGGGTACCAGCGTTACCGCGTGAGTTGCACGCCCGCTCACGTTCGCTGTGCCCGACGATGTAACCGTGAAGCGCGTGCGGGGCGCGTTGAGAAACTGTTCCGCCGGGTCCACGGTGCTGGCGTTACTTCCGGTGTACGGCATCCGCATCACCTGCCCGGGAACACTGCTCGGGAGAAAGACCCACAGCGTCGAGCCATCAGCGGCAACCCGATCACCGCTCTCGAAAGTGATGCTCAGGAGGTTGGGCTTCTTCCGAAGAATGACTCCGCTCGTCGTCTGAGAATTACCTGTGAGCGGATTGGTGAGAGTCTGCCTGAATTCGGCTCGCATGCTGTTGAGACGCGCATAGGCCGCGACGGCGCGATCGATGATGGCATCGGCGCTCTGCGCTCGCGCGGAAATCGGTACCACCGCGAAGGCGAACGCCGCCAGGGGGATAAGCTTTTTCATATGTAAGGCTACCCTGCTACTGCTGTGCCGTTCCGCCTTTTGGCGTCGGGATGCTGCGCCCAATCGCAGCGGCAACGGCGCGGAGCTCCGAGACCAGCTGGGTGAACTGATCGGGGTAAAGCGACTGCGCTCCGTCCGAGAGTGCGCGATCGGGCTCGGGATGGACCTCGATGAGAACTCCGTCAGCGCCGGCGGCAACAGCGGCGCGCGCCATCGGAATCACCTTGTCGCGGAGTCCGGTGCCGTGACTCGGGTCGGCGATGATCGGCAGATGCGAAAGCCTGTGCACGATCGGAATCGCGGTCAGGTCCAGCATGTTGCGCGCGGCGGGATCGAAGCTGCGGACACCGCGCTCGCACAGGATCACGTTCTGGTTTCCTTCCGCCAGAATGTACTCGGCGCTCAGCAGCAGATCGTTGATGGTCGCCGCCATTCCGCGCTTGAGCATGACGGGCTTCTTCATTCTGCCGACGGTCTTGAGCAGCGAGTAGTTTTGCATGTTGCGCGCGCCGATCTGGATGCAGGCCGCGACTTCCGCCACCAGCTCCGCTCCTTCGGCATCCATTGCCTCAGTCACGACCGGAAGGCCGGTTTCCTTGCCGGCACGCGCCAACAGCTGAAGCCCCTTCTTTCCCATTCCCTGAAACGAATACGGGGAGCTGCGCGGCTTGAACGCGCCGCCTCGGAGCGCCGTTCCGCCCGCTGCCTTGACGATGCGCGCAGCGGATAGAATCTGTTCCTCCGATTCGACCGAGCAGGGTCCTCCGATCACGACGACCGCATCGCCACCGAAAGTGACACCCGGCGCGATCTCGACGACCGTATTCTCTGCGCGCCATTCGCGCGACACCTGCTTGTACGGCTGGCTGACGTGGATGATCTGCGCGACGCCCGGCAGTGCCTCGAGTCGGGACGCGTCGACACGTCCGTCGTTCCCGACGAGACCTACGGCGGTCCGCTGCGCGCCCGGCATCGGCCGCGCCTCGTAGCCCATCTCCTGAATGATACTGACGACGCGATCGACGTCTTTCGCCGTCGCGTCGTGCTGCATGACGACTAGCATTTACGCGATAAGTGGAGCTGTCTCGGCGGCTTCGGCGGGCTCGTCGTGCAGCTGTGGGGTGTGCGCAGGATGCGCGGGAGTGATAGTCTCGTCCACGGTCCGGCCACGCATGCGCACGCTCACCAGCGACGAAACGCCTGGCTCCTGCATTGTCACTCCGTAAACGGCGTCAGCCGCCTCGGTCGTCGTGCGCGGATTGTGGGTGATGACGATGAACTGGGTGTTCGCCTTGAACCGGTTGAGCATCCGTACGAAATGCCCGATGTTCTGGTCGTCGAGCGGAGCGTCGACTTCGTCCAGCAGACAGAACGGGCTCGGCTTCGTCAGGAAGATTCCAAACAGCAGCGACAGCGCGACGAGCGCCTTCTCCCCGCTCGACAGCAGATGGATTCGCTGGGTGCGCTTCCCACGCGGAGAGGCGTGGATCTCGATATCGCCCTCGAGCGGGCTATCGGGATTCTCGAGGCGCAAGTCGCACTCGCCGCCGCCGAACAGCGTCATGAAGATGTTGCGGAAGTTCTCTCGAACCTGAACGAAGGTCTGGAGAAACAGTGCCCGCGCCGTGGTGTCGATTTCCCGAATTGCCTGCTGAAGTGAGCTCTTCGCCGAATTGAGATCGTCGCGCTGGGTCGTGAGGAACGCCAGACGCTTGGTCTCTTCATCGTGTTCTTCGATTGCGAGCGGATTCACGGGACCGAGCGCGTCCAGCTGCTCGCGCACGAGCGCCGCCTCTGAGCGCAGCGTCTCGTCGTCCATCTCGATGGACTCGGCTCCAGCGAGCAGCTCGTCGACCGGCTTCTTCCATTCGGCTTCCAGACGCTCACGGATGGCCGTTCTTCGACCGGACAACTCGGTATAGCGGAGCTCTGCCGCGTGCAGCTCTTCACCCAGTGCGGCGGTGTGACGCCGCATCTCGGCGAGCGCGTGCTCTTCGGCCGATAGCTTCTCGTCCACTTCCCGAACCGCCTGCACGGCATCGGCAAGCTTCTGTTCGGCGTCCTCGAGTGTCGCCAGCCTGGCGTCCAGATCGCTCTGCCACTGTGAGATCTGTTCAGTCAACTGCGCGTCGGCGCTCGACAGCGTAGTGAGTTCCTGCTGTAGCGATTCGAGTCGCCCGGTTGCCGACGTAAACTCCTCGCTCAAATGCCGCTGGCGGTCCGAGGCCACGTCGAGTTGGGCCTGGGCCTGCGCCCGCCTGATCTGGCTGGCTGTTCGCTGCTCGCGCGCTTCCTCCTGTTTGTGCTCGGCCGCGGCGAGCATTTCACGCGCGGCTGCCACGCCGGATTCACGCTCTGCGATCCTGGCGGCGATTTCGTCCGTGCTCGTTTCAAGCGCGTCGAGTCGGGATTTGGTTGCGGCTTCGCGTTCAGTCAGCCTCTCGATGAGGGCGCGTGCTTCAGCAGCCTCGCGTGCGGCTCGCTGATGCTGCCGGCCGAGCGCCGCCGAGCGATCAGCGGCGTCAGCGCTAGCGCGAGCTGCCTGCGACGCTGCCTCGTGTGCGACAATCGAGGCACGATCTGCGGCCGCGAGCGCGGCCTTCCCGGACTCCGCGGCGGCCACTGCGCCGTGCCGGGCCGATGCGCTGTTGGCAACCGCCTGCTTGAGCTCGGTGATCTCTGCGCGTCGACGCAAGGGTCCCGGTCCCGATTCCGCGGCGGGCAGCCAGATCGCCCCACGCGCATCTACGAACGCGGTGCCGCTCTCCATCGATGTCACGCGCCCCAACAGCGTCCGCACCCAACCGCTCGCCGGCGACGATGACTCGACCAGACTGGCCAGCCCAGCGCCGTCGGAAACGTCGGACCCCTG
>Ga0193735_1000532_pt1 | contig 12118 bp, 12 predicted proteins | sample U1m2metaG_FD_145080 | JGI IMG/M metagenome (GOLD analysis project Ga0193735, IMG submission 145080) | Soil microbial communities from a riparian zone of the East river system, Colorado, United States - U1m2 | ecosystem: Environmental > Terrestrial > Soil > Riparian zone | place: USA: East River... | reverse complement strand
GGCGGAAAAAGTCAGAAGCTCGGCAAATTGTTAGATGCTCTGCACGGACGCGGACTGGCGGATTTCGTGGCGATCGATATCGGGATCGTTCGCGGGCTTGCTTACTATACCGGCATCGTCTTTGAGGTGTTCGACCGGGCCGGAAAATTTCGCGCCATCGCCGGCGGCGGGCGTTACGATAACTTAATCGCGCAACTTAGTGACGGCGCCGTTTCAATGCCCGCGCTCGGTTTCGCCATGGGCGACGTCGTGCTCGGCGAATTGATCAACGAAATCCCACAAGCCCGTGAAGCGATGCAGAAAGCAATCGCTAGCGACAGGAAAATCGACATCTACATCGTGATCGCGAAAGAAGAACGCCGTGCCGACGCGCTCAGGCAAATTCAGCAACTTCGCGACCATGGCTACCGCGTCGATTACCCGCTGACGAGCGAAAAGGTCGGTAAGCAATTCCAAACCGCCGAGCAGCTCGGCGCCCGTGTTGCGGTGCTGTTTGGAGACGAATGGCCACAATTGAAAATCAAGAATATGGCGACGGCTGAGCAAGAACTCGTGGCATTCGAAAAACTGCCAGGCCGCCTCGCAGAGCTTCTTTGACCAGTCGACGTTGCTTTGATATACGTGAACTATGATTGACGAGGTTCGAAAAGCGGTGCGCAGGGTCCCATTCCAGCCGTTTTGGATCGAACTCAGTAGCGGAGAGCTTATTTCCGTCCCGCATCCCGATCACATTCTTGTGGGACGCACTCGTGTCGCAGTCGAAGACGACAAAGGTGTAATCGATGTTCTTTCCGCTCTGCACATGACGCGCATTCGTTGGCAGCAGCGCGAAACGCCGGCGTAGCTCAGTGGCGCCAGGTTAGCGCACGCGCCTTCGTTATTGATTCTGTCGTCCCGACCCGTAATCGCTTGCGAGATTTTTCGATTCGCCCAGAGTGAGGCCATATTCTCGGCATCGCATGTACCGCACCCACAATTGCAATTCACTTCGCAAGACAGACATCGGCAGCGAAGTCGCGCTTGCAGGCTGGGTAAATGTTACGCGAGATCATGGCGGGGTGATTTTCATTGATCTGCGTGACCGCGAAGGATTGACCCAGGTTGTCTTTCGGCCTGAGGAAAATGCGCAGCTTGCGAAGCAGGCGCATACATTGCGAAGCGAAGACGTAATTCAGGTTTCGGGTCGCGTTGCTGCGCGCCTGCCGGGCACAGAAAACCCGAACCTCGCTACAGGCGCTGTCGAAATCATTCCGAGCGACCTGAAAATTTTGAATCGGGCGGACACGCTGCCGTTCCCGGTTGATGCTGATCCGCAGAATGAAGATTTGCGGATGACGCACCGGTATTTCGATCTCCGGCGGCCACGTCTCGCACGCAATCTGCGGCTGCGTCATCGAGTCGCAAAGGCGACGCGCGATTATCTCGACAGCCAGGGATATGTGGAAGTGGAAACGCCAATCCTTTCCAAAAGCACCCCGGAAGGCGCGCGCGATTTTTTGGTACCTAGCCGGATCACGCCCGGAAAGTTTTATGCGCTACCGCAGGCACCTCAGCAATACAAACAACTGCTCATGGTAGCCGGCGTGGAGAAGTATTTTCAGATCGCCAAATGTTTTCGTGACGAAGATTTGCGCGCGGACAGGCAACCAGAGTTTACCCAGATCGATATTGAAGCGTCGTTTGTAACGCCCGACGACATTTTCGAGATTACTGAAGGAATGCTGGTGGCAATTTTCAAGGCCACGCACAACGTCGACATCAAAACGCCCTTTGATCGGCTTACCTATCGAGAAGCGGTCAGCAGATACGGTAGCGATAAACCAGATCGGCGTTTTGGAATGGAACTGGTCGATCTAGGCGAAGTCTTCCGCGAAAGCAGTTTCAAAGTTTTTCGTAACGCGCTCGATGCAGGTGGCGTAGTGAAAGCAATCAACGCGAAGGGCTTTGCAGGAATCACGATTGGCCAAGCCGATGAATTAACTGAGGTTGCAAAGTTGTACGGCGCGAAGGGACTCGCCTTTATTAAAATTGAGAATGGCGAGTGGAAATCGCCCATCGTGAAATTTTTCTCTGAAACGGAAAAGCAGGCGTTGCAATCGCGACTCAATATCGAAGAAGGCGATTGCGTTTTCTTCGGCGCAGACAAATGGGAAATCGCGTGCGAAGTTCTTGGCCGATTGCGGTTGCGCATCGCCGAAATACAGAAGCTCACGCCCGGTGCTGAAGTCTGGGATTTCCTTTGGGTGACAGATTTTCCGCTTTTCGAATGGAGTCCGGAGGAAAACAAGTGGAACGCGATGCATCATCCCTTTACCCGACCGAAAGCTGAGGACCTGCCATCGTTTGAAGCGAAGAAATTCCCGGAGGTTCGTGCCGAGGCATACGACGTCGTGCTAAATGGTGTCGAGATCGGTGGCGGCAGCATGCGAATTTACGAGCCGGAGTTGCAGGACAAAATGTTCGAGGCTCTCGGCATCAGCCCGGAAAACCGGCAAGCGCAGTTTGGCCATTTGCTGCGCGCGTTGCATCTTGGCGCGCCGCCGCATGGCGGAATCGCGCTCGGGCTCGATCGGCTAGTCATGCTCATCGCTGGCGAACAAAGCATCCGCGACGTGATAGCGTTCCCGAAAAACAATCGCAGCATCGACTTGATGTCGAGTTCGCCAGCTGAAGTCGATGCCCGACAATTGCGCGACTTAGGGATAAGACTCGCCAGCAACAAAAGGGACGGGTAAATTACCTGCACATTGCTCGGTGGCGGCTAACGTGAAGCGCGTTCAGCTGCTTCACTCTTCACGCAAGAGTTTGGATGGATCGACGGCAAGCGCTCGCAGCGCTGGAATGGCGGAAGCTACAATGCCGAGCACCGTCATCGTTAGCACAGCGCCGACCACGACCACGGGATCTCGCGGGTTCGCTTGATACACAATCTGCCCCAGAAGCCGGCGAGCGAAGACGCCACACAGCAGCAGCCCCACTAACGATCCGGCCCCAAGCAGCACGATGGGGCGTCCCACCGCGGCGCTCATCACGTGCTTCGTGCGCGCGCCCAAAGCCACGCGGATGCCCAGCTCCTTCATCCGCCGGCTCACGTTGTAGGCCGCCATGCCGAAGATCCCCGTCACTGCCAGCATCGCCGCGAGCAGGCTCATGACGCCAAGTGCTAATGTTACCGCGCGTGGCGCAAACAGCGCACTCGCCATCGCATCCGGCCAGCTCTGTACGGCGATCGGCGCATTCGGCTCCATTGCGCTCAGGGTGCGTTCGAGCTCGGGCGCCATTTCGTTCGGCGCCCGGTACGACCGCACGACGAAAGTCGTGTGCCGCTGATCGCTTTGGAACAACGGCAGATAAACAACAGGCTCGGGCGACTCTTGCATCTCGTGGTACTTGCCGTTCTCCGCCACGCCCACGACTTGCCTCAAGTGGCCCAACATAATAAAGCGTTGTCCAATCGCAGGCGTGTCGCCCCACATCTTCTGCGCGAAGGTCTCGTTCACGAGCGCCACATACGGCGTCTGTGCGGTGTCACGCCATGAGACATCCCGGCCTCTAATGAGCGGGGTACGGGCAGCTTCGAAGTAGCCCGGTGATATCGTAAACCGGTACGGCGCCAGCACAGAATTGTTCAGGCTGAAGTCGGTCGTCTCTGGCGGGTAAACGGGAACGCCCCGCAGACCGCCAGTGAAGGGCACTTTGCTCGTGGTCCCCGCCGCCGTCACCCCGGGGATGCTTCGCACAGCGTCGATCATCGCCTTTGTTTTCTCCAGCGGGATGTTGCCTTCCACTTCGGGCCAGTCCATTTCCGCCACCATCGCATTCTGCGGGTCAAAGCCGAGCGGGGCGTGCAGCATGCGCACCATACCGCGCACGGCGACGAGCGAGGCCGTTACCAGTAGCGTGCAGACTATGATTTGTGCGCATAACAACAAATCCCGCAGGGCCAACCGGCGCAGTGGAGTTGAATCCACCGGTCCGCTCTTCATCGCCTGCAATGGATTGCTCTGCCAGACTGTTCTCGCCGGAATCATTCCGAACAGCAGCCCGCTTGCGAGTGTTAAGATCAGGGCCGCCAGGTAGACACTCACATCGACACCCACTGGCAGATGGCTATAGGACGATTGCGCCAAGAAGCTCGGCAATGACCCCCGGTTCGGCACACCAAGCAGCAGACTTGCGATTACCAGCCCCGCGGCGCCGCCCAGCATCGACAACACCATCGCCTCAGTAAGGAGTTGCCTAACGAGTCGCCACCGACCCGCTCCCAAGGCGACACGGACCGCCAGTTCCCGGCTGCGATCCGCCCCGCGCGCCGCAAATAGGCTGGCCAAATTCGCGCACGCCGCGACCAGCACCAGCAGAGCGAGCCCCGCCACGCTGTAAAGAGATCCGCGAATGACGTCACCATTGTCGCCGTAGAGTCCTGGACGGATCAATCGCAGCGGCACGCCGGTGTCTGTCTTTGGATACTCCTTGGCCAACTGCGCCGCGATCGCACTCAGATTTTCCGCAGCCTGCTCGGGCGTCACTCCTGGCTTTAGCCGGCCAAGCACCACCAAAGGTCTGCCCGTCCGGTCCTCCAGGTAATCCCGCTCGAAGTAGTTCACGATGGGGATCCAATAATCCGGCCAGTCAAATTGCTCCGTGCCGTGGAACCGCGCCGGTGCCACACCAATCACCGTAAATTGCTGCTTGTTGAGCTGCACTGTCGTCCCGACAACGCCCGGATCACCGTTGAACACGCGCCGCCAAAGACTGTCGCTCAACACCACATAGGGCGCTGAATTTGGGCCATGCTCATCCGCCGGCTTGATGAATCGTCCTACCTCCGGCCGCACGCCAAGCAGATCGAAATAATTGCCGGTCACCGCATAGCCGGAGACACTCAGCACCGCTTTATCCCAGCGGAGTATCGCCTCAGAATATCCATAAAAGCCGGCGATGTCGCTGAAGGTGGTGCTTCGTTGCCGGTAATCTTCAAACGCCGGATACGATGTCGTTAGGAGTTTCCCGCTCGTCCACGGCTTGAAGCGAAGCTGGTAGAGATTCTGCGGGTCGCTGACATCAAGCGGGTGCAGCAGGACCGCATTCACTATTCCGAAGACGAGGACGTTTGTCCCAATCCCGAGCACGAGAGTGACTAAAGCTACGAGCGTGAACGCGGGTGATTTCCAAAGCACGCGCAGCGCGAAACGAACATCCAGCAGCAGGTCCTTCATCGCATTAACCCTCCCCTGGGTTTTGTTTTGTCGTGCGCGCTCCTCGCTGCAGCAAGGTACGGGAGTGAAATTCCCGGCTTGGCGCGGTCAATAACCCAGAGCCTTTTTTCGCTCCGCCGCGCCGGGTAGAGCATCCTTTTTCACTGTGATCGCCTCGCTGCCCGAATCCTTCACCTCCTGTGCCTTGACCGCATTGAACTCGGTATCTTTGGCGAATTCCGGCGGAAGATCCATGTCCGCATAGATCGCGTGCACGGGGCACACCTCCACGCATGCCATGCAATCAATGCACTCATCCGGGTGAATGACCAGCTGGGTCTCCAGCTCGTAGAAGCAGGCGACAGGGCAGACTTCTACACAGTCGGTGAACTTACATCCGTTACATTTTTCGGTGACGATGTGAGCCATGGGATTTGGAATTGTTGAGAGTTGAATAAAAAACCGCCGTTACGAATAATTAGCGACCCGTCACGAGTCAAATTCCCTCAGCTCATCACTTGCCTGCGAGCTCCCGCGCGTGAGCGATTTCGCCGGTTTTGACCGAGCGAACTTGATTAGCCTTGAGTGTCACGACCGCAACGGTTTGACCATCCAAACAGATGAATTCGACTTCATAAGCTTCGCCTCCCGCGTGAATGTGGACCACAGTACCTACGTCTCCGGCTTTCAATCCCTCACGCGGCACGTCTTCGGTCAGCACCACACGGTCATGTTCGTTAATCATAACAGGCCTTTTAAAGGATAGGCTGTGATCAGCCGGGGTGCAATTTGTCCGCGATCAAACTGCCAGACGGATCTTATGCGAGGCTGCCGTCCATCAGGCGTTCGAATTTCTCCCTCGACAACGTAGCGCGGCCCGAACCCGGTTTCTGTCATCCGAATCACATCTTTGTCGCGACCATGTTCAAGCAATGCTCCAGCCAGTGCTTCCCATTCTTCCATTCGAAATCCGAAATGGTCGAAAAACGCAGCTTTGGTCGCGCCAGCCTGATGATCAGCGTTAAGCAGATAGTCAACGATCTTCTCTCGCTCCACGACCAGTTCATCGGCGTTAGGCAATCTCACGAGACTCGGCGTTGATGATCACAATTAACTCGGCGCATGATGCTCGCGTCCACTCTTGAAGAGAATCGCCACGCAAAAGGTGACGATGGTGCCGAAGCAGATCCACCACGGAAATGCGAGCACCGGGAGCCAGCTTGGTTGGGTATACAGTTGCGCACCGAAGATACTGGCGATGCCATTCGGCAGCCCACTCAATATCGCAACAACGATGAAACCGATGATCATCGCGATGATGTTGCCGAAGTCATTGCCGCGGCGCTTGGTAAAAATTCCGCAGAGAAAAATCCCGAGTAGCGAGCCATAGGTGTAGCCGAAAATTCCCAACGCAATCGGGATGATCCGCACATTGGGATGCACGATCACGAGGTAGGAAGTAATCGATGCAACAATGATCATCAGGATCGCAAACCAGACCGTGGCCCAGCGCACCGCGCGAAGACTTTGTTCGCTCGTCGATGCAGGGTTGATGTAGGGCTCGTACCAATCGCGTGTGAAACTTGTGGCGAGGGCATTTAGCGCGGTGCTGAGCGACCCCATTGCCGTCGCGAAAATTCCAGCAATCAAAAGTCCGCGAATGCCGACTGGCATTTCGTATAAGATGAAGTGACAAAATGTTTCGTTGGGCGTTTTCGGCAGAGTGGGATCGGGATGCGCTTGATAGTAAACCCAGAGCAATAAGCCAATGCTGAGGAACGTGAACGCGATCGGAACGTCTGCGAGCCCCGAAAGAATAAGCGAGCGGCGGCTGCGACGCACATCCGGTGCAGTCAGCATTCGCTGTACAAAGTCCTGATCCGTGCCGTGGGTGCCCATGGTGATGAAGGTGGACCCGAAAAGGCCGGCGAATATGGTGTAATCGATCGCAAACATGCCGGCGATTTTTTGCCAGCCGTGCTTTGCTGGATCGAGCCCGGTGGTGATAAAATTATCAAGATGGAAACTGCCGTGGCGTTGCACGATTTCGTTCCAGCCGCCGGGAATAGCGGAGTAGAGCAGCGCGAGCGCGACGAGTGCGCTGCCGATCATGATTGAGGCTTGAATCAAGTCAGTCCAGATCACAGCCTTGATGCCGCCGAGCGTCGTGTAAATCGCGGTTAGGATCACGATCGCTATGCAAGCGCTGACGTAGATTACCAGAGTTTGCGTTTGATTCGGCCGGGTACCGCTAATCATTTCATAGGCGAGCGCGAGTGCGATGGCGGCGAAATACAAGCGCGCGCCGGAGGCAAGCAATCTCGTAATCATGAAGACCGCAGACGCTGCGTTCTTCGTCGGCACGCCAAACCTAGCAGTAAGGTATTCGTAGATGGAGTAAACTTTGTAGTCGTAGTACGGCTTGATGAAAATGTAGCTGACGAGAATGCGCGCGAGGATGGTGCCGATTGCCAGTTGCAGATAGGTGTAGCTGCGGAACGTGAATCCCTCTCCCGGTGCTCCGAAGAAAGTTGCCGCAGTTGTCTCCGCGGCGATGAGTGATGCGAGCACCGCCCACCACGGCATTCGCCGCCCGCCCAGCGCGAAGTCCGCGAGGTTTTCCTCCTTCCGGCCCATGTAAAGGCCGATGGAGATGATCAGCACAAAATAGAGAAGAAGAACTGCGCTATCGATCGCGAGTCGGCTGTCCATGTCGGCGCTTACTTAGCCGCAGACGCTGTCGTGAGCCAGTCGAATCCATCGACACAGATTTACGCAGGCATTGAGCGTTGGACGTTGAGCGTTCAGCGTTGGACGTTTGCTGGTGGACTTCAGAGAGTTTGCCTCGCCTGATTTCGATCTGGAGAAGACGCTTAATTCCGGGCAGGTCTTTCATTGGGAAAAGGCCGGCGGCGGATTTGTAGGAACCATCGGCGACGTTGCGGTGTACGTAGAGGAAGACGACGATGTTTTAAAAGTTCGATTTGGCGGGACGCCAAAACCAACACGCGAGACGCGTGTGCTCCCCGGAATGATCGCGCATTATTTTGCTCTCGATCATCCTCTGGTAGAGATCTGCGAGTCGTTCCCGAAAGATCCGATGATGAATGCCGCTCGCGACTCTTGTCGCGGGTTGCGGATCATTCGACAGCCGAAATGGGAGTGTCTGGCCACGTTCATCTGTTCATCGATGAAGCAGGTGGCGCACATTCGGCACATCTCCGCGGCGCTCCGGAACCGTTTCGGTCACCAACGGAAGATCGGGAGCCGAGTGGTGCACACGTTTCCGTCGCCGCAGCGAATTGCCCGAGCTTCCGAGAATCAGTTGCGCGAATGCAAGCTCGGTTATCGTGCCAAAAACTTGCGCGCGACAGCACACCTTGTCAGTTCCGGCGAATGTGATCTCGAATTATGGTCGACGCTTCCGGATAGCGATCTTCGGAAGAACCTGTGCGAGCTGCCGGGTGTGGGCGTGAAGATCGCAAACTGCGTGATGCTATTTGCTTACGAGCGGCTCCGCGCATTCCCAATAGACGTCTGGATCGAACGGGTTTTGAGACGGCATTATTTCCCGCGCCGGAAGAAAGTGACGGCGCAACAGCTGCGTGAATTTTCCGAAACCTATTTTGGGGAACACGGCGGGTATGCGCAGCAGTACTTGTTTCATTATGCGCGGATAACTTCGCGGAAGGCAGAAGTATCGAGAGATTCCTCGACCCCGAAAGCTTTCGTGGCTCGGAATGACAGGCTGGCGCAAGTTGTCAGTCCTGCCGGGCTGAGATAATGTTCCGGTCTTAAGCTGAAACTCGGAGCCTGAATCCTTCACCATCAAGACACCGCTGTCATGACCACGGCTGACATCATGTTCGCCCAGCCGGGCAACCCCGAAAGCTTTCGCGATCATGAGTACGACGCGCGAACGATTTCGTGGGCGTTGCTTGCCGCGATTCTCATCCACTTGGTCGTGGCATTTTTGCTTGCTGCCTTCAGCGGCGTCTTCTCACCAAGTGTTCCGTCTGAGGAAAAGCCGGTTGAACTCACTTTCGTTGATTTATCACCGACATCGGCTTCAAAGAATTCCGCGTTTATAGAAAACGACGAATCGAAAAAAGCCCCCGAGCCGAAGGAGAAAACTTTCGAATCAAACGCCAACTCAATTGGAGCAAGCGAGCTCGCCGCGGTTGGTGAAATGCCATTGCCGTCACAGGATGGGAAGGATCGGCCATTGATGGATTTTGAGACAAATCCGCACTCGTTGGAAACAAAGGGAGCGCAACCGCAGCAGTCGACCGCTGCACCGCAACCAAAACAAATGACTGCTCCGCAACCGGCGCCAATTACCGCTGCGGAGCAATTTGCCCTATTGACTCAAAAGCCAACTGCTGCATCCGAGCCCTCGACTGCAGCATCGCAAGCGCAGTCTGCGTATCGGCGGCAGAAGGAGCGAACACACATCTCCGGCAACATCACGAGTCGCGGAATTTCGGCGGTGAATGCTTTGGGCACACCGCTGGGTCGCTACCAAAAAATCGTGGCAGATTCAATTGGGTCACGCTGGTACGTCTATGTAGAGCAGAAGCGTGATTTAATTACCATCGGCACCTTGCGGCTTCGATTTAGTATTGATCGGAGCGGACAAGTGAAAGGTCTCAAAATCACTGAGAACAGTTCGAACGAGGCATTTGCTAACGTTTGCGTGCAATCAGTGCTCGAAGCGCACCTTCCGCCGATTCCTGAAGAGGTCGCGAATACTTTGCCACCCGAAGGCTTGGAAGTGGACGGACTCGGTTTCATCATTTTTCCAAACCGATGATCGTCGCCTGGATCATTGCCGAAACGACGGGAATCGCGAATACCGTGCTCGGATTCTTTACCAGAGGTGGCCTTTTCATGTGGCCGCTGCTGGCCTGCTCGATTGTCTCGGTGACGACGATGATCTTGCGCGGGCTGGCGTTGCGACGCAAAAACGTGATGCCGCCACTAATCGAACAGGAAATAGAACGTCTGGCGCCGGGCGAAAGTCCCGAACTGCTATCGCGAATCGTGCATCACGATCCTTCGTCGCTGGCGCGGATCACTCGTGTGGCGCTGCAATATTTGCGAGCGCCGCGTTCCGAAAACATCGAAGCAGTCCAAACTCGTGCGCGTCACGAGATGGTTCGGCTGGAAAGAGGTCTCATTGTGCTTGAAGTCATCGTCGGCATCGCTCCCTTGCTCGGGCTGATCGGCGCCGTCTCGGGACTCGTGCATGTTTTTTCCCATCTCGGATTGAGCTCAGGCGCAGCGGATACGCGCCAGATTGCGCTCGGAATCGCCGAAGCATTGAACGCCACTGTCTTCGGGCTTTCAATTGCCGTGCCGACACTGATCGGGTTCACCTATTTTTCGAGAAAAGTGGAGGTGATGTCGGTGGAGATGGAAACGTTGGTCGTCGAGTTAATCAACAAACTCTATTACGGCAGGTCCTCGCGCGAATTTGAAACGGGAAAACTGCCGCCCTCCACACAATTATCGATTCCGACGCCGGTAGCCTGAGATGGCACGGCGCATCTGAGCACATGAAATTCGCAGTGCGAAAACGGCGGGCGCCTCTCATTATTATCGTTTCGCTCGTCGATATTCTCATCATACTCCTTATCTTTTTTGTAGTCTCGACGACCTTTAAGAAGGACCAGCCGGAGGTGCAGATTAATCTGCCGGAATCCAAAACCGCTCAGAAACGACCGGGCGAACTCGAACACGCGATTGTCAGCATCGATCAAAATGATGAGCTCAAGCTGGATGGACGAGTGATGAGCGTGGAGGAACTGGAGGGCGCGGTGCGTGATTTACCTGAAGCGCGCAAATCGGCGCTCGCGTTGCAAGCGGACAAAAAAGCCTCGTTCGGCACGATCGTTAAGGTAATGGATGCGTTGAAGCTGGCCGGTGTGAGAAATTTGCCTGCGTTTACCCGGGAAGAAAAATGATCCTGCCGATTTTGCAGTACGGGGACCCGATCCTTCGGACAAAGGGCAAACGGATCGAGGAAATCGACGATCGCGTTCGGGAGCTGGCGGCGAACATGCTTGAGACGATGCATGCAGCGCACGGTGTGGGACTGGCAGCGCAACAGATTGGTGAACCGTTACAACTCACTGTGCTGGATGTTTCGGCAGTCGAAGACAGGCCAAGCATGCTGAAACTAGACGGAACAGATGTCGATCCAAAGACGGCGATGCCGCTCGTGTTGATTAATCCCGATATCGAGCTCTACGGCGAAACTGAAGTTGGCGTAGAAGGCTGCTTGAGTTTTCCGGAAATCACCGGCGACATTGAACGGGCTCAGTCGGTGATCGTGCGCACACAAACATTGGAAGGCGGCACTATCCACATTGAAGCGAGCGGATTTCTTGCGCGGGCGATTCAGCATGAATGCGATCATCTTAACGGAATTTTATTTATCGATCGGATGCGCTCGGCAGCAAAGGTCGCATTGTCGAGTCGCCTGAGACGATTGCAAAAAGAGACGAGACGCGGCATCAGACATCGAGAAGAAGTCGTCAGCGAGACAGTGTTGTAGGTGGATCGGCTGCTCCGAAGACGATGATTTAAAAATCGCCGAAGGCGCGAAAATCGACGCGGCAGAGCCGCACTTTTTGCCAACGCGTTGAGGACAACGCGTTCCACCTTATCGACTCAGAAATCCGGTCAACGGACTGGTGGCCGCCGCGGCGTTGAGTTTTTCGGCTAATCCGATTTCGCGCGCTTCGCGGCCTGCTTCGATTGCTTTCTTGAACGCTTTTGCCATGCGAACGGGATCGGAAGCGATTGCAATCGCCGTGTTCACGAGGACGGCGTCGGCGCCCATTTCCATCGCTTCAGCAGCGTGACTGGGCGCGCCCAATCCGGCATCAACCACGACCGGGACTGTGGCTTGTTCG
>Ga0193735_1000530_pt1 | contig 12142 bp, 11 predicted proteins | sample U1m2metaG_FD_145080 | JGI IMG/M metagenome (GOLD analysis project Ga0193735, IMG submission 145080) | Soil microbial communities from a riparian zone of the East river system, Colorado, United States - U1m2 | ecosystem: Environmental > Terrestrial > Soil > Riparian zone | place: USA: East River... | reverse complement strand
CGCGGCTTGAGTCTCTTCTAAGTTTGCGATTGAGGGCCCTATCTGGCCAATCGATCGACGCAAACAGCCAGCAAAAACACCGCGCTCACAAACGCATTGCTTTGGAAAAACGCGCGGTTGATCCCAACCAAATCGAGTTTCTCGGTTTTATGTTCGTAAAAAAGCGCGGCGACGACGAGAGACATTCCCGCATAATAAAATAAGCCGAGCTGCGCCAGGATGCCGAAGGCAATTAGCATGGCAAACATGGCAAAGTGCAGTATTTGCGCCAGGCGCAGGGTGCGCGCGATCCCGAGTTTTACGACGAGGGATCGAATGCCTTCGCGCCGATCGAAATCGTAATCCTGCGTGGCGTAAATCAGATCGAATCCCGCGACCCAGCAAATCACGCCTGCCCCGAGCACCAGCGGCGCAAGATCGATGCGTCCCGTCTGCGCGATCCAGGCGCCGATCGGAGCGATGGCGAGCGCCAACCCGAGAAAGAAGTGCGTCGCGCTGGTGAACCGCTTCGTCAGCGAGTAGAAAAAGATCAGCACGAGAGCAACCGGCGCCAGGAGAAAGGTCAGTCGATTGATTGCGGCCGCCGCCCAAATGAATCCGGCAGAACTCAGCGCCAGCAAAACGAGAGCCGCCGATTTTGAAACGAGCAAGTGACGCGAAGCCGTGCGCGGATTGCGCTGATCAAGCGACCAATCAACCAATCGATTGAAAAGCATTGCTGCTGTGCGTGCGAACACCATGCAGACGACGACCAGCAAAAACGTGCGCAAAGACGGAAGACCATTCGCGGCCACAACCAGTGCGCCGAGAGCAAATGGAAGCGCAAAAATTGTGTGGGAAAAGCGAATCAGCCGGAGAAATCTCGATACGGGTCCGCCAACTCCGGTCCCGTCATGTTGTCGATCTCCCGAGTCCACAGCAAATGACATTCAAAGATCGCTGTCCAGCAGACGCTGCAACCGATCGCTTGCCCCGGACAAAATAGGCGTGCCGTGCGCGAAAAGGATTCGCTCGGCTTCGTAATCCAAAAGTTTTTGCAACGACCGTCGCATTTCTTTTTCGTTCGAGCAGTATTTGCCGGGGAGAAAAGTGAACCCGTAAGGCTCAAAATTAATGAGCGCATCGCCAACGATCAGCGTTCCACTGTTCGATGCATAATGGAGAATCATTTCCCCGGCTGCCGCCCCTTCGATACCAATCACGCGTAGCCCATTACAAATCTCATCACCATCGGCAACACTTCTAAATTGCTGCGCGGTCTTATCCGGAAATGTCTCACACCGCGCGAACACCGGAGCCAAAAACTTCGCCGCAAACTGAGCAGAGACACGATGATGATTGGAATTCGTCACAATGACTCCCGCAACAGGGCAGGCGCCGAAGAGCTTGCCAAGCATGTCGCTCTGTAACGGAATTGGATCGATAAGATAAGCGCCGCCGGAAGTGAGGATGCAAGTCGAAAAGAGGTCCGCTTTCACAGCGGAATCGTAACCATGCCAAATCGCGATGTTAGAAGCGATTCGGTCGAAATCGGACGCTGGCCTCACGGCCCGATCATTACCGCTGACCACATATCATACAAGTCTGCCATTTTCTGGGGAGCACAGGCTACCAGCCTGTAGTTGCCAGCAGCCCTGCTGGCAACATCTTTGCACACTTAATTCTAAAGCGACGCGGGAATTGCCCGGTCTCGGCAAGCTGCCGAAACCTGCAGGCTGGCAGCCTGCGCTCCCCAGAAACGACCGCAGCTACAGAATCTGTTACTTATTAGCGGCTGTCCGCGCCGCCGGTTCGCTCATTTCAAGCTGAGCGCTCACCTTTTGGATTTGCGCCGCCTGCTCTTTGAACTGCGCGGTGAGAATTTCGATTCCCCTCTTTAGCTCTGTGATCGTTGCCGCTTGTTCCTCAATCTTACCGGTCTGGTTTTCTAGTTTGCCGCTTTGTTCCTCGACTTTGCGATGCTCTTTGAGGAACTCATTTAGCAACATCGCGTTGATCTGGTCGTAGCGCACTGATTCGGGCTCGCCCTTGGAATTGCGTCCCACCAGATCGGGGTACACCTCGGCGACGTCCTCGGCGATCAGGCCAAAGGCAAGCGTCTGCGTCGCATCATACTCCTTGTTGTAGCGGAAGCTCACTGGCTTGAGCGCGAAGAGCACTTCGCTGGCGTTGTCCATCGGCTTGATGTCGTGTTTATACCGGCGCGACGATACGTTACCCCGGCCAAGCCTTCCGCTGCTGGTTATGGTAACCGAATCGGGATTGGTCCCAACAATAGGCTGCACGTTAGAGTAGATGTTGCCGATAAAACAGCTGTCGCTCACGTTTGCACCTGCGACCTGAAGGCCGATACAGATAACGTTATTGGCCGTAGTGACGCCGCTGCCGGCTCCAGCACCCAAGGCGATGCTGTTGTTGCCGGTCGAGTTGTCAGCGAGGGCACCATCACCGATTGCCGTGTTTTCGACGCCGGTCGTGTTGCTAAATAGCGCGCCAAGGCCGGTCGCCGTGTTGAAGCTGCCGGTGGTGTTGTTAAGGAGCGCATCTCTACCGATAGCTGTGTTGCTTTGACCGGCGGTGTTGTTCAAAAGGGCGACCACTCCAAGGGCAGTGTTATTTGTGCCGGTGGTGTTGATGAGCGCTTGATATCCATAGGCCGTGTTGTCATCGGCGGTAGTATTGAAAAGGAGCGCTTGGTAACCAGTTGCTGTATTATGGCTGCCGCCTTGGTTACTCTGAAGAGCTTGCCCGCCAATGCCTGTGTTTCCGAAACCGGTCGTGTTGTTTTGGAGCGCGAGAGCACCATTGGCCGTGTTTGCGTTGGCATTGTTGTTTACAAGCGCGCCAAAGCCGGTGGCCGTGCAGAAGCTGCCGGTGGCGTTATCAAGGAGCGCATCATCACCGATAGCTGTGTTGCCTTGACCGGTGGTGTTGTGATAGAGGGCTGCAAAACCAGTCGCCGTGTTGCCGTCGGCGGTGTTGCGGTAGAGGGCAGCGTAACCATTGGCCGTGTTTTGGGTGCCGCTAATGTTGTTCGCGAGCGAGTAGGCGCCAGTGGCACTATTGAAAAATCCGCTGGTGTTGCTAAAGAGCGAGAAAACGCCAGTGGCAGTGTTGAAGCCGCCGTTGATATCGTTAGTCAGGGCTCGGAGACCCGTTGCCGTATTTTGGTTGCCGGCAGTGAGGTGGTTAAGCGCCTCGAAACCGGTGCCGGTGTTCCAGATCCCGCCCGTGCGGCTGACGAGCACCCCAATACCTTCCCCATTGTTGGAGCCAGGTATAGTACCGTCCGTGTCGGGACCCACCGCTTGCGCCATCGGCGCAAGCCCAAAGCAGGCGAACAGGAGCAGGATTGTTGTTTTGAACTGAATTAATGGTTTCATAGAATTGGTAGTAGCAGAGTTATGTTTTTTGTTAGGCCGAGCTTTGAAAATTCTTGCCCATCAGTCAAGACAGAAGTTTGCAGCAATGGCGAATAACCCGCCTTCGCGCAGCTACGGCGCGGCAGACGAATGCCCTAATGACCACGGGGGACGCGATCGACATAGACGGGAAGCCCGAAGAGCTAGGGAGTGGGAGCGAGCGAGTCAACCGCCCTACCTGTGCGATCGCGTTACGGCTTATTTATTCGAGACTGTTCGCGGCGCTGCCTTAGTCACTTCAAGCTGGGCGCTCACCTTCTGAATTTGCGATGCCTGCTCGTTCAAACGCACCGTCACAGCGTCCATTCCTCTTTGTTGCTGCGCGATGGTCGCTTCCTGTTTTGCCACTGTGGACTTTAGCTGCGCGACCGTTGCTTCCAACTTCTCAACTTTGTCATTCAGCATGGCTTGGCGCATGGTAGGGGGCTGGGCGGGCGCGCCGGGGCTGCGAGGTTGAGGTGCGCCACGTTTCACAGGTGCGCCACGAGAAGGTACGCTAGGTGCGCTAGCACCCTGGCTCGGGCCAACATCCCAGCCAAGGTGGTCGTTCGTAAGGTCTAGAGTAACTTCAACAACGGCGCCGCCAACAGGCTGGAAGTTATTGAAGATACCACCGATGAAGCACTCTGCGGACCCGAACCCGTCAATCGAGATGTCGGCGATGCGGATCGTATTGGTTTCCTCGGGGATGGTGGAACCAACGAATTGGCCCAGGTAAGTGTTACTGTTGCCAGCGGCGGTAACCAAGTTTGGTCCTGCCCCTGCACCCACGACTGTGTTCTGAAAGCCATCAACGTTATGGTTGAGCGTCTCAGTTCCAACGGCCGTGTTCGATGTACCGGTGGTATTGCGAAAGAGCGCACCAAAACCAGTGGCCGTGTTATTATCGGCGGTATTGCGATAGAGCGCCCCATAACCGGTGGCAGTGTTGTTATTGCCGCTAATGTTGCTGGAGAGCGAATACGCGCCAGTGGCACTATTGAAAAACCCGCTGGTGTTGCTAAAGAGCGAATAAACACCAGTGCCGGTGTTGTAGCCGCCATTGATATCGCTATTCAGGGCTCGAAGACCCGTCGCCGTATTTTGGTTGCCGGCAGTGAGGTGGTTAAGCGCCTCGAAACCAGTGCCGCTGTTCCAGACCCCAGTGGTGCGGCTGATGATCACCCCGATACCTTCGCCATTGTTGGAGCCGGGTATGCTACCGTCCGTGTCGGGACCCACCGCTTGCGCCATCGGTGCAAGCCCAAAACATACAAGCACGAGCGGGATGAAATGGAAAACCCGTCGTAAAGAGGGTCGGTGAATGGGACTTTTTGCAGAGAGAACGATTGCTTTCATTTAACAAACCTTTCTTTTTCCAGACGATTAACTGCGTGGTTTGGATCTGACGGAAGGCAGAAGAAGCTGCCTGGAAAAACGTCCTCTGTCTGGGTCAGATCGATTCGTGGCGCCGAGTCTTGCGAAAATCTCGCCAGCTGGTCAAGATAAATAAACGCCTGCGTTGTAGCCGGGGTCGTTGACCCAGGCAACCGGATGGCGAGCCAGTTTTACAGGATCAGGGTGGCCGGGGTCACCGACCCCGGCTACAGGTGGCGGGTCCCGCGCTACCTTTCCGGATTCACCGGGAAATGTTTGTTCTTAAGACGCTCCGGGACGCGCTTTGTCTGTTCCATCTCGATCTTTTCAGTCGCGGCATTCAACGCGTCATAAGCTTCGCGGCTTTTCTTTGCGCGACACATGTAAGCAGTGGCATGCGCCAGAGGAATCCGAGCTTCAGGTAATCCAACAAATTCCACGGCTTGTTGGGTCGCGATCGCGAGCGGCAGCGCTTCTGGATCGGCGAGGCCTATGTCTTCGCTGGCAAAAATGACGATGCGCCGCGCGATGAAGCGGAAATCTTCGCCCGCATGCAACATTTTCGCGAGCCAGTACATCGCGCCTTTTTCATCCGAAGCGCGCATGCTTTTGATAAACGCGCTGATCGTGTCGTAGTGCGCGTCGCCCGCGCGATCGTACACGACCGCTTTTTGTTGAATGCTTTCCTCGCCAACGGAGAGCGTGAAATGAATCACGGCTGTGCTGTAGCCGGGGTCGTTGACCCCGGTAATCGGAGAGCGAGGGAGTTTTACAGGATCAGGGTGGCCGGGGTCACCGACCCCGGCTACAGGCGGCGTCGTGAGGACGCCGATCTCTAGCGCATTTAGACATTTGCGTGCGTCGCCGTCGCTGAGCTTCGCCAGATGCCGGCGCGCGTTCTTGTCGATCTTCACGTTGTAATTTCCGAGGCCGCGCTCTTTGTCGGCCAACGCGCGATCGATCAATTGTTCGAGTTGCTCGCCGCAGCGATGACGCGACGCATTTCGGCGACGTTGCTTTCCACGCCGCTGATCCGAATAAATTTTGCGTGAGTTATCTCGGCAATGATGCGGGCAAGCGTGGTTTTGCCGCTGCCGGGCGGGCCGGAGAAAATCACCGAAGGCAAACGATCGGCCTCAATTGCCCGGCGCAAAAGTTTTCCCGGTCCGAGAATATGTTCCTGGCCGACGAATTCGTCGAGCGACCGCGGCCGCATGCGCGTTGCGAGTGGCATGCCCGCCTCCAGGCTTGTCCCAAGCCCAGTTGAAGAATCGACATCGTTGTCTTCCTCGAACAGATCCTGCACGAGGGGAAATTACTGTGTGAACGCAGACTCTGCACTAGATTTCCAGAGACGACCGCGGATTACGCGGATATCGCGGATGGCGGGAAAATCTGGATTTGTGTTGATTTTCAAGAGACAGGCTTTTTTCCCATCGGTAATCGGCGATCATAAAGTCGAGCGGGCGATGACGATTCAGAGTTCTGCACAGCGTCTTGAGATTAAGCGCCGCGACAGCTAAGGTTTCGAAAGCGCAAACATGAAACGCATTCTTGTTCCGATCGATTTTTCGGATGCAACACCGCCAGTGATCGATCTGGCGCGGCAACTCGCCAAAGGCCTCGACGCGGAGATTCATCTTGTCCACGTGAAAGAACTCACTGCTGCCGCAGCGCCGGGTGCGCTTGGTTACGGCTTGACGGGAATGCCTGAGCTTGCGCCGATGTCGGGAATGCCGGTTCCGGTGTTTGACCCGCTGCCGCAGCCAATTCCGGAGAATGAAGATCAGAAATCGAAGCTGGCTCAATGGCAAAAAGAAATCGCTCAAGACGGCATCAAGGTCAGTTTACACGAGCCGACTGGAACGGTGGCCGAAGAAATTTTGAATCAGGCGGATGTTCTTCACGCCGATTTGATTGTGATGGGCACGCACGGCCACGGCGCGATGTATAACTTGCTCGTGGGAAGCGCGACCAAAGGTGTGCTCAAACACAGCAAGCGTCCGGTCTTACTTGTGCCAGCTCATCGAGCTTAGCTAGCCCACGCGGCCGTCGGAAGAACTTGCGTTGCCGCCGCGAAATAAACGAAAAGCGGGGCGATGAAGTTATTGAATGCGCCGCGTCAGCCATTCGTGGGCTTGGCGACGGGCGCCGCAATAGGAATCACCCTGGCGGAGTTCTTTCGGCTCTCTCCTTACGTGCTTCTCGCAACCGCGATCCTTGTCGCGTTCTGCGCTGTCATTGTGCTGCGTTGGCCAAGATTGGCCGCGACATACGCAATCGTCGGGGCTGGCTTTTTCCTGCTGCACGGTTTGCGAACCAACAACACCGAAGGCCAACAGCTTGCTGAGGAGCTTGGCAATCGGCCACGAGTCGTCACAGCAACCGGGTGCGTCATCAGCGAGCCAAAAATCGCGCCCAGCGGATTCGCGACGTTCCTGATAAAGCTCAAGTCAATTGAACTCGAAGGCAGGAAACAATCCACGCGCGCGGTTTGGCAGGTGCGCTGGAAAGGCACGCCAGAATTTGGCGATGAATTGAGGCTTTTCGGAAATGCGGAAGTAATCGCGCCTCCGCGAAATCCCGGCGAATTCGATATGCTCTCTTATCTCGCGCGCCGCGACGTTCGCCGCATTCTATTTGTTCGGTATCCGGAGGACGGCGCGCTGATCAGGCACGGCGGTGGGAACCCGATTTTGCATGGGGCTCAGAAATCGCGTGCATGGATGCAAAACGCGCTTTGCCGGGGACTGGAGAACGCGCCCGAGGTGCAAGGCTTTATCAGCGGGATCGTGCTTGGTGTCAGGCACCAAACACCCCAAGACATCGAGGAACCGTTTCAACAAACCGGCACGCTTCACCTTTTTGCTGTCGCTGGTCTGCACGTGGGAATTGTCGCCACACTTCTATGGATGCTGGCCATGGTCGCGCGACTGTCTCGCAAATGGGCAACAGCGCTCATTATTCCGTTACTCTTTTTTTACGCGGCAGTAACCGGACTGCACGTTTCGAGTGTGCGCGCTGCCGTGATGGCTTCGATTTTGCTCGGTGGCTTCTTTTTCGATCGCAAGGTTTTCGTGCTTAACAGTCTTGCCGCGGCAGCCTTCTTTCTTCTCTGTTGGGATACAAACGAACTCTTTTCGACTGGCTTCCAACTGTCGTTCGCGGTCGTGGGCGCGATCATATTGTTTGCTGACCCCGTTTTTGGATTCTTGCAGCGCTGGGGCGCGCCCGATCCTTTTTTGCCACGGAGCTTATTGCGTGGGCCAAACCGTCTGATGCATGCTGGTTTCGAATGGCTCTTCCGCGGCGCCTCTGTTTCGCTGGCAGCCTGGATCGGTTCGTTGCCATTTGTTCTCTGGTACTTTTATATCGTTACGCCGGTTTCATTGTTTGCGAACCTAGTTGTCGTTCCGATTGCCTTCTTCATTCTGGCGATCGCGCTGCTATCGCTTCTCGCGACCCCATTGCTGCCGTGGTTCGCCGTAGTTTTCAATAATGCGAACTGGTTTTTGGCACACCTTGTTCTCGGGATCGTGCAACTGTTCGCGCAAATTCCCGGCGGCCATTTTTACGTTGAACACCCACAGTGGCCCGAAAAGCTCACGGCGGAGATCACAGTTTTGGACCTGGGCCCGGGCGCAGCTATTCATCTGCGAACGGAAGGGATGGATTGGTTGTTCGATTGCGGGAGCGAGCGGAGTTATCAGCGTGTGGTTCGCGAATATTTGCACTGGGCTGGAGTAAATCGGCTCTCCGGTTTGCTGCTCACTCACGGCGATTCGCTCCACATCGGCGGGGCGACGGAATTGCTGCGCGATTTTCCGAGCGTCCGTTTGATGGATAATCCGGCGCCGGATCGCTCAACTGTTCACCAACGATTGCAGCGTTTATTTCGAGAACGCGGAATCAAGCCGGCCGATTTAGCCGAGGGAGACAGTTTCCGTTTGTCGCGCGAAGTCACTGCGCATGTCCTTTTTCCGCCACGGAGCTTCAACGCGCCAATCGCTGACGACCAGGCATGCGTATTGCAGCTTATTCTCTCATCCGGAACACGCGTCTTGTTAACGTCGGACAGCGGAATCAAAACGGAAGATCGGCTGCTTCGTCGGAAGGCAGATTTGCGCAGCGACATCTTGATCAAGGGACAGCATCATTCCGGAGAGTCCGGTTCCCAAGCATTCCTCGATGCTGTACGGCCGCGGTTGATCATCGCTACGTCGCGCGATTTTCCAGAGCACGAGCGGCTCAGCGATAACTGGACCGAGAATGTGCGAGCGCGCGGCATCGAGCTGTTTCGCCAGGACGAGACCGGCGCGGTCACGATGCGCTTTCGCCGCGACGGTTGGGAAGCGCAAAGTTATCTGACCGGCGAAATTTTTCGCAACTCGAGCCAGTGAATCGAAGCGCCTTGCGCTCGAAATGTCTCCTCAAATTTTGTCAGCGGAAGATCGGCAACAGTAGGGTCGATGATCGCAAAGTTGGAATTTGCTCGCGCCATTTCCTTCATCTTTTCAAAGTAATCACCTTGATCGGTCGCGATGCGGAAGGTTCCATTCTCAACCAGCGCCTGGCTGATCGCGCTTAAGAAATCTTCGGTGACGATCCGGCGCCGCCAATGGCGCCGTTTTGGCCATGGATCCGGGAACAAGAGATAAAATGTTTCCACGGATCGGGACGGCAATAAATACCGGACCACATAGGAACTTTCCATCCGCAGCAGGCGCACGTTGCCGATCTTGGCGGCTTTGCGCGTGGCACTGCGGATTCGAGCGAGCAAACGTTCGACTCCGAGAAAATTCTTCTTCGGTGTGCGCTGTGCAAGTGTGCAAAGAAACGAGCCGTCGCCGCAGCCAAGATCGACGTGCAACGCCGCTCGACGTCCGAAGATTTTCTCCAGATCGAGCCGATTGATCAACGAATCGACTTCGATTAACGGAGAGCCCCGAAAGCTTTCGGGGCGGTGAGCTGATTGAACCTCGCGCGCAGGCACGCTGAGGAGAAAACTAAGCAGTGACGGTCTCAACAAGCCAAAAAGAGCGGAACGAACGGCGAGCGGCATTGTCTAAGATCGGCAAGTATGAAAAGAATCCCAGTTCTTGCTCTGTTCTTAAGCGTCCTAGTTGCGCTTCTGGTCGGTCCTGGTCGCGCCCAAAGTCCGCCCCCTCCAGCAACCAAGACCGCGATCTTTGCCGGCGGCTGTTTCTGGTGCATCCAGCCCGCATTCGATAAAGCAAAAGGCGTGATCAAAACCGTCGTCGGTTATTCGGGCGGGACGGAACCAAACCCCACTTATGAGTTGGTCACCTCCGAAAAAACTCGCTACCGCGAAGCGATCGAAATCACGTACGATCCGGCGAAGATTTCTTACGACCAATTACTCGACATTTATTGGCGGCAAATCGATCCGACGCAGGCGGATGGGCAGTTCAGCGATATCGGCCCAAGTTATCGCGCCGCCATTTTCTACGGAAATGATTACGAGAAAAAAGTTGCCGAAGCGTCAAAGGATAAGCTCGCGCACTCGGGGAAATTCGATAAACCAATCGTCACGGAAATTCTGCCGGCGATGAAATTTTATCCGGCCGAGGCGTACCACCAGAAATACTACCAGCAGAACCCGGAACACTTTGAAGCATTCGAAAAAGGATCGGGGCGGGTTTCGTTTCAAAAGCAAATATGGCGCGATGGGCAGTGATGCGACCCCGAACGCTTTCGGGGCCGCTACTGATCCACAACCTGAATCCCTTCGGTTGCGGTGCGTTGCGCGTAGAGATCGCTCAGTCGCTTTGTCATTGGGCCGGCTCTTCCATCACCGACCTGGCGATTGTCGATCTTCGTGACCGCGGCCAGCTCGCCCATCGTACCGGTGCAAAACATTTCGCTGGCGCCGTAAACATCGACCAGTGACAAATCGGTCTCGACACAACGAATTTTTTCGGCTGCACAAATCTCGATAATCGTCGCACGCGTAATTCCTTCGGGACACGCCACGACGCGACTCGTCGCAAGTCCACCATTACGTGCGATGAAAACATGGGTCGCGTTTGTTTCCGCGACGAAACCGCGCGTGTCGAGCATGAGAGCATCGTCCGCGCCGGCGTTATTCGCTTCGATTTTCGCCAGAATCGAGTTCAGCAGATTCGCGTGATGAATTCGTGCGTCGAGAATCTCGGGGGGCGGCCGGCGAATTCTACTCACAATTAAAGTCAGGCCCGTTTTCGCGTAAACTGGCGCCTTATGTTCGGCGAGCACAATCAACGTCGGCCCGCTTTGGTTGAGCCGGGGATCCATTCCAGATGTGATTTTCATTCCGCGGGTCAGCGTGAGGCGAATATGCACGCCATCACGCATCTTGTTCGCCGCGAGTGTGCGTTTGATTTCCTCGATGATTTTTTCGCGTGGCGGAATTTCAGCGAATGACAAGGCGCGCGCCGAACGCTCCAGCCGGTCGAGATGCTCCAGGAGCTTGAAAATCCGGCCGTTGTACAGCCGCAATCCTTCCCAGACTGCATCGCCGCCCTGGACAGCCGAATCGAACGGGCTGATCCCGGCTTTGTCGCGATGGATCAGTTGCCCGGTGATATTGACGATCAGGTCGCGGTTTTTCGGGTTAAATTGTTGCAGCATGAGGAGGAGGAAGGATTAATCAGGAAAACAGGAAAGCAGGAAAAGAAATAAAATGAAATTGCCTGCTATTTCCTGAGTCCTTGCTTTCCTAATTCAATTTTCTGTTTCAGTGCAGGCGATGCTCATAAAGCCGGTCATAACACTCGCGGCAGCGGTCGTGAATTTCACGCAAACGCTTTGGCACGTCATGGTGTCTCGGATGATGCGCTTGGAATGATGTCGATCTTGCCACTTCGCCGTACCAATGTTTCGCCCAGGCGCCATCGGTATCTCGCAAGCCCGATGGCCAGGAAAGCATCGACTCGCTAAACTCAATGCCCACCACCTCGCAAAGCAACCGCAAAAGTCTTTTCGGGTTTTCCAGCACATCGCGCGCATCAATGACTGGCGGCGCCATACCCGTGCGGTCGCGCACCCATCGGAAAATTTTTGTCTGCTGCACACAACCGAGGTCATCCAGCGTCGGGTCATCCTGCTTTTTGATGTATGACGCAATCACTTCGCGCGGATCGCGAATAAGAAAACAATTCGTCACCCGGCTGAGCCATTCTCGATCCACTTCCGGTAACAGATGATGCGCCATTTGTTTCTGAAAAAAAATGCTCTTCCCAGAGGGAACCGGGCCGGTCAATCGTACCACCACTTTTCGCCAATCGGTTTCGCCGGTGGCGATTACTTCATCCGCGTCGGGGTGTTTTTTGCCGGTCGCCTCCAGGTAATACGCGTAGAACGGC
>Ga0193735_1000529_pt1 | contig 12147 bp, 8 predicted proteins | sample U1m2metaG_FD_145080 | JGI IMG/M metagenome (GOLD analysis project Ga0193735, IMG submission 145080) | Soil microbial communities from a riparian zone of the East river system, Colorado, United States - U1m2 | ecosystem: Environmental > Terrestrial > Soil > Riparian zone | place: USA: East River... | reverse complement strand
AGTTGCAATCCGGTGACGCGGTCTTTCACCTCGCTCCGAGCGGTGAGCATCAGCACGCGGCTGGCCATGTGTTCCGAACGCAAATGCCGCAGGACGTCGAATCCGTCGATGCCAGGCAGGATGACATCCAGCACGATTAGATCGAACGGTTTCTGTTTTGTTTTATCCAAAGCTCGCTCGCCATCATGAACGACCATCGGATCGTGCCCAGCCTCGGTGAGTGCCGAAGCAATTTGTCTTGCCAACTGGACATTATCTTCAACCACAAGGATGCGCATGGATTTTCGAATGGTGGAAAGTTAAAACCTAATCGTGAATTGGGCTGCGAACAGGTGATTATCCTCACCTTCGCCTGTTGTTTCGTGCTGAAAGTCATACTGGAGTTTTAACTGAGCGTGTGGCGTAAAGCGATACGTTGCGGCGATGTCGATTCTGCCGAGGTCTGGACTCCATTGAACATTATGGCCGTAGCCATCGTTGATCGTGCCGAAGAGCTGTTGGTTCCAGCGAAGCGCGCCAAAGAACTGCGGCGTAAACTTATATTTTGCTTCGATGTAGTAAGCGAATGTATCCGCGTGGCCAACGTTCGGAACGTCGAAGCGCGCTTCATAAAGTTCGGCCCACACTTGCAGATGATGCCAGGCGAAACTGGCATCCTGCCCAAGAACAAATTCGCGATAATCATCAATGTCGCGTCCGGGCGGCAGCGTCCGTTCGGCTTCACGCCGAAAATATGGGCCCTCACTTGCTGAAAAGCCAAAATTCCACGCCTCGTTAGGCCGGAAACCGACCCGGGAACTGAAAGTCGGATTTTCGAAACCGTTCTCCGTAATAAGCCAGGATTCGGGTCGGGACGAGAGCGACGCATTCTTCATTTCAATTGCGTAATCGAACCGACCCAGCTTGCCTGAAATAGACAAGCCACTCGCGTAACTGGGCCCCCAAATCACCGGATTGAACTCATACTTTTGAACATAATAAGGGCTGTAGATGAAATCGGCCGGCGAAAAGGGAGCGTATCTATCCTGGATGGCCGTGACATTTTCATAAACTAATGGTGCATTGATAAACGGATTGTCCCACGACAGGTGCCGCGGGACCCAATTGCCGACAACGGTCGCGAACTTGCCGATTTGCGCCGTCAGGCGGCCATCTTCCCACGGTGTGATGCGCAACGCATACTCGTCGAGCCGAATTTGTGCGCCGTGATTGCTCGGATCAAAACCGCGATCGAGCCGTGATTGCGCAAAGAAATAAATCTGCGGTCCGATTTGCGTGTCTAGAAAGAGTGTCAACCGCGGATTGAAAAGAGTGTCGATGCTGCTGTCAATGAGACCGGGCGCAGGTTGTTCGAAGTGATAAATCTCCAAATCGAGCGTGCCGCTCAATCGTGCGCGCAGATTGTCTTGAAATGCAGAAATCGTGAGCGCGGTGTCGAGCCGGTCGAGAAAATCATCGATATCAAAGGCGCACGCCGTGCAGGCAAAGACGCACAGGCTGAGGGCGCGCAATTTCATGCAACTGCATTAACACCGTCCGTGGCAGGAAAGCGCACTTCAAATTCGGTCCAATCGTTTTCCGAACGCACCAGGCGCAAATCGCCGCCATGCAACCAGGCCAGTTCGCGTGCCAAATTCAAGCCGATTCCGTGACCCGAAACAGGCGACGGCGTCGAGTTGTGGTGAAACCGTTCGAAGATGTTTTCACCCGGTGGAATTGTGCGGCCGGTATTGCCGATAGTCAGCACAACGTCCCCGGCGTTCCCGTGCGCGCTGACCCGGATCCGCCCGCCGGGGCGATTGTACTTGCGCGCGTTCTCCAGCAGATTTTGCACAATGAGGGACGTGTACTGCCTTTCGCCAGCTACGAATAGGCCGACTGGAAATTCTTTTTCAATCTTCACATCAGGCGAATCGGGAAGCGCGCCAAGATCGTCAAGCCACTCATCAATGAGCTGGCTAAGATTTACCGGTGTCGATGCGATTTGAAGATGCCCAGCATCCATGCGCGACAAAAGAAGCAACTCGTCAATTACGCCGGTAAAACGATGCGTTTGATGGAGCAGAGCGGACAACTCCTCGTAAACCTCCGGTTTAAAATCTTCGCGCGCCAACAATGATTCGATGGCAACGCGAAGAACGGTAACCGGACTTTTCAACTGGTGCGAGGCATCGGCCGAATATCGTGTGGATCGTTCCAATTCCTCAGCGGTCGAGGCGAGCGCGGCTTCGGCTCGTTTTCGTCGCACACGGTTTTGCTCTGAATCCAGCGCCAGCTTCTTTACCGGCGCCGAAAACCTCAGCGCGACCAAATGGCTTGCGACGAAACCGCCTAACAAAAGCAACGCGCCCGCTCCGCCAATTTGCCAACGAAGCCGATGCAGCTGTGCAATCGAATCGGCCAGTGGATACGCGCAAATTTCGTAAGCGGGCGGAAAAAGAGAACCGGGATTGAGTCGCTTGTAAAAAACGAGCTGTGGTGAACCATCGACGTTGACACGAAATTTGTTTTCTGCCCGATGAGAATCCGCGACTGCATTGGCGATTTTTTCGCTTAAAGATGTCTCTGCAGATCTCGGAAGTGAAGGCAAAAGCAATTGGCCGTTGACCCAAATGCCGCTTTTCATTCCGGTGCCCGCCTCCGTTTGCTTGGGCTGAAACGGCTTGAACCCTACCACGAGTGCCGAAATGACTTCGCCCGTATCGGTCGAAAAAATCGGCACGGCCAGAATTTCCGCAACCGCGCCTCCGTCTACGGCGACTTTTTCCTGGAGGTATCCGATCTGCTGCGTGTCAGGCAATTTCGTCAAGGACAACTGTGCTTCCGCTTTCGCATCCAGCTGCCCAACTTCGTTCGGATTCGGCGGTTTAAGGACTGTCCCTGTGCCATCCAGAAACCGATAGAATGTTGCGTGAAGCGATTGCGCCGCCTGTTCCGGGGGCGGTTCTTCGCCTTCCATTAGATCGCGCAACTCGTCTTTGGCACTGGGATACAGCAGATCGATTGCGTTGTCCTCGATGGCCGCGTGAATCCGCGACTTGGCCACGAGCGCATTGCAACGATCGGCCAGCGCCGCGTGCCGCAATTCCTCGAGCTTGTGCAACGAAGAAAGTTCACCCTGAAAATTCTCCTGCAAATTTCGTTCTGCATCGGACGTGACCTTGCGCTGCGCGAGATAGAGACCTAGCGCGGTCAGGCTTGCGACAATGAGCATCATGGCGGTAAACAATCGAGTGCGAAAGCTCGCTACGTCCTTGTCTCTCGCTTGGTCCGAGGCACTCATGGGAAATCAACGTGCAGCGTCTGTCCGTTCTTCAAGTCAACCGGCTTCTCTCGCGTGGTCCTGCTGTCGATCCACGCCCTGAGCGTGTAGTGACCCGCTGGAAGTCCGCCTAATCGAAAGCGTCCAGCTGTGTCGGTCATCACAAAATACGGAGTATTCAAAACGAGAATCAACCCGCGCATGTGTTCGTGAATGTCGCACCGCAATGTGACCAGGCCCGGCTTGTCGAAGACTTGCGACGGAACCGGTCGTTCGTCGGGCCGATAACGGCCAAGATCAAATCGTTTGGCAGGCGAATAGGAAAAAATGTTGTGATAAGTGTCATCAAGGCTTGGGAATTCAACCTTTGTTCCAACTCGCACTGGCAGGAGCGCTGGAATGAACGTCAAATCTTTTTGCGTGACTTGCTTTGTCGGCAGGGAAGCTGGCTGGGGGAAAGGACCATCGAGATAGATCACAGCCAGCGGCGGCTGTGTGGAAAGAACGCCGCCTTTAGTCACGATCTCGTAGCGTTTCGCCTGCACCGGCGCCGAACGCGATTTTGGCAATTCCACGCGTCCCTCTACCGTGGTGCTTGCCGGAAGCGCCACGGGAAGCAACGGTAGAATCGCGCTACACCAAAGCAACCCGCGCAAACGCATTTTATCGCTAGTTTAGCAGTCGTTTCATCGGACGAAAAGTGTTTGCACGCCGCATCCAAAAAGTAACAAAAGCGTTACCTTTTTGTGACGATGCGCGATTCAGCGTCGCTTTTGAATCGCTTCCTGATGGTCCTTTGGTCTTTGCGCGTTTGCCTCAGGAGCTTTTGAGTTCAGCGCCGCCATTGCCGGGAGAGTGAAAAAAATCGTCGCAACCAGGCTCCAGAAAATTCCGATCGCGCACGCGATGCCAAGACCGGTGAGTGCCGGGTTGCGCGCAAGAGCGAGCGAACCGAAACCGCTCACAGCGGTCAAACCCGCGAGTAGAACCGGCTTCACCACGCCGGCAACATCATGCTCGATTTCACGTGTCTTTTGCCAGACCAGCACAACGTATATCCCGTAATCCACACCGATGGCCAGTACCAGGCGGAACGAGAGCACATTGAGCAGATTGAGATTGATGTGCAGCAATTTCATCGAAGCGATCATCGCTCCGATGCCGAAGGCGAGTGTAATCACCTGGATGAGCCACAAACGAAGGTCGCGGTACAAAAGCGCCAGCAACGATATGTCGAAGATCGCCATAAGCGCGCTGATTATGAGGAGTTGATGATGCGACCATGGCTGGAGATCGGCGAGCGCGTAGCTCCAGCCGGAGAGAATCATCGGAACACCAGCCACTGGCAGGTCGCGCCCCAGTTCCTGGCTTTGCGCGTGGGTCGCGACCCGCTCATTGGTCGTAACAAATCCAGTTGTGAGCGATGGGTCTCTTCCGAAATAGCGGTCCACTAAAAACCACCAGCTCGATGATTCCGGCAATTGGGTACGCCAGTTTGGCAAGGACGCATTTTGATCGCCAACATGTTGTAAGTCGTCAAGCAACGTGAATGCCGGCTCGAATGAATCGCGGCTGAATCCTTCGGCATCCAGCGTTTCTTCCAACATCGCGCGCGCTGCCTGGAAATTGGTCATGCTCAATCGCTGTCGATTTGCCTGCATCCAATTTGGTGACGGACAAAGCGCCGCGGGTGTGGAGAAGTTTTTGATTTTGCCCACTGCCTGGAGCTGACGCCAATGCGCGGAAATTTTTTGCCAGTAATCGTGCAGTTCCTGCGGATTTTCCCCACGAACAATCGCCAGGACAGGTTCCCAGCGCACGGGCATCTTGTGCATGATTTTCTCTAGAACGCGACTCGCACGGATGTTTTTTGGCTGCAATGACCGTGTGCTGGCTTCGAAGCGGAGCGGGGGAACCGGCGAAAAGCCGATGGCAGTCAGCAGCAACAAAACGACACTCGAAGAAATCAGCATGGGCATGGGTTTTCGCACAGTCCATCGCACATAATTTTTCACGACCTCGAAGAGCCAATCATGCTGAACTGCTCCGTGCCGTTCGCGGACAAACAGAAACAAAATCGAGCACATGAACAGGCCGGCGATGAAAATCCCGATCGCAATAAGCACACCGAGTTGCGAAAAGCTCATGGCGCCGCTTAGCACCAGTGCAAGAAATCCTACCGCTGTGGTGAGCGCGCCAAAGAAAATCGCGCGGCCGAGTTTTGCCACGGACGTTGCAATGGCCTCTTGATGCGGTTGCCCGTCGGCGCGCGCCTGATGGTAGCGTCCGATGCTGAGAATTGCGAAATCCACGCCGAGCCCGACGAGAATCGCGCAAAAGGCGACGCTGATCATGCTGAGTTGTCCGAAAAGAAGCTGACCGGCTGTCAGTGCTACCAGACAAGATAAGAGAAGGCAGAATGCCATGCCCGCCAACGGCAGCCATCGACGAAAACCTGCAAAGAAAATGATGCCTACCAGCACGACCGATCCAAGCAGTGTCGCCACAACGTCATAACGCATGCTCAACGAAATCTCCGACACAAAGGCTGGCCGCCCGGTCACGAGGACTTGCAACGGAGCACCCTCCCAGCCTTCTGCTGCGGTCGCACGAAATTCATTCACCCGGCGCATCAAACGCTGGCATTCAAACGCGCTGACAGTCGTCTGGTTCGTCACCACCAAAAAGATTCGCATGTTGCGATCGGGGGATGTGAGTGGCTGTTCCTGTTCAATCACGGTGCTTTCTGCGAAAGGCTTGAGCGCCGGCGCAATCAGCCCAAGCGGATCAAACGAAAGCTCGAACTCCGGCCGCGGCGAGCCGGCCTCGATCAGTTGACGCAAGCGGTGAAGACGATCGCGAATTTTCTCCGGTTGCAAGATCAACATCGTCTCGTCGAAAACGTGCGGTTCCAGATTGAGAAGCAACGGGACCGCGATTGACTGGAGATCGCGAATGCCGTCGGGCGTGGCCATGGGCGAACCCGCCAGCACGCGGGCGCACCAGGGTTGCTGCCGTAATCGCTCGGCAAATACGGGCGCGAACTCCTCCAGTTTATCGACGTCATTTGGATTGCATAGAAGCGCGAACGTCAACTCCCGCGTTTGCTCAAAATCGCGATCGTAGATTTTGAGACCTTGCACCGATGAAAACCTCGCGGGCAAAACGTTGAAGACCTCGGAATCAAGCCGCAACGAGCTGACGAGAGTCCCAACGCAAAAAATAATGAGCACAACCACGCCGCACCAGACCAGCGCGCGACGCTGAGTGATTGTTCGGGCGATGAAATCGCTGTGCGCATGAATGAGCCACATTCAACACGAACCGGCCCCAAGATGCCAATGTTGTAACGGCGCTTGGAAGTCAGGAATCTTGCCTGCCTTCTTCTTCGAACGTGCGCTGAGCACAGCGCACCACGTGTTGGTAGGGCGCGTTACTCCGTGCGCGCTGCGCGGAATGAACGGCGCGCAGAGGTCTGCCCGCCCCGCCAAATGCGTAGCGTCCGTTGTCCTCAGCGGACGACCAGACGCTCAGAACCGGAATAGAAAACTCTCGTTACCGCTGACGTATCGCAGAGTTTTTTGATCTGGCGCATGTAAAAATTGATCTCGCAACGCCAGCCAGCCGCGCAACTGCGGCGGAGCTTGCGCGACAGGTCCAGACCAGCCCTGGCGCGCGAAGGCACCGGTAATTTTGGCGAAGGTGGCATCCTGTCGGAGGGACAGCAACGTTATTCCCGGGCCTTTCGACAGTGTTAATTCAAAATCGCCCGTCTTTGAAAAGCGGACGAGCGCGTCGCCAATCAGCGTTGTTTTGGGGTTTCGGTACATGAGCTGGCCGGTTTTGGTCTGCCATTCGGCAATCGGCTCAGAGAATTCATGTCGCGAGACGGTTGTGCAACTTGTTACGCAAAAAATAGCAATCACAAGAGAGACAATCAGGTAGCGGCGATTGACCTCAATCGCCCATGCGAAAGGTGAGAACACTCGGACGATTCGGTGAATCGTCCCTACCTGTACTCTCATGGCGCCGCGCGTACCGTTTGCATGGTCGCTGGCACTTCTGCTTTGTTTGGCACGAGTGTGAGCCTCGGTGCAATCGGATGATGCCGTTGCAGCCAAACCAGAAAATAGAATAGCCACATCCGCCAGCGAATGGGGAAACTGTTGCCGACATTTCCGCCAAGCACTGCGTTCACTGCGGGCGCAAGCCCGAGCACATTGCGCGGCGCGAGAAAAACTTCGATGAACTCCTTCGTGTACCAAGCGTTCACAAACCGAAGATAAATATCCATCGCTCGATTTACGGCTCGCTCGTACCGCGGGAACAACCGTTTCGCCTTGTGCGAATGATCAAGAACTTCGTTAAGCGCGTCGGCGGCAAGTTCGCCGCTGAACACAGCGAGAAAAACGCCACTGCTAAAAATCGGATCAATGAACCCGGCGGCATCGCCTGCGAGCAACCAGCGATCGCCGCGCAATCTCGCGCTGCGATAGGAGAAATCCGCTTCCACATAAACTTGCGAGACGCGCCGCGCGTTTGTCATCCGTTTGGCGATGATTGGCTGTTGAGCGAGGGCTTGGTCGAGAAATTCCCCAGCGCTGAGTTTCGACTTGCGAAACGTTTCGCTGTCGAGAACCACTCCAACGCTGGTGCGGTCGGCGGCGATTGGAATCAACCAGAACCAACGATCGATGGCACGGATCAAGACTGTGAGCGTGCCGTCAATTCCTTCCGCGCGCCAGACACCATCGTAGTGCGCGAAGATTGATAGCTTCTGAAGATGATCGTAGGTCTTTTTGATTTTGAATTGCCTGCCCAGAACCGAGGTGCGCCCGCTTGCGTCGATGACGTAACGCGCCTGGATTGAATGAGACGAACCGTTGGATCTGACTCCAAGCTCAACGTCTTCTTTCGAGAACTCGACTCGATCAACTGAGGTTTGCTCGTGCACTTTGGCGCCGCATTCGGCAGCATGATCCAATAGCACCTTGTCGAAGTCCCCGCGTGTGACCTGATAAGCGTGATCGATCTGGGAGCGATAGCCGTCCTTGAAATAAAACTTGGTTCCAGTTTCCGAACATGCGCCAACGATCTCGCCGCCGAATTTTTTCATGAACCCGGCGCGCAAAAATTTTTCGTGCAGACCCAGCCGAGTAAAGGCCTTCATGCTGAAGGGCAGGAGCGATTCGCCGATGTGAAAGCGCGGAAATTTTTCGCGTTCGAAAACAACGACTCGCCGGCCAGCGCGCGCGAGCAGCGCCGCAGCAATGCTGCCAGCAGGTCCTCCTCCGATGATCGCGACATCGTACATGGCGGTGTTCATCATGCGTTGAGCTTAGCAAATTTTCGAGGTTTTGGTAGGGACGCCGCGCTGCCCTTTTCCCGCTGTAGGGCGCGTCACTCCGTGCGCGCAGAGGGGCAGACGGCGTGCAGAGGACTGCCCGCCCTACCGATTTGTGCTAACGTTTGCACAGGAAAATGAAACTGATCGATCGATTTGTTAGCCGCGAGTTATTAGTCAACGTGGCGTTTGCCATTGCGGTGCTGAGCCTGGTTCTCGTCGTCGGAAATATTTTCCGGAAACTCCTTCCGCTGCTGGTGAACCATGATGTTCCGGTGGAATACCTGATCACGTTCATCGCGTATGTGTTGCCGTTCTCACTCATTTTCACGATTCCCTGGGGATTGTTGACTGCGATCTTGCTCGTGTTCGGACGGCTCTCCGCGGACAACGAATTGATCGCGCTGCGCTGCAATGGCGTGAGCATTTCGCGCATCTGCATTCCGCTGGGCGCGATCGCGGTCGGCTGCACGGCAATCTGCCTCTGGCTCAACGTGCAGGCTGCGCCGGCTGCGCAGGAAAAATTGCGCAGCACGATTTTCGATCTGGCCACGCGAAATCCGATGGCGCTCTTTGGAAGCGATCAGGTCATTGACCAATTTCCCGGGCGCAAGATTTACGTTGGCAAGAAAGAGGGCAACCAACTGGAGAACATTACTGTCTTCGAGCTGAACGAGAATTCGATGCCGGTAAAGGTGACTTTCGCGAAGAAAGGGATGCTCGAAGCTGATTTGGCGAACAAGCAGATTCTCATGCATCTGTATCAGGCGCGTTACCAGGAGCGCGACCCGAAAGACCCGTCGAACCTGCGAAAGATTCGGGACGGAATTAACATGGTAGAGGGCACATTGCCTATCAGTCTCGAAGAACTTTACGAGAAACAGAAAAAACGGCCGAGCCGTTCCGCGTTATCCATCGAACAATTGCTCGAGCAATTAAAAAGCCAGAACCAGCAGGAACGCAGCGCCAGCCGTACCGAGATCAACAAGCGTTTTTCATTCCCGTTCGCGTGCATGGCCTTCGCAATAATCGGAGTCCCGCTCGGCGTGACGGCGCATCGACGAGAGACTTCAATTGGGTTCGCCATGGGTTTGATTGTTGCCACTACCTATTTCCTCTTTGTCATCATTGGCGATACGTTGCGCGGCAACCCAGAGGTGCATCCAGAGCTGCTGGTCTGGTTTCCCAACGTTCTCTTTATCGTGCTGGGCGCGTTTTTGTTTCGCCGACTCGCGCGGCAATAAGACGGCAGCGCCGGAATAATTACGCACTAGCGATTCGGCAGTAGTCGGATCGATGATGGGGGGCGCAGTTCATTCTGTGGCGCCTCAATCTGGAATGACGAAATGAGATCCGAAGAACTGCTACAGGTCTCATGATGGAGCACTCGCCGTTATAGCCTGAACTCTTCAGGCTTCCTTCGGCTCCGGTGCGAGCGGGAGCGAGGGCGCCGTCGCGGCTTTCGCCGATCCACGTTGAAAAGTCGGAATCCGTACTGCAGGCGCGTTCCAAAGATAAAGAGCCACACATCCCAGCACCAGGACCGATGCATACGGTCGAATGCTGTGGAGCACGTCAATAGCCCGCAGCGTCGAGTCGAGCTTTTTATCGATCAGCATCACGTGCATGATCATGGCCGTGCTTACGACCGAGATGATGAAATGGACGATGCTTAATCTGATGCTGACGCCCAACGCGACAGCGCTGACGACTGCGCCCCACATGAGATAGCGCTCGTGCATTTGACCTAGCAGCGCGAACATCAGCAACCACGGCGCGGCGATGGCAATCAGGACACGCGGATCGCGCGTGCGCAGGTGTCGCGCCACTCCGCGTGCGCACAGAACCAGGGCTCCAAGGTAGAGCAAACGCAGCGCCCATTGCAGCGTCAGATTCAAATCGAGCGATCCGATGTGAACCGACAGAAGGGAATCTTTTAATGACCAGCCAGCCTCGGCGAGCAGTGATGCAAGGTTGTAGCACGAGCTGATGAACAGGTACGGATAGTGTTCGCTGCCGTAGAGAAAACCGACTTGTAACCACGTAAAGCTGCCGCCGGTGAACGCACCGATGAAAAATGCCGCGCAGCCTGTAATTCCAGCGAGCCACGCGCCAGAATGGCGACATCTATATTTCACAAGGAATGAGAAGGTGACGCTGACGACAATACCAACGGATACCCAGGGCAGCGGACCGCGCAGAATCCACGGCGAAACGATGAGCGCCGTCTCTGCCGTGAAGCCGGCGAGCACTCGCAGCGCACAGGTCCACCTGTTTTGCCACAACGGCCAGAGAACAAAAAACGGCGCCACGAATAACAGTTGTCCTTTGAGCATTGCGCCCGCGGCGAGCAAACAGCCACAGCAGAACCACCGATTTTTCAGCGCTGCGAGGGCCGCAAACAAATAGAACGGCAGAATCCATACGTCCCACTGCGGCCAGCCGTGTGCGTCGAGAATCATCGACGGTTCGAGCCATGCGACACTTGCGGCCGCCAGACCACAAATGAAAGCGCGATTTTTCAGAGGCAAGGCGGCTAGAAAGCGTGACCGCGTTATGCGTGACGAGCGCCACACACAGAAGCGAACCAGGAGGAAGATTGCTACTGCGGACAGCAGTTCGCACAGGATGTTGATCTTCAGCAGGGAATTGATGAGCTTCGGGTGTCCATCATCGACTTCCGGGAATTCGCTGCGCACATGTTTTGCCCAGATTGCCATGGCCAGAAGTCGCAGCGGTGGATAATCGAGGGCGTAATCATTTTCGTAGGCCTCGCCTTTTACTCGGTCGTATAGCGCGAAATAGCCGCGGAAGAATCCTGTCCACGAATTGGCAGAAGCTTCGTCGGGCGATAAGTGCTGCGCCTCCGCCAAAACCTCGCTGCCCCAGTAAAAGCCGTTGATGATGTCGTGCTGATAGCGCACGTGCCTCGTGTTTTCAGCGATCCAGTGGCGCAGGTGAAGCCCTGCAAGAAAAATCGTTGCCACCAGAAGCGCGACGAGCACGCGCCGGATAAATTCACAGGTACGCGCCGAAGTCATTCGGAGACGCAAGAAAGATCGAATGCCCATTTCCCCCAAAGCAAAAGACAGAAACTCGTTTCGACAGGTTACAGCAGTTTTTGTTCGAAACTCTGCGCTATCTAATCGTTCGAGGGTTCAGCAGTAGCTGTATGACGCCGAAAACTCATCAGCGTATGAATTGACTATAAACTGTCAGACTTTGAGGTTGCCGATTACGGCACACTGAGAGCGCGAGCGGGTGTCCGCTTTAACAACGCTCGACCAGACTCCGAAAAATGCCGCGATTTATCGGGTGAAAAAACTAACTACCGTGTGAACAGCTCTTCGTGTGCCCCTCACCGTGCTATGCGCGACATTCTTCGCCGTGATCGCAGTGTCCTTCGCCACATGCCTTGCCGTGCGCACAGGCCCCGCCTGAACGCTGCCAACGCAAACAGCGAAGGCAAGAATGACTGAAAATAACGCCTTCATGGTACTTGAATTTCGTAATTGAAGCGTCCCATGCGCTTATGGTCGGG
>Ga0193735_1000528_pt1 | contig 12167 bp, 10 predicted proteins | sample U1m2metaG_FD_145080 | JGI IMG/M metagenome (GOLD analysis project Ga0193735, IMG submission 145080) | Soil microbial communities from a riparian zone of the East river system, Colorado, United States - U1m2 | ecosystem: Environmental > Terrestrial > Soil > Riparian zone | place: USA: East River... | reverse complement strand
CGCTAGTCGTGATTGCGTCGCTACATTCGCAAGCGCGCGGTCTGGCAAATAGGGCAAGCGGAGCGCTTGCCGTACAATGTTTACATCGACTAGTTTGCGCTCATGCGTTGCATTCTTTCATCTCGCCGAGGCCTGCTTTTGTTCGTCTTGCTTCCATCAATTGCGCTCGGTGCTTCAGCGATTCAGGAGCGCGCTGATCGGTTTCTGAAACTCGCCAATGCCGGTTATCAAGCGCTCTATCGCGTCAATAGCGAAGCGCAATGGCAGGCGGTTACCGATGTGACGCCGGAACACGACGCCGCGGCGGAAGCGACGGGTAAAGCGTACGCGGCGTTTTAATGGAAACCCGGCAATCATTAGCGAGGCGCGCGAGCTGCTCACGCATCAGAAAGAACTAAATGAGCTCACGGTTCGGGAATTGAAACAACTTCTCTTAAACGCCGCGGAAGGTCCGATGACAAATCCCGACCTTGTCTCAAAGCGCGTGCAAGCCGAAACGAAACAGTCGTCGATCCTCAATAGCTTCGAGTTCAAGCTCAATGGGAAAAAGATCACGGCGAACGACATCGACAATAAGCTCGAGAAGAGCAGCGATCTCAACGAACGCAAAGCGGTTTGGGAAGCGTCAAAAGAAATCGGCCCCAAGCTCAAAGACAACCTCGTGAGCCTACGCGATCTGCGCAACGGCGTGGCCAAAGAGATGAAGTATCCCGATTACTTTTCGCTCGAGGTCGCGGCTTACGGCATGACGACTGACGAGATGCTCAAAATGCTGGAGGATTGGATGGCGACGCTGCGTCCGCTTTATTTGCAACTGCATACGTGGGCGAAATACAAGCTGGCGGAGAAATATCATCAGCCGGTCCCGAAAAAAATTCCGGCGCACTGGATCAACAATCGCTGGAGCCAGGAATGGGAAGGACTGGTCGAGGCCGCTAATATCGACAAGTACTTCGAAGGCCGCCAGCCGGAATGGATCATTAAGACTGCGGAGCAGTTTTACACTGGGCTTGGGTTTTCGCCGTTACCGCAAAGTTTTTGGGAGAGGTCCGATTTGTATCCGTTGCCGCCGGATTCAAAGCGGAAGAAAAATACTCATGCCTCGTGTTGGCATATCGATCTCGAGAACGACATTCGTTCGCTCCAAAGCATCGAACCGAACGCGCGCTGGTTTTTCACCGCGCATCACGAGCTCGGGCATGGCTATTATTTCAAAGCCTACACCCGTCCGGAGGTTCCTTATTTGCTACGGCTCGGCGCGGCGCCTGGATTTCACGAAGGCGTTGGCGAGTTGATTGCGCTTGCCTCGAGTCAGGTGCCGTATTTGCAATCGCGTGGCGTTTTGCCGGCCGACTTTAAACCGGACAAGACCGCTTTCCTTTTGGATGATGCACTGGCGCGCTCGATTCCGTTCATTTATTTCTCGTGCGGCGTAATGCCGCATTGGGAAGCGGACATTTACGCGAGAAATTTGCCGCCCGATCAATGGAACGCGCGGTGGTGGAAATACGTAGGCGACATGCAAGGTGTCGAGCCGCCATCACCGCGCGGCGAAGAATTTTGCGATGCTGCGACCAAGACGCATATCAACGATAACCCGGCTTACTATTACAATTACGCTTTCGCGACCGTTTTTAAATTTCAACTGCATGATTACATCGCGCGCAAAATCCTGCATCAACCGCCGCAATCGTGTAACTACGCCGACAACAAAGAAGTCGGCGCGTGGTTGAACAACATTTTGAAAAAAGGCGGCACGGAAGATTGGCGCAAAGTTTTGAAGGAAGCGACCGGCGAAGACATCTCTACCCGTGCAATGATGGATTACTTCAAGCCGCTGATGAGCTGGCTGGAAGAACAAAACAAAGGCCGCCAGATCGGCTGGGAGTAGCGATTGCAGGTTGATTGTAGCCCGCCTCTGTGAGACGGCGATCTGATAGATTGACAATCATGAGCCAGCCGCCGCGCATTCCAAACTGGCTGCCGTGGGAGCAGAGCACAATTTATTTCATTACGCTTTGCATCGAGGCTCGGAAACCGATGCTTGCTAATGTTCAAGCATGGAAAATATGTCGCGCTGTGTTCGACAAGCTCGATCAGTAGAGAATTCTCTCGGCGATTGCGATGCCGGATCACCAGCATATTCTCGCAGCGCCCGCCAACCGGGATGCATCCGTCAGCGATTTCGCGAAATGGTTTAAGCGGTGGTTCAACGAAGCGTATCGGATTTCGAATTGTAGGCCGTCTGTATCAGACGGCGCCCCAATGGCCTGGCGATGGCAAGAAGGTTGTTTCGATCGCTTATTGCGATCTGATGAATCCCTGTCGGAAAAATGGGAATACCTGCGACGGAACCAAGTGCGCGCCGGCCTTGTCGAACATGCAGACGACTGGCCATACCAGTTTCAATTCAACTCTTAACGAATTTGGCGTCTGGCACAGACGCCCTACAATCTGCCAGAGAACGTTGTAATCCGCGTTCGAGTTAAACGGCGGATCGAGATAGACGAGATCGATGCTCGCATCCGGGAACTCGCGCCAGTCGCGCAGCCACTCCAAATTGTCGCCGAAGTACAGGCGGTTCACTCGCGCAACTTTATCGCACTCCGCAGTGACGGTCTAGCCGCTACATCTCGCCGATCGCGCGCAGATAACGGTCGGCCGATCGTGGGACCGCCGCTTTGGCGTCGGATAAGACGTTTGCGTTCCACCAGCCGCCGTAGATTTGATCGAACGGAAATGGTTCGATCGTTTCGAGAATGCGATGGATCGCTGCGGCCCCGAGCGGAATCAGGTTCGGATAGCTTCGCATGAAGCTGACGTAACGGCGGTCTTGCACCACGGTAATAATGTCGCCCGTGAGCAGCGCGCTTTTGCCGTTCGCGCCCGCGGGCCAGTGCAGCACCGTGCCGCCTTCGAAATGTCCGCCGCAATTGATCAGGGTGAGCCCATCCCATAGCGACAAGGTTGTTCCTTCCCAAAATTGAATGTGCGGACTTTTGCGCATGACCCATTGGCGGTCGGCAGCATGCAAAAAGATTTGCGCGTCAAAATGCTCGGCCCATTTGACCATCGACGAGTAAAAATGCGGATGGGAAATCGCGATCGCGCGAATACCACCGCGGGCTTTCACTTCAGCGATGGTTTTTTGGTCCAGCAATGAAATGCAATCCCAGAGCAGATTTCCGCCGGGGGATTGCAAGAGCAATGCGCGCTGGCCGATTGCGAATTCCGGCTCGGTCCCGATCCCGAGAAGATGCGGCGCTTCGTCTTCGAGGCGGTTGTGATGATCGGCGGCCAGTCGTTCGAGCGCCGTCCACTGCTGGCCGCCGTAATGAACAAATTGTCGCTCGTCTTCGCAAATCGTGCAGCGCGTGGGCGGCGTGGCAGTCGCGCCAAACTGCGTCCCGCATTGCACGCAGATAAAGTTTTCCATCGTGAAATAACCCTGTAGGGGACGCTGGTAGCGTCCCGTGTTGGGTATTGGGAAGCAAACTGCTTCTCCTACAGAATTTTATTGTCGATCTTTCCAATCAGTGAGACGGCTACAGGAGCTGATCTTTGTATCGGATCGAGCCTGCGCCGCTGATATGTTTTTCTATCATCTTCGGGTTGCCGGCGGTAAGAAACGCCGTGACCTGTGCGTAAAGCGGCTCTTCCTTGTGGCGCGGCATAGCCAAGTGCCCGCCGCAATCGCATGAAAATCTAATTATTTTTTTCGCTAGCGCCGGATGACATCGCGAACAAAACTAATCTCATGAAGAATTACACTAAGATTCTGTTTTCGATTCTGGCGGCAGTGATTTGCACGGCAACTTTTGCCGCAGACAAGCCGACTTGCAAAAAGACCGGCAAGAACTGTCCGATGAACGACAACAAGGAGTGCAATTGCGGGAAAAGTTGCGACTGTTAAGGGGGACCAGCGTCGATTTTGGATTAGGGAGCGCATGCGCCCTCGCAGGGAAAATATCAGGTAGAGTCTCCGGCGAGGCGCCGGAGACAACACGCGGTGGTGCGTGTGCTCTCAGATTTCTACAGCTAATCTTTGTGACGGATCGAGCCGGCGCCGGTGATGTGTTTCTCGATCGTCTTCGGATTGCCAGAATAAGAAACTTTGCCCGCGCCGGTAATCGCGACTTTCAACGTCTCGCTAACCGCAAGCTCGGCGTCAGCTGCGCCGGTCGTGGAGATTTCGACGGTTTTCGTTTGAAGACCATTCGCGGTTAATTCGCTCGCGCCCGTCATATCCGCGAGCAACTCATCGACGCTGCCATCGAGTGTGACGCGCGCTGCGCCTGTCGATTCCAAAGCGAATCTCGGACCGGCAAGTTGATTCGCGGTGAGCCTCACGGCGCCGCTGGTCTTCGCCCCCGAACGCGTCGGACTTGAGACAACCGCCTTGATCCCATGCGTCGGCCAAATCTGGTTGCGTGTGTGCAAGTGAAGTGTGTCGCCAGAAACGTGGCTGTCGATGTAGGGAAGAAGATTTTCATCCGTGGTGATACTGAGAGCTGGCGCACCATTTTGCCATTCGATTATGAATGCGCCGCTCGCATCAATATTGGCAAAGGCGCTGACCGTGCGTTGATCTGCCTTGATATTGCCGTTGCCTCGAACGCCGACCCAATGGCATCCGGCGACTAGAATGCTGCCTGCGGCAAGAAATATGATCGTGATCTTCTTCATGGAAATTGTGCCTCCTCTGATGAGATGAGATCATGCGCTTGTTTGGATTCAAAAATCTGCGCGGATGGGATCGGTCGTTCCGTCGGGCGATGCTAATAATTGCGGCTTGGCCGCGAAGTTTGATATCGAGCAAGGGACTGCTCGATCCACCTACTTCACAATTTTGAGCTTCACCGTGTCCACTAAAACGTCGTCAACGTAGAACTCCGTGCGATAATCGCCGGGGGCCCAGCCGTCATCCGGCCGCGACAGCGTAAATGTTCCATGAGCGGTTGGACCGTCCGCGATCGTGGAAGCTTCGTCCGCGCCATAATCAGCGGGAGCATCGTCGCCAAGGTTCTCAGCGATCCAGTCCACGCGCACCTTTGCGCCTTTTCGCAAGCGATGTCCGTTCCAGCGCGCATAAATCTGAGGTGTATTCGACGAAAATGTCGTGGTCGGTTTGCCGAATCGCTCTTTGGCAACGCTCACGGAAAGTTTCTTGGGCGCCGCCTCCACGTTAACTTCCGGTCTGTCCACAATTTTGGGTCGTTCCATCAACTCAAGCGAAATGCGCTCAAGCAAATCACCGCTCGTATCGCGCATCGTTGTGACGTCCTTGACGATTCCGGTTCCAATCACGAACCAGCGGTCAATTATCATCGGGCTGGGTGACGTTTGTTCGCCGTGAATGCGGGACGCGTGAAATTCTCCCGCAGGCACCTCAACGTTCTCTTCTCCGGTCACATCGTAATGCTGATGCACTTTCATCTCGCCAACCTGGCCATCGAAATTCCAGCTTGTGCCGCGTTTAAGCGGCGTGACCATCATCGTTTGAGGCGGATCAAGCTTGATCAGTTCACCGTCCAAATTAATGCGTGCCACACAAATGATGCCGTGTTCGTCCACGGAAAGCAGGTCTGTGTTTGTCACCACGCCAGCGCGATGCATTTCAAACTTGAGAAGCTCTTTCCCGTCGACGTTTTCTATCCCAGCAATGCGGTACAACACCGGGAGGCGAATTTTCCCGTCAGCGTCTGTTTTCGAATCAGGAACGCGCAGTCCTTTGCCAACTTCTTGTGTCATGTTGTATCGCCAACTGGTTCCCGGTTCGGTGGGGATCAATTGCCCAGCGGAAACGAAACTGAGCGGAACTGCGACCAGCGCCAGGACAGCAATTTTCTGCATGGAAGAGGCTAGGGGATTGGCTGGACGGATCAACTTACCGCATTGCGGCTGACGTGGACTCGACATTTTGCTCTTGGGCAAGTTCGAAAATTTACGCAGGGTTCAATATGCATCCCATTGCGATGCAAATTCGAACACGAGATGGCAAATTTCGTTCAATCGCCCTGTGATGAAGCCGTCATTCATGCCGGGGTGGCCGCCGTACCCTGCGCGAAATCTTCCGCCCCATGGATTCTCGCGGCAACGATCCTCGGATCGAGCATGGCGTTTATCGACGGCACGGTCGTCAACGTAGCCCTGCCAGCGTTGCAGCGGAGCCTGCACGCCACTGTGGTCGATCTTCAATGGGTCGTTGAAGCCTATGCGCTACTACTCGCTTCATTCTTGCTCGTGGGCGGTTCGTTAGGAGATCACTATGGGCGACGCCGCATCTTCGTCATCGGCGTGGTGCTTTTCTCTGCCGCATCCCTGTGGTGCGGCTTTGCAACCAGCATTGGCCAACTGATTCTAGCGCGTGCCGTTCAAGGCGCCGGTGGCGCGTTACTCGTGCCCGGAAGTCTCGCCATCATAAGCGCATCATTCACCGATCAAGATCGTGGGCACGCCATCGGGGTTTGGTCCGGCTTCACTGCTATCACAGCGGCGATCGGTCCCGTCATTGGTGGATGGTTGATCGAGCGAATTTCATGGCACGCAGTCTTTTTTATTAATCTGCCGCTCGGGTTGATTGTGCTGCTTATTTCCTTCAGATGTGTGCCGGAAAGTCGGGACGAAAACGATGATAAGCGACTCGATTGGTTAGGCGCGGCGTTGGCAACAATCGGTCTTACATTTCTCGTTTACGGTTTGATCGAGTCCTCGCGGTTGGGCTTTGGCCACCCGGCGGTGTTGACCGCGCTGATTACCGGCAGCTTCACTTTGGTCCTGTTTTTCTATTGGGAAGAGCGGGCACGAAATCCAATGTTACCGCTTACTCTCTTTCGTTCGCATGATTTCACCGGCGCGAATTTGCTGACATTCTTTCTTTATAGTGCGCTCGGGGGAACGCTCTTTTTCCTGCCGTTGAATTTGATTCAAGTTCAAGGCTATACCGCAACTGCCGCCGGGGCTGCCTTGCTCCCTTTCATCTTAATCATGTTTCTCCTTTCCCGGTGGTCGGGTGGACTTGTGACGACATATGGAGCCAAGCTTCCACTCATGGTCGGCCCAATTATCTCGGCAGCAGGGTTCGCTCTTCTCGCCGTGGCCGGGGTGGGGGCCAATTACTGGAGCAAGTTTTTTCCGGCGGTCGTCGTACTTGGCTTGGGTATGGCCGTGAGCGTCGCGCCCCTGACTACGACCGTGATGAATGCAGTTCCAGCAAATCGCGTGGGCATCGCTTCGGGAATCAACAATGCCGTCTCACGAACGGCTGCGCTCCTGGCAATTGCCACGCTCGGCATCGTGATGCTTCACGTATTCAATCACTCTATCGACTCGCGTTTATCCAGTCTCGAAGTCTCGGTAGAAGTGCGACATTCGCTTGACGACCAACGGATCAACCTGGCAGCGGCGGCGCTTCCCCAAGATATCGAACCGCCGATGCGCCAAGTTCTTAAGCAGGCGATCGATGAATCGTTCGTGAACGGTTTTCGGCGCGTTATGCTTGTCGGAGCCGCCTTGGCGCTGGCGAGCGGAATCACTTCATTGCTGCTCATCAACGGCGACGCAAAATCTTTCCAGCATCGATGAACACATGAGAATCTCAGCCAGGCAAGTTTTCGCCAAAAAATCGGTGTCGCCGATCCCGACGCCGCCGGGCAGCTCCTTCAACAGAAATCACGCGCTCGAAGGAGCGAATCAAGTCGAAGGAGCTGGGCAACCCAGCCGATTACCCCAATCGGCTGCCCTTTGGGCGCGATGCGGGTCGATTTTAATATGGATCGTCTGCGCATTGTTTGGGCAGCACGCATTTGCGGTAGAAACGCCAAAAGCCGAGCGACATGTCGTGGTTGTTGTTTGGGATGGGATGCGCCCGGATTTCGTCAACCAAGAAAATACGCCAGCGCTGTGGAAGCTGGCGAACGAAGGAGTCGTTTTTCGCAATCATCACGCCGTTTATCCAAGTGCGACGAACGTAAATGGTACAGCGCTAGTCACTGGCGTTTATCCAGGCCACAGCGGACTAATCGCAAATCATGATTACCGCCCGGAAATCGATTCTAAACACTCAATCGACGTTGAGATTCCAAAAGTGGTGGAAAAGGGAGACGAATTATCGGGCGGAAAATATATTTCGATTCCGACAATCGCCGAGATTGTGCAAAGCACGGGTGGGCGCACGGCGATTGCGACAGCCAAAACCGTCGGCCTTTTATTGGACCGACACGTTGATCCGGACCGCGGGAGAAACAGCGTCACGCTTTTTGCCGGAGAATCGCGACCGCGCGACGCGCTCACTCGGATTGTCGATGTGCTCGGTCCTTTTCCACCGTTCGGGCAATTCGCGCAGGGGGACAAGTGGACGACGAAAGCTCTTACCGATTTTCTTTGGAAAGACGGCGTCCCGGCTTTTTCGCTACTTTGGCTGGGCGAACCCGATCTTACGCAACATGGATCTGCGCCCGGTGCGCAACCTGCGGTCGCTGCGATCAAATCGTCTGATGAAAATCTCGCTGCTGTTCTTTCGGCATTAGATCGACAAGGAGCGCGCGAAACAACGGATGTGTTTGTCGTCTCCGATCACGGATTTTCCACGATTGAACGGTCGGTTGATTTGCGGAAAATCCTAAAAGATGCGGGTTGGAACGCGAAGACCGAATTCAGCGACGAACCAAAACCTGGAGACATCATGCTGGTCGGGAACGGTGGCAGCGTTCTTATTTATGTCGTCGGACACAACGCGACGATCACGGCTCAGCTCGTTGAGTTTTTGCAACAATCGGATTTTGCCGGCGTTATTTTTATGAGAGAACCGATGACGGGAACGTTCCGTCTCGATCAGGCGAAGATCGACAACGGAGCCGGCGGGAGCCGAGCGACGTGGACGGGAAAGCCCGAGAGGGTCGACGAGCCGGGAGGCGAGTCGATCAATCAACACGCGCCAGACGTGGTGATGGCTTTCCACTGGAACGATTCAAAGAATCAATTCGGTGTTCCGGGAATGATTGATGCGGATTGGCAGCGAGGAGCAGGAAAGGGGACACATGCCACACTTAGCCGATTCGACATGCACAACACCTTGATTGCCACCGGTCCGGATTTTCGCCGCAGCTATGTGGATAATTTGCCAAGCGGCAATGTCGATCTTGCGCCGACAATTCTGCGCATTCTCGGAATCACGTCGCCGCAGCAATTGGATGGCAGGATTTTGTCCGAAGCGATGGTTAAGCTCGATCCCGCAGGTGCGGGATCGAAACCGGAAACCAAAACAATCGAAGCGACAAAGGATTTCCCGTCGGGAACCTGGCGACAATCGCTTCAAATTTCGCGTGTCGGCTCAACCGAATATCTCGATGAAGGCAATAGCGTTTTTGTTCCAAAAAGTAGAGACGGCGCGCTGCGGCGCCCAGACATCGCAGCGGAATGTCTCGACCATTGATTGACTTTGATTGAGCGCATCGCTAGCCTCGCGCTCGTGCTTCGCTGCGCCGGCCGCATCGCCACGATTTTCGCGCTTTGCTGCGCGATTGGTTTGCATTGGATCGCTCTCCAGTCGCTGGCGTGGACGACGATGATCGTTGACTATTCGAAGCGCGCCCCGCTGCGCCAAGCGATTACTCAGACGTTTGATGGCGCTCATCCGTGTTCGCTTTGCCACGCTGTCAACCTCGGAAAGAATTCGGAGAGAAAATCTGACCTTCAATCGCCGTCGCCAAAGATCGACATGATCTGCGTGCCGCGCGCGATTCGCCTGGTGCCGCCTCTCAGACGTTTTGAGTACGCGTCAGCTGATTTTTCATTCGCCGATATCGGGAAACCGCCACCGGTTCCTCCGCCGCGTTCGCTCCTCAGCTAAATCGCGATTCGAAATCGGCTGCGTCGTGCCTATGGCCTGGTCGCAGTCGCGCATCAACAATCGGGGCTGCTGCGGAATTTCGCAGCATCGTTCCCATTTTTCAGGAGGAATCGAATGAAAATTTTGCGTTTGCTTTGTTTCTTGGTCTTTGTCGCCGCAGGCGCGGTCACCAGTGGCGCGTGCGATCTTTGCGGCTGTTACACGCCGCAGCTCAACACCATGCCGGGAATGGAATCGACCCATTTTTTTCCCTGGTTGGTGGGGTGGTACGGTGCAGTCGGCGAGCAGTTCACTCATTTCGGGACGTTGCAGTTTGATGGGAGCGAAATCGCAAATCCGACCGGGCAATACCTGAACAGCTCGATTACGCAGCTTGTTGCCGGTTACGATATCACGAGCCGCTTCGCGCTGCAGATCAACGTCCCGTTGATTTATCGCGAGTTCAAGCGGCCCGAAGGTTTTCAAATCGATCGTGGTACGGTTTCCGGTCTGGGCGATATTTCGCTTCTGCTAAAGACGGTGCTCTTCCATTTCGCTTCCCCCGCTCGCAGAAGTTTTGAGTTTCAAGACAAAAATCCGGTCGCGGTTGAGCATGAACCGGGCTTCACAGTCTCGGCTGTTTTGCTTACCGGAATCAAATTTCCAACTGGCGACAGCAGCCGCCTCGAGGAAGAATTTCACGAGATCGAAATTCCCGGCGCTCCCGAAAGCGGCATCCACGGTCACGATCTCACGCTTGGAACAGGATCGTACGACGGAGTCTTTGGCGAGCAAACATCGCTACGCTACAAAAATATTTTTTTCGAGACGAACATCCAATTCACACTGCGTGGCGATGGCACACATCAATATCACTTTGCCAACGATCTCGTGTGGGCGGGCGGACCCGGTTACTATATCGTCCGCAATCGTGAGACCATCGTCGGGGTGCAGTTTGCAACCTCTGGCGAATACAAAGATGTCGATCGATTCCGCGGCAAAAAAGCTGAGGACACCGGAATCACTTCCGTTTTTCTAGGTCCGCGATTGGTGGCATCGCGTGGCCGCTGGAGCGCGGAAGTTGGCGCTGAGTTTCCTGTTTCCATCGAGAATACGGCGTTGCAAGTTGTGCCCGATTACCGGCTGCGCGGCGGAATTTCAGTGCAGTTCTAGCAATCGCAGATCCCGAGTGCCCACCGCTGTCTTATCACGACCATGTGATCAAGCGCAGTTCGTGCATTTGCATGAGGTGCGGATGCGTAGGGACAACGCGAACGCTGAAGCCATAAGTGCCGCTTTCGGACGCGGGAACTGATCCCTGGTAAAGATAATTGCCGTCCCCATCTACTTGGCTCGTTTGATCGAGAACAGTCGCCGTCGGGTTCCGGATATCGCCGTCATCCGCTTCGCCGTGGTACGTTTCCACGCGCACATGTTTTGGATCGACCGCGCCGAGATGAACCCGCGCGCTGATCTGTAACGATTCGCCGACCAAAATATTTTGTCGATCTTTGTTGCCTACTTGCACGTCGGAAATCCGCACTTGCGGCCAATCTTTGCGTATCCGCGTTTTCCATTTACTCAGTTCGGCGGCCGGGCCGCAACTGTCGCGAGAAAAAGTCTCTTGCGACTTCGCCGCGGGGATATAAAGACGCTCCGTATATTCCTTCACCATCCGTTGAGTATTGAAAACTGGGGTGACGCTTCGAATCGATTCGCGCATTAAGTGCAACCAGGCGAGGGGAAGTTTGCCGTCGGGCTTCGCGTAATAAAGCGGGATGATCTGGTTCTCGAGCAATTGGTAAAGGCTACTCGCATCTACTTCATTCTGAAATTCGGCCGTGCCGTTATTGATCTCGGGGCCAATCGCCCAGCCGTTGTTGCCATGGTATCCTTCGCGCCACCAACCATCGAGCACACTGAGATTGATGCCGCCATTTGGCGCCGATTTCATTCCGCTGGTGCCGCTCGCTTCCAACGGGCGAAGCGGATGGTTCAACCAAAGATCGACACCCTGAACAAGGCGCCGCGCGATGTAACTATCGTAGTCTTCCAGAAAGACGATGCGGTTTTCGAAACCAACCTCGCGGCTGAACTTATAAACCTCCTGGATAAGCGCTTTCCCGGCGTCGTCACGCGGGTGCGCTTTGCCTGCAAAAATGAATTGCACAGGTCGTGTTGTGTCGTTGAGCAATCGCTTCAGCCGTTCCTTGTCGCTGAACAAGAGTGTGGCGCGTTTATAAGTGGCGAAACGTCGGGCAAAGCCGACGGTCAAAATTTCCGGATCGAGAATGCGATTGACTTTGCGAATGGCCTCGGGCGAATCGCCCACGCGCTG
>Ga0193735_1000527_pt1 | contig 12180 bp, 12 predicted proteins | sample U1m2metaG_FD_145080 | JGI IMG/M metagenome (GOLD analysis project Ga0193735, IMG submission 145080) | Soil microbial communities from a riparian zone of the East river system, Colorado, United States - U1m2 | ecosystem: Environmental > Terrestrial > Soil > Riparian zone | place: USA: East River... | reverse complement strand
GTTGGACAGCTCAACGGGTAATCAAGACGTAACCTCTCCCCTGCTCTTTCGTTCTCTCACTCAATTTCAACTGATCGAGAGTAGCTCCTCGAAGCTGGGGCATAAGACCTCTGGCTTTCTCGGTGGAGGCTACAAACGCACCGATATTTCCAGCGTTCCATTCGGCGACCGCGCGATCTGGCTCGATGTACCGCGTTTTTTGCAAATAGAGCAGAAGCCCTTCGTCCTTGGCAGATACGACTTCATAACGCCAGTGACGCATTTCTGCTTCGCGACGAACGTCCCGCCCGAAGATAGCCAGCCCGTCACGATGATCGCGATAGCCGGTAATTACCTTCCAGGTTACGTAGCCGTCAGTAAAGAGGATTGCCACGAGGAGCGCCACAGCCGCCAAACAATAAATGCGCGTTGCCAAGTTCTTTGTATCCCCCGGCCTGCCTGCGTCGCCGTGGTCTCGCGAAGGCAGGTGGCCGGTCGGGTTCGAATCAACGTCGATTGGGGAACGGCTCACAGCTCCGAAAGCCTTCGCGAGACCGCCGTGGCTACGGGGCCCGCAACTTCCAATCTGTGCCGCTAAAAGTAAACAAAGCGGCGGGATAACCGGAAAGATTCTATCGACACGCTTGGACGGAATTAGTGACATCACAATCAAGCCGCCAAGACTCCAGCAAAGCAGCCAGAAAGTGTCCGGCGACATCTCGCGAAACGCGGGGCCTATTCTCCATTGGCGCGACGCCAGGTCGAAAATTGCAATCGCGATGAGTAGGATGCTCCACGGAGCAAACTTGTGAAGCAGATGCGGCAGATAAAAATAAAGCGGCTGCGGTCGATGAATTGTTTCGCCAAAACGTCCCAAAAATTCGCGCATGACTACTTCATTAAAGAAGCCGGGCTGAAACAAGATGCCGCCACTAACCCATAACAAAAAAACAGCCAGCGATGCCACCCATGGCCACCAGCCAGACCAGGCGCTCGCACTCGTTTGCGATCGACCGGGGTCAGCGACCCCGGCTACAGCCTCGCTGGCGTGTCGCCTGCGCCACAACTCAAACATTAGAATGCCGGGAAGCAAAAAGGCGTAAATAATCGGGCCTTTGATTAACATTGAGACTGTCAGTAGTGCGAAGAGGTAAACTCGATCGCGCAGGTCCCATTCATCCTGCCTTTGGATTTTTTTCCAGATCAGCAGGCCGATGAGAAAAATCACCAATGCCAGCGGCATGTCTGTGCGCACGAGTGTGGCCAGGCGCGGAGCCAGCATATTCAATCCAAAGGCACTCAACGCAACGAGACCAGCGATTGATCCATACGCCGAGCTGGCAGCGCGAAACAACAGGATTGCCAAGGCAATCGCAGCGAGGAGCGACGGCAGCCGCCAAGCCAGCTCCCATGATCGGGTCATCGCGAAGAGACCACCTGAAATCCATCCCACCAATGGCGGCTTGGTTGCCACGCGTTCGTGGGGCGTCCGCTGATAGAACCAGTGACCTTCCTTGATCATCTCGAAGGAAGTGAATGCTTGCTTCGCCTGATCGTAGTCATCGAGCTGCCACGGCAAATTCCCGAGGAGAAACAAAATGAGGATGAGCGAGGCGATAGCCCAGAATGTCCGACGATCGTCGAGAAGACTCCTTGTCATTACTGAGTTAGTGGAGACATCACCTCGAATAACGAAATCCGAATGACGAATGTCGAAATAATGTCGAAGCCACTAATGATAAGTCGCGCCAGGTGACCTTTGAAATTGTTTGAATAAGGTTCGGGATTCGTCATTCTTTCGTGCTTCGGCATTGGTCATTCGTCATTGATCCAAAAGAGCTTGATCGACCACGGTGCGCTAGACTCGGAATGACAGTCACGTTGCCATTCTTAGCTAGCCAACTCACTCGCGCCAGAGAATTGCGCGTATCGGCGCGCCGTCGCCACCGGCGATTTTTAGAGGCAACGCCGCCAAATGATAAATCCCGGAAGCGACATTGCTGAGGTCGAGCGATTCAATAATCGCGACGCCGGCTCGGGCCAGGGCATGATGGTTCTGCAACGACTTCGAATCGATTTCATCTACGGACGGCAGATCCAACCCCAGCAGCTTGACACCATTTTTCTGCAGCCAGGCCGGGACGTCGGCCGCGATCACGGGAATTTTGTCGGGGAAAACAGTCGAGTCATTCCACCGGCCGGTTTTTACAAGGAGCCGAGAGGTCGATGCTATTGCTTCGGCGGACGGCCGGAGGTCCTCGATTGTGATCAGACGTTTCTCCTTCGTGTCCAGGAAAGCTTGCCCCAGATCGACCACGGTCGCGCGGCCCAGATAAGTTTCGAGCGGCGCTTTCTCAATTGATTCGCCATTCGTGTCAAAGTGGAACCGGGCGTCGGCGTGCGTGCCGTTGTGCACGCTCATGCTAATCGCGCCCAGATTAACGCTTTCACCTTTCGTTTTCTCTCTCGTCAATCGAAAACGACACGGCTCGTCACCGGGCCATTCTGCAAGATCATTCGAAAGCGTTCGTGAAATATCCCAGAGTTTCATGGCGTGATTAGTTAAGTCGCACTTCCAATCTCTTCAATAATCGCTCGCGCGGCGCTCTCGCTCGCCCTGATATCGCCTAGTTTAGGGACGATCGCATCAAACTCAGAGATCATCCGCTCGCGGGCGTTTGCATTCTCAATCAGCGGCTGCACGGCTTTGACGATGGCGCTCGGTTTTGCGCGGTGCTGAATGAACTCCGGAACAACTTCCTTGTCTGCGAGCAGGTTGGGCATACCAAGATATTCCACATTCACCACGAGTCGCGCTGCAAGATAGGTCGGCCACGCCACTTTATAAATCAGCACAAACGGCAACCGAAAATAAGCAGCTTCCAACGTGGCACTCCCTGACGCGACGATGCCAGCCCAAGCGCGTTGCATGATTAGCGCCGTCTCGCCGACTTTAATTTGAATTGCGTCCCGATCTTGTGATCGATCGAGTCCGGCGACGGACAGCTTCATCTCGCGAGCCAGTTGCTCGGATGCAGCTGCGACTTCAAAACGCAAATTCGAGTTATGCTTCCGAAGCTCACGCGCGGTTTCCAGCATTACCGGAAAAATCTTTCGCACCTCGCGGGAGCGACTACCCGGGAATAGGCCGATCAAATTCTGATCACGCTGTGCGTCGATCTTCCGAGCCCGTAATCTTTCGACCATGGGATGGCCAACAAACAACGCGCGCAAGCCAGCCTTGTTGTAGAGATCGACTTCAAACGGAAAAATGCAGAGCACCAGATCGATGAAGTGCGCCATTCTCTTGATGCGCCCGCGGTTCCAAGCCCATACCTGAGGGCTGATGTAGTAAATTACCTTCTGTTGCCGCGCTTGTCTTCGCAGTGCGCGCGCGAGACGCAAATTAAAACCTGGGTAATCAATGAGGACGACCGCGTCGGGTTTGCTCTCCCGAATTTCCTGGAGCGTTTCGCGAAACTGTTCTCGGAAATAACCATATTTCCTGAGCACCTCCCATAAACCGAGGACTGCCGCCTCGCTGATCCAATTTTTGAATTGCTGGCCGGCGACCTCTTGCATTTGCGGGCCGCCGCGCCCGACAAACTTGAGTTCGCCGTCCAACTCGCGCAGAGAACGCATTAATGCAGCGCCGTGATTGTCGGCGCTCACTTCACCGGCAACGAAATAAATGGTCATTCTTCTGTGGTGGCAGCCGTGTCGGCTGCAAAATCAAACTCCCCGCAGGCGACACGCCTGCCTCTACAGTTGAATTTGTGACCTGCGATCGTCTTACCCACTGGGCGCGATTCGCTTTGTTATTTCGACTGCCAATTTCAGTGCCGCGGTGGCTTGAGAACCCGAAACGCGCGGCTCGCGCCCCGTGCTGGCACATTCAATGAACGAAGTGAGTTGAAGCTTCAGCGGTTCCTCACGTTCAATCTCGACCCTGTCGCGCGTGATGCGTCCCCCCACCCGTCGATAGATTTCGCCGCTTTGATTTTGGTAATCGAGCGAGAGATATGCGTCCTCTTGAAAGATGCGAATCTTGCGGAGCCGCTCGGGACTGATGCGGCTCGAGGTAACATTTGCCACGCAACCGTCTTCAAAATGCAGCCGCGCATTGGCAATGTCTTCGCTCCGGCTAAGAACCGGCACGCCTACTGCGTCGATGCTCCAAAGCGGCGAGCGCACAAAGTGCAAAATGACTTCCAGATCATGGATCATCAGATCAAGAACGACACCGATGTCGGTGCTGCGCTCGGTGTAAGGTGAGAGCCGATGCGCTTCAATGAACCTGGGATGGGTCAGATGCGTTTCAAGTGCACCTAAAACCGGATTGAACCGTTCCACGTGGCCGACTTGCAAAATGAGGCCGCTACGCGTGGCTAACTCTGCCAGTTCGGTAGCGTGCGCGGTGTTATCGGTGATCGGTTTCTCGATCAGGACATGTTTGCCTTTCGCAAGCAGCGACCGCGCAATCGCATAATGCGTATTGGTCGGCGTCGCCACGGAAGCGGCATCGACCATCTCAATAAATTCGTCGAGCGATTTGGCCGGCGTCGCGCCAAACTTTCCGCCGATGGTGCGGCTCTTGAAAGGATCTACATCATACACCGCGGTGAACTCGGCCGACGGGATCTCCGCATACAACCGCGCATGGTTGCTTCCGATATGACCAACCCCAACAACTCCGATGCGTAGGTTTTCCATCACCGCTCGCAGTCAACCCCGAAAGCTTTCGGGGTCAACGCGGAAAGCTATCAGGGTCAAAACTTCTAGTCGATCTCACGGGCCGTATTTAACTCATCTTTGCGACGCATACGGCACATAGTTCCCAAGAAACCATTCGTAGGTTCGGGCGATGCCGTCCCGCAAGGGAATCGACGGCTTCCACCCGAGGGCCCGCAGCTTGGTGACGTCCAAAAGTTTTCGCGGTGTGCCATCGGGTTTGTTTGCATCCCAGGTAAGTTCGCCGGCGAAACCAACCACCTCGCAGATCAACTCCACCAGTTCGCGAATCGAGATGTCTTCGCCGCACCCGACATTGATGATTTCCGGCGAATCGTATTGCTCCAACAACAACACACACGCCGATGCGAGGTCGTACACATGCAAGAATTCGCGGCGCGGTTTTCCGGAGCCCCATACGATCAACTCTGAATCCTTCCGCGTCTTAGCTTCATGCGCTTTGCGCAAGAGCGCCGCCAGGACGTGTGATGTTTCCAAATCGAAATTGTCGTTGGGGCCGTAAAGGTTCGTGGGCATCACCGAAATGAAATTCGCGCCATGTTCGCGAGTGTACGCCTGGCAAAGCTTGATCCCGGCAATCTTCGCAATTGCGTAAGCTTCGTTGGTAGGTTCCAGCGGTCCGCTTAGCAACGCTGTTTCCGGGATCGGCTGCGGCGCGAGCTTCGGGTAGATACACGAGCTTCCAAGAAAGAGAAGTTTGCGTGCACCGTTCTCGTACGCCGAACGAATGACGTTGTTCTGGATCCGCAAATTCTCGAGCAGAAACTCTACCGGATAATCGTTGTTTGCCTTGATACCGCCGACTTTTGCCGCTGCGAGAATGACAACAGTTGGCTTTTCCTCGGCAAAGAACTTCCCAACTGCAGATTCATCTCTGAGATCGAGTTTTGGTCTGTCTCGGACCAGCAGGTTTGAGAAACCTTCTGATTCGAGCCGGCGAATGAGCGCACTGCCGACCATGCCCCGATGACCGGCGACGAAAATCTTCTCTGACTTGTCCAACATGAGTTATCCAGTTGGGTAGCATTTTCTTTTTTCGCCCGTTGCGCAATCCTAGCGTTTATCTCGCTACTCCGGGCCGGGATCACCGATCCCGACTCCGGCTTGCCGAAGGCGGCGGGGGACGTAATGGTATTAGCCCGATGATCTCCAAGACGGAGCAGACATTTCAGTTCGACGCTATTGACGATGTCGTAAGCGACATCGCCAAGGGCCGCATTGTCATTGTGACGGACGATGCCGACCGCGAGAACGAAGGCGACCTGGTGATGGCCGCCGAAAAAGTGACCCCCGAAGCGATTAACTTCATGGCTACCCATGGACGCGGCTTGATTTGCGCGCCCATTTCAAACGAGCGCGCGGAGCAACTCGGCCTGCAGCGCATGGTTGCGCGGAACCGCGAGAAACATAAGACCGATTTTACGGTTTCGGTGGACGCCGCGCGGGGTGTGACCACGGGTATCAGCGCTTATGATCGGGCGACAACCATCCTGGCAATCGCGAACCCGAAATCGTCTCCCGACGATCTCAATCAGCCGGGGCACGTATTTCCGTTGCGCGCGAAGGACGGAGGGGTGCTGCGACGGGCAGGTCACACCGAGGCCACCGTCGATCTGGCAGGAATGGCCGGATTACAACCGGCGGGAGTGCTTTGCGAGATTTTGCACGATGACGGCACCATGGCGCGGTTGCCGGAGTTGATGGAATTCCGCAAGAAGCACGGCCTGCGCATTTGCACAATCCAGAGTTTGATTGCGCATCGGCGCGTTCGCGAAAAACTGGTGGAGCTGGAGCAAATCGTGAAAATGCCGACTGACTACGGCGATTTTGATTTGCATCTATATCGCTCGAAGCTCGACGGCCAGCATCACCTCGCCCTGGTTAAAGGCAAAATAGATAGCGGCAAGCCCACGCTGGTCCGAGTGCACAGTCAATGCCTCACCGGCGACGTGTTTAGTTCACGCAGGTGCGACTGTGGAAATCAATTGCATGCAGCGCTTCGGCAAATTCAGGAGGAAGGTAGCGGGGTCCTGGTCTATATGCGTCAGGAGGGACGTGGCATTGGGCTCGCGGCAAAAATTCACGCGTACAAGTTGCAGGAGGAAGGACTCGACACGGTGGAAGCAAATGCCAGGCTCGGCTATCCCAGCGACCTGCGAGATTACGGGCTCGGCGCGCAAATCCTTTTCGATCTCGGGGTGCGTCAGTTCCGTTTTCTGACCAACAATCCGAAGAAGGTAGTCGGACTCGAAGGCTACGGCCTGGAGATGGTAGAGCAGGTGCCGATACGCAGCGAAGCCAATCCGCACAACGCAAAATATCTCGAGACAAAAAAGACGAAGCTGGGACACTTGTTGTAATTTCTAGATGTCGAAGTCGGTCCCACCTCGTCCGCATGTGGCTGCGGCAAAGCGCAGGTTCGCAATCGTGGCGAGTCAGTTTAACACGCAATACGTACAAGGCCTGGTCGATCACACGGAAGAGGAATTGCGCGGTCTTGGGTCGAGCGCGGCAATCTCGATTCACCGCGTACCGGGTTCGTTCGAAATCCCCGTAGTCGTGCGCGAGTTGGCGCGAAAGAAAAAAGCCGATGCGATTATCGCTTGCGGCGTAATTGTGCGTGGAGAAACAAACCACGCGAAAAATCTCAGCCGTTCCGTTACTGATGCGCTTCAGCGCATCGCGGTTGATTACGGCGTGCCGGTGATCAACGTGGTGCTCAGCTTCGAAAATGAGGACCAAGCGCGTGAGCGCTGCCTCGAAAATAGAATTAACCGCGGCACGGAGGCCGCGCGCGCAGCGGTGGAAATCGCCAGTGTCATGTCGAAACTTCGCAGGGGATAACCTATGGGCAAGAGACGGCGAGCACGCGAAGCGGCGATTCAGTATCATTTCTGGCGCGACCTTCAGCACGGCGAGGGGCCGGAAAAGATCGACGATTTTTGGGAATTCTGTCCGGCGACGCCGCGAGTGCGCGAGTTTGCACAACCGCTTATCGAGGGAATGGTCGAGCATCTGCAGGAAATCGACGAACGAATTCGGCGTTACTGCGAGAACTATGAATTTCGCCGTATCTCAGCGGTTGATCGCAATGTCCTCCGCCTGGCGATCTATGAAATGCTTTATCGCAACGACATACCGCCAGTGGTCTCGATTAATGAAGCGATTGAGCTGGCAAAAACGTATGGTGGCGGCGAATCAGGCCGTTTCGTCAACGGTATTCTTGATCGCGTAAGAAAAGACTTGGACCGGCCCGCGCGCGAACCGATGACCAAACGAGATTCGTGATCCGTTAAAGCGATACATCGATCCACGAATCTCGGATCTCGATTCACGAAATGAAATTCCTCCAATCCCTGGCACAACATTTCGCCGGTAAACCCATCGACTGGGACGAGCTCGAGGAATCGCTTATTCGCACGGACCTCGGCGTGCCGATGACCGCTCGCATCATTAAAACACTGCAGGAACGGGAGGCCTGGTCATTAATGGGAATAAATGATGTTGTGAAAGTTGTGCGCCAGGAAATTTCGCGCGTTTTACCAGCAGACTCTGCCGCCATCCGGCCCCTGACCGGCAAACCAAATGTCATCCTGCTCCTGGGTGTTAATGGTACTGGCAAGACCACATCGACAGCGAAGCTCGCTCGTTATCTTCAGAAAGATGGTCAGAGCGTCTTGCTGGCGGCTGCAGACACTTTTCGCGCTGCAGCGATCGAGCAGCTTGGCATTTGGGCAACAAGGCTAGGTGTCGAAATGATCAAGGGACAATACAACGCCGATCCGGCCGCGCTTTGTTACGAAGCGTATCAGGCAGCTGCCAAGGGCAAAATTGAATTTCTACTGTGCGATACCGCCGGCCGCATGCACACGAAGAAGAATCTGATGGCAGAACTTGAAAAGATAAAACGCACTCTCGCCAAGCATGACCCCGACGCGCCACATGAAACGTTGCTCGTGGTCGATGCGACAACTGGCGGCAACGCGCTCAGCCAGGCGCGCGAATTCCAAACCGCCATTGGACTGACGGGTGTTATTGTCACCAAGCTCGACGGGAGCGGCAAAGGCGGCATCGTCGTCGCAATCCAGGATGAGCTTGGAATCCCAACGCGTTTCGTCGGCACTGGCGAACAACTGAATGATTTCGCGCCATTCGATCGGCGAAAGTACTTCGAAGATTTGTTGTGATCGCCGGGACCGCTGAAACGTGGTCAATCTTGAGCAAGCTCAGGTAAACTTCGCGAAGTCGAAGGTATCCCGCGGAATTGGCTTAACTGTTGCGGGATTCCTCGACTTCGCTCGGAATGACAGTTTAAGTTCAACCGCCGTGAGCGAAGCAGTCGAAGAAGGAATCGTCCCGGAAGAGTCCGTTCCTCCGGTCGTCGCGGGAGGACTGCGCGGTTTTATCGCGAAATTCACTGTGCTCAAGGGAGCGAAACGCGAGCTGTGGCTCACGTTTCTGATCAAGTTCTTCATCTACACCGCTTACTCGGTGACGAACAAAACGATGGTGCTATGGCTGTCGAAGGATCTCGGCTATAGCGATCAAGCGGCAGGAGCACTGGTCGGCTGGGTGTGGGCACCGGCAATGACCGTTTTCACGTTGCTCGCCGGCTCGATCACGGATGCGATCGGGCTGCGCCGCACCTTCTTCCTCGGTGTCGCCATTTGCACAGTCGCCCGCAGCGTGATGGTCGTTACCACGATTCCCTCGTTAGCTCTCGCCTGCGGAATTCTTCCCTTGGCCGTCGGTGAAGCGCTCGGGACGCCGGTGCTGTTGGCGGCTACGCGGCGCTACTCCACCACAACTCAACGGTCAATGGCGTTCTCGATTATCTATGCTGTGATGAACGTTGGATATTTCGCTTCCGGCTGGATATTCGATTACGTCCGCCAGCTGAACTTGCATGTCAGTCTCTTTGGGTTTGAGCCAACCTCATACCAGCAACTGTTCATGGTCAGCCTGATATTCGAGATCGTGCTGTTTCCCGTCATCTATTTTATTCGCCGGGGAGCGGACGCAACCAACGGAGGACCGATGATTGATGAATCGTCCCGCAATCGCGGGACTGCGCCCTCTTTTTGGAGCGGTATCGGAGCGACAGTACGGAAAAGCGCGATGGATACCGCGCATCTCTTCCGGCGGTTGGTTAGTCAGTCAGCCTTCTACCAGTTGCTCGTTTTTTTTCTCTTCATCGGATTTATCAAAGCGATCTTTTTGCAAATGGACTACGTGTTCCCGAAGTGGGGCATTCGCGAGCTTGGACTGTACGCGCCTGTTGGAAAAATTTCCGCGATCAACGCGGTCATCATTATCTTCCTAGCGCCGGTCGTAGGCGCGCTCACGCAAAAGTACGCAGCGTATCGGATGGTGGTAGTCGGTGGAGTAATCTGTGCTGCCGGTGTGTTCATAATGGCGCTGCCAACGGAATGGTTCCAGCCTGCCGCTCAGAGCGTCGTCGGACAATGGCTTGGGCATGGTTACCTGGGACTGCACGGCAGCATTCACCCTTACTACATCATGGCAGCGCTATACCTGACCGTCTTCTCCGTTGGAGAAGCCTTCTACTCGCCGAGAGTCTATGAGTATGCCGCGGCAATTGCACCGAGAGGACAGGAAGCATCGTACGGCTCGCTGGCATACCTTCCATTCCTCGTCGGGAAGATCCTTGTTGGAGCGGGTGGATGGTTGCTGGCTGCGTTTTGTCCCGAACACGGTCCGCGGCGCTCCGGGACAATGTGGCTTATCTTTGCTCTGGCGGCATCAGTCGCGCCGATCGGCTTGGTTTCGCTGCGTCGCTACATTCGTGTCCCGGAAGCCGGGCGGCCCAATTGATCGGAAAAATGGCCTACGACAAATCGGAAACCCCAGCCATTTTCTAGTTTATTTACGAATTTATTTAAGGAAATCGCGCCCAACGTGATCCATTTGCCGTATATCACGTTGGAGGTACATTGAAATGTTAACTTCTAAAGGGGGCGACAAACTCAGGGTATGAAAAGCACATATTTGATACGCCCGCATCATGGGTCGCATAAGACACTGTGGTTTGGTCTGCTTGGCACAATCATTGTGATTGTAGGCTCGATTTTGCTTGCTTATGCTCAAACGCAGAAAAAGGAAGCTGAAAAAATGAATCCAACCAAGCCAGTGCCCAGCAATACGGACCTGCAAAGACAATTGAGCAAGGACCAGTATCACGTGACGCGTGAATGCGGAACGGAAACTCCGTTTCATAACGCCTATTGGGACAATCATAAGGCGGGAATTTACGTCGATATTATTACCGGCGAGCCGTTGTTTGGTTCGCTGGATAAATTCGATAGCGGCACCGGCTGGCCCAGTTTCACGAAGCCGATATCGCCTGGCAACGTGGTGGAAAAGCGGGATAGTACCCATGGAATGGAACGCACTGAGGTTCGAGGAAAAATGAGCGATTCACACCTCGGTCACGTGTTCGATGATGGTCCCGCACCTACCGGCGAACGTTTCTGTGTGAACTCCGCAGCGCTGCGGTTTATTCCTGTCGATAAGCTGAAAGAAGAAGGCTACGGTCAATATCTCTCGCTCTTTCAACCGCCACAGGGCCAGCCGCAGCAAGCCCAACGCGATTAGGTCAGGAATGGCGAATTGCTTCGCCACGCTAAATCGTTGAACCGTTGAATCGTTAATTCGCAGGTCCGATGTAACGGTGTTACATGTAACGAATCACGCAGGGAAAGCAGGTTTCACTCGTCATTCGGCATTCGGATTTCGTCATTTTGATCTGCCTGTTGATTACAATAGGCCTTTTTTTGAAGCAGCTCCGCTGACGCACTAATTTAATTTGATCCATCATGACCAGGGACGATTTCGATTTCGCCATTGAAAACACGCATGTGATTGTTGCTCCTGAGCAGCAGATTGCGACTTTCGGTAGCACCAGCTTCAATTTTTATCTCATCTCGGAGCTGATGGATCGCGTCGATCAGGTCCGGATTCGCAATGGAAAAATTCACGCGGAGCGTCCGCAGATCCTTACACCGGAGCACTATTGCCGGCTCTTGTTGGAAGGTTTCGGAGAAAAAGCGGAGCGCTACGTAGATCAACTCCGTGAACACTCTGGAAACGTCGCGGTGCTTCGTTACGGTTTTCAGTTCCGCAAAACCGATCTTAGCGAGCAAACGATGCGCGATTCGATCGACACCGTGATCGATCGTACCAAGTGCCACGTCGAGAGCGCAAATGAACCGCTCAGCGCCGTTATTCAGGGTGTCGATGATGCCTGGGAAGTGTGCCTGCTCAAGTTCACCATCGATCTCGTCGAACGTTCTTCTGGCGGTAATCTTGGCGATTTTCGCAAGCGCGGCTTGTTGTAGTCGCGTGGGTCTGACGTTCGCTGCCGTCTCAAAGATTCTCTCTGATAAATAAGCCAGCACTAGCGAGCGCGCGTCGGCCAGGCTCAAGATG
>Ga0193735_1000526_pt1 | contig 12207 bp, 14 predicted proteins | sample U1m2metaG_FD_145080 | JGI IMG/M metagenome (GOLD analysis project Ga0193735, IMG submission 145080) | Soil microbial communities from a riparian zone of the East river system, Colorado, United States - U1m2 | ecosystem: Environmental > Terrestrial > Soil > Riparian zone | place: USA: East River... | reverse complement strand
GCTCAAGGAGGTAGCGCGTATCACGGCCGAGATGACCAAGCTGGCGCAGGGTCAGGGATACAAAGACCTGGCCAGCTTCCGGGAGGCAGTCAACAACGATCCCAGGTGGAAGCCGACCAGCGAGCAACAGATTTTGGATGACTACAAAAAATACATCCATCAGATGGAGCCGAAGCTGCCGGAACTATTTGGATTGCTGCCGAAATCGCCAGTCACGGTGGAACCGATCCCTGACTTCGCGAAAGCCGCCGCGACCCATTACGTCCCAGGGACGCCGGATGGGAAACGTCCGGGCCGCGTCGTTGTTGCCGTTTCTAACCCCACCAAGCGTACCTTGGTCGACGACGAAGCCGTTGCCTATCACGAGGGCGTTCCCGGTCATCACCTGCAAATCAGTATCGCCCAGACGCTGGAAGGCTTGCCGAAGTTTCGGCTGCACGGTTTTCTTAGCGCGTATGCCGAAGGTTGGGCGCTTTACTCCGAGGTGTTAGGCAAAGAAATCGGTTTTTACCAGGATCCTGTGTCTGACTACGGCCGGTTGAATTCAGAAATGCTTCGCGCCGTCAGGCTGGTCGTCGATACCGGGATTCACGACAAAAACTGGAGCCGCCAACAGGTGATCGATTACATGCACGCGAACGACATCAATGACGCGCTGGCGCAGACTGAAGCGGACCGGTACATCGCCTGGCCCGGGCAAGCGCTGGCTTACAAGATGGGTCAGTTAACCATTCTCAAGCTGCGCGATGAAGCGAAGACGCAACTCGGCGAAAAATTCGATCTCAAAGCATTCCACGACGAAATATTGAACGGCGGCGCGATGCCGTTAGACCTGCTCCAAGAGCGCGTAAGAGCGTGGATCAAGGAGCAAGCATCAAAGACCGCGAGTTCCCCGTCGTGACTGCGGCCTGACAGCTCTCGAAGAATCAACTCTCTATTGTAAACGGCTTACGATACATAAGCTCAGCCGCTGCTTGCCACGCCATAGCTCAAGCGAAGGCGGGTAAAGGCAGGCCTGTCGCCTGCAAAGAACGGTAGCAGTGTCGCTGCTTGGGGCACCGTAGCGGCGACGTGACTCAAATCATCACACCGTTGTAAGTTCCGACAGCGACGCAAGAGTAGCCCCCGCAGCACCCGCGGGAGCCCACCAAGTCTGATCGCCGACGACTCCATCCACGTGGATACCCCGATCCTGTTGGTAGGCTTTGACAGCGGCTTCGGTCTTCGGCCCGAAGTCACCATCCACAGCCCCCGGATCCGTCGCAGGAGTTCCATATTTCTTGAGACCTTTTTGCAACGCAGTCACAACGCTGCCCGACGCACCACGCGCTAACAGCGGCGTATTTGGATCGGCTGGGAGCGCCTGCCACGTTAATGGCCCCGCGATGCCGTCTACCGTGAGGCCTGCGCCTTGCTGGAAATCTTTGACGGCCTGTTCCGTTGTCGCATCGAACGTGCCGGTGATATTGCTGGGGCCGAGCGCCTTCATCATAACGAAGATGCGTTGAAGTCTTCGTACGTCGCGACCAGTCGAACCGATGCTGAGTGTTGGGCCAGTATTCATAATTTTCTTGTCACATGCTTTCGCCGTTTATCTCAGCCTTTACCTTCGCGAAAAACGATCCGTCATTCAAGTAAACTTAGACGGCTTGGCTGCGGCCAGGAGAGCGGTGGCTGTGTCAGCCGTAAAAACCTGTAGCCCGCCTGCTCGCGAAGAATTTCGGAGCTGGCGACTTGTCCCGCTGTAGCCTCTCGACTCGCCGTAGCTTTATGCGAAGGCTGGTTGGCGAAAGCGGATGAGTGCGGCCTTTGATTTTCGCTGTAGCTGGGGTCGTCGACACCGGAAAGCTCTTGGTCTGCCGGCTTATCTTTGGCCTTTGACCTGCGGCCCGGCGTATTCGACTCTCACCTCTCTGCAACGCAAGCGCTATCTCTTTGTCTGCATCAATCGTCGGGCCGACGACAACCCAAAGGGATGCTGTGCGGCCAAGGACTCGGAAAAAGTGTATAGAGCGTTGAAAGAAGAGATTGCCGCGCGTGGACTTGCCAAGCTCGAGGCGCGCGTCTGCACATCGAGCTGTCTCGATCAATGCGAGACCGGCGTGACGGTTTTAGTCGAACCCGATCACTTTTTTTACGGGCGCGTTACGGCTGCGGACGTCCCGGAGATTGTCGACGGACTCGTCAAGGGTCAACCTGTTAAACGTCTTCTGCTCACCGCAGAATAGCTGTAGTGGCGGTCCCCGCGGCGACCGTAAAAACCTGTAGCCGCTGGCGCTGACTGCGGCGTGCGCATCGCGTCCTGTACCCTGTAGCCACGGCTCTGTGAGCCGGTCTTCCTGCAAAAAATAACGATTCATAAATTCACTGACGTCGCTGCGTGTACAGCAACATTGCGACCATCAGCCGCTCTTAGCCTGCTTGCTCGCGAACCGAGCCGTGGGACGAGCGAGATGGACGGTCAAGTCTGTGCTGGGAACAAATAAATCTCGCGGGAGCGAGCGCATCAATGCGGGACGAAGGAGGCTACGATAGATGAACGATTCGCTTCTTGCTGCTGTCCTGCTTCCTAACAAAACTCAAACAAAGAAAGAACAATAATCCCATGAAACGACCTTCTCTACTGCTAACAGCAGCATTGTCCCTCGCTGCGGCTTCAGCCTATGCGCAGCCAGCCAAAAGCTCTCCTGCGGCCGGCGCGTCGGCGTCACCGTCAACTCCACCAACCATCGCCTCAGCGATCGATCGCGAGATCTCTATTGTTGAGAAGGAAGTCGTCGAAGCGGCCGAGGCGATGCCGGAGGACAAGTTCGATTTTTCTCCGGAGAAACTGAATCTCCCCGGCAGCGACTACAAAGGTGTGCGCACATTTGGTGCGCAACTAAAACACGTTGCCGCCTCGAACTACTTGATCTGGTCGCCGATCACGGGCGAGAAACCACCGGACACGGTCAACGACGGCAAAGGTCCGGACAATATGACAGCCAAGGCGGACATCATTAAGTACCTGAAGGATTCCTTCGCGTTTGGCCATAAAGCGGTAGCAACTCTAAACGCATCGAATCTGGTCCAACCGATTAGCTCGAGCAGTGGCAGAGCGACCACTCGCCTGTTCCTGGCAACATTTGCCCCTGCTCACGCATTCGATCATTACGGTCAACTGGTCGAATATCTCCGGATGAACGGTATCGTTCCACCCGCGAGCCGCGGGCAGTGATTAAGGAAATTGAGAGCGTAAGGCCGCGTAGATTTGTTTTGCGCGGCCACGTGCCTTCACGGAGTTGAGAGGACGGCGTCGCACGTGGCTGTAGCGTGCGCTGTCTCAGCGCAGAATGAGATGAATTTTGGACTTACTCCGCTGAGGACAGCGGACTCTACAGCCTTTTTCCTGGTATCCCGGTTTGAAAGCTTGGCCGTTGGTTCAATCATCGTAAGCCGCGTACGATGCAAGAGCGGTTCACTGCTGTGGATGCGTCTTCTTGAACCCGGCGGCGTAACCCTTTTTGAAAACCTGTTTAAAAGCCTGCAGGTCGGCTGCTCGCGAAGGATTTTGGAGCTGTTCAGCCGGGCCCTGCTGCTCGAAATACTTTTGAGCCGTCATGTTCAAGTCCGCGTTCGTCGGCAACGTTGCGCCGCGCGGCGCTTGTTCTCCGGCCTTCTCACCGAGTTCATAAGCAGCCCGTTCTTCTGCCGTTGTGCCGTGAGCCGTGCGATGACTGTAGAATACCGCCACGCCACACACGATGAACGCCGCCAATCCGATCAATACAAAGAAACGCACCGGTTTGAATTGTCTGATCATAACTCACGTTAACGTAGGACAGATTAGACATCTGCGCAGCCATACAGCAACCAGAGCGATCTTTAAGCGGGCTCGATCACGTGCGGAGTGTTGTAGCGGCGGCTGTGTCGCCTGCGAAAAGGCTGTAGCCACGGCGCTGTGCGCCGTCCATCGAATCAGCCCAACCACCCCGCAGGGGCGTGGCTACAACTAATAAATGAACGGCACCAGCTGTTGGTGCGCCGGCAGTTTTGCGAAGCTACGCCAGAACACGCGCGAGCTGGAGCCACGCGGGTAGGCGGTAACGCAGCTAGGTAGCTGGCGTGAGCACGGGAGGGCGAATGACCAACGCGCGAGTCGCGCGGAACCGATATTTCATTTATCACCCGGATGCGGCTCACTCAGCGCGGTATCCCGGTCTACAAATCGGCCGGCTTCTGCATCGGCCATCCCTTGCGTGAAAGATTCGGGGATCCAGGAGTCATCATTTTCCACGACAAATTTCGCGACTTGCGCCCGCTCACTCGCGGGAAGTGCTTTGAAATGCTCGATAACTTCAGTGGCGCTCATGACGATCACCAAACTATTCGCCGCAAAAACGATGTTCTTCTCGGATCTCTTCAATTGGACGTTGGACGCCTGCTCGCGAATGGAGCCGCAGGGACGCGAGCGACATAGATGGGCAAGCCGAGAGGCCCAAACGAGCGGGAGCGAATGAGTCAAAGCTTTCGGAGCTGGCGATGACTGCGATCTAATAGCTCTCAACAATCAACTTCTCTTCCCATGTCATTGGTCTCGTAAACGCAAGTGTGGATCGCGCCACGATACAAAACGGATGCTCTGGCAAGGAAGAAGAGAAAGCGACAATGTTGAAGACGCGCGCGGATCCGGTGGCCGACGCCTTGCCGTAGGTGGCGGAATTGGCACGGTCATCCTCGTTGTCGCGTACCTTTTGCTCGGCGGGGATCCTCAGGCGCTGTTCCAATCACAGCAGCAAGCGCAATTACCGCAATCTGCGCAGTTCGACAGTCAAACGCCGCGCGATGAAGCATCAAAGTTCGTCGCTGTTGTTCTCGCCGACACCGAAGACGCGTGGCATGAACTCTTCCGGCAAATGGGCCGAGAGTACGAGGAGCCGAGGCTCGTGCTCTTCACCGACCTGACTCAATCCGGCTGCGGGTTCGCCAGTGGTGCGAGCGGTCCTTTCTATTGTCCGGAAGATCGACGCGTTTATATCGACCTCGGTTTTTTCCGTCAACTCCAGGAGCGCCTGGGTGCGGGAGGCGATTTCGCGGAGGCCTACGTCATAGCCCATGAAGTTGGACATCACGTTCAGAATCTGCTCGGTATCACCGATCGCGTCCAAGCGACGCGCGGTCGAGTGAGTCAATCTGAATACAATCAGCTCTCCGTCCGGCTCGAGCTGCAGGCAGATTTTCTGGCTGGCGTTTGGGCTCGGTATGCCGACCGGGTTAAGCACGTTGTCGAAGCCGGCGATATTGAAGAAGCTATGCGGGCAGCCAGCGCAGTTGGCGATGACAGACTTCAATACAGATCGCGCGGTTACGTCGTGCCCGATTCATTTACGCATGGCACGTCCGAACAACGTGGCCGCTGGTTCCGACGCGGCTACGAGACCGGCGATCTCCGCCAGGGCGACACGTTTAACGCGCACGACTTGTAACATGCTTCCTGATTAGATTCTCTTCGGAGTTCGGAGTTAGATGCGACTCGATTTCTGTGTGGCGCATCATAAGCAGCTCTTGGCCCGCCGTAGTCCCGCGAGTGTGGGACGAAGGAGGCTACGATGCATAAGCTGTAGCCTGCCTGCTCGCGAAGACTTTCGGAGCTGTAGAGGCAGGCGTGTCGCCTGCCCTTTAGTTGTGGCAATTCTTCCGCCGTCCTGCCTTGGTCGAGATGGTCAGGATGATGAACTCGGCTGGTTTGAGTGGCGCAAAGCCAATCACAACATTCACCAATCCCGCATCGATATCGTTCTGCGTGGTCGTAGTGGCATCGCATTTAACAAAGTAAGCGTGATGCGGCGTCCCACCTTGGAAGGCTCCTTCGCGAAATAGATTGTGCAGAAAAGCCCCGACGTTCAGCCGAATCTCTGCCCAGAGAGGTTCATCGTTCGGCTCGAAAACCGCCCATTGGATTCCGCGATAAATGCTTTCTTCAAGAAAGAGCGCGAATCGCCGTATGGGAATGTATTTCCATTCCGACGCGGACGCATCAGCGCCTTCCAGTGTCCGCGCGCCCCACGCTAGCGTTCCGGTTGGAAAGACTCGCAGGCAATTTACGCCGAGTGCATTGAGGGTCTCATTTTCAGAATCCTTCAGGTTGTAAGAAAGAGCCGACACGCCGACCAAGTCAGCGTCTGTCCCTGCGGGCGCTTTCCAGACGCCTCCAGAGCTATCGACGCGTGCGATTAAGCCGGCGACTGAGCCGGCAGGCGGAGTCAACCGAAGTTGTCCGCTGTTAAGAGAGTCGGAAATTTTAATCCATGGGAAATAAACCGCGCCGTAACTAGTCTTTGGCAGCGAACCGTTCTGCACGGCCTGTTCCATTTGCGTGGGCGTTTGCGCACTCTTTGGCGCATCCACGATAAGGAAAGCGCGGCGCTGCCGGCAATAATCGGCTGCTGCATACGTCGCTTCCGAGTTCATCACTCCGGGAATCACCAGCAGATTGAAAATGTCCACAGCATCGAGCGCATGGATGCCTTTGATAACCTTGGTCGCGGTGAGCTGTCGCGCGACACGCACCACCCAGGCCTCTTTGCCTCCGTTGAGAAAAAACTGCTGCACTGCGTAGCCCAAATCACAGTTTGCAATGAGTCCGCCGAACCGTTGTTCAAATTCCCCGAAGCTGTTTATGCGAACGGCGCGGTAGCTTCTCCCGCGACTCGCCGCTCCAATGAATGCGGTAATTGAAGTCGGGACTCCAGTGATTGGCTGCATGCCGGTCGGAGCTTCTTCGATAAAGCCGCCGGGATATTTCAGATCGGGATTCATCGAGGCAACGCGTGAGATTGATTAGGCCGCGATCAGCGCCCACCGTATGCATTCCGTGAGCTTTGTCGCTAACGAAATGGAATTTCGGAGTTTAGACGCGACCCGATTTTCTTCATACGATTCTCTTCAAAGCCCGAAAGCGCCAGGATGCTAACTTCATCAATACTTTCGCCCTCGGATTGCACAGCGGAGGCGCTAGTCGATTTCGAGAAGTTTGTCGTCGAAGGCGGCGCGGTCAATCCACAAGGCTTGACCCAACGGATCCGAAACGCCTTTCGTCTGTTGTTTCTTCAGACACCAGATGGCCAACTCGTGGGAGTAGGCGCGCTAAAACATCCCAGGCCCGGTTACCGCAGCCGAGTATTCGCCAACGCGCAAGCAACCGCAGTGTCAGATGAATACGGTGTTGAGTTGGGTTGGGTGGTCGTGGCTAAAACGCACCAGGGCCTGGGATTGTCGACTCGCATTGTCGGTGAATTACTCCCCTTCGCGAAGAACGAGAATATTTTCGCGACTACCCGGGCCGAGGAGCGAGTCATGCGTTATGCATCTGACTATGGATTCGAAATCAACGGGAAGCCCTACCCGAGCGGACGCGGCTACGACCTTGTTCTCTATATTCGTAAGCCGGCGGGATTTCCTGACGCGAAGTGACCTTTGCTGACTGCTCAGCGGTTTTGAATATTAGATGTTGAGACGCGGCCCCATTTTCCTCATCGAAGGCGTCTGCCGCTTTTTTTGTGTTCGTGGGTTCCTAATTAGATCTCTTTTGGAGTCCGGAATTGAAACTCGCTCCTTACCCACACTCGCTCGCTCCTACTCTCGTCGTTTCTCCTTCTATCTCGGCAATCCCTTTCCTGGATTCCGAGGTCAGATAAACCAGTCCGATTAGAAGCGAGACCGACTCCGTAAAGGAGTGTGGCTCCCATGGAGCTTTACCTCTCCCTGGGACGTGGACGAAGTCTTTACGCCCTCAACGCTCAACTATCCTGAGAAACTACCAGGCGCCATCATCGCTTACAGCGAGAATTTATTGAACGTTTCCGAAAAAGACGACAGGCTAGCGCGAGCAATGAATATGCGCCTCCATCAGTCAGCAAAACGCTTCTGTGAATTGATCGTTCTGAGTGCTCTTGTGCTTACCGGCGTCGTTTCGGCGGCGGAGGTTGATCTACATAACATCCCTACGACGGCTTTGATGATTAAGCAGCTCAGTCCTGCTTACTTTATAGACGGCGATGACGGCAACCGGCACATCGAATACGATCTCCTGGTCACAAGTGTCTTCAGCGCAGCGGTTACTCTGAGATTTGTAGATGTTACCGACGAGAACGGTAAAACAATGATGCGGCTCGAGGGAGATCAACTCGTGCAGGCTACACAAACGCTGCAGGATCAAAAGCCCGTCAAATCCATCCCTGCTTCCTCAGCCGTCGCGGTCGAGGTTGATTTGATACTCCCTGGCAAGGCAGCCGTCCCGGCTCGTTTATCCCACCGAATCGCCTACGATTTCTCTATGAGCGATACCTTCGCGACTGGGATTGGCAAAAAACAGATTGAGGGGCCGGTCGTCACCGTGAACCAGACACAACCCATCGTCATTGCGTCGCCGCTTGCCGGGACGGGCTGGGTCGCCTTTAACGGCTGTTGTTCTCCTAACGGCCATCGTAACGCGCGCACTGCAGCGACGGATCGCATCGCGACCCCGGAAACGTTCGCCATTGATTGGCTCCGGGTCGATGAAGGAAAGCTCTGCAAGAATGATGGCACCCGAAATGAGGATTACAGCTGCTTCGGAGTTGCTATCCGTTCCGTTTCCGACGGTGAAGTGATAGGAGTTCGCAATGATATGCCGGATGGAACGCCTTCTTCTAAACAGTCACCATACATAAAAACCCCCTTCGATTACGCCGGAAATTTTGTTTACGTTCGCATTCGTCCTGATGTTTACGCTCTTTACGCGCATTTCCAGCCAGGAACTGTCACGGTAAAACCGGGAGACAAAGTGAAACCTGGCACAGTTCTGGGCAAACTTGGCAACTCAGGCAATTCAACTGCTCCCCATCTCCATTTCGGCCTTTTGGATCGACCCGATGGCCTGGCTGGAGATAGTCTGCCTTTTGTTATCGACCAATTTACCGTCACGGGAACACTGAAAGCCGGCAATTCACTTGACTCGGTAAGTGTCGAGCCGAAAACGCTTGCTGTTAAGGAATCCTACCCGCTTGTCCGCGAGATTGTGACGTACCACTAGTACACGGCGAATCGCGCAATCAGCGCTTACTTCGATAGTGCGAACATCCAACAGGAATTGAATCTCAAAAGTTTAGCTTCAAAGCACAAAAACTAAAACGTTCACAGATACGGAAGGAGAGTTTCGATGTTGGCGGAAAAAATTATTGGCGTTTGGGAACTGCAGATCATCTGGGAAACGGTCGTCGACAAGGTTATCGGCTACCCGTTGGGAGAAAAGGCGTTCGGTTTCATTGCCTATCATCCGATTGGCTTTATGTCGGTCAATATTTCCGCACCGAACCGTGTTCGCCTTGCAACTGATGATCCCTTTGCAGGCGACCCAAAGCTCTTGGCCTTAGATGCCAGGGGCTATCTCTCTTATTGCGGTCCGTTCTCGATTGTGTCGGAGAACGAAGTCATCCATCACCTAAAGCTCTGTTCGTTTGAGAACTGGGTAGGAACCGATCAGCATCGTCACGCTCGGCTCGACGTAAACAAGGACACGTTGACGCTTTCAACTGCGCCTACGCTGACGCACGGGCGAACGGGCAGCAATCGCCTGACTTGGAAACGCATGAGCAGTTCGCTGTAGCCGCGGCCCTGTGGGCTGCGATCTTCGGCCGCCGCGGACGTCTCGCCAGTCGAGTGATCTCACATGATCGCCAAAGAAACTTAGGCTTCCGTCGCGCCCCGGGTCGCGGCATCTTTAGAAACTATGATCGTCCAAAATCTCTCGGCCCAGCCGCCTTTTACCACGAAAGACGGCTCGACTATCCGTTCGATTCTCGATCGCACGAATGCGCCCGTCCAAAACCAAAGCCTTGCGGAAGCGCGCGTCCCCGCGAGGGGCAGGACAGAGCGGCACTATCACAAGGTCGCGGAAGAGCTTTATTTCATCCTCGAAGGCGCGGGCGAGGTAGAACTCGACGGCGAACGTCGAATGGTCGGCCCGGGCGATGCGATCCTCATCCCTCCCGGCGTGTGGCACACGATCATGGCTACAGAGCCGCTACGCTTTCTCTGTTGCTGCGCGCCGCCTTATGCGCACGGAGATACGTATTTTGAATAACCGGTACGGCGACGGTTTCGGCCGACAGTTCGAAGAAAGATAACTCTCATCTCTCAACTAATCACCATTAACTCCTTAAAAAAACCAGTCCGAGCAGACGCGAGACTGACATTGCGTTGGTGGCTCAATTTTCGCTATCGCGAACGCGATGTCGCTAGCATCATAGCCTGATGAGTGTGCAAGATTCTGACGCCACGATGGCTGTGTTCCTCGACCTGGAAAACATCGCGCTGGGCGCGCATGACGCGGACTTTCCCGCGTTCGACATCCGCAAGGTGCTCGAGCGTCTGCTGCTCAAGGGCCAAATCGTGGTCAAGAAAGCCTACTGCGATTTTGAGCGCTACAAGACGTTTAAGCGGGGGCTGCACGAAGCGGCGTTCGAGCTCATCGAGATCCCGCATGTGCGCCAGTCCGGCAAAAACTCCGCCGACATCCGCATGGTCGTCGATGCGCTCGATCTCTGTTACACCAAGAGTCACGTCGACACCTTCGTCATTATTAGCGGCGATTCGGATTTTTCGCCGCTCGTCAGCAAATTGCGCGAGAACGACAAGACGGTCATCGGCGTCGGAGTTAAAACGTCCACGTCCGATCTATTCATCAGCAACTGCGACGAATTTATCTATTACGACGATCTCGTGCGCGTGGAGCCGGCAAAGAAACGTCCGAGCGTTGCTGCGACCGCGCCAGCAGCGAAACCTGGTAAAGATCATCGACCTTCAATCGACGGAGCGCTCGATCTCCTGAGGAAAACCCTGGAAGCGCTGCGCGCCGAGCGAGGCGAGGATTATCCGATCCGCGGTTCACTCATGAAACAGGCGATGAAACGTCAGAACCCCGGTTTCAACGAGCGAGCGCATGGGTTCCGTGCCTTCAACGAACTCCTTCTCGAAGCGCAAAAGCGTGGGCTGCTAAAGCTGGAGCGCGACAAACAAATCGGTACCTACATCGTCCGCGCGATCGAGTAACCAGGCGCCTACCGAACTGCCGACGTTCGATTCATTCACCAGTACCGACTGTCGGAATCGATCTTCAAATTTGTGGCGATTTGACTCATTCGCTCCCGCTTGTTTGAAACTCGTTCACTTCCCAGCTCACTCGCCGCTACCGATCGCGGCTTTGCCTTGATCACTCGCACTGGCCCGTGGTTGCGCCAGCTACCCTAGCTGCGTTGCCGTCTACCCGCGCGATACCCAATCGCGACGTGTTCTATGCCTGCCACGACGTAGCATCAGCGAAGGCGGGTCGCTTCCCCCAAAAGCTCCATTGTATCTCGCTCGCTCCCACTCGGCTCGACCGCTACCCTCGCGGCTTCACGGGCCATGTCGCTGACCCCAGTCGCTCCATTCCCTTGATCGCGACGTGTTCTATCTCGCCCGCATCCTGCGGCTTTATTCGGCGAATCTAACTTTTCGTCGTGTGCGGCGGCAGAAGAATCATTCGGGCAAATTGGAAAGTGCCGATGGCCAGTTGGAACATGATGGCGGCATAAAAGAGCCAGAAAACGCCCGAGATCAGAGCATTGTAAGCCTGCAACAGGCCAACTGCCATCCCCAGGATGGCGATCACATAAAAAAGATAACGGTAGACACCCATTTCCTTGATTACCGCCGGCCCTAGTTCTGATTGGCGTCGCCGGCTCAAAAAACCAAAAATGCAGATCAACAGGAGCGAAAACCCGCTGCACCAGCGCCAGATGGGAAACGGCGTCGGTTTGATCGTCAGCAAGAGCATGCCGAACAAACAAGAGAAGAGCGGGACCAGAGCGCTGCCCAGTAAAAGCCACAAGCGAAACTTATCCAGGAGCGACCACTCGTGCAGCGAGCTGCTGCGAAATGCCACCACCACCCCGGCAAATCCTGCCAGCGCCACCGCGATTTGAGCGGCGGTCGTTAGGGCTTCACCTGGTTCCATCGCTTTGGATTAGATAGGATTCAGCTGGCGCGAACAAACACGAAGTTCCGGCACATTGCAGGTCTTCGACAATGGAGATGTCGGAACATGCGACTTGGACGGGAAGCCCGGAGGGGTGAGGAAACGGGAGTTTCTGAATCAATTTCGGCAGCGGCGATGTCGGAATCGGAGAGATTGATGCTGTCTTCGAA
>Ga0193735_1000523_pt1 | contig 12258 bp, 12 predicted proteins | sample U1m2metaG_FD_145080 | JGI IMG/M metagenome (GOLD analysis project Ga0193735, IMG submission 145080) | Soil microbial communities from a riparian zone of the East river system, Colorado, United States - U1m2 | ecosystem: Environmental > Terrestrial > Soil > Riparian zone | place: USA: East River... | reverse complement strand
CTCCCCGAATTCACGAAACAGGCGAGTCAATTCCTCTTCGCCGTACTCGTTTACAATCTTGGCAGCAGTCAACCTGGTCCGCGGATCCATGCGCATGTCGAGCGGACCGTTTCGAACGAAGCTGAAACCGCGCTGAGCATTTTCGAGTTGGCGGGACGAAACACCAAGGTCAAGGAGAACGCCGCCGATGGTGGAAATGCCAAGCTCGTCGAGAACGCTGGCTGCATGCCGAAAATTCGCCTGGCGCACGATGAGGCGCCGGCCGAAATGTGCCAGTCGCTCGCTAACATGCCGGACTGCATCAGGATCCTGATCGAGCCCCAGAACGTCGGCGCCACTTTGCAAAAGCGCTTCGGTGTGACCGCCACCGCCGCACGTTCCGTCTACGATGAGAAGACCGGGTTTCGGTTTTAGCAACCCCAACACTTCCCTCAGCAATACCGGACGGTGGTACACGAAATCCTCGATCGGCTGCGTCTCCGCTTCATCATCGGCAGAATCAACCATCAGCCACGCATGCAGCTTAAGCCACGGTATATCGAGAACGTCTTGACCTTCCATTCGCTTACAACCCAATTTCTTTCGCCACGTGTTGGTAAGTGGCCGTTTCCTCTTCGTGCGCCGTTTTCCACCGTTGCAAATTCCAAATCTCAAAGCGCCCGCGGTTGCCCACCAGTGCGACCTCGCCTTTCAATCCGAGCGTTCGACAAAGTTCTTCAGGCAAAACCAGGCGGCCTTGTCGGTCCGCGGCTGCGTGTTGAGCGCGCGCATGCACGTGCCGCAGGAAAACCCGGCGATCGCGCGCCGAAACACTCTCGTTTGTTTCCGCGGCCGAACTCATTTTCGCAAACTCCTTTGGCGACATCACGAGCAGAAATTGATGAGTCGCTTCCGGTAAAAGGATGAATTCCTCAGGACGATCTCGCCGCCAGCGAGAGGGAATCGTGATCCGATTTTTGTCGTCGATGGAATGCCGGAACTCTCCGGCATAGAAGCGTTCGGATGGGGAATCGGCGTCCATTTATCGAGTGGCACAATCGTCCATTTTGCTCCACTTGACCCCACTTTTAACCACCTTCCTGGCGGCTGGTCAATAAAAATTTTTGGCCCTATTTGCGCCCAGCCGCCTTGACCGTAAGCTCCTCGGATCATGAAATTTTCCCGGCGCCAAGGAGCGGCGGTCTCCCCTGGCACGCCCGTAGCCGCGGGCGAAGGCGGCAGTCCGCCGAAAACGGCAATGAGTTTTTCCCGCATCCAAACGATCGTGGTTCTCTGCTCGCTTGTTAGTGCCCCCGAGATTGGGTTCACCCAGGCACCACAAAGCTCCGGCAGTGACGCCGTGCGGGTGACCGTGTCGATGCACCCGGACGGCTCACGCACGGTTTACAACTTTGATCCGCCACAGCACAAGGCGGTGGCGACAACCACCGATGCAGACGGCAAACTTCGCGAGACAATTCGTTATGAGCTGGATGACGCGGGGCGTTTCTCCAGCGCGGAGATTGCCGGACCTGACGGCCGCGTTCGGCTCAAGAGTCGCTATAAGAACGACGATGAAGGTCGCATACTCGAAGAAACCCAAAGCGCACCAGATGGCACTTTTCAGCATAAGATCGTTTATAGCTACGACACATCCGGGAAACAGACCGGCTATTCCGTGTTTGACGCCTCCGGCAAACTGGTGAGCCGCACGGGCGCCGCTGCCGCTCGCCCGTCTCCCTCGCCAAAACCGCGCGAGAAAAACCGGCGATAAGTAATTTCGTTTGAGTATCGCGTGCCAGAGTGTGCATTCGCTTGTTGGCTTGCGACTGTCGAGAAAGAGCGTTACAAAAACTGGCGTGATCGATTACATCCAAAAAGGCGGATTGTTAATGTGGCCGATCCTGGGCTGCAGCATCATTGCGATTGCCGTTTTTGCCGAGCGCCTCTTTTACTTGCACCGCGCTACGATTCATGTCGGTGAATTCTTGAAGGGACTGGCGAATCTGATTCGGCGTCGCAATTTCGCTGAGGCGCTGCATGAATCAGCCGGGACGCCGGGGCCGGTGGCACGGGTGATTCACGCCGCGATTATCCGGCACGACGCGCCCCGGGCGGAATTGCGCGATATCGTGCAGGAAGCCGCCCAGCTCGAAGTACCAAAACTGGAGCGGTTCCTTGCCGTGCTCGCCACAATCGCTTTCCTGACGCCGTTGCTCGGATTGCTTGGTACCGTCGCAGGAATGATCGATGCCTTCGGCACGATCGCTTCAAGCGGCGGTTACGCGACAGTGACTGAGCTTTCCAGCGGCGTGTATAAGAGTTTGCTGACCACCGCAGCTGGCCTGGTCGTAGCGACACCGACCTTTGTCGCATATAGCTATCTCTCTTCGCGCGTAAACACGATGCTTCACGAAATGGAACGCGCAGGGATCGAGATCGTCCACATGTTAACTGAAAGCCGCCCCATCAGTGGCATCATCAGCTTTCAGCAACCCGAAGAGGCCGCCCGGTCCGAGGCTCGTCAGGATTTGTAGATTCATTTCGTAAAGGCTGTCATGTTGAGCGAAGCGAAACATCTCTAATTGATTCAGCGGGGTGGATGCAGAAATAATCAGAGATTCCTCGACTTCGCTCGGAATGACATGAAGAGGTGGCCTTGGTTATGAAGCTTAGCCGGACGCTAAATTATGATTTCGGCTGGCTCCTGCTCATCGGGCTGGTGGACGTCGCCTTTCTGCTTTTGTTCTTTCTCTTGCTCAGTTCGAATTTCATCCTGCAACAAGGCATCTCAGTTTCGATGCCTTTCTCACGCTTTACGCTCGGTCCGCAGACCAGCCGGCAAATCATCAGCATCACCGGCGGCGCAGCTCCGGCCATTTATTTCCAAGACCAGCGAGTCACCATGGAGCAACTCGGACCATTACTGGATGCAGCCAAGCGCAGGGACGAATCGATTATCATCAAGGCGGACCGTTCTACTTCCTACGAAACGGTTGTCGAAGTGGCAAACGCTGCCCTTGAACACGGCATCACTTCCGTCGCGTTGGCTGCGACTCCGCCACGATGAACAGCGTTATTTCGCAGAGCGCAGCCGAATCGCTTATTTTCAGCTGGGATTCGCCTCGTGGCGAAAAACTAACGATCACCATTTTTCTGGCGCTCTCTTTGATCGCGCATGCCCTCTGCTTTTACATTTTCCAAATTGTCTATCCGCCAACAGTCGCGCTTCTGCCGCCGCCAGCCCGCGTCACTTTGATCACGCCCGACTCCGAAGAAGGTCGCACGCTGCTTCGCTGGATCGACGCGGAAGATCCCGCGCTTGCTTTTACAACTCGTCGTCCACAGGAAACAAAACTGCGTGCAGTACCAAAAGCTGAGCACGTGCCGTCCTATTCCGCGATTGAGCCGACTCTCAAGAATATTCCACCGCTGGAGCGCGATCTGCGAATCCCAAGTTGCCAGCCACCGGGCGCGGTACACTTTGCCCGGCGGAAAACCGCCCCGCCGATCAGCGTTGCCAAAACGTCCGTTTCGTTTTCAAACGAGCTTCACGCTTTTGGCGCTCCGATTTTGCCAGAGCCAGCTTTTGTCGCATCCAATGAAGAAATGCCTGAAACGATTCGGGTCCGGGTCGCCGTGAGCAAGCTTGGAGAAGTTCGTTATTGTTTTCCGATCAATTCATCAGGTGATCCCGCGCTGGACCAGCAAGCCCGCTTGTATATTGCGCGTTGCCGCTTTCCTCAAAACACCGCAAACGCTGGTAAACCCGACGCATTTCTGGCTTGGGGAACCGCAACAATTGTATGGGGCAATGACATCGCTCGCCCACAGCCGGCAGCGGCAGCCAGCGTTACACCGTGATTCGCGTTAGTCTTGCCACTCTGGTCACGATTTATCTGCTGCTTTTTCTTGCGGCGGTTTTCCTCTTCTGGATAGTTGGAGAATGGAATCGGCGGCGGCGCGAGCGCCGGGCTCTGGAGTATCGGTTGCGCTGCGTGATTTGTGCGTTCGAATTTGAGGATCGAACCGACGCGCTGCTTCCTCGCTGCCCGCACTGTGGAAGTTTAAACGAACGATTCAAGATGGAGCAGATTTAACATGGGAATGTGGATAGGCCGAAATCGCAAGGCGCGCGTGACCTACGGGTTCGATGAAATCGCGCTGGTACCCGGGCGCGTGACGATCAATCCCAATGAAGTCGATATCACGTTCCGTTTGCCGCGCAAAGAAGCAGAGCCGCTGGAATTGAAAATTCCCATCCTCGCCAGCGCCATGGATGGAGTCGTCGATGTGCGCTTCGCCACCGCCATGAACAAGCTGGGCGGCCTGGCCGTTCTGAACCTCGAAGGAGTGCAAACGCGCTACAAGAACCCGCAGGAAGTGCTAAAAAAAATCGTCGATGCAAATAAAACCGACATCACTGCGCTATTGCAACGGATCTACCAGGAACCGATTCAGGAAGATCTAATCGCGGCGCGTGTGCGCCAGATCAAAGACGGCGGTGTATTGGCTGCGGTCAGTTCCATTCCTCAGCGTGCCGCGGAATTTGGCCAGATCGCGCAAGAGGCAGGCGCGGATGTTTTCGTAGTGCAAAGCACGGTTTCCACCGTGCGGCATATTTCATCGGAATATAAGTCACTTGATCTGGAAAAATTTTGCCGGGACATGCGCATTCCGGTCATCGTGGGAAACACCGTCGGTTACGACGTGACTCTGGAGATCATGGAGTGCGGGCCGGCTGCGGTTTTGGTCGGCGTCGGCCCCGGAGCGGCTTGCACTTCACGCGGCGTGCTTGGGCTCGGTGTCCCTCAAGTCACTGCAACGGTCGATTGCGCGGCGGCGCGTGACGCTTACTTCAAGAAATCATATCGCTACGTGCCGATCATCACCGATGGCGGGATGAGCAGAGGCGGCGACGTGTGCAAGGCGTTGGCGTGCGGCGCGGACGCCGTCATGGTGGGCAGCGCGTTCGCCAAAGCGCACGAAGCGCCTGGGCGCGGCTACCATTGGGGCATGGCCACGCCACACGCAAATCTTCCGCGAGGAACGCGCATCAGGGTGGGCTCTACCGGCGCGCTGAAGCAAATTCTGTTTGGTCCTGCAGAAGTTGACGACGGTAGCCAAAACCTAGTCGGCGCCATCACCACCTGCATGGGGAACGTTGGCGCTCGCAGTATCGCCGAATTTCAGCAAACAGAGATTATCATCGCGCCATCGATCAAGACTGAAGGAAAACTCTTCCAAACCGTTCAAAGCGTCGGAATGGGAACAAGCTAAATTTATTTAGCGATTCAGTGATTTAGCGATTGACCTTGTGCTACCCCATTGAACCGTTCCACGCTTGAATCGCTAAATCGTTAAATCACTAAATGAACAACGATCGCAGAGTTGTAATCACTGGTCTCGGTGCCGTCACGCCGATTGGCAACGACGTCGAGACGTTTTGGTCCAATCTTAAGAGCGGCGTCAGCGGCATTCGTACAATCGATGCATTCGACACCGCCGCATACGATTGCAAAATCGGCGGACAAGTTCCCAATTTCGATCCTAAGCCGTTCTTCAAGAACCCGAAGGACGTTCGCCGCACCGATCGATTCACGCAGCTTTCAATGGCCGCAGCAAAAATGGCGATTGAGGACAGCGGGATTGATATGGAAAAGCTCCAACGGCGAGACCGTTTTGGTGTGATCGTTAGCACGGGGATAGGCGGACTGAAAACTCTCCAGGATCAACTGACAATCCTGCTGACCAAAGGACCGTCGCGAAATTCGCCGTTCACGATTCCGATGCTCATCAGCAACATGGCCAGCGGCGTCATATCAATGGAGTTCGATGTGCGCGGTCCGAACTTGTGTATCGTTACCGCCTGCGCCACATCGAACAACGCCATCGGTGAAGCCTGGCGAATTATCAAATTTGGCGACGCCGACATCTTCCTCGCCGGCGGCTCGGAGGCATCCATCGTCGCGATTGGCCTTGCAGGATTTTCGGCTATGAAAGCGCTCAGCACACGCAACGACGCGCCCGAGCGCGCCTCTCGGCCATTCGATCGCGATCGCGACGGTTTTGTAATGAGCGAAGGCGCAGGCGTGGTGGTGGTGGAGGAATTGGAACACGCCAAGGCGCGCGGCGCGAAGATTTACTGTGAACTAACTGGATACGGCCTTTCTGCCGATGCCTATCACATGACCGCGCCACCGCCAAATGCTGAAGGCGCAGCACGCGCCATGCAACTGGCCTTGGAGCACGCGCGTATCTCTCCCGACCAAGTCGATTATATCAACGCGCATGCTACTTCCACAGACATCGGCGATGTTTCCGAGACCCGCGCGATCAAACAGGTGTTCGGCGAGCACGCGTACAAAGTACCTATCAGCTCAACGAAATCGATGACCGGTCACTTGTTAGGCGGCGCCGGCGCAGTAGAAATGGCAGCATGCGCGTTGGCTATCCGGGACGGCGTCATTCCACCGACAATCAACCTGGAAAATCCTGGTGAAGAATGCGACTTGGATTACACACCAAACGTCGCCCGCGAAAAGAAAGTGCGCATCGCTCTGAACAACTCTTTCGGTTTCGGCGGGCACAACGCCACGCTGGTCGCTGCCGCGTTTGAAAAATAATCGTAGGGCACGACCACAACTCGCTCGCCGAGGCGAGGGCTCACCGCGACGTTTGCCCAACGCTTTGACTATTAACCAGCCACCAGCCACTATTTATTTCGGAAAACACGCGGGCATAGCTTAATGGTAAAGTTCCAGCCTTCCAAGCTGGCCATGCGGGTTCGATTCCCGTTGCCCGCTCTTTTTTTTCCCTCGCGTCTGTCGTGCCACCCAAAGCGGCGCATTTTATTGATTTGGCTTCGTGCCGATGCAGACTTCTGAAATCAAATCTGCGCGACTTCGCGATCTTTTGTGCGCGGCGCTCCTGCTTTCGTTCGCTCTCGCCATAGCCTATCCGCGCTGGCGCGCTGGGATGGATTGGCGCGATGAAGGTCTTCTCGCCTACGGCGCAGTGCGTGTGATGCACGGGGAGGTTCCGCAGCGAGATTTTGTAAGCGTGCAGCCGCCGTTGTCGTTTTACACAGCCGCTGGCATTTTCAAGCTCTGCGGCACCTCACTTCTCTCGCTCCGCGCTTTCGGATTGTCGATCTTCCTTCTTTTCCCGCTCCTCGTGTACGGTGTCGGCCGCAACTTCATGACTCCCGTTCTCTCTTTCGCGGCAGCTGCACCCGCCTGCATCCTTGGCCTTCCCTATTGCAACTTCGTACCGCTCGCTGTTTGGCAAGGCATCGTCGCTTCGCTCGCGGCAGTGCTCTTCTTTCTCCCAGCAGTATGTTCAAAGCGCCAGTTGCTTGCCTTTCCTGCAGGAGCGCTCAGCGCGGCTTCGCTCTTTCTGCGGCATGATCAGGCGGTGTACACGATGGCGTCGATTGTTGCCCTCGCGATAGCGCTCGCTCTCGCACGAGGCGATTTTATTTCCAGAACGACCTTGAAACGCGCGTTCTTTCTCTGGGTGGCCGGTATCGCGATCGTTTTGATTCCAGCAATCGTCGTTTTGTGGAGTGTCGGGGCGCTGCCTGAAATGTTTCGGCAGTTGATTCTGTTTCCGTTCATGACTTATCGAAAAACCAGTTCACTGCCATTCCCGAGATTTACTGTGTGGCAGTCCATCCGGGAAACTGCCGTCGTGCTCTTGTTTTACCTCCCGCCAATCGTTCAGGCGATCGCCTCAATCTATGTGGCGCGATCTGTTATCAGCCGCCGGTTTGGTCGGCGTGAAGCAATACTGACCTTCCTGGTCATCTGGTCCGCGCTTTTCTACCTTCAAGTTATCGTCCGGTCGGACTTCACACACCTCGTAATAACACTATCGCCGTTTTTCCTCCTTATGGCGTTCGGTTGGTCAATTGTGCACGAAAAAAAGGCCAACTATCGTAAGACCAACGTGGCTTTGTCCACCGCCTCCGCCATCTTAGTCGCGTTGTTCCTATGGATCCTTCATTCATTCGCACTACCTGATGTGACGCGAGCGAATGAGCAATTGGCGCTGGATCGCGCCGGCGTGCGTATCGAGCAAGCGCACGTCGTCGCCGATTTCGTTCAACGCCTGCAGGCCAGCGTTCCGCCGGATCGCTCGATCCTGGTGCTGCCGTACCAGCCAATGTTTTATTTTCTTTGCGAACGGCGAACTATTTGTGGCCGGGCGATCAGACCGCGCAAGACCACGAGCGCTTGATCGAAGAAGCAGAACGCGATCCGCCCGCGATGGTGTTGCTCGCAGAGCAACGCCACGTCGCCGCATTCGCGCCTGCCATTATCGAGTATCTGCGTGAGCGCTACCTATGGACGAGCGAGGTCGGCGATATTGCTATCTACGTTCGTTTTTAAATTCATGACGGCTTTGATTTTTCCAGTTCTGGCGGCCACCATTTCCGCCTGATGGAAAGCCGGCGTTCCACAATCGTTTCGCTGATCCTCTTGCTGGCAGTGGCGCTGGCGATGTTTGCCGATCTTTTGTTTGCCGGCGGCGCGCGCGTGCTTGGACATCCGGGTAGCGATATGTTCTTGCAATACTTCGCATGGCGCGAATTCGGTTTCCGCGAATTGGCGAAGGGAAATCTCGCGCTGTGGAACCCGCACATCTTTAGCGGCGCGCCGTATTTCGGCGGGATGCAAGGAGCGCTGCTCTATCCGCCCAATTGGCTCTTCCTGGTTTTGCCCACGGATGTCGCGATTAACTGGACGGTGGCGCTGCACGTTTTCCTTATTGGCGCGTTTATGTTTTTTTGGACGAAACAACGGGGTCTCTCGGCTCCGGCCAGTTTCTTTGCCGGCACGCTGGTCATGTTTTGCGGCGCCTTTTTCCCGCACGTTTTTGCCGGGCATTTGCCCCAGCTGAGTGCAATGACATGGTCGCCCCTGATTTTCTGTTCGATCGACGCAGTTTTTCGGACTCAGCGCGTTCGTTGGTCATTGCTTGGGATGTTTGCTATTGCCATGCAGACGTTGGCGGGGTTTCCGCAGTACGTCTTCTACACGGCAATTATTGCCGGGCTTTATGCTGCATTGCGATTGATCGGCCACTGGAACTGGCGGGTCGCAGCCGCCTTGCTGAGTATCTATCCGGGCGGCGCTCTCCTTGCAGCCGTGCAATTGCTGCCCGCCATCCAGACAACGCGCGAGACCACGCGCGGGTTCAGGCTGCCTTTTCAATTTGCCTCTATGCTCTCCCTCCCGCCGGAAAATTTTATGACGCTGCTGTCGCCGGATTTTTTCGGGCAAATCGCGAAATATTGGGGACGCTGGTATTTGTGGGAAACGTCCCTTTTCATTGGCATAGCAGGCTTGGTGTTCGCCATCTACGCGGCAATTCGATGCGAACGCGGAACGAAATGGCGCCCGCTGATTGTTGTTTGCGTTGCTTTTTTATTGGCGCTCGGCGCCTATACACCGTTGTTCGGTTTTCTCTACACTTGGGCGCCTGGCTTCAATCGCTTCCGCAGTATTTCGAAATTTAGCTTTCTAGCGTCCCTCTTTCTTTGTCTGCTCGCGGCCAGCGGACTTGACCGGTTGTTCCGACAAAAGAGAATTGAGATTCCATTTATCGCTGCAGTTTTCGCGGCTGCCGTAGCTTTGGGCGTCGCTGGATGGTGGACCTCAAGCACCGGGTCCTGGCCGGGACTAATGAACGCCAGTCGCGCCAGTGGCCAATCGTACTTGTTCCCTCAACTCTACGTGGATACAGGATTCATTGCTCAATCCCAGGATCTCGCGGTGATGTCGCTGTTTGTGGCCGCTGGAGTCTGCGCGCTCCTTGGCATCATCCTGGCCTTCGCCAGACGAGAGCCGCGTGCGCTCTTTGGCGCGATCGCTTTAGGCGCGGCGGAAGTGTTTATTTTCGCGCATGGCACACGTGCCACATTTGACAGCGCTACCATCGTGAATCCGGATGAAAAACGTTTTCTCGAGGAGCACCCTGACGATTACCGGATCATGAATGTCGCGAACCCGAACAGCGCGATGTTGATCGGAGCGCACGACATGTGGGGATACGAGGCGACCGTGGTGCGGCGCTACGCCGAGTTCATGACCTGGAGCCAGGGTGGCGATCCCGACCAGGCAATGTCGTATGTCAAGTTCGTCCGCTACGATCCGCTTTTCGCCATGCTGCGTCTAGGATATGTGTTGAGGCAAAGTGGAAATGAATTGGAAATTGGCGATGTGCCAGACCCCGTCATGTCGCACCTCCACCTTGTTTCCAGCTACCGTGTCCTGCCAGATCGCAATGCGATCTTCGACGCGTTGCGCTCAACTACATTTGACCCCGCGCGCGAAGTAATTTTGGAATCGGAACCGGAGCCGAAACCCTTGCCAGCCGAAAGCGCCGGCACGGCCCGAATTGTTGCCGCTTCAACTGACGCGCTTGAAATTGAAGCGGATGTCGAACAACCCGCCATTTTGCTGATTACGGATGCATTCACGCCATCGTGGCAAGCTGTCGCATTGCCCGGGAGCGTTCAGCCAAATTACAAATTGCTGCCGGCAAATTACATCTTGCGAGCGGTGCCGCTGCAGGCCGGTCATCATCATTTACGCGTGGAATACGCGCGCGATGCGCTTACAACCGGAAAGTGGATTTCCATTCTCGCCACGCTTGCGTATCTCGCAGCGTTAGGAGGATGCGCCACACTCGATCGCCGCTATTGGTCGGGCGCGATCAGTTCGCGATTGCGCCAGGTGAAGCCGACCCCAGAATAAATCGTTAGCGCCACTGTAATCCAGACCAGCACGGGACCGGCTTGGCTCCAAGCCCGAACCCACCATGTCGATGTTTCATTGGCGTAACGCAGTTCCACAATTGAAAGAAGCGTCAGAAAAAAAATAATCGTGATCATTTGCCACGAAGTTTTTTGCTTACCCAAACTTTCCGCCGGAAGGATGCGACCTTTGGCGCTGGCCATTAAGCGCAGGCCCGTGATGAGAAAATCTCGCGCCACGATTGTCGTGGCTGCCCATGCCGGCACCGCTTTAAGAGGCACGAGTGAAATGAATGCTGCCGCCACCATGATTTTGTCCACGAGCGGATCCATCAATTTGCCAAAGTTCGTGATGATCCCATAGCGCCGGGCGATTTCTCCATCGACAAAATCGGTCAGGCCCGCGATCAGAAAAATCACGAGCGCTGCCGTGCGCGCGTATTGCCAGGAGGAATTGACAGCGACCACGAAGAGAACTGTCAACGCAAGGCGGCCCAAAGTAATTCGGTTCGCCCAGTTCATCTTGCTGTAGCCGCGGCCCTGTGGGCCGCGTGGGGCTGTTTTTCTGTTCTAAACCGGGGCCTCTTCCAAATCGGCACTTTCTTCTTCAACTCATCCACTATCCATTGACTCGCTCGAAATCCTTCGCTGCGATGCGGACTTGCCACTCGCACAAAAAGCGATGGTTCCCCAACCCCGATAAATCCGATCCGGTGATGAACCATAACAAGTTGGAGCCGAAATTTCTCCACGGCCTGCTCGGCAATCTGTCTCAACTGATGCTCGGCCATTTCCCGGTGCGCTTCATACTCAATCCCTCCGATTTCGCGTCCATTTTCAAGTCTCCGTACCACTCCCCAAAAATCGATCGTCGCTCCCGCATTGCCATGATGATTTTGCGGTGGCACATCAAGCGGCCTTTCAGTCAATAAAACTTCGCAAACGAAATTTGCCATGCGCTCAAAGAGGTCGTTACAGTGGTGTCTCCTCCGAAATCAGAAAAGAAGATACTAAAATGACAACCAATCAATGTGATATTGGCCTGATCGGTCTGGGCGTGATGGGCGAGAATCTTGTCCTCAACATGGAATCGAAGGGATTTTCGGTCGCCGTGTTTAATCGCACGACGGAAGTTACCGAGAAATTCGCTGCCGGCCGTGCTCAAGGAAAAAATATTCAGCCGACGCGCACGATGGAAGAATTCGTAGCGGCGCTCAAGAAACCGCGTATCGCGATGATGATGGTAAAAGCCGGCTCGCCGGTGGACGCTGTGATCGGTCAACTGGTGCCGCTACTCGAAAAAGGCGATGTCATTATCGACGGAGGAAATTCGCTGTTTACCGACACGCAGCGTCGCGACAAAGAATTAGAGGGAAAAGGAATTCATTTTGTTGGCATGGGCGTGTCCGGCGGTGAAGAAGGCGCGCTCAAGGGCCCTTCGCTGATGCCGGGCGGGTCGCGTGAGTCATGGGAAATCATCGCGCCGATTTTTCGCAAGATCGCTGCGCAAGTGGCTG
>Ga0193735_1000521_pt1 | contig 12268 bp, 11 predicted proteins | sample U1m2metaG_FD_145080 | JGI IMG/M metagenome (GOLD analysis project Ga0193735, IMG submission 145080) | Soil microbial communities from a riparian zone of the East river system, Colorado, United States - U1m2 | ecosystem: Environmental > Terrestrial > Soil > Riparian zone | place: USA: East River... | reverse complement strand
GCGAGAGACTCCGGGCGGCGCTGTCGGCCGCTGCGAGAGCAAGCCCGATTTGTGCAGCAGGGTCCTTGGCGTGACGGGCCTCGGCGAGAAGCGCTTCCGCACTGGTGGCTCTCTCCGCGCGCCTCCCTGCATCGGGAGTGGCGCATGAGGCCAGAACACAGAGCAACGAGAGCAGCGCCAGCTTAGAAGAATTGGGGCGTCTGGGAATAAGCATTCTCGTTAGGCTAAAGATAAATCACAGCGAAATAGAGCGGCAATGCGGTCGGACGCTTTCCGATACGACGGCGATTTGTACGCACCCGACAAAAGGTGAGACATGTTCCGGCTGCGACGAGGCGAATCCCGATAGATGTTTTCGACTGTTTAAGATTCATGAGATTTAGGGGTGTTGCGCTGAGTCGTCAATACTCATCCCAGCGATGTTGCCATGCCTGCAGCGATGTGCCTATAAGACTTTAGGGCTATAGGGTCGGTCGCTATTTCTAAAACTACGCGCGTAGATTGCTCAGGAATCGTCAGATTTTGGGCTGGAATAAAGCGCGACCAGGCGGGCAATTAAGACCGCCACATAGAGTAGCCCGGTCATCGCTTCCATTGCCGCAAGCATGCGTGCGACTTTTGAGACTGGAGTGATGTCCCCATAGCCTACGGTGCTTAGCGTGATGAAGCTAAAGTAAAATCCATTGAAGCCGTTCATGGATCGCGTTCCTGCGTTCGTGTTGAAAGAGAAGGCTCCTCCTGGGGTCAACTGGTCCACGAGCCAGTAGGCCAGCGTCCACATCAAACCGAGCATCAGGTAAGCCGAAATGCTCGCACAGAGCACTTCGACATTTACAAAGGGCGCGTGGAGAACGAAGCGTAGCAGATTCGCCACGACAAAAGCAGTCAAGACAAGTGCTGCGATCAGGAAAACGATGGGTGAAACCAGATCCGGCCAGAAATGATTCATCCACCTGCCGGCAATCGCCGGAATGGCAAGCAAGAGCGCTATGAAGAGGATGGCTTTATGATCCGCGACGGCAAGGACTGCAGCAAGCAGGGCTAGCGAAAATAAAGCCGATACAATAAGATCGCCATCTTTCATTTCTTCGACAAACGGAGCAAAGGTAAAGAGGAGACCGAGCGCAATTAGAAGTTGCACTGTCGAGAAGCGACGGAATCTGGGTATTCGTAACCTCACACTTCGCTCGACTGAGCCGCCCTTTCTCATTAGTTCGTTCTTGGCGACAAATAGGTTTGGATCGCCTCCATGACACCATGGAAGATCAATCCCATGCCGATGGCAGCAACAAAAAAGCCGACGATGCGCGTCGCCGCATCGATGCCGTGCGGGCCGATATAGCGTACGACTATGTCGGCGTAGGCAAGGATCAGATAGGTTGTGACCATCGTCACAAGGATAGCGATGACGATCGCAGCCAGTGACGGAAATTCAGCGAAAGGATGCCGGACAAATGACGCCATGCCGAGCACGGTAGCTATCGCACCCGGTCCAAACATTAGTGGCATCGCCAGCGGCACAAATGCAACGGTATCGCCCGGACCTGTTGGAGCGTTTGGGATGATGGAGGCTGTATCACTGGTCGGCATGAATAGCGCAAAGCCGATCCGCATCAGAATGATGCCGCCGACGATCCGCACCATGCTGAGCGGCACCTCAAAGATTTTCAACAGCAACGCGCCGAAAATCAGAAAGAAGAACAGTAGAAGAGTGGCGTAGCAGCAGGCCTTCCACGCAACGCGCCGATGTGCACTCTTATCCTGGCCTTCTAGGAGCTTCAGAAATACTGGTAGCGCTGCGAGTGGGTTGATAATCGCCAGCAACGTTGTGAAGGTACTGAGGAATAGCGTTGTAACTGTGTTCATCGGCTCAAGCTTTCCCGATAGGAGACCGCACCACTGTGCATGCGATTGGTTCCCTTTAGGTTTGATTTATTCGTGGAAACGAATCTGCTGGGCGTTGAACAGAGTTAATCATTGCTTTGCCAAACCGGTGCTCCCAGCTGCCTCGGGAGGTCTGGCCGTTGGGTAGAGCAGCGTCAAAGCGAAGCGGACGCCCCAATTGGGGCCGTAACGCGGAGTGTCGGCGTAGTATTTGCCGCCGATTTGAAGGCTGATTGGCTGCTTCCCGATTTTCAGAATCTGGCTGATTTGAAAAATGAGCGGCACGGTCCATTTCCCGTCGTCCGACGTGGCGTTCCAGTTTGCCGTAGATTCCGAACTGAGGGTGAACGTGGTATGGGTCTTGGTAGTGTAGGCTATAAACGGCTGAACGAACATCTGGTTGAGGCTGCTCCGGTGTTCCTCGATTACGACCGACCAGAGCTGGTTCATTAGCGCGCCTGCAGTCCAGGGGCCCGCCTGCTTTAACACAACCAATGTCGGCCCGATGGAGAAGGTGCCCGTGCCGAGAAATGGATGCGTTCCGGTCGGATAAAGAAACACCGGGCCAAGGCCCCAGATCAAGCCGAACGGGCCCGGTTTCTTAGGCGAGAAAAAAAAGCTCTGGGTCGTGTCGCTTAGACCATCCTGCGAACGATTCTGCGGCTGCAGCGGGGAATTCTTCGGCAGATTCCCGAAGTAGAAGAGATCGTGTTGTGAAACAATCGGAAAAATTGTGCGCAAAATCAGGTTCCAATCTTTGCTGATTGAGATCGGAATGACCGGCTGAATGTTAAGGGTAAACTTGTAGCCATTGCCGGTAGGACCGTAGCCCCAGTCCTCGTTTGCCTGAAAAGGCACGCTGATAAGTGAAGCGATTGGATTGGCGAGTTCCTTGGCCAATTTATCCGCCTCAGCAGCCTCAGCGGAGGATTCGGTGACCGCGCCCAAGCTAAGATTCTGAGTTGTCGTAAGAGGCAAGCTGAGCACAACGCGCTCGCCCGGAGCAGCAGGTTCGCCCATCACGTTACCGGTGGTATCCACTTCCGAAGGTTCGGCCGCGCGAATCACCGGAACCACCAACAGAATTCCCAGTGTGAGAAAAGTGATTCCCAAAATTAGTTGAGACTGTCTCACATTCTCTCTCCTTATTTTGATTGTTCTGGAGCAGACGAGGACAGCAGCTATCAGACTGCTGCCCTCGGTTAAGTATGACTGGCGTTACCAATCTCCCATGGCCGCCGTGCCCATCGGACCAAAGCCACCGAACTGCTGAACTTCAACGTTGTGGGGGCCCGCAGTTTCTAATGTGGGCATCAGAGACTGTCCGGCTATCAGCTGTTGACCCGGCTGAGCCTGCTGGCTGGCTGGCTGGCTGGCCTGCTGCGCCGCGAGTGCCTGTTTATAGGCGTTGTATTGCTTTTGTCTCCCGACGTAGATCTTATCCTTCGTGGCAGTGGGAAACACGTAATACAACTTCCCGTTGTACTTCACGGCCGAGACCCTGCCCTGGGCAAGTCCACTCACCGCCTCTTGCTGCTTTGGGGCAGTGACCGTTATGACCTTAAAGCCCGACTGCGAGAGCAAGGACTCTTTCTGGGCGGTTTGGCCGGTGCCCGTGGTCTGACACGCTGCCAATAGCGCCAGGACCGCGCCGATACCGGCGATACCCGTTAGTGTTAATAGCTTTTTCATATGTTTTGTTTTGGGTGTTTTTGTTTGTGTTTAACCTTTAAAGAAACGAAATGGCGAAATCCCAAGCATTGATTTTCAGTGTCGGGCGCAAGTTAGACTGCTGCTCACGCATCTTCTGTCACCACCTACCAATCTCCTAAGGACGCCGTGCCCATTGGGCCAAAACCATCGAACTGCTCAACTTCGATGTGCTGGGGTCCCGCAGTCTCGAATGACATCGTCGGGGCTGGGTTCATCAGCTGTTGACCTGGCTGACCCGCCTGGCTCGCCGGCTGGCTTGGCTGTTGTGCCGCCAGCGCCTGCTTATAGGCGTTGAATTGCTTTTGTTTCCCGACGTAGATCTTGTCCTTCGTCGCAGTGGGAAACACGTAATACAATTTCCCGCTGTACTTCACGGCCGAGACCCTATACTGGGCAAGTCCATTGATAGCCTGTTGTTGCTTGGGGGTCGTAACCGTTATGACCTTAAAACCCGACTGCGCGAGCAAGAACTCCTTCTTTGACGCAGTGAGTTCGGCATTGTTGGTGGCAACGGTCTGGCACGCTGTAATTAGCGCCAGGACCGCCATGGCACTAGCGATACTTGTCGGTATGTATAGTTTTTTCATACGTTTCTTTTGAGTGGATCGGATGTGCTCTTAGTCCTACAAAAAATTTAACGTTGAGTTCAAGACATTATTTGTCATCGTCGGCCCCTGAATCCGCCGCCGCCAAATCCGCCACCTCCGAAGCGACCACCGCCGCCGAAGCGATCGCCGCCGCCGCGCTGAAAGTCTTGGAACCGTTGACTCTCTTGCCCACCACGCTGCCGATTCTGGGCCTCGCGTTGCATGTTTTGCATTTCGGAGGACGAACCTCCGCCGGAACGGGTGGAGCTGCTCTCACTGGAGCGGTTGTAACTGCTGGACGCTGACGATCGTTGCTGCGAACTTTCCGTTGACGACCGCTGCTGGCTATTTTCCGCCTGCTGCCAATTCGGCTTTGCACTACTCATGGAATTCCAGCTTCCATTGTCGTACTTCTGCCAACCATTACCGGTGTTCTTGTAAACGTTACCATCGTGCCCGGCATACATATTCCCGCTGGAGGTCTTTGCCGCTGCACTGTTCCCCCAGGCCGTGCTCGAAGCCGCGGCCTTTCCACCTTGTGACCCTGAAATCCCGGCTACGGTACCGTTCGCGGTTGAGTAATGACCCATGGTAGCACTCTGGTTTCCCCGCGACACATATGAGTTGCCCCACTGAGCAGTTGGACTCGAACCTTGTCTGGTCTGAGCATAGGTTCCGGTGTACGGATTGTAGGCCTGCGCTGCACTTCGGCTGCCGTAGGGTGTTGAAACCGTAGCGCCTCGCGCGGCGGTGCCGGTATAGGGGTTGTATGCGGCCCCTCTCGTCGCCGACCCGTATGGGCCATAAGCAGTCTGCGACCAACCGTAGGTTCCAGTCGCCGAATTGTAGTGTGCTGCTCCATAATATGCTCCGCCGTACGTCGCTGCATAAGGATAGTAGCCTCCATAGGTATACGGCGGCCACCAATATCCACTTCCGTTGGCAATGATCGCTCCGGTCGCGGCACCCAGGATGAACCCACCTAAATATCCTGCTGTGTAGTTGGCTGTAACCGTGCCGTCGGGATTCGCCGTCTGTGTCACGTAGGTCACATTATAAACCGGCGAGGTCGGTGGAATCGTGTAGATCTCTTGCGGCACCGAGGTGGCTGTTGTCCATGGCCCTTGTGCGTTGGCAGACATGAACCACACGCCTTGAAGACAAAGATAATAGACATCTCCAACTTTGATTACCTTGTCTTGTGTGTTGGTCGCATAAGCCATCGATGTTCCTTTGATCGGCTCGAATTTGGGGTCACCGCCATATTCGACTTTAACTTTGGCCTGCGCTTCGGCGGGTTTGATGGTCATCGTTGTCGGAACCTGCGCCAGCAAAACAGCGTCCTTTGCCTCGTCGGTTCCTGGAACCGAAGCGAGTATGGCTGAAGCTGGACTGCTGGGCGGGATCTTGGCAAAGTCAGCTGGGAGGTCTGGCGTCGCGTAAGCCCACTGTCCCTGGAGATCCATGGCGCTAAACCATCGGCCCGCCGTCAAGTAGTAAAATTGCTGTGTCGGCGTGAAAACAAACACAACGCTGTCGGTATTGGTGGCGTAGGTCAGCTGCGTGCCCGGAATTTGTGCGTAAACCGGCTGTCCATCGAAAAGAATGACCTCGGCCGGTTTATCGCTGTAGAAAACGACTGGAGTAGCTCGACCGGATTTAGCTGGTGGCGGGATAATTTTTTTGAGTGCGCTCCATTGCTTATTCTGTGCCACCTTGGACATATCTCCGGGTAGCTTCCTAATGGCCGACCATTGACCTTCAAGGCTACTGGCCGTCAACCATTGCTGACCGACAGCGAGGTAATACGCGGAACCCTCCTTGAAAAGTGGCCACTGCGTATTAACGACGAACTTTAAGTTCGTCTCCGGAACGTCTGATAGCACGGGCTCGCCATCCACGCTCAGGAGAATTGATGGACGATAGCCGACAAAGATCTTAGGCGAATCGTTGTTCAGTTGTACGCCAGCCGGAGCCTCCTGTTTCGGGACCGAGGCAATCAAACGATGCAAGGAAATCGAGACAGTCGATGGGACAAAGCTTTTAAACAACTGCTCCATCTTTTCCTTGGTCGCCTGATCTAATGACGGAAAGTAGGTGCCTGTGACTTGAGGATTCGTGATGATGGCGACCTTGGCGACATTGTCTATATCCGTATGTCCTTTCATTTCCACTACGCCCACTACTTCTTTGCCGCTTTTGGGCGTAAGTGAAACCGCCATTCGCCAGGTCAACTGCTGGAAGTCTTTCCAGTCATCTACTTGTGGCTGATAGATAATCAGTCGCGTCCCATTCTGGTACCGTTCACGCGGCCAGCCTGGATCGCCCGACTGATCCGATCCTACTGCGGATTGGGCCGCGCTTCCTTCAATTGGCGATGCAAGAAGCAGCCCGATTACCATCACGCATTGGAGCAAAGAAGTGTTAAGCCATTTCATAGTGGGTTATATCAGTGTGATCGTAGGGTGCCATTGGTGCCGTTGGCAATAGGACTTTAGGGCAATACTCTGACGTTCCCGGGGTCTTTGCCCGACTCAGGATTTTCACGGAGGATACCCGGCGGAGCGGCACTCCTACAATTCCGCCGCGTTCGGAAACTGTCCGATCAGCGGGTCATGTCGAACCGGTTGGAGGAAGCCCAGTGCGAGCTTATAGAGCGGATTGATCAGCGCCGACGTATGTCGCGAATAGAGATCGAGTGGCGCAAGCTTCATCCGCAAGTGCAGCTTGGGATGATAGTTCAACTGACCGGTGTAATACCGCTTCAGGCCTTGGGCGAGGCACCACTCAAAAAGATCCTTCACCGTCGTGTAATAAAGGTGCCGGTCCAGCGACACTGCGTAGTCAAAGCCGATGTTCAAGTGATGCATCGTGCTATCGTGCACGAGGCAAAGGGCGAAGGCCGCCAGCCGGCCGTCCGCGCGCCAAAGGAAAAAGCGGATGGACTCCGGCATCTCGCGACCGAGTCGCGCGAAGTATTCCGGCGTCAGGCATTCAAAGCGCATTTTCGAGCGCTCGTATGTCTGCATGTATAGAGCGTGAATTTCGGTCGCAATCGGCGTGATGTCCGAAACTACCTCCATCGATACGGGTGGCATCCGCGCGATCTTGTTAAACTTGTGGCGCATGTTGCGACCCAGAATCTTGCTGCGGTATTCCTCGAAGGTGCGGAAATTGAAATCGAGCATGCAGCCAGGCATGCTGGGAATCCGCCGATAGCCGTGCGCTTTCAGCACCTTCAAATCGTCCCGGTAGAGTGAGGAAAAGTCCTTCAACAGGATGATGGATGCGCCTGACTGTCGCGCAAAGACCGCCAGCGCTTCGATCAGCATTTCGATAGCCCACGACTCTTTGCGGTCCAACGCGCCATCGCCCGCCGAACATCCAGCCACGAGCATGTTCATCCGGAGCCAACGCGGAAAAAATCGCCGCGGCCACGCCAATAACGTGTGCAGCCGCGCCGGCAAGCCGTCAAGGATGTCCTGCTTCGCCAGAAATACCGGTTGCACGGCCAGCCGCGCGCCGATGATGTCGCGCATGACCAAATATGCGTGATCGAATTGATCGGCGAGCGTTTGCTCGCTGATCCCGTAGTAGCGACGGTCCTTGGAATGTCCAGAAAGAACCTGCCGCCAGATCTCGCACGGAACGTCCGCAGAGGTCCGATATACGCTTACGTTCCCACCCGTTATCTTGAATTCCGCAAGTGGCGGCGTGCGACTCGAAACCGCACTTCGGCGCTCCAACTCAGGTTGAACCAGAGTCTCGGTGATGGGCGTGTAAACAAAATCATCGCGTCGCGGACCCCAAAAATTTCCTCGTAGGGCTCCGACAAGCCAATCATGCGGACGAAGGAAAATCGCGCGTTGCTTCATTTCCTGCGACTAATTCGAAAGCCGAAGACCGCGTGCCTGCATCGAATGCGGTGGTAGCTCGACGTCAGGGCGCCTTCGTCCGGTAGCCCCGACTCGTCAGCAGGATTACGCTGTAGTATTTCAATGTTTTTTTCATGGTTCGGGTCATATTTTAGCGCCAAAGCGACAGAGCAAGCCATTCTTTTACGAAATTTCCACACCGGGTTTTCGTTCGACCATAGTCACAACTTCAGGGTAGAGTTGGACCGTATTAACGATGGCGCATCGCGGACGCGGTGGCTATGAGACTTTAGGCCTATACAGGTAAGAGGGTCTTCGGAACGGCAAATTCATTTGCTATCAAAAGGAAAGATTACCTTCCAATCGTTCTTCATGCTGATGACTGTCCAGGCGTTCTTCTTCGCTTCGGCCATCAGCGCGTCACTGAACGTGCCGATCTTCGACTCCGCGCCGTAGGCGAACTCACGCACTGCGTCATCATGATGCACCAGCATCATTAACCGCGCGCCGCTGCCGGCCTGCGTCCACTCCAGCATCTGCTGATCTCCGTCTGAATTTCCGAATGCGGCGATGGGCCGGCGGCCAATGTGCGAGTTGATGCCAACCGGTTTACCGGTCTTGTCGTCGATGAAATTCATTTCCGGCAACCGCATAAGCACCGGCTTGCCGTCGCGCCACTCGTACTTCGTCTTGATGCTGCTGCCCACTACTTGCTCCGGCGGGATGCCATAGACCTTTTCCGTCCAAGGGCGCATGAACTCGATGCCGCCACCAGACACGATGAAAGTCTTGAACCCGTTCACGCGCAGGTACGCGAGCAATTCGATCATCGGCTGATAAACACAGTCGGTATACGGCCGCTTGAATTTGGGATGCTTCGCAGTCGCAATCCACTCCTTGACGATTTGTTCGAATTCGGCCGTCGTCATGCCCGCGTGCGTGGCCACGATGATTTCTAGCATCGCTCGTTCACCGCCCGCGAGCGCGGCCTTTACATCACCTTTGAGCAACGACGCAAATGGTTCCTTCGTTTTCCACTCGGGATGTTGCGGGGCGAGTGCCTTCACCCGGTCCAGCGCGAAGAGTAATTGGAAATACATAGGCTGCTCGCACCAGAGCGTGCCGTCGTTATCGAATGTGGCGATGCGCTCCTCGGGCGGGACAAAATCCGGCGTGCCTTCCTTCGTGACCCTCTCGACGAGCTCGGTGATGGATTTCTTCGCCGCGCCGTCGTTCCACGAAGGGAGGGGGTCCTGGGCTTGAGTGGCGGTGAGGCTGACGAGGGCAATCGCCAGCAGGGGAAAGGTGTTGCGAATCGGTTTCATGGTTCTGGTATTGGTTCCCTAACGAATGTCTCTTATTTCGCTAGTGAAATCGCGGGCCGCCCCATGAGAGACGGCCCGGGCGTTTCACGATCGAAACGAGGGGTTAATCGCCACCAGGGATGGTCTTCGGCATTTTGTTAGGATCCAACGCGGGGACTGGGTTCGCAGGGTTCTGAAGATTCGGGAGCAAGTCGTCCGAGGCACCGCCCGGAAATCGCTTGATGTTCGGATACTTCATGACCGACTGGTCGAACTCGACGAGCACCTGGCTAAAGAGCGCCGCCGTCCAGCCGTTGTCCTGGCCCGAGTATTTGCCCGGCGAGTTGGTATAGGCGCGGGTCGCCTGCGCCCCGTTGAAGATCATGTCGTATTTCTCATACGGATCCATGGTGAGGTTGTAGACTGCGGGGATCGCACCTGTATTCTGAGTCGGTCCCAGCCAGGTGTCCTTGGCGGTCCAGACGAACTTCCAGGCGATGTTCACCCAGGGTTCCTTGGGATCGCCGCCGATGTCGGCGCGGGCGGCATGGAAAGTTTCGCCATTGATATAAATCCACGACTTGCGCGCGGAGTGCTCGGCCTTGCCCAGGATGTATGCGCTGTTGTCAATACTGTCGAAGTAGATCGGCTTGCCTTTGTTGTCCTTCATCTCGCCGGTGGGCGGCGGGGTGAGGCCGACCATCGCGGCCACCGTGGCCCAGCAGTCGATGTGCGACATCATTTCGCCGTATTGCGCCTCTGCGGGAATCTTGCCCGGCCACCACATGAGGGCCGGCACGCGGAAGGCACCTTCAAACGCGGAGCCCTTCTCGCCGCGATACGGGGTCGTTCCGGCATCGGGCCAGGCATCCTGCCAGGCGCCGTTGTCGCTCGTGAGGATCACGATCGTGTTGGGCGCCTCGGCGCGCAACGCATCGAGGATCTGGCCGACATGGGAGTCCAGTTCCATCACGGAATCGGAGTAGTCACCGAGATGCGTGCGACCGGCGAACTCCGGCGAGGCATTGGTCGGGTTGTGCATCTTCATGAAGTTCACGTCCATGAAGAACGGCTTGTCGTCCTTCGCGTGTTTCTTGATGTATTCGACCGCGGATGCCTCCTGCCGATTGTCGAACGTCGCGAGATCGGCGTAGTCGATCAGCTCAAGCTTCTTCGCCGGCTGGCCGGCGACCCCTTCCCACGCGTAGCGATTCACGAGGTCATTGAACATCTGATTGAATTGCGGGTTATAGGACGGGAACCACGGATGAAACCACTTGCTGGTGTCCGGGTAGGTATAGACGCCGGGATAGTAAGCGGCGAATTCCTTCATCTCGTCGAAGCCATGCTCGATCGGGTAAGCCACCGATTTGTCGCCGAGATGCCATTTGCCCGAGAAGTAAGTGCCATAGCCATTCTTCTTGAAGAACTCGGCAATGGTGGGCGTCTCGGGGCGGAGATAGTTTTCGTCGCCGGGGGCGACGACGATCGAGAGCGCGGAGCGGATCGGGATGCGCCCTGTCATGAACGAGGCGCGCCCTGCGGTGCAACTCGACTGGCCATACCAGCTCGTGAACGTGGCGCCTTCCTTCGCCATCTTATCGATATTCGGGGTGGGATGGCCCATAGCCTTGCCGCCGCCGGAGTAGCAGCCCCAGTCGGTAACACCGACGTCGTCGCACATGAGCATGACGATGTTAGGTCTCTTGTCCGCTGCCGCAACCGATCCGACTACGCCGAGAAGCGCAGCCGTGGCTATAAGCAGTGACAAGCCGTTATGGATTAGTTTTCGTTTCATTTTTTGTTTTGTTTTGCATTTTGGTGGGTCAGGAAATCGATGCTGGCTGTGCGACGCGCGGAAGCCTCGGCATGGCCACTTTTTGCGGAACGTCTGCTCGACGCTCACTTTGCAACTGCGCACCGTCGGCCCGCGCGGTCCCGCCTACCGCGAGTTGCGAAAAGTTGGCTATATCTTGCGATGTGATTCGAATGTTCACATTGGAGCTTTGAAAATTCTCCAAGAGCTCGCTGTCGACCGCCGTGTACCCGCAGTGAGGAGTTGGGAATAATAAGAGCCCTCTCAGACCTCGCGCGCTCTGTCTATGGGACGTTAGTCCTATGCCTTTGCGTTGTATGTTTTTGCGGGCATCGGCCGACGGCACGCGGCGAAGGAATTAAGATGATTTGTTAGACTTCCGGCGCGGGCATCGGGCCGAAGAATATCCGCAGCACTTTGTCCTTGCCAATCACGCGCACCAGTTCGTGCATCGTGCAGTACATAATAATCAACACGAAGAGAATGATCTGAATGGCCCAGAAATGCGGCCAGACGATTTCCGACAGCAACTTTTGATTGCCGGCGACAAAACCGCCCGTCTCACGCCAGAAATCGATCAGGCGTTCCAGATAGTGAATGACGGCAGAAATCAACAAGTAGATAACGGTCTTCCAGGCGATGTTGTAGATCAGCGGTTTCTGCGGGAAACGATTGATGAACGGTAGCATGTCCGCGATCAGCACTGCCTTTCCGAGAACGAGCGCAGTGACGGCAATTGAAGCTGAAGAGTAGGGCGAAAGCCCGGTTCCTTCCAACATCAAGACGCGAATAAACATGACGAGATGCAGCGCGACGAAGAAGTAAATTGTCGGTGGGAGGATCTTGAAGAACTCTTCTTTTAGCTTGGCCATTTTCAGGTGCTTTCCTTTCGACTGAGGACGGCCAGCGACTGTCCGGCGACCGCCCGCGCAAACATCGCCGCACAGATCGCCGGATTAATCAGCGACAGCACCGTGATGATGGCTTGAAGTTGCTTGTGCATGTTTGTTTAAGACGATCGATTCTTACAAAATTGGCCCCAACATCGCAATGGTGTTGTTCCAAAGCCGGCGGGTCATCGGCCATTGG
>Ga0193735_1000520_pt1 | contig 12274 bp, 9 predicted proteins | sample U1m2metaG_FD_145080 | JGI IMG/M metagenome (GOLD analysis project Ga0193735, IMG submission 145080) | Soil microbial communities from a riparian zone of the East river system, Colorado, United States - U1m2 | ecosystem: Environmental > Terrestrial > Soil > Riparian zone | place: USA: East River... | reverse complement strand
TGACCGCTGAAAACTCCTCACATCCGTCTCGGCGTCGGCGCTCACAGAGCGCCGCTACAGCAACAACTTTAAATTGAACGTTCAACGTTCAACGTTCAACGTTCAACGTTTCAATGATTCACCCGCTCGAACAACTGCGCGACGACGCGCTGCGCGAAATCGATTCTGCATCTGAAGAGCAGGCGCTCGAGGCCGCGCGCATAAAGTTTCTGGGCAAAAGCGGCAGCATCTCCGCTTGGGGCGAGCGGATGAAAACACTCGGCAAAGATGAAAAGCCGATCGTTGGCAAATTGCTCAATGAAGTTCGCAACACCGTCACCGTGGCGCTCGAATCGCGCGCGGCAAATTTTCGTTCCCAAAAAGAATCCGAGGCCCTCGCCAGGATCGACGTCTCTCTGCCGGGAATTCCACATGAGATCGGCGCGCTGCATCCGCTCACGCAGATGTGGCAACGCTCTATCGAAATTTTTCGGCGAATGGGATTCGCGCTCGCAGATGGGCCGGACATCGAAGACGAATGGCATTGCTTCGATGCGCTCAACACCCCGCCGGAACATCCGGCACGCAACGAGCAAGACACCTTTTATCTACCCGAAGGGCGCCTGCTGCGCACGCACACTTCAACCGTGCAAATCCGAACGATGCACGCCGCGCCGCCGCCGATTCGCGTAATTGCTCCCGGCGCGGCGTATCGGCGCGATGAACTCGACGCCACCCACAGCCCGCAGTTCCACCAGATCGAGGGACTTTATGTGGATGAAAACGTCAGCGTCGCCGATTTGAAAGGCGCGCTGGAATTTTTCATGCGCGAACTCATCGGCGCAGGAACGGAAGTTCAATTTCGACCGCACTATTTTCCGTTCACAGAACCGAGCTTGGAAATTTATGTGAAATCCAAAGCGCTCAAAGGCGGCGAGCAATGGATTGAAGTTGCGGGCTCGGGCGTCGTGCATCCCGCTGTTTTCGAAGCCGTGAACAAAGCTCGCGGCGACAAAGCTTACGATCCGGACAAGTGGACCGGCTACGCGTTCGGTCTCGGCATGGATCGCCTCGCCATGATTTTATTCGACATCCCTGACATTCGTCTCTTCGCGCAAAACGATTTGCGGTTCTTGAGGCAATTCGCATGAAACCTTTTGTCATGTCGAGGGAAGTCGAGACATCTCTAGATATTTCTGATTCAGAACGAGTAAGAGATTCCTCGACTCCGCTCGGAATGACAGGTTCGTAACCAAGATGAAATTCTCGGTCAATTGGCTGCGCGAGTTTGTCGATCTTCCAAAAAATCCGGAAGAGATCGCCGAGCTACTTACACGCGCGGGTGTCGAGACTGAGAACATCGAAACGCGCGGCGCGAACGTCGAGAAGGTGATCGTTTCGCAAATCACCGCTTCTTCGCGACATCCGAACGCCGATCGCCTGACGGTTTGTGAAGTCGATGATGGCAGTGGAACGAAACCGCAAATCGTTTGCGGGGCCACCAATTACAAAGTCGGCGACAAAGTTCTGTTGGCGTTGCCCGGAGCAAAGTTGCCGAACGGAACTGAGATTCGAAAAAGCAAACTCCGCGGCGTTGAAAGTGAGGGAATGCTTTGCAGCCCAATCGAGCTCGGCCTCGGCGAAGATGCATCCGGTCTGTTGATTTTGTCGCCAGATGCAAAAGTAGGCGCGCCGATCAGTGATCTTTTTCCAGCCGACACCATTCTCGATGTCGAGATCACGCCAAACCGCGGCGACTTGCTGAGCCACTTTGGACTCGCTCGCGAGATCGCAGCGCTCACGAACAAGAAGATTGTAGGGCGTTTCTGTGAACCCCGAAACCGTTCAGGGCTGACACAGACGCCATACAATTCAAAAGGCGTTAACATCAGCGCGACCCGCGAATGTCCGTTTTTCTCCGCGCGCAAGATCGACAACGTAAAAGTCCGGTCAAGTCCGCAATGGTTGCGCGCGAAGATCGAGAGCGTCGGGATCCGTTCGATCAACAACATCGTGGACATTTCCAACTTCGTGATGCTCGAGCTCGGTCAGCCGACGCATGCATTCGATGCAGACAAATTAAAAGGCGGCATCATTGTGCGGCTCGCTCGGAACGACGAAAAATTTCTCGCGCTGGATGGAAAGACCTATTCGCTCACGCCGGATAATTGCGTCGTTGCTGACCAGGAACGCGCGGTCGGAATCGGCGGCGTGATGGGCGGCGAAGAAACCGGAGTAACGGAATCGACGAAAAACATTTTGCTGGAAGCCGCTTACTTTTTGCCGGCGAGTATTCGTCGCACTGCGCGAGAATTGAATCTGCCGAGCGACGCCAGTTATCGGTTCGAACGCGGAGTAGATCCCGAAATGGTTTTGCGCGCATCAGCGCGGGCAACTGAATTGATTCGCGAGATCGCAGGCGGGGTGCCAGCAAAGGAAATTAACGTCGCGGGCAAGCTTCCTGGGAATCCGCCAGACGTTTCATTGAGCTACGAAAAATGCGATCGGGTGATCGGGATCGCGATCAAACCGAAAACCGTCGACGAGATTCTGAGCGGTTTTGGTTTGCGCAAAATGAGCGCGGCCAAAACGGCAAAGTGGAAGATTCCGAGTTATCGCCGCGATTTGCAGCGCGATGTCGATTTGATCGAAGAAGTGGTGCGCGCGTACGGCGCCGACAAAATTCCGGGAACGGATCGAAGCCGTTTTACGCCAGCGAGCATTGCCGACCATGCGCACGATTTGGAATCGGCGTGGCGGCAGCGCCTTGCAGCAGTCGGCCTCGATGAAGTCCGGACTTCAAAATTGCTGCCGCGTGAACGATTCGCATTCAGCGAAAGCGCAATCGAATTGCGGAACCCGCTCAGCGAAGATCATGTAGCGCTGCGCCCAAGCATCCTAGTAGGATTGTTAGGAGTACTCGATCGCAATATTCGCGCCGGCGCAGAACGCGTCGCCATTTTCGAAATCGGCCGCACGTTTATTCCGCCATCCGGCAAGGAAGAGCGGCACCTGGGGATTTTGCTCTGGGGAAATGTTGCAAGCGCGCCGAATTGGCGATCCCCACAAAACCGCAGCCTTGATCTGTTCGATCTCAAAGGCGCGCTGGAATGCGTCGTTCCGAATCTGTTATTTCGCCCGGGGAAATTTCCTGACCTCGCGCTGCCGGTCGACGTTTTCTCCGGCGATCAAATGATTGGATTTGGCGGACAACTTTCGGCCACTAAATCTAATGCGCCTGGTCCGGTGTTCGTTGCCGAGGTGCACGCTGACCTTCTTTTAATGCGCGACGAACTGGCGACAAAGTTTCGCGAGATCGAGAAATTTCCGGCCATCACTCGCGATATTGCGATGATTGTGCCGGAAGAAGCTTCCCATCAAAAAATTTTGCGCGCGATCGAGGAACCGCGTGAACCCCTCCTGGAAAGCGTGGAGCTGTTCGACTTATTCACAGAACAAATCGGGGCGGGACGAAAGTCGCTTGCATATCGATTGACATATCGAGACCGAAGTCGCACACTCACAAATGACGAAGTGACCGCGGCGCACGCGAAGATTCGCGAGCGACTGCGGCGCGACGTCGGCGCGGAATTGCGCGAATAGTTCTTTGAGATTGAGAGCCGCTCGTTGAGGGTTGGGCAGGAAACCAGTGCTTTCCGTTCAACTCTCAGCCAGCGGCTTTCGAGTCCCGAATCTTTTTGGGATGTAAACATTTGCCCTGCGATGTTCGCGATTGAGGTGACGTCCCCGAACCGATAGTTGACGAAATACGGAGGCTTGGTTGGTGCGGAAAATGACAGGCCTTGATTGGAAGTCAGATTCCGCAGCAACGGTCATCCACCCTTTCCTAAAAGGGAACGGGAGAATTCACCTGAACGGCACCAGCGGGGTAAAATTTAAAAACCCGAATCGACATTCCGATTCGGGTTTTTTCTTTAGCGCGTGATGCGAGCAGTGAGTCTTCAACGCATTTGAAAAAATGCCGATGAACTCGATAGTTGGCAGTGACGTGCACACACTTTTAGCCCTCGAAGACGGCCGATATTTCGAGGGCGAATCTTTTGGCGCAGCCGGCACACGCGTCGGTGAAATTTGTTTCAACACCGCCATGACCGGCTATCAAGAGGTGCTGACCGATCCCTCGTATCGAGGACAGATCGTGGCGATGACCTATCCGTTGATCGGAAATTACGGGATCAATTCGTTCGATCAGGAAAGCCGCTTCCCGCACGTACGCGGATTCGTCATTGAAGAATTGACCGAAGTCCCAAGCAACTGGCGCTCCGAAATGTCACTCGACGAATATTTGCAAAAATGGAATATCCCCGGCGCAAGAGGGATCGACACCCGCGCGCTTACGCGTCATTTGCGCACCCGCGGCGCAATGAAGGCCTGTCTGACGACGGAAGAGATTTCTCCTAAAGAAGCGACACAGAGGGCGATTGAGGGCGAGGGCGTGATCGGAATGGATTATGTGCGCGAGGTCTCAACAAAGAAGATTTACCGCTGGGACCCGCAAGATAAGCTCAGCGCGCCATGGTCCATCCGCCAACCGTCGAATGAAGGCAGCGAACCGGCGCTTCCGCCCATCCGATTTCGAATCGCGGCGTACGACTATGGCATCAAGGAAAACATTCTCCGGCTACTGCGGCAGAAAGGCTTTGGAGTTACTGTTGTCCCTGCAACGACAAGTGCCGACGAAACGCTCGCGTTGAATCCAGATGGGATATTTCTCTCCAATGGTCCGGGCGACCCTGCTGCGCTCCCCTATGCCCATAAAACCGTGCATGGTTTGATGGGGAAAAAACCGATCTTTGGCATCTGTCTCGGTCATCAAGTTCTCGGCTTCGCCTTCGGCGGATCGACGTTTAAGCTGAAGTTCGGCCATCGCGGCGCCAACCAGCCCGTGAAAGATTTGCGCACGGGTAAAGTGGCCATCACTGCTCAAAATCACGGATTTGCCGTCGATGCGGAGTCGCTTCCCGGCAATGTGGAACTAACGCACATCAATTTGAATGACGGCACAGTCGAGGGAATGCGGCACAAGGAATTGCCGATCTTCAGCGTGCAATATCATCCGGAAGCCGCCCCCGGCCCACACGATGCCACCTACTTCTTTGATCAATTTGCTGACCTGATCGAGACGGCAAAATAATGACGAAGTAAAAATGGCGAATGACCAATCAACGTCTTCGGCATTCGTCATTCGATCATTCCTTCGGCATTCGAGATTCGTCATTCGTCATTTTTACTTGGCGATTGATTGACCAACGTGCGAAGGCGCTCACATTTGTTCCATGTTCAATTCAATAAACAATAGACCTACAGTCCTGAAAGTTGCGGTGACTGCGACGTTCATCGCAGCGCTGGCGACCGCGCCGCTGGCGATCGCACAGGAACACGAGCACGGCGCAGAAGCGGGTGCTTCGAAAGAAGTCACGGGCGAAGTGGTCGATATGATGTGTTACGTCGATCATAACGCCGTGGGCGAGAAACATGGGCAATCCTGCGGGGCCAAATGCATCAAAAGCGGCGGGCCGGTCGGCATCGTCAGCGAGGGCAAAGCGTATCTGGTCGTCGGCGAACACAAGCCGATTAACGATCAACTTGCCGATTTGTGTGGCAAAAACGTCACCGTGAAAGGCAAGCTCGCAGAGCGTGGCGGCATCGCAATGATCGAGAACGCCGAGGTCGTTAAAAAATAATTTTAGCCGTTTCGCTGCCTGCCACGCCGAAGTCATGCGGAGGCAGGTGCGAAACGCGTATGTCGCCCGCACGGGCGACGGCTCCAGGCGCTCTATTTGTAGTACGGCCGCAATGACGGACGCAGCTTTCCTACTTTTAGCGCCCTTTCGATTTCCAAGTCGGAAATGGCTGCATCGGAGATTTTTCGAACCTCGCCGGCCTCCAGCGCCGCGATTGGCAATCCATCACGGAACAAAATGCGATTGGCCGTGAGCGCTGCGATTCTTGATCCAGGCGTCAGTATGCCTTGCAAATTCAACGGGTCCGCGGCGCTCAGCGTGATCACTTCGCCGTTTGGCGGCGTCTTGCGAATGGAACGCAACAAGCCAATAGCTTCGGGCAATGCGAACTGTTCACCGCTGATCCCCGCGACGAAATAGCCGCCGCGAATCTCGCCGCGCGTCTCCCACCTGCGATAAATTCGACCCAGTTCGTACCACGTAATTGGGAAACTCTCGCGCTGGAGTAAACGGCGAAATACAACGCCGTAACGCCGCAGCAACGCTCGCGCAAATTTTGCGGCGGCCGCGTCCCGCTCAGAACTTTCTGCGCCATTTCCCGACGGCTTCAAAGCGATCTGGGTTCTCAACAACGACCACCGCCCTGCAAATTCAATGCTGGCCACGTTCGCTTTGCGCCGGCGTTTTCCGACGTTTCGGCCAAACGTGGGACGTTTGTTTGACGGGACGAGCAGAGCACGCAAACCATCGAAACTATCCGAAGTCACCAGACCGAGCGCGGCGAGCTGCGACAAAGCATCTTCAACTTGCGATGGTAGCAGGCTACTGCATCGCACCAACTCGGTGAAGAAGAGCGCACCGCCGCTTTTCAGTGCATCGAGCACGGCTTGATTAACGATTGAAAGCTCCATCGCGGAATTCGCCTCAGCCAGCATCAGCCAGTCCTGGAGATTCTCCCGCTGGTAAAGCGCAATCGGACTCGTCCGCAACGGCGAAATCGTGCGCGCGTTCGGGTATTGCGGGGAACTCAATCGTCCCCAGCCCACGCGACCTGAAAAGCAAATCCGATCAAGCCATTCTGGATCGTAATTGTTGACGCGTGCGCTGAGCACGGCCGATTCCCAGGAAGCCAGCGGCAACTCGCAACCATCGAGTTGTTCGAGAACCGATTGCAATCCTTCGGCACCCTCGACGCGACGTTCGACATCCACACGCTGCCACGCGAACAGAAATCGATAAAAATCCTGCGCCGAGACCGGCTGAATCTCAGCACGCAACCGGTCGATTGTGAGCCGATGAATTCGCGCGAGCAATCGACGGTCGCACCATTCCTGTTCGGTTGTGCCGGGTTGAAATTTTCCGCGCAGAACAAAGCCTTCGCTTTCGAGTCCGAGCAATCCGGTTTCAATTTCTGAAGACGAAAGACTCAAATTATTTTGTAACCGAGCGATGGTGACAGGACCGGAAACTTCCATTCTTCCGCGCAACAATTCGCGGATCGCGTTCGACCGCTCCCAATTTTGCTTCTGGGCAGATTCAGGTGCGCTCAGTTGAGGATCGAGATCGGCGTCTGGATAAATCGTTTTCAACATCGGCAAATGTTCGGCGCAAACCCAAAACTTCTTGTCGTCGACTCGCAATTGCGCCGCGCGTTTGTCCGCGACGAGCTCGTCCAACAACTGCTCCGCACCAGCGCCGTTGCCTTCGTGATGAACAGTTCGTAGCACTTCATCGCGCGTCATGACCGCGAGAAGCATCAGCGCATCATGCAATTCGTCGGCGTCAGTTGCTACGGGCCACGCTTCGTGTTGCACTTTCTCGATTGCCGCTGCGTCGAGAATACCCAGACCATCGCTCCCGTTGCGCTCGGAAGCGCGCCGCGTATAAACCGCCTGAGTGCGCCGTTCTTCCAACGGTGCGTTGTCCAGAAAGGCATATGGCCGCGCATTCAAAATCTCAGCGGCGAGCGGTGATGGCTCCGGCAAATCGCGTGCGATGCAGCGGATCTGGCCGTGCTCGATCCTGCGCAATACGCTCTCCAAGCCATCGATGTCCATTGCTTCGGTCAGGCAATCGTCGATTGTTTGTTTCACCAGCGGGTGATTAGGAATCTCGCGGTCGCCAACGATATGCTCGAGGCAGGCGAGTTGGTCGGGGAAAACTGCCGCCAAAAGATTCTCCGATTCCATGCGCTGTAGTGGCGCGGCGACTTTTGCGCCGCCACGAAACCGCGGCACCGCAAGCGAACGGGTTGCATTCCAGCGCCAGCGAATAGTGAACATCGGCGCATCGAGCAATGCTTGAACGAGCAGGTCGCGAACCGTTTTAGAATTCAGATAACGAAAAACCTCTTCCAACGGAAACGAGTGCTGCGTCCCGAGCGAAATCACAATGGCGTCGTCCGTCGCCGCTGCTTGCAGCTCGAAATTGAACGAACGACAAAAACGTTTTCGCAGCGCGAGACCCCATGCGCGATTGATTCGACTGCCGAAAGGCGCGTGCAAAACCAATTGCATTCCGCCTGACTCATCGAAGAAACGCTCCATCACGAGAATTTGCTGCGACGGAATGGCGCCGAGCGATCGATACGTGTCTGCGAAATACTCGCCAATCTGCTCTGCAGCATCGGCGGGCAATTGCATTTCCTGGGCCAGTCGTTCAGCAGGATTTTGTCCATCGATCAGCAATTTTTCGATTTCCACTCGTAAATCAGAAACAGCTCGTGACACCTCCGACGTGCGCGCCGGAGCTTCGCCCAGCCAAAATGGAATTCCCGGCGGCTGGCCTTTGGCATCCTCGACGCGAACGACTCCGGAGTTGATGCGCAAAATTCGCCACGAGGCATTGCCGAGTTGGAAAATGTCGCCCGCCAAACTTTCGACGGCGAAGTCTTCATTCACTGTACCGACGAAAGTTTCCGATGGTTCGAGAACCACGCGATAATCCGCATTGTCAGGAATCGCGCCGCCGGACGTGAGTGCAGTCAATCGCGCGCCGCGACGACCGCGAATTCGATGATTCACCGCATCGTGATGAATCAACGCTGCGCGTCGGCCGCGTTTTGTGCTGAACCCTTCGCTGAGCATCTTCACGACATCATCGAACTCTTCGCGTGCGAGATTTCGATACGGCCACGTTGAACGGACGAGCTCGAAGAATTCATTTTCATCCCAGTCCTCAGTCGAAGCCGCGGCAACGATTTGTTGTGCCAGAACATCCAGTGGTTTTTCCGGAATGCTGAGGCCATCCAGTTCACCGCGACGGACGCAACGCAGTAACGCCGCGCATTCCACCAGCTCATCGCGGCTCAGCGGAAAGATGCGACCCTTAGGCAAACCGCCACGCTTATGCTCGGCGCGACCGACCCGCTGCAGCAATGTCGCTATGGAGCGCGTCGTACCGAGTTGGCACACGAGATCAACCGAACCGATGTCGATCCCCAACTCGAGTGAAGCCGTCGCCACGAGCGCCTTCAATTCGCCGCGCTTCAATCGATCCTCAGCGTCGAGACGCAGTTTCGCAGAGAGACTTCCGTGATGCGATGTGACCGCGTCCGCGCCCAGCAACTCGCTGAGATGGTGCGTCACGCGCTCCGCCATTCGGCGCGTGTTAACGAAAACAAGCGTCGTCCGATGGGCCTGAATTAACTCAGCGAGCCGACGATAAATTTCCTCCCAAACTTCATTCGACATCACCGCTTCAAGCGGTGATGTCGGGAGTTCGATCGCCAGGTCCATCTCGCGGCGATGTCCGATATCGATGATTTCGCAATCCGGGGTGCCAGCATCGTCAACTGCATGAGCGCCGACCAAAAAGCGTGCGACTTCTTCAATCGGTTTCTGCGTTGCAGATAAACCAATTCGCTGCAGCGGACTTTTCGCCTGGCCGCCGTAGCCTTGGCGAAGGCGGGTCAGTGCTGCCAAACGTTCGACGCTCAGTGCGAGATGCGCGCCGCGCCGATCGTCCACCACAGCGTGAATCTCATCGAGGATGAGCGTTCGCGCCGTGCTCAACATCTGCCGGCCCGAATCCGACGTCAGCAGCAGATACAGCGACTCTGGCGTTGTAACGAGAATGTGCGGCGGTTTTTTGATCAGCGCCTGTCGTTGGGCAGCAGTCGTATCGCCAGTGCGAACCTCGGCTCGCACATCGATCTCGCCGCCGTTCCTTTGGCCCAATAACGCGCGAATGCCAGCCAGCGGCTCTTGCAAATTTTTGCGAATATCGTTGCTCAACGCTTTGAGCGGCGAGACGTAAACGACTTGGATTTCGTCCGGCAATTCCGCCTCGACGCCTTCGCGGAACAGCGCATCCAGCGAAGCAAGAAACGCCGCCAGCGTTTTGCCGGAACCTGTCGGCGCAGAAATCAGGACCTGCCGGCCGGATTGGATTGCCGGCCAGCCACGTGCTTGCGGTTCCGTTGGCGAACCAAAGGTTTGCTCGAACCATTGTGCGACGGCAGGATGAAATTGGAAAACGTGCATCGCGAAAAAGCGCGAATAAATCTACGCGCTGCACAAGCTTTGTCATTCCGAGTGCAGCGAGGAACCTCGCAGTCGAAGGACTGATTACGCAAACCCAAATTGCGTGATCAATCATCTTTTGAGAGGTCCCTCACGTCCGTTCGGGATGACTGGCCATCCGCAGCGTGATCACTTCCCGCAGCATCCGCAGGCTGTCGCGGAAAAAACTAACTTTGCTTCCCTCCGCATGATTCCAGCGCACGGGAATCTCCCGGATTCGCAAGCCGGCACGTTGCGCGAGATAAAGCAGCTCCACATCAAACGCGAAGCCATTCACGCGAGCGGCTTCCAAGATCGGACGGCAAACATCGAGACGAAAGGCCTTGAACCCGCATTGGGTGTCCCAAAACGGCAGACCGGTCGCGACGCGGACCAGAAGATTGAAAACACGGCCACCTTGTTCCCGCCGCCACGGCTGATGGACCCCGATCAAGCTGCGGTCCAGCGCACGCGATCCAAATGCAATATCGACTTCGCCGTTTGCAATCGGCTCGATTAGTTTCGGTGTCTCTTCAATCGGCGTGGAAAGATCCGCATCAGAAAAAAGCCCGATCGGTTCTCGGGCGGCGAGTAATCCGGAGCGAACTGCCGCGCCCTTTCCGCGATTTGGAAAGTTTTCGAGCAAACGCGTCGCGATATTCGTTTCTGATAAGATTTTGCGCGCGATTGCCCCCGTTCCATCCGTCGATCCATCGTTCACCACGATCAATTCACTTTTCGGCGCGTTCGTGGCGAGATACTCGATCGTAACGCGCAGCGTTTCGCTGATGCGCCCTTCTTCGTTGAAACAGGGAATAACGATCGAAAAAGGCGGGAGCATTAAATTCTCATGTCGAGCGAAGTCGAGGAATCTCTAATTATGACAGCGAGAGATGTCTCGACTTCGCTCGACATGACAATCTCTACCGGTAGATCTCGATCACAAACTTGCCATTTGGATCGACGTAGCCGCGGTACATCCCGTTTGTGTTAAATGGCAAAGCTACCGCGCCGTTTTTGTCGATGGCAATTAAACCGCCGCTGCCGCCAAGCTTCTTAACTGCGTCCAGAGCCGTCTGTGCCGCTTCCTGTAATTTCATGGCACGATATTCCATCAACGTTGAGACCTCATGCGCCGCGCCGGCGCGAATAAAATACTCGCCGTCACCGGTGCAGGACACCGCGCAGGTTTGATTATTCGCATAGGTGCCGGCGCCGATGACCGGCGTATCCCCGATTCGCCCGGGCAGCTTGTTTGCCATTCCACCGGTCGAAGTCCTGGGTGAAAAAATATTTTCCATCTACAAGCTCGATCCCGTTTTCTTTCGCGAACGCTTCCGCGCCCGCGCAATCGAGCATGACGTGCGGCGATTTTTCCATGACCAGCCGGGCCAGACCGATTGGATTTTTCACGTGTTTCACACTGGCGACCGCGCCGGCTTTGAGTGTTTTCCCTTCCATGATTGAAGCGTCCATCTCATTTGTGCCAGCGCTTGTGAAAACAGAGCCTTTGCCGGCATTAAAATGCGGATCATCCTCGAGCACGCACACGGCCGCTTGCGTAGAGTCGAGACTTGAGCCGCCGCGCTTCAAAATTTCGTAACCAGCTGTCAGAGCGCGCTCAAGCCCCGCGCGATATTCGCGCTCTTTTTCCGGCGTCATCTTACCGCGCTCGATAGTTCCCGCCCCGCCGTGGATCACGAGTCCAATTTTTTTTGCTTCCATGTTTGGCTGATTCTCTTGGGCAAGCGCCTGCGCCCCGGCACTAAATATCGCGATCACAAAGAAGCAATTGAGTATGCGAAACAATTTCACGTAGTGCGAGCTGGGTTGGCGCATGACCGTCGGTTCTATTGATTTGGCATTATACATTGGCAGTCCAGTAGATGAAAGTGAGGCGGAGACGTTGCGCACTCCCTAAGCAGTTTTTCGCCCTGCTGAACTTTGCTCTTTTCCCCAGCAGCAACTAAGGCCACGTTTCCCGGCCATGACAGACGCTAATCCGCCAGCTTTGGTTGCCCAGGGAATCGGGCACATCGCGCGCAATTTTCTCCGCGAAGTCGGCGGCGTGTTCTGGTTTATCATGAA
>Ga0193735_1000519_pt1 | contig 12297 bp, 7 predicted proteins | sample U1m2metaG_FD_145080 | JGI IMG/M metagenome (GOLD analysis project Ga0193735, IMG submission 145080) | Soil microbial communities from a riparian zone of the East river system, Colorado, United States - U1m2 | ecosystem: Environmental > Terrestrial > Soil > Riparian zone | place: USA: East River... | reverse complement strand
GCTTAATGGCCGGCCGATGCGAATACGGGAGCCAGTCGAACTCTGGCGACGTCGGCTCCGCGGTACGCGCGACCTCGGTCATTGCACGGTACTTAATCGGCGCTGATGCATGCTCGAGCAGCCAGCTCAACGGAAAAGAGAGTGGCTCCGGGGCGGGCGCTGCTATCGTTGGGGCTGGTTCGGCGGTGATACTGGATGCGGTCACAGGCGGCGCTCGGCACGCTGAAAGGAGCAATACTCAAAGCCGACAGCTGGATGAGCCGTCGGCAGCGCGGGGAAGAATAGCACGATTTCAGTCCGGCGCCTAGGGGCGATAGGCTAAATTGTTGCAGCCTATAGATTTAGATCAAAGGCAACGGAACGCGCTGCCAGCCGATAGCTGACCAAGGTGTCGGCTATCAGGCCAAAAAACGTCGGGGTCGTCGATGGCGTTGATCAGAGCACAATTAATTCGTACTGCGGCCAACCCTTTTGCCTTCTTTGGCGTATAACATCCGGGACGCCAGTTCGGCGTCCAACACACATCTCCAGGAGAGTAGGATGAAGGTTATTCGCATCGCCACGCTGGCTGCTGCCCTCTGCGTTGGCATCACATCGGTCGCCGCAGCCCAGGGCACCGAACCGCCTCAACAGGGTCAGGCCCAGGGCGAAATGCGCCGTGGCGGCGGAATGGGCGGAATGCTTCTCAAGGACATCAACCTGACGGATGCGCAGAAAGCGCAGGTCAAGACGATCCGCGAGAAGTACGCGCCGCAACAGTTGGAGCTGCGCAAATCGGTTCAGGCCACCGGTGCTCCGCCGGACGAGGCGACCCGCGCCAAGATCGCGGATCTCCAGAACCAACAGGCTGCCGAAATCCGCGCGATCCTAACCGCCGATCAGCAGAAGACTTTCGACCATAATCTGCACGAGATGAAAGAGCGCATGGACGCTCGCCGCAACGGCAGCAGCTAAGGTCCAGCTACTATTGCGGCTTCAACGCCGCGAGCGTGTAGTTGCTCTTCGGGTTCCAGAGTATCCAGCTCTGGAACCCGTTGTCGTATCCGGCCTTCATCTGGGCTCGAATCTGCGCTGCCTCATAGCGCGGCGGGCCGAGTGTGAAGTCCTGGTACCAGGGGATGATCAGCGCGGCGTGGGGCACGGAATCGCTCCGGGCGATGGCGTCCTTGAGTGCGTGATTGATGGTGGCGTATGGATGCGCGTTGGGATTGCGAATCCTGTAAGTGCCGCGCGCGAAGTGCGATGGGTAGATCATCGGCAGCACGACGTCGACCTGGTCGACGAACATCTCCCACTGCTGTCCGATTCCCATGTCGGTGGTGTCAGTCGCAGTCAGCCCGAAGACGTCGACGGTGACTCGCATGTGCTGCGGCTTGAGCGCAGCGCGAACGAACCCCAACTGGTCGCGGATGACCTGCGCGCGTGAGCGGCCGTTGGCCAGAGGAAAAACGGTTTCTGAGATGAGCCGCTTCTCGTCCGGAAAGCGGACGTAGTCGAACTGGACTTCGCTGAAACCGACCTCGTACGCCTCGCGCGCGAGATCAACGGCGTATTGCCAGACAACGCGCTGGTGAGGATCGAGCCATGGCCTGCCGTTCTTGTCGAGCCAGGGCTTGAGATCGGATTTCCGCTTGATCGCGAGATCGAGCCGCTTCTGCGCGAGGAGCGGATCCTTGGCGACGACGATGCGCGCGATCGGGTAGATGCCGTGCGCTGTCATGGTGTCGAGGACAGCGCGTACCTTCGAGCGTGACATCCAGTGTCCGTCGGCGGTGTCCGCGCCGATCTCGCGCGCCAGCGGGACGCTCGATCGATAGAGCACGAACCCGCGATCATCCTTTACATCGATGACGAGGGCGTTGATCTCGGTCTTCCTGGCGACGTCGATCAGTCGGTCGAGTTTGCTACCGAGCGCCGCCCATCGATTCACGTACAGGCCGCGAAGTGTGTCGGGGGTCGGGACGTGAGCGACAGGCGCGACTGAATCAATTCTCCCCGGCGTGGACGATGCGGCCACATTGCCGCGCGACACCGGAAACAATGCACCACTCTGAGCGCCCTTGTCTCCCTGGCAGGCGAGCAAAACCGAAAAGAGCCCGATCGTTCCGAGCCGTGCCGCGATCATCATGTTCTGGTATCGCGGAGGCGCCACGCGCCCGGGGTCAGAGCGCGTTCAGCTCGGCGTTGGCCTCGGAGAGATAGCCCATCTCCCTTACCACGCTCTGTGCCTGCTGAGTAACCATGGTGAGACCGGTCGGCTGAGCGTTCAGACCGCCGGTGCGGAAGCGCACCAGCTCCAGGCGCATCGATCTCAGGAGCTGGCGGCAGTGGTCCAGCTTTTCCTGTGCTTCCTTCTTCTTGCGCGCAATGTCCGCGAGCGCGCGTCGCTGCCGGCGCAGCATCGCGAGTCGACGTACGCGCCCCTCGCTGGCGCTATAGTCGAGCGGGTTCGCCTGCGATTCGAGCGTCGTTATCTCTTTCTCGACGCTCTCGGGTGTCTCGCGACCGGCGCTTCGATCCATGTCCGAGAGAGACAGCGCGAGCTGCTGCACCTTCCTGAATACGCCGTCGGCGGATGCCGCCACTTCAGGAATCTGCTCTCTCTCAGTCTCCGGCATGTTGAGGAGCTGCCTATGGATCTCGCGATGATCATTCTCCGCTTCACGAATCGCCGATCCATACCGCGAATCCGCGAAGGGCGCGGGCGATCCAGCGGGAATCGGGCTCAGACTCGTTGTCGGGCCGCCGATTCTCGGGTAGGGCTGGAACGGCTGCATCGTCGGAAAGGGAGAAATGGGCGAGAACATTCCCTGCCCTCGCGACCGGGCCCGCGCGCGAACCTGTTCGCGCTTCTTGTCGTCGAACAGCGCCCTGGCATCATCGATCGTCTCGGCGGCGACATCGAAGATCAGCCGGTTGCGCGGCTGACGAAACACGTCACGCCAGTCGTATCCCGCGGCCCATAGCTTCGAGTACTTGAACGCCAGGGCCACGGTCCAGATGACCGTGAGCGCGATGAAGTCGTGATTCGAGAAGAGCGAGATCGGAACCAGGATCGCGTTCACCGCGAGATAGGGCGCGAGCTTGCGCCGGAACGACACGACCATCGGCGCTTGCCATCTGCTCATCTCCTCCGCGCTCGGCTGCGTTGGCATGTATGGCGATTGCGTCGGCGGCGTGTAGCGATCACGTATCGTATCGGTGATCTGGTCGCGCAGCACCTCGCCCAGGTCGCGCTGGCGTTCGCCGCGTGCCCCGCCTGTCGATGCAGCCGGCTGCGCCCGCGTCGCCAGCGTCGGCATCGCGCCGCCGTCGAGTGCGACCGCGAAGGCAGCGGCGTTCGGGAAGCGGTTAGCCGGGTCCTTCTCCAGACACATCATCACGGCGCGAGAGAGATCCGGCGGCAGGTCGGGCCACCGCTCGTCCACGGGGATCGGCTTCTCGGAGAGATGCTTCACCAGCATGGATGGTGTGTTGTTGGCGACGAACGGCGGCTGACCGCACAGCATCTGATAGCCAACGACGCCGAGTGAGTAGAGATCGCTGCGTCCATCGATAGCGGAATCACCGGCGGACTGCTCAGGCGACATGTAGGCCGGAGTTCCGATCGCCATTCCCGTCGCGGTGAGCCGGGAGTCGCCGCTGTCAGTAAGAGCGCGCGCGATGCCGAAGTCGGTGACCATCGCGCGACCCGTCTCTTCGTCGATGATGATGTTGTCCGGCTTGATGTCGCGGTGGATGACGTTGCGGTTGTGCGCGTACGAGAGCGCATCGGCCACTTCGCGCAGAATGCGCCGGACTTCGACCGGCGGTATCGGGCCGTGCTGCTGCAGCCGCTGGCCGAGGTTGTCCCCCTTGATGTACGCCATGACGAAGTAGACGAGATTGTCGCGCTCTTCGACGGTGTAGATCGGAACGATGTTCGGGTGATTGAGCTGCGCGGCCGTCTCTGCTTCGCGCAGGAATCGCTGGCGGATGTCGGCGCGGAAGCTCAGGTCCGGCGGCAACACTTTGATCGCGATCTCGCGTTTGAGACGTCTGTCCCGGGCGCAATACACGATGCCCATACCGCCGCGACCGACCTCGCTCTCTAGCTCATAGTTTGCAGAGAGGACCTGAGCCACATGTGTACCGAGCTCGTCGGTTGGACTAATTGGCATTTGGCCGCGTCAATTCAGCAGTCCCGTGTTGCGATTCGTGCCGGGCTGGCGTAAACAATGAGAGCAAAAGATGCAGTATGGGAGGCGTCTGGAGTAGTATCTAAATAGAATCTCGTCTTCGGAAATGACAATGGCACAACGTCAAACATTACCAGTTCTCCCTTTGAGGGGGACCGTGATTTTTCCTGGCCTTACCCAGCCGATAGCGGCGGGACGGCCTTCAACACTTCGTGCGATCGAGGCAGCCCTCAAGGGCGACCGCCTTGTGTTCGCTGTCGCACAGCGCGACAACACCGAGGAGCCAACTGCTGACATCCTTTACTCGATGGGCGTCATTGCGCGCATCGGTCAGATTCAGCGTGGGCTTGGCGGCGTGCAGCTCCTGTTGCAGGGCGAGCAGCGCGCGACCGCCCTTCAGTATTCGACCGCTGACGGATATCTGAGCGCAGTAACCGTTCCGGCCGAGGAGATGACCCCTCAGTTGGAAAACGATCCTGCGTTCACGGCGTTACAGAAAGAGACGCGTGAGCGGGCGGCTGAGCTCGGTGAGCGCAGAGGACTCCCGGAGGAAGTCGTTCACCAGGTTCTCGATTCCGTTACCGAGCCGGGCCGTTTTGCCGACCTGGTCGCGGGTTATATCGAGCTTCCCGTCCCCGAAAAGCAGGGGCTTCTCGAGACGCTGAGCGTCGAGGAGCGGCTGCGCCGCATTCTCGTCCACGTGCAGCGCCAGGTCGGGCTCCTCGAAGCCCAGGAAGACATCAAGTCGCAGGTTCAGGAAGAGCTGGGCGAGCGGCAGCGCGAGATGTATCTGCGCGAGCAGCTCAAGGCGATTCAGAAGGAGCTCGGCGACGACGACTCGAGCAAGGAGATCACGGATCTTCGCGACAAGCTCGCGAAGCTGGAGCTTCCCAAGGAAGCGCGCGCGGAGGTAGAGCGCGAGCTGGGTAGGCTCGAGCGAGCAGGTCGTGAGTCGATGGAAGCACAGGTGATCCGCACGTACCTCGAGTGGATCGCGGAGCTTCCGTGGAACAAGAGATCGGATGACCAGCTCGATCTCAAGCACGCCGAGACCGTTCTCGAGGAAGACCACTACGGACTCAAGGATGTGAAGGACCGCGTCCTCGAGTTTCTGGCCGTGAGACAGCTGCGCGCGAGCCAGCTCGCCGACGAAGTCGAAAAGACCGGCGAGGTGCCTGCGGCGCGCCTTTTCCCCAACAAGGAAGACGCAACTCCGTCGCTCGCCGTGGGCGACCACGCCGACCGGCCCATCACCGACAAGGTGGAGGCGAAGTCTCGCGCGATGGCGAAGGGGCCGATCCTTCTCTTCATCGGACCGCCAGGTGTTGGCAAGACGTCGATCGCCAAGTCGATCGCGAGATCGCTTGGCCGCGAGTACGTGCGAGTGGCACTCGGCGGCGCCCGTGACGAGGCTGACATCCGCGGACACCGTCGCACGTATGTCGGCGCAATGCCGGGCCGAATCATCCAGGGAATCAAGCAGGCGGGGACGAAGAATCCCGTCTTCCTGCTCGACGAGGTCGACAAGCTCGGAACTTCGTACCAGGGCGACCCGTCCAGCGCGTTGCTCGAAGTGCTGGATCCCGCGCAGAACGACACCTTCACCGACCACTATCTCGGTATCCCGTTCGATCTGAGCGAAGTTCTGTTCATCGCGACCGGGAACTTCGTGCAGAACATCCCCGGTCCGCTGCTCGACCGCATGGAGGTAGTGGACTTCGCCGGCTACACCGAAAAGGAAAAGGCCGAGATCGCGAAGAAGTATCTGTTGCCGCGGCAGCTCGAGGAATCGGGACTGAGCGACAAGAACATCGCGTTCACCGAAGACGCCATCATGTCCGTGGTGTCGAACTACACTCGCGAGAGTGGAGTGAGACAGCTCGAGCGTCAGATCGGCGCAGTGGCGCGGAAGCTGGCGCGCAAGATTGCATCGAGCGAAGAGGTAGAGCACACGGTCGACGCCGAGACGGTGAGAGAGCTGCTCGGCAGACCCCGCGTTCATCCCGAGCATGCGTTGCCGGAGAGCGAAGTCGGGATCGCGACGGGTATGTACTACACGCCGATGGGCGGAGACATCATGTTCGTCGAGGCCTCGATCAGGCGCTTCTACGGCAGTCGCGACGCTGATTCAAATGGCCAGGTTGGTCCTGGTCCTGGCGGACCGGTATCGCTGATTCTCACCGGACAGCTGGGTGACGTGATGAAGGAGTCGGCGCGTGCGGCATTCACGTACGCGACGAACAACGCCGCCAGCCTCGGGATTCCCCGCGACAGGCTCGGCGCGATCGAAGCGCACATCCACGTGCCCGCGGGCGCGATTCCAAAGGATGGACCGTCAGCCGGAATCGCGATCGCAACGGCGCTCGTGTCGGAGATGGCCGATCGTCCGGTGAGGCAGGATGTGGCGATGACGGGCGAAATCACGCTCCGTGGTCGAGTGCTGCCGATTGGTGGCCTGAAGGAAAAGGTGCTGGGCGCTCATCGTGCCGGTATCAAGATCATCATCATTCCGAAGGGCAATGAAGCTGATATCGAGGATGTGCCCGAGGAAGTTCGCAAGACGCTCGAGTTCCACCCGGTGGAGACGCTGAACGAGGTGCTGAAGATTGCCCTCGTTCCGGCCGGGGCCGGTGAGCAGGCGAGACCGCTCGAGATGGCGGAAGTCGCGTAGAACAATTGATAAATGAGACGGGGAGCCAATCACATGGCTCCCCGTTTTGTTAGCTAGTCCCCGTTTTGTCAGCTAGCTGGACTCCGGCCGGTTTCAGAAAATGATGGGCCCCCAGGCGAACAACTTCCACGGATCCGCTTTCAAAGACGCCGGTTCCGTTCCTTCGACGAAATACTCGGTGTAACGGCGCTCCGGAGGAGTCTGATCGGTCGCGAGCTCACCCGTCGCGCGATCGACGTCGCCGAATATTACTCCGACCGGCGGCGTCCACTGCTCGGCCGCGCGCGACGTGAGGATCTCCGGCTTGGCGGCGTAGTATCGAGCGAGCATCTTGCCCCACACCGGAGCGGCGAGCGATCCACCGGCGGCGCCAGGAGTGATGGACGTCGGCGTGTCAAAACCGAGCCAGACGCCCGCCACGAGATCGGGCGTGAGACCGATGAACCACACATCGGAGTTGTCGTTTGTCGTTCCAGTTTTTCCCGCGACCGGAATCGATGCCGGCAGATAGCGTCGAATGCTCGATGCGGTGCCGCGTTCGACGACATCGCGCATCATGTCGCGCACGACGTAGGTGACGCGTGGGTCGAGCGCCGGAGCAAGTGCCTTCACCTCCCGGCTCAGCACGACTTTCCGGTTCCGGTCTTCTATTCGGTAGATGAACCGTGGTTCTACGGGCGTTCCGAGGTTCGCGAACGTGGTGTAGGCCGCCACGAGATCGAGTGGCTGTACTACCGAAGCGCCGATCGCGCTCGACGGAAAGGGATTGATCTTCGACGTCAGCCCCATCCGGTGCGCAAGACTGGAGATCGAGTCCATCCCCAGTTTCTGGCCGAGCTGAACGGCGACGACGTTGCGAGATTTCGCGAGCGCGTCCCGCAGCGTTAGCGGACCCAGATACTGGCCGTCGGAGTTTTCGGGACTGTAGACCGTGCCATTGGGAAGGTTGATCGCGAGCGCCGTATCCTGGAAGATCGTGTTCGGCGTGATGCTGTCAGCGATTGCCGCGGCATACACGATCGGCTTGAACGAGGAGCCGGGCTGACGCATTCCGTCGACGGCGCGGTCGAAGTGCGAGTCAGCGTAATCGCGCCCGCCTACGAGCGCGCGAACATCCCCGGAAGTTGGATCCAGCGCGACTACCATTCCCTGCAGGTAGTTGGTTGTCGTGCGTCCTCCGGCCCGCGGGTCCGCCCCGCGAACGAACTTGGGATGCGCGTAGTCGGGCTGCGATTCTACCGCCGCCGTCTCCTCGAGCAGTGCGCTCATCGCGGCGTTCTGAAGAATGGGATCGAGGCTCGTGAAAATCCGATAGCCGCCTTCGCCGACCGGAATCCCCGCGCGCGTCGCCTGGACGCGAACGACATCGACGAACCAGGGCGAGTAGGCGGAGTATCCCCCATTCGGGAAGGTGACGAGCGGAGCCGCTTGCGCCGCTGCCGCCTGCGCGGACGAGATGTAGCCCTGACCGGCCATCAGCGACAGCACGACGTTGCGCCGCTGCCGGACGCGATCTGGATATTTGAGCGGATCATAAAGCGCCGGCCCCTTGGGCATCGCCGCCAGTGCGGCTGCCTCCGCCAGTGACAGCTTCGACGCGCTCTTTCCGAAATAATGGCGCGACGCGCTCTCGACTCCGTACCACCCGTGCCCGAATCCAATCTGGTTCAGATACCCTTCGAGTATCTGTTCCTTGCTGTAGTGCTTTTCCATCTCGCGCGCGGCCGACTGCTCCGCGAGCTTCCGGCCCAGGCTCCTGTCCGTGCGATCGATGAGCGTGGGATGCATGTTGCCCACCAGCTGCTGCGTGATGGTGCTCGCTCCGCGGCGCTCGCCGAAGATGTTGTCCTTGAGGGCGCCGGCGATGCCGACGACATCGACCCCGTCGTGCTGGTAGAAGCGGTGATCTTCTACGGCAACGAACGCCTGCGGCAGATACTTCGGCAGCACCTTGATAGAGACGCTGGTGCGGATCTCTTTACCGATCTCTCCGATGAGTGACCCATCGCGGGCCAGAACCAGGGACGCCTGGGGCATCGGGACGATCGTCCAGGCCTCCGTGTCGTTGGTACCCGGCTGCTGCGCGCCCAGTAGCGCGGGCGTAAACAAAAGCGCAGCCAGAACGAGCGCGCGCAGCGGTTGATTGTACCTCTGCGCTATGGCAACTTCAGATGGATGGATCGATCTATTCATCTCGTCGTAGTTCAGTTCAAGCCGCGAAAGGGCGACTATGTCACAAACCTCGCCCGCCTGGCCGGCATTTTTTCGCAAATCGACTCGCTCGATCCGCGTCCCGATGTGGCGGTCTTTGCGGAAACGGCGCTCACCGGATATTTCGTCGAAGGGGGCGTACGCGACGTCGCCCTGACAGCCGGTGCTTTCGCCCGAGACCTTCAGGCGCAGTACGCCACCGCAGTTACTACACCGCGGACTCTCGATGTGTGCATTGGGTTCTACGAGGTGTGGAACAACGCCTTCTATAATAGCGCGCTCTATGTGACGCTGGGAGGCGACCAGCCGGTGATCCGGCACGTCCACCGCAAGCTGTTCCTGCCGACGTACGGGATGTTCGACGAGGAAAGATTCGTCGACCGCGGATTCGAGGTGCGCGCGTTCGACACCGAGTGGGGCCGCGCGGCCATGCTCATCTGTGAAGACGCCTGGCACAGCCTGACGGGGACTGTCGCCGCCCTCGACGGGGCGACGATAGTGTTCGTCGTCTCGGCGTCGCCAGCGCGCGGAGTATGGCCGCGCGAGGACGAGGGCTCCGTTCCGGCGAACCTGAAGCGCTGGGAGCGTCTCGCCCGCGATATCGCGGAGGAACACGGCGTGTTCGTGGCCCTTGTGAATCTCGTCGGCACTGAGGGCGGAAAGACTTTTACCGGCGGGTCGATAGTCTGCGGCCCACAGGGAGATATTCTCGCGCGCGCCCCATTGTGGGATGAGACGATCCTGATGATTTCGCTCGATCCGCACGATCTGACTCGCGCTCGATCCGACGCGCCGCTCCTCACCGATTTGCAGACGATGATGCCGCACCTGATGCGCACGGTCGATCGAATTCAGGCGGGCGAGCGGCTGGTGTTGAGCTACGACGACGAGCCGAGCCAGGGCGGACCGCTGACTCCCGCGGCCCGAAACACGGCGCTATCGAGCGAGGAATCCGGCAAGGCCTCGACCCGCGCAAAAAAACCTTCACGGGCGTCGGCGACCCCACGACCCGCAAAGAGCTCGAGGAGCGGCACCGGCACCGGCACCGGCACCGACGCGGGTCGCAATGGCAGTGAGCCGATCGCGGTGATGCGCGCGACCGAGTCTCGCTCGGGGCCGCCGCCGCTCGACATCGATCCGGAGCTGACCGCCGGCTGGCTCGTCTCCTTCCGCCGAGAGGAATTCGAGCGCCGCGGATTCGAAAAAGCGGTGGTCGGCCTCTCGGGTGGCGTCGACTCGGCAGTGACAACCTACCTGTCCGCCCAGGCGCTCGGAAAGGAGAACGTAATCGCGGTACGAATGCCGTATCGCACCTCGAATCCCGATTCGCTCGCCCACGCGCAGCTCGTGATCGACGGGCTCGGGATTCAGTCGCGCCTGATCGACATCTCGCCGGCCGTAGACGGCTATCTCGCGAGCGAGCCCGACGCTGATCCGGCGCGCCGGGGAAACGTGATGGCGAGGGAGAGGATGATCGTGCTATTCGATCAGTCGGCGAAGTTTCACGGGCTGCCAGTGGGTACCGGCAACAAGACCGAGAGATTGCTCGGCTACTTCACGTGGCACGCCGATGATTCGCCGCCGATCAATCCGCTCGGCGATCTGTTCAAGACGCAAGTCTGGCAGCTGGCGAAATTCCTTGGCGTTCCCGAAGTGATCGTAAGCAAGCCCGCGTCGGCCGATCTGATCGAAGGCCAGACGGACGAAGGAGATTTCGGAATCAGCTACGCCGACGCGGATGCGATTCTGAACTGGCTGCTCAGCGGATACAATCCAGCATCGCTGGTGGCGCGCGGTTTCGATCCGGACAAGGTCGAGCTCGTTCGGAAGCGACTCGCCGGAACACACTGGAAACGAAAGCTTCCGACAGTGGCGCTACTCAGCTCTACAGGGATCGGAGAGTCCTACCTCAGGCCCGTCGATTACTGATCACTATTGCGCCTGGCAGGATCCGTCGGTGAGAGCGACCCTCGGAGGCAATCTGAACTCGCACGTCGACATGATTTTGTATTTGGTGTTGTACTCGCGCTCGCCGGTGGCGACTGCATCGAGTTTCCGAAAGAGTGCGACCGAATCGGTCGAGCGGGAGCAATAGACCAGATAGTACCGTGGGCCCCCGCACGCTCTCGAGCCGACGGGAGCCGTGCGGCATTGTCCGGCCGATAGGCATCCGTCGGTTTTGACGAGCGTCTGTGCCTCATGCTCGAGCGCGACGATCTGCGCCCAGTCTGCTTTCTGGTCGCCGGTGAGCACGATCTTGTCTCCGTCGGGACCGGACGGAGCGCCGCCGGGAACGCCCTGCGAGCACGAAGCCAGAACCATCACGGTTGCGAAAACACGAATGCCTCTGCTTATCATGCGGCCGCCTGGTGTGGGGGAATCGACGATGAGGCACGAAGCCGGCCAGGCAAGGGGGCCTAAACCGATAGCCGCTGCGGCGCGCTATCTGCTATTTTTTGGGAGACAGCTCGACCCGCCCGCTGGAGAATCATGGCTACCAGAACGATCCCCGATCACAAATCCGCAGGATCACCAAGCGCTCGTCTCTCTCCCGAGCAGCTCGTTGCCGCCTATCGGAACATGCTGCTGTCGCGTCGGTTAGACGACAAGGAAGTCCAGCTCAAGAACCAGAACAAGATTTTCTTCCAGATCTCGGGCGCGGGCCACGAGGGCATTCTTACGGCGGCGGGGATGGTCCTGAAGCCGGCCTACGATTGGTTCTACCTGTATTATCGCGATCGCGCTCTCTGTCTCGAGCTTGGCGTTACGCCGGCCGAAATGCTTTATGAGGCGGTGGGAGCAGCGATTGATCCAGCTTCGGGCGGACGTCAGATGCCCAGCCACTGGGGACACAAAGCGTACAACATCGTGTCGGCTTCCTCACCGACGGGCACGCAGTTCCTGCAGGGCGTCGGGTCCGCGGAGGCCTCCCTCCGCGCCAAGCTGCTCGATATCCGGGAAGGATTCAAGAAAGACGAGGTGGTCCTCGTCACGACGGGCGAGGGTACGACCAGTGAAGGCGAATTCTGGGAATCCCTTAACACCGCATCGAACCTGAAGCTGCCTGTCGTCTATCTGGTCGAGGATAACGGCTACGCCATCTCGGTTCCGGTCGAAGTGAATACCGCCGGCGGCAACATTTCCAAGCTGGTTCGCGCCTTTCCCGATCTCCTGGTCGAAGAGGTGGACGGCTGCGATCTGCTCGCTAGCTACGACACCATGCAGCGCGCCGTCGAC
>Ga0193735_1000518_pt1 | contig 12313 bp, 9 predicted proteins | sample U1m2metaG_FD_145080 | JGI IMG/M metagenome (GOLD analysis project Ga0193735, IMG submission 145080) | Soil microbial communities from a riparian zone of the East river system, Colorado, United States - U1m2 | ecosystem: Environmental > Terrestrial > Soil > Riparian zone | place: USA: East River... | reverse complement strand
GAGCCGCAGCAGTGCCGGAGTAAGTGGCGCCACAGCCAGCGGCACTGCATACGGCATCGAGAGCACTTGCTGTAAAGCGGCGATGGCGCGATCGGGTTCCCCTAGCCGCGCCGCGACCCGGGCAAAGATCTCGATAGGACATGCACCAAGGTAGGCGTCCTTCTCGAGCGGGATCGCGGCCATGGCGCGCTGCGCCAGAGTGAACGCAGCGGCCTTGTCACCCAGGCCCATATTGGTTAGGGCGAGGTCTCCAATGAGTTGATAATTATCCGGCTGCTCTTTGACGAAGGGTTCCAGCTCAGTGCGTGCCTGCCGCCAAGTTCCCTGGGCAGCGGCCTGGTCGCCCGCGACTTCTTGCGCCCAGCCTAACCAAAAGCGCAGTTCCCAATTGATGTAACCCAACGCCGGATCAGGCTTAGCGAGTATTTCCTCTAGCCGAGCGATCATTGGTGCAGGGCGGCGCTCCAGGATTGCTTGATAAACTTGTATTTCCAGCACTCTGGTGTCTTCGGGGTTCGGATGCAGCGGCGAAAGGAGCATCGAAGCATGCGTCAGGTCGCCCTCGGCTTGTGCGATTGCCGCCTTTAGCGCGAGAGCATCTACGTCGTCCGGCGTGATATCGAGAACCTGCTCAAGCTTCCGAAGCGCTTCCGGGAAACGCCGAAGGGCAATATAGGAATATGCGTGTTCACTCAGTGCTTCAGTGTCGCGCGGGCCAAGCCGCTCAGCTTCATTGAAGTATGCCTCGCTCCGCTGCCACTGGCCGCGCCGCCGCATGACATAAGCCAGCGCTGCAGGAATCTGACTGCTATTCGGCAGGGATGAGCGCGCTTGCTCAAAATAATGCACTGCGGTGCCGTAATCCTTCAGACAGGCGTAATGATAAAATCCCTTGGCCAATACGGCCTCGCCGAGATTGGGCTGAAGAGCGAGCGCAGTTTCGGCTGCCTGCCGTGTCTCCTCACGAAGTGCGAGGGTTGGTTGGAGCATCGCTGTGATGTAGCCGCGCGCATTGTTGTATGACAGCAGCGCCCAGGCAAGGGCGAACTTCGGATCCAACCGCACCGCTTCTGTCAGATACTTCCGAGCACCGAGAGCGCGCGCTGTTGTGATTTGCGTTTTCAGAATATAAGCCAGACCGCGAAGGTAGGCATCGTAAGCATCGGGATTGTCTGTCGGTTTGGCGTTGACGGCCTGCTCTTCCCTGCCTGTGAGCGAAGCTTTCAACTGGTCGGCGACAGCTTTGGCGACCTCACTCTCAACAGAGAAGATGTCTGTTAGCTTACGATCAAACGTATCAGCCCAAAGATGCGAATCAGTGGCCGCCCTGATCAGCTGCACGTTCACACGTACTGCGTCACCGCTCTTCTGCACGCTGCCTTCCAGGATGTGGGCGACGCCAAGTTGCTTTGCGATCTCAGGCAGGTTTTCCGGCACACTTTTGTAATGCTGCGTGGACGTACGCGAGATGACTTTGAGATCGGCAATCTTCGATAATCGCGTCAGGATCTCGTCCTGAATGCCATCGGCGAAGTAGGCGTTGGCTTTCTCTTCGCTCCGGTTTTCGAAGGGTAAGACCGCGATGCTTTTCTCAGCGACCGGGGGATTCAAACCTAAACTCTGGGTGTGCTGTGAGCGAAAAGCGAAGAATCCAGTCGCGCCAAGAATCAGGATAAACCCCGCTGCAAGACCGGCGCGCGTGCGTTGCGCGCTGTGCGCTTCTGGGGAACAACGTTGCAGGCGCGCTGCTAACTCGCTGGTACCGGGCCGTGATGCCGGTTCGAACGCCAGCATCGATTCAAGCAGCGATCTCAGTCGCTGCGGAACGTGGGTTACTTTGAGTTGCTCGGTAGGAAGCACATTTGATTTTTGAGCGCGGTGGATCTCAGAAGGAGTACGGCCCGCAAATGGCGCTTTTCCGGTAAGCGCGAACCAGAGCGTTTCGCCCAACGAGTAGATGTCGGAGCGTACGTCGAGTGCAGAGTGTTCAAATTGTTCGGGACTGGCGAATGCTGGCGTACCGACAAATTTGTCATGGGTCAGCGACGTCGGATCCGTTGCGCTGTGAAGAGCTTTGGCCAAACCGAAATCGATTATTCTTACCACCGGAATGCCGCTGTTCCGGAGCGCGCGTATTCTACTTCGCTTAGAGCGAGCGTGATCGCTCCCCATCACTTCCGGGTCCTCCAGATTTACGAGCATCAGATTTGCGGGCTTTAAATCGCGGTGGACTAACCCGCGTTTTTCTGCAGCGGCGAGAGCAGAGGTGACTTGCTCTGCAATTCGGATGGTGGTACGCGCATCGAGCGGCCCGGCGCGACGAACGCGTTCCTCGAGGGTTTCGCCCTCGATTAGTTCCATCGCATAAAAATATTGGCCTGTCTCAAGACGCACCCCGAACTGATAGACAGTGGCGATGTGCTCGTGTCGCAGTGCTGCAGCCGCGCGCGCTTCGCGGACAAAGCGTTCCCGGGCGTCGGCGCTTCGCTCAGCGATATCGGTTTTTATGATCTTTAGGGCGACTTTGCGTTGGAGCGACGTGTCGGTGGCGCGATACGTGACCCCCATCGCTCCCCGGCCAAGCTCGCAAAGACTCCCATCCGCGTGACAATCGATTTCATAGACTCCATAACGCACGCCGCCTTCAAGAGGGGCTGGCGTTGAATCGTGCACCGTTTCTTCTTGGCTGCCGATTCCCGCCTGCAATAGACAAAACTTGCAGCCGCCTCCGCCACCGGATGTTTCCTCAAGCGCAGCGCCGCAGTTCGGACACGTCGAAATCTGCTGCGAGGAGGATTGCATTTGTTTGGGCTAGGCGCGGAGCTTGTTTCGGCCAGACCGGGGCAACGATTGCCCGATGTTGCACTCAGTCTCTTTTTGAGCCTCGGGGGACATGTGGAGCTACCCTACGACAAGATTTCATAAACCCGCTGCCAGGCTATGTCGAGAATAAAGCTGCCTTTGCCGAAAGCTTTAAGGCTCGGCGGAATGATCCTTCTGCTCGTGCGTTTGGATCAGACATTCCGGGGGCTTTGGGAGAGCAAGGCATACGGAGCATCGGGGACGCGGCTACAACCACGCCGGCAATCTGGAGTGCTGGGAAGATACTTTCCGTCTGCGGTTATTTTTGATAATGCTTCGCCGTGAGCGCGCCCCCAGAGGAAGATGCCTGGCTGGAAGCGGCCGACGGTACACGCTATTTGATCAAAGGCAGTTGTTCGCTAGGACGAGCCGGTGCTAACACAATCGTGTTGGAGTCGCCCAAAGCGTCGCGGCGGCACGCGCTTATTCAGCTGCAAAATATCGGCGAGCTTTGGCTCATCGATTTTGGCAGCAGGAACGGCACGTTTTTGAACAGGCGGCGAATTCATCGCCCCATTCGACTCAGCGACGGCGATCAAATCACAATCGGCGATCAGGTTTTCAAATTCCGCCAGCCCCTTTCCATTTCAGAGGAATACAAGACGGACGTGATGCAACGGACGTTGCGGGAGCTCGAGAATATTCCCTGCTGGCTCCTGGTCGCGGACATTCGCGGTTTTACGCCTCTGAGCCGCCAGCTGCAGAGCGAAGACTTGGACGTGCTTGTTGGAGCGTGGATTTTTAGTTGCAAAGAGATCGTCGAGAATCAGCAAGGAGTAATTAACAAATACCTTGGCGATGGTTTTCTGGCTTATTGGCCGGATGCCGCTACGAGCCCGGAGGACATCCTGTCGGTAATCTCCGCGCTCAAGGAATTGCAACGCAAGGAATGGCCGGCGTTTCGCCTCGTTGTGCATTTCGGGCCAGTCGTGTTCGGAGGACTCGCGTCGATGGGTGAAGAAAGTTTGATGGGGCGCGAAGTAAATCTGATTTTTCGGCTGGAAAAGCTGGCCGGCTCGTTAGGCGAGCCCTGCTGCCTGAGTGAAACAGCGCACGGGAAACTTCATGGACTCGTTGCAACACGTTTGCTTGGTGAATTCGAGTTAAAAGGGTTCGAGGGGAAGTGCGGATTCTTTGCTCTTTAGAAACGCTTCGGCGCAAAGACCATTCGCGACGTTCGTTTTCGCGTTGGTTAACCAAGACCTTCCCGGATTCGTTCGTTGCCCCTGAAGGCGAAAACGGTATTGTCGAAACCTTAAAAGCGTGAACGCGCCAGATACGTCTGTAGAACCAACGCCTGATCTCCAGCTCGAGATTGCGCATCTGCTGTTAATCGACGTTGTCGGTTACTCGAAACTGCTCGTGAACGAGCAGATTGAAGTCCTGCAAAAGTTGAATCAAATCGTCCGCGCAACGGAATGTTTTCGCGCTGCGGAAGCAAGCGACAAACTCATTCGAGTGCCAACAGGCGATGGGATGGCGCTCCTTTTTTTTCGTAGCCCGGAAGAGCCGGTGCGATGCGCGCTGGAAATTAGTAAAGCGCTGCAGGATCATTCGCAGTTTCAGGTACGGATGGGGGTTCACAGCGGCCCGGTTAATCGGGTCACCGATGTCAACGACAAAACGAACATAGCCGGCTCAGGAATTAATGTGGCCCAGCGGGTGCTGGATTGCGGCGATGCCGGGCATATCCTTTTATCCGCGCATATAGCAGAGGATCTGGTTCACTATCGGCACTGGCAACCATACCTGCACGATGTCGGTGAGTGCGAAGTTAAGCACGGGCGGCGCCTACACCTGTTTAACCTCTACAAAGACAATTTTGGCAATCGACAGGTCCCTGAGAAACTCAAGGTACAAAAAAGACGGCGGCAGCAAGCTGCCTGGATTCCTCCATTTAGTGCGCCCGGCTGGCCCAAGGTTGCGCTTACGTTCGCTTTACTCGTATTGGCAATCGCCCTGGGTATTAGCTTGTTGATGTTCTTCCAACGAGCATCGCCACCGAAGATCATATCCAGCGCTGCCGAGCCGACAGGCAGTGTGGCAGTTCCTATTCCCGCAAAAAGTGTCGCCGTTCTTCCCTTTGAAAATTTTAGCGATGAGAAAGAGAACGCCTACTTCGCAGACGGCGTGCAGGATGAAATTCTTACGGACCTCGCCAAGGTCGCCGACCTCAAGGTAATTAGTCGTACAAGCGTGATGCAGTACAAGAATGCCGTAAGTCGCAACCTGCGCGAGATCGCCCAGGAACTCGGCGTTGCGCATGTGCTCGAAGGCAGCGTGCAACGCGCCGGGAACCGTGTGCGCGTAACCGCGCAGTTGATTGACGCGAGGACGGACACGCATGTTTGGGCGGAAATATATGACCGCGATTTAGCGGATGTCTTCGCAATCCAGAGCGAGATCGCCAAAACGATCGCCGACCAGCTCCAGGCCAAAATCTCTCCGAGCGAAAAGGCGGCGATCGAGAAAGCGCCCACCACTGACCTCGCGGCGTTCGATCTTTACGAGCGCGCCAAAGCTCTCTGGGCCGACGTCACGGATCCAGTCCACGCCAAAGAGAAGCTCCCGCAAGCCGCCCAACTGCTCGATGAAGCTGTCGCCCGGGACCCGCAGTTTCTGGTCGCCTGGTGCCTGCTATCCAGGGTGCATGGCGCTCTGTATTGGACTGGGCATGACCGCACCCAGGCTCGTCTCGATCTGGCTAACGTGGCAGTACAAACCGCGTTGCGTCTTCAGCCGGAGGCGGGCGAAGCTCACCGCGCGCTGGCGACCTACTACTACTATGGCTTCCGCGACTACGCACGGGCCCGCAGCGAACTGGCCGTTGCCAGACGCACCCTACCTAACGATGCCGAGATATTTCTTTATACCGGCTTAATCGATCGCCGAGAAGGGCATTGGGACGACTCCACGCGCAACCTGGAGCGCGCCCTTGACCTGGATCCGCACAACCTCTTTATCCTCCAACAACTGGCGCTGAGCTACCTGTCACAGCATCGCTACGAAGATGCCATCCGAATCGATGATCGTACGTTGACGATAGTTCCGGCCGACCCATTGACCCGCATTACTCGGGCACAGGTCATACTGCGTTGGAAAGCGGATATCAAGCCCTATCAGGCCACACTTGCCACCCTGGTAGCCGAAGATCCTCGCATAGCCCCGGATGTGGACTATCCTGACTATGCTCTGTGCGAACGAACTGCCGCCGCGGCAACGCGCGCCCTGGCGAACTACCCGCGTGATGGCGTGACCACCGACTACGGCATCACTTGTCCGCGCGCCTATTGGGAGGGGGTCGTCGCCGGTTGGCAGGGTGACTCAGCGAAAGCGCAATCTGCCTTTGTCGCCGCTCGGAGCGAGGTAGAAAAGATTTTGGCGAAGCAGCCCGACTTCGCGGCCGGTATCAGCCTTTTGGGAGTGATTGATGCTGGTCTTGGACGCAAGGAACAGGCACTGCAGGAAGGACGGCGCGCATGCGAATTGCTGCCCACTTCCAAGGACGCCATTAGCGGCATGGCGTTAGCCATTAACTTGGCGCAAATCTACACCTGGACTGGTGAAAAAGATCGGGCCATCGAACAGATCGCAACCGTGGAGCGCAGCCCAAACTTACTTAGCTATGGCCTTCTCAAGCTTCATCCTTATTGGGACCCTCTGCGCGGCGATTCGCGCTTTGAAAAAATTGTTACTTCGCTTGCGCCAAAGTAATGTGTTCGCGTTCTAACCACGCCGTAGCCTTGGCGGAGGCGGGTCGCCTCACTGGCGCCGCGATAGAGGAAGACCGACTCCTGCTACATAAAGCACCGACTCGCTGATCCCATCTATTCCGAGGTCTTCTTCGATCAGTGTGTCCTTCAGCGCGGCAGTGCAAAACGGCGCAAGTCCTAGCCACGTCGCTACCAAACAAAACGTCTGGCACAGATGACCGGCGTCGAGAAGCACCACGCGGTAGGCACGCGCGTGACGATATTTCCACATGGTGCGCGGGAACACGGCCGTCATTAAAAATAAAGCGGCAGCGTTTCTTACATACCCTTGGTACGCACAATAACGCGATGCCGTATCGCGCGTGATGTTCGTAGTAATTGTCGTTAGCTGATGACGCGCCGGATGATAATGATACAAACCCGCTCTCAGGCCCTTAACCCGCAAGGCCATCAAATACACTTCGCCAGGATGGCGCGCGCCACCCGATGGGCTAGTTTTATGGAGTAGTTTACCAAATATCGGGGAACGTAGATAGCCGGTCACACCCCAAACCAGAGATAGGAGATCGGATACATTTTCAAGGGTCACTTTCTTTTTCGAGAATTCGCGATGAGTCTTTCTAGCCATCAAAACTCGGATGAATTCAGAATCGGGAAAAGTGCTTGATGGAAGCAGCTTGTTGGCCCCTCTCACGGTCTTAAAAATTTTAGGCTGTGGCGTCCTCGGTAGGAGAGATCTCAACCGATCGATGCTCCAATTGCCACGGACATAACGGGCATCCTTCGTGGAGAAATGAAAACTCCCTGCGGGCAACCAATCGGACCACTCCTTTGCAATTTGGCTGTCTTGGCCCGCTTCCGGTGAGTTCTTCATAACCAGCAGCCCCTGCTCCAGCAATTGAGAAAGAGTCGAATGCACGCTCCTTGGTGTGTAGTCCCCAAATCGAGCGATGGCGTCTTGGGAAGTCCTCCAGTCGTCGAAGAAATCGAGGACCTCGCAAGTAACCGGCCTTGCGGAGACAGTGAGTCGCCTGGCAAAGTTATGAAAAACTAGGCGACTGCCCCGCCAGCACAGGAACAAGCACCTAGCCCGTCGCAACGGGCCCGTGCGTTCGCCAATCAACGTGTGTGGAAGACAAGCAGTGGGCTCGCCAGAGCCTTTTCGAATTTCTTCAATTCTGTTTGCAGCTTCTTATGAGTTTTTTTAAGGCTGTTGACATGGGCTCTGGTCACAGCCCGTTTCCGATGAATATCGCCGCTCGCTTTTGCAGATTTTTTTTTAGCCATTGTAATTATTCCTTTCTTTGAGCCACGGAGACCATTTCTGGGAACCGAAGCTTCACATTTGTCTCCGAGGATATTTAAGAAGGCGACCGAATGTCAATAGTCGTGATGCAATTGCACCGAAAAGAATGATCGGCGTTTCAGGAGAACGCCGATTCCGAGGCATCACACGCGATCGCCAGAATGTTTGTGGCGATCTTTGAAAGTAAGTTCGGCGATGCCGGATTTATCGAGCTCGCCCAAACCTTCAGCGACCATGCGGTCGTATTGTTCCTTGGTCGCGCGGGCGAGCGGTAAATCGAGACCGAGGCCGCGCCCAAGTTCAAGAGCGATGCCGCTGTCTTTGGCCGCGTGCGCAGCGGAGAAAAAGCAGCTGTGCTCGCGGTTTTGCATGTCTTCGCCATCGGTTTCGAGCACGCGCGAAGCCGCCCCGGTCTGCGAAAATACCTTTCGCAACATTTCCAGATCAAGGCCGGACGCTGCGCCGAGCGCGAGTCCCTCTGCCAGACCGGCGGTGTTGATGTTCATCACCATGTTGACGAGCGCTTTCACTTTGGCTGCTTCGCCAGCTTTACCGATAAAGCGGACCACTGAACCGAGCTCTTTCAAAATCGGTTCGGCTTTACGAAAGGCTTCTTCCTTTCCGCCGCACATCAGATAAAGCTTGCCCTCGCGCGCCTGCGGAATACTCGAGGCCATGCACGCTTCGAGTGTTTGGGCACCAGCTTTCTCAGCCAGCTTTTCAACGTCGACATGGACTTGCGGCGAGATCGTCGCGCAGTTGACGAACAACTTGCCGCGCGCATTTACGAGCAAATTGTCACCGGTTCCGCCGAAGATCTGACGCATCGCTTTGTCATCGGTAACCACTGTGAAAATCACGTCGGATTCCGCCGTGACTTCGGATAAATCTTGAGCGGCTGCGCAGCCAAGTTCAGCGGCAAGCGACGTAGCAGCCGCGCGGTTCGTGTCGTAAACGGCGGTAATGTGGAACTCTCGATCCTTCAATCTGCGCGCCATGTTCGCGCCCATGCGTCCAACTCCAACAAAACCGATGTTCATAAAATGACGAACGACGAATGACGAAGCACGAAGGAATGACAAATTCCGAATGACAAAGCAAAGATTTCAAACTGCGACTTCGTCATTCGTGCTTTCTCATTAACTGGATTGCCATCACAGCTTCCCTGCGAAGAACGGGTTGTGCACTTTCTCCTCTCCCACCGTCGTCATCGGCCCGTGTCCTGGGCAAATGATGGTTTTATCCGGAAGCGTCAGGATTTTCTCGAGGTTATTTCGCAACGCATCTGCATAGGAGACGTTGCCGCCGCCCATTGAACCGGCGAAAAGCGAATCGCCCACGACCGCCACCGGATGGGCAAGGCCGGCTACGACGTATGTGATTCCGCCTTGGGAATGACCCCAGGTCAGTCGCGTATCGATCCGGAGATTTCCGAGGCGAAACTTTTTTCCTTCCTCGATAGGCTCCGCGCCAGGAACCGGTTCGCGCGCGGGAGCAAAGACGTCACCGCCAGTTTCCTCGCGCAGCCGCGGCAGATCCGCAACGTGATCGGCGTGGGCGTGAGTAAGGAGAATGAGTTGCACGTCTAATTTATGGTGCTTAGCAAAACGCACCATTTCGCTCGAATCGCCTCCAGTGTCGAAAGCTGCGGCGGCGCGACTCGGCGGGTCCCAGACGAGATACGCGTTGACGGCCATATCGTGATAGTGACTGTTGAATTGCGCGACGCCGTCTCGTTCATCAATTTTTTTGGGATGCCACTCGCCCCTGGCGAGTTCACAAAGCGGTCGCGCAGCAAGACCAAGAACGCCCGCAATGCGTAAGAGCGCCAGCTCATCAAACTCGCCTCCCTCGCGTAGCGCGCGAATTTTTTGCGAACTGACACGCGCCTTTTCGGCCAGTTCAGTATCGGAAATCCGCAAGCCGCGTTGTGCTTTTCCGATGATATCGCCCACGTTGTCTTCCAGCGGAATCATTCTGTGTTGTTAGACATTCGCCGGTAGCACTTCCTGGGCCGGGCGCAAATTAGGAATCTGTTCCAAGGCCACTTTCCCGACTGCCATCGCAACATCCGAAACTGAAAACGCGGCGCCGGTTTCCTTCTCCATCGAAGTCATCGCGACATTATCAATGCCGCAGGGAACGATGTGACTAAATGGCGAAAGATCGCCGCACACGTTCAACGCAAATCCGTGCATCGTAATCCAATGCCGCACACCGACGCCAATGGAAGCGATCTTGCGATCCTCTACCCAAACGCCCGTGAGCGATTCGCGTTGCGTCGCGGCAATACCGTGTTCGGCCAGCACTTCAATGAGCAATTGCTCGAGCCAGCGCAAGTATTTGTGCAAATCATGGCCGCACCGGCGAAGATCGATAATCGGATAGCCCATTAGTTGTCCGGGCCCATGATATGTTGCCTGACCGCCGCGATTGATCGCAAAAAGTGGATGCGGCAAATGCGCGGCACCAAGTTCTCCATCCCGAGTCGGTCGGGATCCTGTGGCGGACAAACTGGATTGATCAGGAGTCCGCCCGATGGTGTAAACAGGCTCATGCTCGAGCAAAAGCAACTGATCTTCCATCGAGGCGTCGTTCCGTTTCCGGGCGACGATTTCTTCCTGCAACACCAGCGCGTGTGCGAATTCAACTCGGCCGAGCCAACGCACATTAAGCGGACAAGCGACGGCATTCATATTTGCATTCCTCCCGGAAGGCCCCGCGCCACTGCTTCCTGTGCGCGCAGATGCGTAAGAGCGATGGCCAGCGCGTCCGCTGCGTCGGCATCCGGCGTTTCTGTTAAACCAAGAAGCGCACGCACCATGAAGGCGACTTGATCTTTTCCGGCTGCCCCGCGCCCAACGGTGGATTGTTTGATTCGCCTCGGTGAATATTCAAAAACCGGCAGTCCGTTTTCAGCCGCAGCCAGAATCGCGGCGCCGCGTGCGGCTCCGAGCACAATCGCGGTCTTATAACTTTGCACGTAAATCACCGATTCTAGCGCGCAACAATCCGGTTCGTGCACTCGGATCAGGTCGACCAGCCGATCGTGGATCGCGACCAGGCACGAGGAGGAACGCATCGAACTGGCGTTGTGAATCGTCCCGAAATAGACCGAACGCGGTTTGCCATTATTTGCATCCACAATTGCAACCCCGGTGTGACGGAGAGAAGCGTCGATGGCGAGCACGCGCATTATCGCAAGCTTAAAATCGACCGGCGCGCGTTCAACCCCGAAAGCTTTTCAATTTATGCTTCGCATTTATTTCGCCTCTCCCCCTTCTCAAGGGGAGAGGACGGAGGTGAGGGGTTTTGAACGCGCTTGGAGTCCCGGAAGGAAACCCTCACCCTGCCCTCTCCCTTGAGAAGGGAGAGGCGACAGAAGCGCCAAACAGTTTCGCGTTCGCGTTCAACATGGAATCGACAAATTCCCGAGCAACGGTTTTACTCGCGGCAAAATGCTGAACCCTTTGCAAAAACGAGCTGCGACTAAGAAGCCAGCCGACTTCACGACGGTTATCGTGGTGATGATGGTTCTGCTTCTGACCAGTTCTTCATCGTTCGCTACGACGAAAGGTTTGAGTCAAATCGTGACGCCGGATTTGCAGGGAGAAGGAGATCTCTCCTTAAGTTTGCAAATTCAAGACAAGCGAATTGCGAACCCGTATGAATTGCAAGCCGAGCTGGGCCTGACGAAATGGGCTGAGGTAGCAGTGTTTCGCGGGTTTCAACCGGACGAATGGATCGTCGGGACAGAGATCGGATTGTTAACGAAAGAGCCTTTCCTTCTTTCCGTTGGGTTCGTGAATTGGTCGCCTCACCTGAATGTAGATCCGCAACCATACATCGAAGCCGGCTACTACACCGAGCATCACAAGGTGATCGTCGGCGCCATCCATGCTGGCTACAAAAACGAAGCAATCCTCGGCTACGCCTACGATTTCAATAAGACATGGCGGGTGCAGGTCGATTTCCAGAGCGGCTCTGAAAATTCATCGACGATCGGTTTCACCTGCAACGTCACACGCGATTTCCAGTTCAACCCCGCCCTCTACGTCAATAATGGTCCGAAGCACGATCTGTTCGGCTACATCGTTTTCACTTACACTTTTCATCTCTGGGGTCGCGAAAAAGAAAACGCGCCGCTGGCAAAGCCGATCCAGCGCGTCGCCGGCGCAAAATAGTGGGATGCCTAAAAACCCTAAATCTTCGCGAAGTCGGATCAGCGCCGGTCTGCTCATGTTCCGGCGCAGGAACAACGAATTGGAAGTTCTGCTCGCGCATCCCGGCGGACCGTTCTTCACCCGCAAAGACGACGGCGCATGGACAATCCCAAAGGGCGAGGCGGCTCCGGGAGAAGATTTGCTGACGCGGGCTCAGATTGAATTTGAAGAAGAGGTCGGATTCCGACCCAAAACAGTTTGGGACTACA
>Ga0193735_1000512_pt1 | contig 12380 bp, 10 predicted proteins | sample U1m2metaG_FD_145080 | JGI IMG/M metagenome (GOLD analysis project Ga0193735, IMG submission 145080) | Soil microbial communities from a riparian zone of the East river system, Colorado, United States - U1m2 | ecosystem: Environmental > Terrestrial > Soil > Riparian zone | place: USA: East River... | reverse complement strand
CGCGGAGGCAACTCGAGAAACCACTGGTTCAACAGACCTCGGCCAACGCGAAGAAATAGCGCCCCGGCGGCAGCGCGCCCGAAGCAGCAATAGCGTTAGCTGAGCCGCGACGCCAAGCCGACGAAGCTCCGCTGTAGTTGTTCCGCCCGGTCCAAGAACGGTTCGCAGGTTCGCCGTTGAGCGACACAGAACGCGGACAATGCTTGAAATGCGGTCGAGACTTCCTTGTAAAATAAGTCAATGGCGTGATTGAGTTGTTGCTCAATCGCCTCCAGCAACTCGGAGCGTCTTGCTTCCATCTGCTGCTCATAGGTGCGCAGGATTTTTCTCCGCTGGCTGAATGCAACGATTGTCGCGATGACCGCGGCCGACGCCGCCAAGACGCCAGTGACATCGGCCACGGCCGCGCTGGTCATGGCCGCGATCACCGCCGCGATTCCACCCGCCGCAGCCACGCTCGCCGGCACCCGCAGCCGCGCCGAAGTCTCGCGGAAGAGTTGCGCGAGTTGTTCTTCCACGGTTTTGCCTGAGACGCGGTCGCTCAGGGACAGTTGAATCGATTGGAGAAGTTCACGCCGTTGTCGTGCAAAATCGGGAAGTGCGCGTGGCGCCTGGGTTTTGAGGTCACTTGCTAATTGCTCGTCGATCATATCGTGCAATTGCGGCCAAAGTCCGCGCAAATCCGTTTCCAGCAAATGCACCGCATTTTCCACCTGTTTTTGCACCGATTGCCGCAGCTTCATTTCAATCTCCGATTGAAACTCGCGCTGCCATCGCGTGCGGCCAAAGAGGATTTTCCATGTCTGCGCCAACGAGAGTTTCTCCTCGAGAAGTCTCAAGCCTTGGGCCGCACCTTCGCGGCACGCTTGTTCGACTCCGCGAAGAAGACCGCCCACTTGTCGCAACGTTTGATCTTTGCGCGCCTGAAGAAAGAGCTCGACACGCGCCAACCGAGCTTCGTCATGCGCGATAACATCGAGAGATGCCCGGAGCTCGCTCGTGATCTCGTCGAGCATCACCTGTCCACTCTGGCACGCTGAGCGAAGCTTGAGCACGCGCCCGCCGGATTCCGCTACAATTAAGTTGATCTGCTCTTCCAGTGGACCGAATTGGCTCTCCCTCCAGAGCCGTTCCTTGTCCAATCCAGTCGTCCGAGCGAGCAATGCGTCCCGCGCAGAGACGGCAAAGATAGGCGGGGCAAATCCGAGTTTCCGCATCGCCGTATCCTCAAGATGCCGCCGGATAATGTCGACCTCGGCCCGCTCGCGCAGGTCCGCTTGTTGCAAAACGAAAATCACGTTCTTGAGCCATTTCTTTTGCACGAAGCCCAGAAAATCCCAGGCAGATTGGGTCCAGGGATTCACCACCGAAAAAATGAAGAGAACAACATCGGCGCGCGGGACGAAGTTCTCGGTGATGCGTTGATGCTCCGAAACCATAGTGTTTGTGCCCGGCGTATCGACCACGTTGAAATCGTGCAGGAATGCGATCGGCAGGTAGCGCTCGGTCAAGCGCGGCGAGACTTCGACCGATTTTTCCTCGGACCCGTATCGAAAAATATAAATGCGGTCGGTCGCGGGCAGCACGTCCACTTTAGCAAACTCATGAGCGAAGAGAGCATTCAGCAGCGACGATTTTCCGGACTTCACTTCGCCCACCACCACGATGAGCAACGGCTCGCGAACGTCGGTGAGGAGTCCCTGAAGAGTGCCTAGCCACGATGTAGCGCGGTGCATTTCCGAACCGAGCTTGACCAAACCAGCGAGCGCAGTTTCGAGCTCGCTCCGAAGCTGCAGATATTGATCCGCGATCATCCCGCAATCACTAACCGTTCGGCGAAGATCCCGGAGTGAGAGTTGTTGATCCTGAGGGCGGAGAGCTGATTGTCGCCGGAACATTCGCGCGTTCGCCGGTCGCAGGCTTCGACGGTTCGGAACGAGCCATGCGAATCAAATCGGACACAGTCACGAATTTGAAACCTTTTGCTTCGAGCTGATCGAAAGTGGACGGCATCGCCTCGATCGTTCCCGGATGGATATCGTGGGACAACACAATCGAGCCCGGTCGAGTTTCTTTAAGGATACGATTGCAAACCACAGCGGGGCCAGGCCGCTTCCAATCCAGCGGATCGACATCCCAGAGAATGATTTGATATCCGAACTCATCGTGGATCCAACGTTTCTGGCGCGCGGTGAGTGATCCATAAGGCGGCCGCATCAACGTTGTCCCTGTCCCAATAGCGCTCTTGATCGCGTCCTCCGTTCGCCGCAGTTCACGACGCACGGCATCATCGGACATTTTGCCAAAATTTGGATGCGACCAACTGTGGTTCCCAATTTCGTGACCTTCGCGCACCGCGCGCGCAACGACCTCGGGGTGTTGAACGACGTTTTCGCCGATCACGAAGAAAGTCGCTTTAATATGATGGGCCGCGAGGATATCAAGCAGTTTTGGGGTGAGCGTCGCGTTGGGCCCGTCGTCAAAAGTCATCGCGATATACGGTCCATCGACATGAACCCAGTTGAACGTGATGCGCGGCTCGGCCGGCGTGGCCGGCTTATTTTTTCCCGCAACTTGCGCTGCAATCGTGGTATCCGCGCGGATTAGATGCGCAGCGACGAATCCGAGGGAAAAAAGAAGAGCAAACGGGAAACAGGCATGAGTCGAAGCGGCGAACTGGATGCGTGTATCTAGCAGAGGCGGCTCGTAACGCAAGACAGGCGGGAGCAGCGGGCAATAGAGGAGCTGCGGCGAATTGCGCCCGTCTTGGCAGTCATCTTGCTCGTTAAAATGGCGATCCGCTGTGCCACGGCGCGGCCCCGGGGAGATCGAATTTCGGGAACTTTTTGGATCAGGGAAAATTCCAAGGATGAGAATATTGCTTGTTGAGGATCATCAGGAGAGCCGCAAAAATCTGCAACGCTTAATCGAGCGACGCGGACACGAGGTCGTGGCAGTTGGCAGCGCGGAAGAGGCCAAACAAGCGATCGCGGCGCAGGCGTTCCCGTTCCTGATTCTCGATTGGATGTTGCCTGGGAAAAGCGGGATCGAGCTTTGTCGGGAACTGCGTGCCCAGCCGCATGGCGATGACATGTTTATTCTCCTGGTCACGGCGCGCGATGATACAGGAGATTTGGGGCAGGCGCTGGCAGCAGGCGCGAACGATTATCTGACCAAGCCGCTCGATCTCGCATTGTTGAATGTGCGGCTTTCCGTGGCGGAGCGGCAAATCCGGGAGCTCGCGGAACGTAACCAGGCGCGCGTTGCCTTGCAGGAGTCCGCTCGCGCTATGACCGAGATCCTGGAGAAGACGACGGACGCATTTTTCGCGGTGGATCGGGAATGGAAATTTATTTATCTCAACCCTGAAGCTGAGACGCTCCTTGGCCGCCGGCGTGATGAGGTTATCGGCAAGGAACTTTGGAAAGAATTTCCGCAGCTGAATGGATCGCCCTTCGAGGTGAATTATCGCCGCGTGATGACCGAGCAAATGCCGGTGGAATTCGAAGCGAGCGACGCCGCGGGCAAGGTTTGGTTCGAGATGCGCGCGTATCCGAGCGGCGGCGGAGTGTCGGTTTTTTTCCGCGACGTCACTGAGCGCAAACGCGCCGAGGAAGAGCGGCTCACGACCGACAAGCTCGAGTCGCTCGGTACCCTGGCGGGCGGCATTGCCCATGATCTAAATAACATTTTGACGGTCATCTCAGGCAACATTGGCCTGGCGCAGATCGAAGCGCCCACGGATGCGAGCAGTCTGCTTTCGTTTCTTTCCAAAGCTGGTCAGGCTGCGCAACACGCCGCCCATCTCTCAATTCAGTTGCTCACTTTTTCGAAAGGTGGCGCGCCGCTCAAGCGGATCGCGTCGATCTCCGATTTGCTTGGCCAGGCGGCTGAAATCTCCCTCTATGGCTCCAGTTTGCGCGCCGACCTCGACATCCCGGTTGATCTTTGGAAAGCCGAGGTCGATCCGGTGCAGATCGAGCAAGTGATTAACGCGCTCATGATCAACGCACGCGAAGCGATGCCTCACGGCGGCGCCGTTCGCATCTCCGCGCGCAACGTGGAACTCGAAGATAAACCGGGCGCGCTGCTTCCGGCTGGGCGTTACATCAAGATCACGATCACTGACCGCGGTTGTGGGATCGAGCCGGAATTGGCCACGAAGATCTTCGATCCCTATTTCACAACCAAACCAACCGGGAGCGGCCTGGGCCTGGCCATCAGCTATTCAATCGTGAAGAAGCACGGCGGAATGCTGCACCTCGAGAGTTCTTCCACCGAAGGATCGACGTTCGCTTTTTATCTCCCGGCCGAACATGGACTCGGTGCGCCCGGGCCGCGAGATACGAAGCGTCCTTTCCGGTTCAATCATCAGCGCATCCTAGTGATGGACGACGAAGCGGCCATCCGAGAACTTACTTCGCAACTGCTCGGCACGCTCGGCTTTGAGGTAACCGCGGTGCCGGACGGGCTCGAAGCGGTGAAAATCTACGAGCGCGCTTTACATGCAGGTGAAAATTTTCAGGCGGTCATTCTCGATGCGACCGTCCGCGGCGGGATGGGCGGTCTCGCCACGATTGCGCGGCTACGCAGTGTCGATCCAAATGTTACCGCGATCATTTGCAGCGGCTACTCCGATGAAGCCGCTCTCTCGGAATTTCTAACCTACGGATTTCGCGGCGCCTTGCCCAAACCGTTCACGCGCCGCGACCTCGCGGACGTGCTCCAGCGTGCATTTGAAGCCGGGAAAGTGAATTAAGATCGACAATGGGCACTTAGCCTTTGCGCAATTTTTCCAACTGCGCAATGAAAGCGGCCGGCCCCGCGGGGAAGTAACCGTCGTACTGCCAAAGCTTCCGTCCGTCGCCATTGAGCACGACAATAGTCGGAAATCCTTCCACTTGGTATTGCTGTGCGAGCTCTTGATTTTGCTTCCTGGTTTCTGCGCTCTGCTCTTTCTGGCGCGGGAAGTCCACCTCCAAAAGCACGAGAGCCTTGCTCGCGTAATCCTTAAACTGCGGTTGCGAAAAAACTTCCCTGTTGAATTTCATGCACCAGCCGCACCAATCCGAGCCGGTGAAATCGAGGAGCACGAGTTTTTTGTTCGCCTTGGCTTCTTGCTGCGCTTTCTTGTAATCGCTCAGCCACCCGGGCTTGGTCTGTGCGGAAGTCGCGATGGCAAAACCGATGACTGCGGCAAGACAAAAGATCGATCGATAGTTTTTCACTCGAGCAATCTCGACCAAGCTGTTCCCCGGTGCAAGAGCGGGAGAAACCCACGATTTTCGCGGGACTGGTCCCGCGTCGCGCGACTCAACAACGGTAGCCCGGCATCGAAACGCCGGGCTAAAAGCGGTTTCAGATTTAGCGAATGTGTCCCGAGACGAGCTTAGTCATCTCGAACATGCTGACCTGACTCTTGCCGTTGAATACCGGTCTGAGAGATTCATCGGCATTAATCATGGTTCTCTTTTTTTTGTCCTGAAGGCCGTGCCTCTTAATGTAGTTCCAAAGCTTTTTCGTGAGCTCGGAACGGGGTAACGGCGTCGAACCAACAATGGCGGCGAGTTTGTCATCGGGTTGCACCGGCCTCATGAAGGCAGGATTCAGTTTGCGTTTAGAAGTTTTTTTGGTTTTCGGCATAAAGGCTGATTAATGCTTCGCTCGTTAGAGGGCAATACTAATTTTAAAGAAATAAGAAAATTTTTCTAGGCCATCCGCCGGACGGCCAGCGCTGCCACGTCGTCCGGCAAAGAATGTTCGCCGTCAGCAGGCGTCGCCTGATTCATCATGCTCGTCAGCAGCGCTTCCGCGCTGGGCACGGAAGGATCGATCATTTTGGCCAGATGCTCCGGGGTTAGCCGTGGTTTCTCACCATTGGCAGCACCAAACAAACCGTCCGTATATAGAACGAATGCGTCTCCAGGGCGAAGATCGACAATCGTCTCGATGAACCGTGCGCGTTCCACTAAACCGAGCGGTGGGGCCGAGGATGCGACCGACTCAGCGCCGCCATCATGGCGTGCAATCAGAAGTGGCGGATGTCCCGCGCCGACGACGTTCGCACGTCCGCTTGTCGGATCGAGCACGACGCACATCGCCGTCATAAACGAACGCGCGCCAAAAATATTGCGGAAATCACTGTTCACCGCTTGCATGATTGCGGCCGGCGCATCGTGCTCCACACTGCCGTGATGAAAAAGAAGTTTTGCCAGGGCCGTGAGCAGCGCGGCGGACGCGCCATGACCGGTTGCATCAGCAATCCAGAACAAAGTCCGGCCATCTCGCACTCGCAGCCAGCCGTAAATGTCACCGCCCACTTGAATGACCGGTCGATAACGAGCGGCCACCTCCCACCCTGGAAGCGTGGGCGGTTTTTGTGGAATAAGCGATTGCTGCGTCAACCGGGCGGCGGCTAGGTCGCGCTCCAGATTGTCACGCCACTCTTCCAGTTCCTCCTTTTGCTGTTGTAACTGACGACGCATGGAGCGCAGCCGCAGTTGAGTCTCAATTCGCGCGCGCAACACCGCCGTGTTGATCGGTTTGGTGACGAAATCGTCGGCGCCAGCTTCAAGACAAAGCACTTCGCTTTCTTCACCGCCATGACCCGTCAACATGATCGCGGGAATTTGAGCGACGGCCGAATCGCGGTCCGCCCGCATCCGTTTGAGCACTTCGGCGCCATCGAGCCCGGGCATATCGAAATCGAGAAGAAGAAGCGAGGGCTGCTCGCTATGCACCAGTTTCAACGTCTCGGCCCCGTTATCCGATTCATAACAGTCGTAACCGGCGGAGGAAAGAGTTCGCACGAGCATCTTCCGGCTCGTGGCATCATCGTCCACTACCAAGATTCGATCGTCGGGTTTATTGTCCATTCTTCTTTAGATTCGGAAGCAGCAGGGCGCGCTACCGTATCTATTTCGATCTTTGCGAAGGCATTCGCATGTCGCTCGCGGAGACGATTTACCCATTGGCAATGAATCAGAATCGAGGTAATTTCGTCGAACCGACTCGTATGAAATTTTCGCTGCCGCTCGCGCTACTAACCGTCTTCTTTATCTCTTCGTGCGCTGACGAGCCGCCGCCAGGCGCCCGTTACCGCGCCTCCAATTACCCTCCTAAACGCGAGCAATATCCTCCTCAGCAACAGCCGTTCAACCCGAACGCCCCTCCGCCGGAAAATACCGCGGCCGAGGAAACGCCCCCGTCGCCCGCGCCAACAGCTGCGCGGGCGAAAGTAGCGAAAGGAGACTTTCCATACGGGATCCCCGTTCCGGGCAAACCGCATGTGGTGGAGAGTCCTTTTTCGCCGGGTAAACAGGTGGACGTAGAGGGATTCGCTCCAGGTACGGAGGTGAAGGACCCGTACACGGGCAAAATCTTTCTCGTTCCCTAATTCGGCGCCGCGTTGACAGGTTGGCTGCGCAAATCGCCAGTTTTGGAACTGATTCTATGGAACTGCGGGTGAAGCGAGCGCCTCGAATCGACACCGAGATCACCGTCCCGGGCGACAAGAGCATTTCCCATCGCGCCGCCATCATCGCTGCCTTATCCAACGGCGTTTGCACGTTACGCGGCTTTCTTCCTGGCAAAGATTGCATGCGCACGGTGAACGCGCTCCGCGCTTTGGGGATCAAGATCGAACAGCCCGAGCCGGACACGCTCATCGTCCACGGAAAGAAGCGGGTGCTCACGCCGCCGAAAGAGGAAATCGATTGCGGAAATTCTGGCACGACCATGCGACTTCTCGCTGGCTTGCTCGCTGGGCAGACATTTGAGAGTCGCCTCGTCGGTGACGCCGCGCTCTCTCGACGCCCGATGGACCGCGTGATCACGCCGCTTCGCAAGATGGGCGCAAACATCGTGGCCGAGGGGCCGGAACAGACGGCCCCTCTCCGTATCCACGGCGGCTCGTTGTGCGGAATTCATTACAAATCACCGATCGCGAGCGCGCAGGTGAAAGGCGCCGTGCTCCTGGCCGGTCTTTTCGCGAAAGGCAAGACCACGGTTGATGAGCCTTCGGCCAGCCGCAACCACACTGAGCTGATGTTTAATTACTTTCTCGTGCGCACCGCAAAGGATGGCGATGGCAGCATCAGTGTTTTCGGCGACCAGGTGCCGGAGTCGCGCGATTTCACAATTCCTGGCGACATTTCCTCTGCAGCTTTCTGGTTGGTCGCGGCGGCGGCGCAACCCGGAGGTCATCTGTTGGTGCGCGATATCGGCTTGAACGATACGCGAACGGCACTACTCGGTGTCCTGGTACGAATGGGCGCGCAAGTGCGCGAAGCCGTCGAAGATGTCGATCAACTCGAGCCGCGCGGAATCGTAGAAGTCACAGGGGTCCCACTCAAAGGCACCGTTATTCAAGGAAAAGAAGTGCCGCAGCTGATCGACGAGCTGCCGGTCCTCGCGGTCGCCGGTGCGCTGGCCAATGGCACAACCATCATTCGCCAGGCGCAGGAGTTGCGGGTTAAGGAAACCGATCGCATTGCCGCCATCGCGCACAATCTCCGCATCATGGGTGCGCAGGTCATCGAGAGGAATGACGGTCTCGAAATTCATGGTCCCGCTCCCCTGCGCGGCGCGCGCGTGGCCAGCTTCGGCGATCATCGTATCGCCATGGCGTTTGCGGTGGCTGGTATGTTCGCGGACGGCGAAACCATCCTTCAAGATGCTGACTGCGTGCGCGAATCCTATCCGGGTTTCGAAACTGCGCTTGACGAATTCACGGATCCGAAACGAATGCGCGCGAGTACGCCAGTCATCGGTTCTATTGCGCCTGCGCGTCTCGAGGAAGAGTGATTCCGCGGGCGCTTCGCTCGTGCCGCCGCCGCCGCGCTTTGGCGCGCCGGAGGCTGCGGAGTGCCACCGCTAACCCGCATAAAATGACACGGACATTGCGCCGCCCTGAGGGTGACGACTACAGTGTGTGCGATTTTGCATGAAAGAAGCGCATCGCGTCGTTGCCATCGATGGCCCGGCCGCCTCGGGAAAAAGTAGCGTGGCGCGTGAGCTCGCGCGGCGTCTCGGGTTTCTCTACGTAAATTCCGGCGCAATGTACCGCGCGATTACCTGGGATGTTCTCCAGCATGGAGTCGATCCGGACGATGGCGCGCGCATCGCGCGAACGGCCGAGTCTGCCAGGATCACTTGTGGTCTCGAGAACAATGAGTCGCGCATTCTCATCAACGGTGTCGATCCAACTGATCATCTGCGCGACACTTCCGTGAACGAAGGTGTCTCGCGCGTAAGCTGTGTCCCGCGGGTCCGCGAAATTCTCGGTGCGAAAATGCGCAGCTACGCCCATCAGCATGATTTGGTCATCGAAGGCCGCGATATCGGCTCGGTTGTTTTCCCCGGCAGCCCTTACAAGTTTTACATCGACGCTTCACTCGAGGTGCGCCTGCAACGGCGCGTCGCCCAGGGGCAGCGCGACGAAATCGCCGCCCGCGACCGCGTCGATTCTTCGCGGCGCGCTTCCCCGCTCGTCATTGCCGAAGACGCGCACGTTATCGACAGTTCCAATCTAACTATCGAGGACGTTGTTGGCGAAATCATCGGGCAACTGAAGATGAAGGGGCTGACGATTTAACGATTCAACGGGTGAATCCGTACTACTGGCTCGGTTACCATCTTAGTCGCCTGCTCGCCCGGACGTTCTTTCGCTTCCGCATCATTCACCGGGAGCGCATGGTTCAAACTGGTCCGGTTATTCTCGCCATGAATCACCAGAGTTATCTTGATCCACCACTGGCGGGCAACGCATGCGATCGTGCCATCTATTTTCTCGCAAAAAAAACCTTGCTCAAAGTCCCGCTGCTGCGCTGGCTCTTGCCGAAACTTAATGTCATTCCGGTCGATCAGGAAGCAATCGATCGCAGCGCGCTCAAAGCGCTGATTCGAGTCTTGAAGGCCGGGAACGGGGCGTTGGTTTTTCCAGAAGGCGCACGCACGTTGGATGGCAATTTGCAGCCGGCCCTGCCCGGAGTCGGTCTCTTGATTGCGAAGACGCTCGCTCCAGTCGTGCCGATGCGGATTTTCGGCGCGCACGAAGCGCTGCCCCGCGGCGGGGGCGGTTTACATCTGCATCCGATTACAATCGTCGTGGGCGAGCCGATTTATTTTACGAAAACCGATCTTCACCCACGAGAGGGCCTTTACACGCGCCTAAGCCAACGCGTAATGGATTCAATCGCCGCACTCCAATTGGAATGACTTCGTTTGCACCCCGAAGATCGACATCGATATTTCTGGCGTGAATTTGCCGCAGCCGCCCGAGGAGGAAGAACCACGCTCATCACTGGCTTCCACGGGCGCGCTTGTGCTCATGCTCACAGCCATTGTCGCGGTGGCGCTGATCGCACTCTACGCAAATGTGCAACGATGGCGCCGCGCGAAAATCGAGACTGTCACGATCACACCGGCGTCGGCGCCAGTTATTTCGCCCTCTCCATCGAGACCGCCGCAATAACATGACACACGATGACACGAGTAGTTAGCATGAAGCTTGAGCCCTCTTTGTCGCCAATTCACGTGCGTACGAGAGCGTGTCGATGGCATCGACATTTTTGTCCCGCCGGATGGCTTTGATGCGCGGGAAACGTAGCGCCAGGCCGCTCGCGTGTCGCGTGCTCGGCTGAATCGAGTCGAAAGCCACTTCGAGTACGATGTCCGGTTTCACTTCGCGATAGCGGCCGCGATCGATAATCGTGTTTTGTTTGAAATGCTCGGTTAATTGGGCGATCTCCGCGTCAGTCAATCCGCTGTAAGCCTTGCCAATCGGCAGGAGTTCGCCGTTCGTTTCGTCGCGCACCGCAAACGTGTAATCGCTCAACACATTGTTACGTTTGCCGTGTCCGAGTTCCGCTGCCACCACCACGACGTCGAGCGTGGCCAACTCTTTCTTTAACTTGAACCAAAACAGACCGCGCCGGCCGGGCGAATAAGAACTTTCCGGATTCTTGATCATAAGACCTTCGTTCGAACGCCGGCGGGCCTGCTGAAATATTTGTTCGATCTCCGTGGCCGAGTGTGCCGGGAAAACCTTCGCGATTTGAAATGGCGGCGGCAATCGCGAGTCGCGCAGCAGCGCGCGTCGCTCGCGCAGCGGCGCTTTCAATAACGAGCGTCCATTGAGCCAAAGAAGATCGAAAGCGATGAATGCAACCAGTACATCCGCTGACGCAACATCGAACAAATCTGCGCCGTCCGTTTTGCGGCCGAGCCGCTTTTGCAAATCGAAAAACGTCAATCTGCGATCATGCTCGAAGGCGATGATCTCACCATCGAGGATCAACTCGGTCTCAAAATGCCGCCCTTGCTCGGCCAGCTCCGGAAATTGCTCGGTCATGCGCCGCAAATCGCGCGAAAAAATTTCCACGCGTTCGGCGCTGCGATGGAACTGTGCGCGGATCCCATCGAATTTATCTTCCACATAGACTGTGGCCGCTTCGCTCTGCGAAGCGTGGGGCAAACTGGCAACAAAACGGTCCCAGATTGCTTCGGCCGTTGGCTCGGGGCTAGCCAGCATGCATTTGATCGGGCGAAAGATCGATAACTCCGCGTGTTGTAATTCGCGACGCGAAGCGAGCGACGCGGTCGTGCCGATGTCGCCTAGAACCATGTTCGCCTCCTTGACATCGTCGAGCGCGACATCGAACGCCGTCGCGATTGCTTCTTCGACCAGTCCCTCGCGCAACCCGATGCGCAGATCGCCGGTAAGAATCTTGACCACGTATTGGCCTTCGCGTGCCGAAATTTCTGTGAGACGTGATTGCAGCAATTCCGCTTTTGCGATTGGACCGCGCGTTTTGTGCAGCATATCGAAGAAATCGCGGGACCGGATGAGCGCGAATGGCTCGGGATTCGTGCGACCGTCGAGCGCTTCGAACGCAGTCTTGCTGGCGTCGCCGTGACTGTATGCGATGCGGCGAAATTCGCTCTCGCTCAATCTCGCGGCATTCATGATGGCGCGATAAATGATCGAACCTCCCACTTGTAGCGTGCGACGATCACTCTGCGCGAAGACTCTGCCGGTAAAATAGATCGTCGCAACCGGAAGCCGATCTCGGTCGAGCGTGCGCAAATAATCCGCGAGCAACCTGACTTTTTCGAGCTTCGCTGGTGTCGCGCCAATCGCTTCTCCCACTTTCGCAAAGGTCGCGAATTCGGATTGGGTAGTGCACGCGTCTCGTCGAAACGAAGGTCGCGAAGCCTGGACGCCTTTGCCAGCACCCGGGACAGGTACGCTGCCCAGACTCGGGAATTCGAGTTGATTCTCATCGCTCAGCGCCCATGCTTCGACGCCACGGTCGCGCAAATCGCGCGCAAACTCGGCCGCAAAACCGTGGAGCGTGAGTACCCGCTTTGGCTGCACT
>Ga0193735_1000511_pt1 | contig 12381 bp, 11 predicted proteins | sample U1m2metaG_FD_145080 | JGI IMG/M metagenome (GOLD analysis project Ga0193735, IMG submission 145080) | Soil microbial communities from a riparian zone of the East river system, Colorado, United States - U1m2 | ecosystem: Environmental > Terrestrial > Soil > Riparian zone | place: USA: East River... | reverse complement strand
GATCGCCACCATTCCACCGATTGCTGCCGCGAGAGACAGGCGCGCGAATCGTCCACCAATCATTCCCCCGCGCCAGTATTTCCTCGACGCGAGCATCGGCACGAGCAGAACGACCACCGACGCGACGACAGCGAGCCAGGCTCCTCTCGATCGCGACATCACCAACGCAGCCGCAAGCACTGCCGCCCCAAGCGAGCCGAGTAGAGCGCCAAACGGTCGGCGAGCGGTGACTGTGCACCAGACCAGCGTGGGAAGTCCTATCGCCGCAATGTGAGCTACGAAGTTTCTGTTGCCAAACGTGCCACCCGGCGCCCGGTTGGCGCTGAAGTATTCCGTCTCGAGTCCGTACGCCTGTGCCAGCGAGAGCGCCGCAGCGCAGACGGATGCAATTGCCGCGGCGACCAGGATTGGGCGATACGATCCCCGCGCGGCGACAGCGCGCGCGCCCCAGAAAATCACTGCGGCCGAGACGCTCACACCGAGTGAGCGTTGCGCGACCCAGTGGTTGGTGGCGAAGAGAGCGGAGGCCGCACTCCAGAGAAGGAACAGCGCCAGCAGCGCATCAGTCAGGTCGAACCAGAGTGATCGGCGTCGCGCCAACAACAGCACCGCGATCACCAGCGCGGCAACGTTGAGGACAATCTCCTTCGGCACAAAGTACCGATCGAGCTCGAACACCTTGTAAGGGAGTGCGACAACAACCGCCAGAATGAGTCCGGCCTGCAGAAAAAGTCTGATCGTTCGGTCCGCCATCCCGGAAATATGCATTCAGCGGGTATGCCAACAAAAAAGCCCCGCTCGATTCCGAGCGAGGCTTTTCCATCCGCTGTCAGCCCCGCTTGAAGATCGAGCCCAGCACTCCTCCCGACACGCCGCGGGCGCGGTTCACGCGACGAAGCTGGTCGAGCTCGCCACGGTCCAGCCAGACTCCTCCGCAATCCTGGCATTCGTCGATCTTCACGTCTTCAACGTGCTGCTCCTTCAGTCCGCCACCACATCGCGGACACTTGTTGTGATGCGCCAAACGCTCCGCCAGCTCCGCCTTTTTCCGGTCGGCGTCGAGCTTCGCACGCATCTCGCGAATCAGCTCCGCGTTCTGCCTGGCGAAGTATTCGTCCTCGTTCTTGCTCGGCTTCTCGTCTGTCGGCATCACCGGTTCCGTTTGCTTTCCCGAAATATATGGGAAAGTCTCAGACACCCGCACGAGCGCCTGGGCTGGACTACCGCTCGGAGATCCTGACCCCGCCGTTGGTCGTCATCACGCGCACCAGCGGGCCGCCGCTGCCCAGCTGTGTTTGGATCCGCCGTCCAATCATCCCCTGTACCGTGATCGGGAAATCCACGCGCATCCCGCCGTTGGTGGTGCCGGTCTCGAGGCGGGCATTGTAGCCGCGCGGGATCGTGACGTTAACGCCGCCGTTTGTCGTTCGCAGATCGAGGCCCTTCCCTCGCCACGACGTTCCGGACAGCAGGGCGCTTACGCCCCCATTAGTCGTCTCGCCGTGAACATCGCCTGCAACATTGTCGATACGAATCCCACCGTTCGAAGCGTGCAAATCGAGCTCGCCTTCCACGTCTGCCGCGGACACGCCGCCATTTCGTGTAACGGCTTCCAGGTTGGACCGTCTCGGGACGTAGATCTCATAACTGACCGACCACCACCTTCGGCTGAGCGACGACGGCCCTTCGGCGCTGATGCGCCCACCGTCCGTATTGATGCGGATCTGTTTTGCGAGTGCGGCGGCCTGGCTGTCTTCGTCCGCGTTGGTCTGGATCATTGCCACGACCTTCACTTCATTCCGGTCCCAACCGTAGAAAGCGACTCCGCCGTTCTCGTGGCCGTCAACCGAGATCTTCCCGCCTGGGCGGAGCGTGATATTGCGCAGCTCGCAGAAATGCGCACGGTCGTAGTTCCCGCGATAGCGACAGTTCTCGAGCCAGTTCTGGGCGCGGTCTTCATCCTGCGCGCGAGCTGCGAGCGGCACGAGAAGACTGAACGCTGCGAGGACGCGAAGAGTTGGGCGCATGGGCGGGTTCCGGTCGGGGATTCGTGGTGGAGTGAGGCTCCGAGTCTTAGATAGCCCGATCCTCCGAATGGTTGAACGCGGCTGAAGACGACAAAGCCCCGCCAACCGGTGGGGCTCAGTCCGGGAGAGTCCAAAGCTCTCGGCCTAGGGTGTCACGCTCCCGAAAAAGATATCGAGGTTGATTGGAGGGTATCCGTAACTCTTCCCCACTCCGGTCCAGGCGAACGCGGCACTCGTGGGAAGAGAGACGATGCCGTTGTAGTCACCAATGAACGGTCTGAAACCTGCGGCGTTGCCGCTCGGCACTCCGTACTGCGCGGGATCGAAGCCCTTGCGTGTAACCCGCTGAGTCTCGAAGGTCGCTCCGCCGTCCATGCTCTTGCCATACGTGATGTCGACGAGGGTGTTGTTGCTGTAGCTACGATCATCCGAGATGAAGTCAATCCGACCGCTTCCGCGCTCGATACTCATTTCGACGTTCAGCCGGTCGCCGCTGGCGCCCGGGGCCAATGGAATGATGGTCCAGCTAGACGGATCAGTCACGCTGCTCGCGGGTGCGAAAGCGAGGAACAGCTGTGCCCGACCACCGACAATGTCCGCATACGCCACGTAAAGGCGGTTTCTCACGGGATCGAATGCGGGCACCGGATATGATCCGGGTCCTCTGAAGGGAGCGCCCGACACGTTAAAGCAGTAGGGCGGGAAAAGGCAGACGGGATTGTTGAATGTCGCGAACTGAGCGGGAGCGCTCCACGTAACCCCTCGATCGGGCGATTCGCTTACGTACATCACGGCTCCCTTACCACCCTGTACACCGTTGTCGAAGGTGAGGTACGCGTGGCTTCCGTCGCCGTTCGTCACTACACGCGCGTCCTGATTGCTTCGAACTGTGCTGGCGGTGATTTGTGCAGGAGTCGAGAATGTCTTCCCGCCGTCCGCGGATACCGCAACATAGATAGGCGAATTCGAGCCGTTTCCGTGGAACTGCGCCCACGTGACGTAGATCCTTCCGTCTGTTGGATCGACCCAGATCGACTCGTGGTCCTGAAACTGGCCGGTCGATCCCTTCGTGATACCATTGGCATCCCACTGTGCGACCACCGTGAGCGGCTGCTTGCTGCCACCCGTGCGCCAGGTCTTACCCCCATCGGTTGACGTGCTTAGCAGAAGCTGGGCCTTCAGGCTGCCGTAGCCGGAGGCCCGATATGTGTAGCAAACGTAGAAGGCGGTTCCGTCCTTCCCGAATGCTACAGCTGGATCGCCTCCGAAGTCTACCGTGCCGGTACCAGGTACCCTCGGATCGTTCGTATACTTTGTCACGCCGGGGAGGAAGCCGTTGGGAACTGTCGGCGTCCAGGTCTTGCCGCCGTCGAACGACGCGTTAACCGCGCAGCCGTCGTTGTAGTTCCAGTCGTTGGCACCCACAATGAAGTTCTGCGGGTTGGTAGGATTGACAGCGATGGGAGTTTCGTTCTGGGCTGTCGTGTCGTTTCCGACGTCGACTACGGTGGCTCCTGAGCCAGACAGCTGGGCTAAGCGTGCCCCGTCAGGAGCCGTCGGGCGCTCCGACTGACTTTCGTCGCACGCCGTCAGGAGAACGGCGCAGACAACGATGGAACAGGGGAAATAGGGGCGCATAAAAGGGGACCGGGGCTGCAGGTTTTGAGAAATCGGGTGAACATATATTTCACGCCGCTCGAGATTCCGCAATCTCTCGCCGCTGTCGTACGATATCGTACCGAGAGCCCGACGCCTCGCCAAACCCGCGACCCGGCTTCGGGCTACTCTTTTTTCGGCGGCGTCGTCGCCTTGTCGGGCGTGAGTAGCGTGGGACCGGTGGTTGGACCAAGGAGGCCCGGTCCCTTTCCGGCCGGTGGGGTCGGCGCGAGCACGGGATCGCTATTGGCGTCCTTGAAAGCTTGGTCCACACTCTCCATCGTGTTTCGAAGCCGTGTCACAGTCGCTCGACACGCGGCGTTCGGGTCGCGCTCGAACCTAGTTATGAGATCCCGCGATTTCGCGAGCTCCTCAGGCGTCCCCCGCACCGTGATAGCGGAAATTCCGGTATTCGGGACGTAGAATCTGCTGTTGCGCCCTTTGATGTATGGGTCTATTACGTCTGCTGCTTGCTGCGGCGATAGACACGACAACTGCATCGTTTCCGTGCGCACCCCGGTGGCCGGTGGACCGTTGCCGCCGATGACCCTTGCCCGAGAGAGACCCGGTACGACCATCGTCGCCGACACGATCCAGATGATGATCGCTCCCGCTATCGCACTGAGCGTCACTACCACCCCACCGACACGCCGGCGTTGATCAGTCTGTCCCGCCGTCTCCGCCACCGTTACAGGATTGCTCATTGGAGGAAGGCCGTTCAGAACGGTCGCGGTCTCGTACTCCTTGTCGCGCACCATCGTCGTCACCCGCGCACAGTCGGGACAAGTGGCGCAGTGCCGCATCACCGCCGAATCCGCAGTCATCTCTCGGAGGGACTCAGTCTCCAGCGCCGAAAGGCATTCTTCGCAGGTCATTTGCGCAGCTCACTGTAGCTTGGGTGCGTGGCAAGGAATCTTGCCCGGATCGACTTCCGGGCCTTGAAGAGATTCGCCCTCACGGAGGCGGGCTTCATTCCGGTTCGTTCTGCGACTTCACCTGGTGTCAGGCCCTGCAGATCGATGAGGTCGAAGATCTCCCGCTGGCGCGGGGGTAGCTTCGAGAACATCTCATGGATGAGCGCAGTGGCGCGCTCGCGGTCGACGCGGCCGCCGGGGTCCGTGGTGTAGACCTCGCGCGCCGGCCGCGCGCCCGGAGAAAGCGCCAGCCGCGCCCGGCGTTTCCCCGTGCGGCGCATCTGATTGGCCGCCCGACGGGTAACCGCATAGAACCAGGCTTCGAGCGATCCATCCGAACGGTATTGCGAAAGTCGGCGGTGCGCGCGCACGAACACTTCCTGCGCTATGTCTTCCGCTTCGTCGGGATCGTTCGCGAAGATGAGGGACCAGCGGAACACCGCGGGCTGGTAGCGAGTGACGAGCGTGGTAAACGCCGAGTCATCGCCGGCTGCGGCCCGGGACGCCAGCTGCGCATCGATTGCGTGCGCTTCGCGCTGAGCAAGCGTCGGCCTTGTCGGCAGGCTCGCTTCCTCGACTCGGCGTTTGCTTGATCGGAAGAGCTTCATGGCCGGAATATATGGTTGCACCTGCATCGCATTCGTCACCAGTGTGTCCTCGATCCGTTACTACACTGATGTCACCACTTGCCGGCGCGTTTACTCCCCGAACGAGGAAGTTGAGAATTCCTCGGCGATCGAGTCAGAGGTCAGGTCACAATAACGAGCGGATCCAGCCTCCATCGACGGCGATCGAGCTTCCGGTGATATAGCTCGCCCGCTCGGAGGCGAGGAATGCGGCCAGCGCCGCAAACTCACGGGGCTCTCCAAGTCGTCCCATGGGAATCTCCTTTTCCCATTTCGCGAAGGTGTCCTTCGCCGACCCTCCCGACCTTTCGGCGGACGCACGCGCCAATTGTTCGACGCGATCCGTCCGCGTGTAGCCGGGCATGAGATTGTTCACCGTCACGTTGAACGGCGCCACTTCATTGGCAAGGGTTCGGGCAAACCCGGTGACCGCGGCTCTCAGGCTGTTGGAGAGCATAAGACCCTCAACGGGCTGCTTCACGGCAATGGAAGTCACGTTGAGAATCCTTCCCCAGCGGCGCTCCTTCATGCCGGGCAGCACCGCGCGCGCGAGGCCGACCGCGCTGGTGAGGAGCAGCCTTACTGCGGAATCCCACGTCTCAGCACTCAGGCTCTCAAACGGACCACTCGGCGGACCACCCGAGTTGGTCACGAGGATGTCGACCCTTCCGAACTTCTGGAGCGCTGTCGAAGCCACGCGTTCGAGTCCGGCCGGCTCCGAGACATCGGCGGCGACGTCGACGACTTCGACGCCCGAGCGCTTTCTGATCTCGTCCGCGGTCTTGCTCAGCGCGTCCTCTCCGCGCGCGCACACGACAAGATTGGCACCCTCCGCTGCCAGCTCCTCCGCGATCGCGCGGCCGAGCCCGCGACTGCTCGCCGACACCAGCGCCACCTTCCCATCCGGAATTTGAGCGCTCCCTCCAGGATGTAGGTGAGCTGCTCGTTCTCGTGCGAGTGCTTGGGTACGATGCATCCCTTCTTCAGGTAGACGTGCGCGAGCATCATCCGGTCGCCGGTGATGAGTCGTCGCTCGAGCATATCGGAGACGCGCTCTTTCTTCATCGAGTCCCAGCGGTAAAAGCTGTATTCTTTCTCTGCGGCCATCGGCGCTCCTCAAGGTTTCCGTTCAGTGTGATGCGGAGGTGCGATCGAACACGATCCGCCCGCCGACGATCGTGTAATCAATCTTCGCGTCGCGGATCGTTTCCGGCGGAATCTTCGTCAAATCCCGATCGATGATCACGATGTCTGCGAGCTTGCCGACCCCGAGTGATCCGATCTCGTGCTCCCGGAATGATGCGTATGCGCCTCCCGTCGTGTAAGCGCGAAGTGCGTCTTCCACCATGATTTTCTGTTCCGGCACCCAGCCGTCGGGGTGCTTGTCGTCGAGCGTCCGTCGCGTAACGGCGGCGTAGATCCCCTCGAGAGGAGTCGCCGGTGCGACGAACCAGTCGCTCCCGAACGCGAGACGCGCGCCCGTATCACGAAGGGATCGAAAAGCATAAGTCGTCTTCGCCCGCTCCGGGCCAATCACTCTCTCGGCCCATCGACCGTCGTCGATTGCGTGATACGGCTGCATGCTCGGGATGACGCCGAGCCGCGCGAAGCGCGGAATGTCTGCCGGCGCAATATGCTGCGCGTGCTCGATCCTGAAGCGCCGGTCGCGCGGCCCGTCTTCGCGCTCGACGCGATCGAAGATGTTGAGCTGAAGGTTGATCGCACGATCTCCGATCGCGTGAACGATGACGTGCAGGTTTGCCTTGTCCGCGGCCGAGGTCCAAGCGTAGAGATCCTCTGGCGTGTTGACGAGAAGCCCGCTGTCGGCCGGCGCGTCGGTGAAGGGCTGCATCATTGCAGCGGTGTGAGAGCCGAGCGAGCCGTCCACAAATCCTTTCAACCCACCGATGCGAAGCCAGGCGTCTCCACGTCCCCGCGCCGCGACCGTATCACGGAGGCGCGCCCAGGTCGACAGCGGCACGGCGGCGTATATGCGCGTGCGCAACTTTCCGCTGCGATTCGCGCGCTCGAATACGGCGAGGTCCGACCATGTCCCCATGTGGCCTACCGCAGTCACGCCGCGCTCGGCTACGTAGGTCATCGCGGCATCGAGTGCCCGGTCGAGCATCGCCGGGGAGAGCTCGGGCACTGCGGGATCGACAAGCTCCTGGGCGTTGTCCTTGAAGATTCCGCTCGGCTGCCCCGATGGATCGCGCGTGATGGTGCCGCCGGGGACGTCGCCTCCCGACATCGGAACCTTGGCCGCACGCATCGCGGCGGTATTGGCGAGCGCCATGTGACCGTCGAGGCGATTGATCCAGACGGGATTGTTCGGAGTGACCGAATCGATCCAAGATCGCTGCGGCAGCTCTCCGCCCCAGTTCTGGTGATCCCAATCCCCGCCGGTGATCCACGTTCCCGCGGGGACTGACGCGGCAAACGCCTTGATGCGCGCGCTGAATTCAGCGGGAGAGCGCGCATCGCGCAGTTGCACCGAGGCGAGATTCATCCCGCCGCTCAGAAAATGAACGTGGGAGTCGATGAATCCGGGGACCACCATTCTCCCGTGGGCATCGATCACCCGAGTCCCTTTCGATAGCAGTCCACGAACTTCTGAGTCGGTCCCGACCGCCGCTATTCGATCGGCGGCCAATGCGACGGCTTCGACCCAAGGCTGGCCAGGCTCTCCCGTCCAGACGCGGCCGTTGACGATCGCAATTGTTATCGTGGGATCCTGGTTGGTCATCGCGGGTGCGCAGGCAAAGAAAAGAAGAACCAGCACAGCCGAAAGTGCCATTCGAGGCTGCTGAGATATCACGAGCGTTCCGGAAGAAGCGCGAGCGGCGAAAGCAGGCGGCCAAATAATACCGATCGCCCGGCAATAACGGGTATTGCGTTTCCAACCAGATGTTTGTAGGGTAGGCACCCGCTTGTTCTTCGATGGTCCCAGAGCTGTTGTGCGATTTCCGGAAATTCCAGACAGTACCGGCTGTCCAAATTCATCCTCGAAGGGAGAATCATCGAATGAAACCGAAGCTGCCTCTACTGTTAACGATCCTAGCCGGCATCACCGCCTGCTCCGAGGCGTCGAATCCGACGCGTCCTGAACTGAGCGTGGACGCAAAGTTCTCGGTCTCTAGCAACGCGGAAGTGGTTCCTGGCCGTTTCATGATCACCCTTCGTGATGATGTCAGTCCCGCGAGTGTCGCTTCGGAGCACGGTGTGCGGCCCGATTTCGTGTACACGCATGCTCTCAGCGGCTTCGCGGGCTCCATTTCGGACGCGGCGCGCGCCGGCCTGCTCCGCGACGCGCGGGTCCTTCGGATCGAGCCCGATGGAATTGCGCACACGGTGACGACTCAGTCGGGGGCGACATGGGGTCTGGATCGCATCGATCAGCGGGCGCTTCCGCTAGACGGATCGTACACCTACAACAACACAGGCGCAGGCGTTACGGCTTACATCATCGACACTGGAATCGAGACTTCCCACCCTGACCTCGGCGGCCGCGCGTCGGTCGGCGTCGACGAGATCGGCGACGGGAGAAACGGAATCGATTGCAATGGTCACGGCACACACGTGTCCGGCACGGTCGGTGGCAAGACCTGGGGCATTGCGAAAGAAGTCACGCTCGTGGCGGTGCGAGTTCTGAATTGCGGCGGGTCCGGAACCTGGAGCGGCGTAGTCGCTGGCATCGACTGGGTCGTTGGCAATCACACCAGCGGCCCTGCTGTCTCGAACATGTCGCTGGGTGGCGGAGCGAGCGCGACCGTTGATGATGCAGTGAATCGCATGATCAGCGATGGAGTGGCGTCTGCGGTCGCCGCTGGGAACGGCAACTTTGCCGGACGCGCGCAGAATGCGTGCAAGTATTCGCCCGCGCGGGTTCCGAATGCGATGACGATCGGCGCCACCGATCAAACCGACACCAAGACTTCGTGGTCCAATTACGGGAACTGCGTGGACTGGTTCGCGCCAGGACTCGGCATCACATCCGATTGGCTGAATGGCGGTACCAATACCATCAGCGGGACGTCAATGGCCACGCCTCATACGACCGGCGTTGCCGCCCTCTACCTTCAGAGCAATCCGTCGGCGTCACCAGCCGATGTCAGGACAGCTCTCTTTGCGAATCTGAGCACGGGCGTCGTGAAGAGCTCCAGGACCACAAACAATCATCTGCTGTACACCAACTACTAACGCAGAGAACCTTGAGAGAGCCGGCTCCCCGCAACGGGAGCCGGCTCTTCGTTTTTTCCAGAGCTGTCAGATCATTGTCGAGCTTGAGTTTCCGCCTTCGGTACTCACGCGTCTATACCCACGACGCGAAGAGATTTTTTGCGCGACAACAACTCAGAGAAGAAAAAATGAAACTGTCTGGTTATCGGAACGCGGTTCTTGTTGTGGCTGGCCTCGCGGGCCTCGGTGTGATCGGCCGTCCCGCGCAAGCGCAATTATCGCAATTTCACCCGTCGTTTTACGGTTCGGCGGAAGCTGATACACGCCATTCGCAGTTCTATCTGCTTGGCATGTACGTCGGTGTGGGCGGACTCGGCTGGTCGCCCTACTTCAACGTCAACGGCTACTCGCTCCACTATCGGCTCGTGCCCGATCTGGAAAACTCGGACAGAACGTTGAGCGCGGTACTGCCGACGCTCGGCATCGCCTACGCTGGTCGCAGGGGCGGTGTTTCGTTCGGAGGCGGGTACGCATGGGTCAGCAACGAAGATCCCGGCGCACCGGGAGCGGAAGGTGGCGGGAGCGACGGGGCTACGGCGAGTTTTGGGGCGTATCACAACGGGTCGGGGAAACATCCGCTTCACACCCAGCTCCTGGCGAATTACAACTTCGACAGCCCCTACCTATGGGCGCGTGGCCGTGCATCTCTTCCCTTCCGCAATTCGAGCAGACATCCGGCACGAGTCGGCGCCGAGGTCGTCGTACAGAACGGCGGCAAGGGTGCAGGGGAGAGCAACTCTTTTCAGGTCGGCCCAACGCTCGAATACTCCTGGAGCCGTAGCCTCAGAACTACGGGCGCGGTCGGCTACAAGTCAGTCGGCGGTTCCAGGTTCGCAGCCACCGGCTCGGACGCGTACTTCAAGCTCGAGTTCTCGTTCTCTCCATGATCGTGTGACACAGGTCGCACAAAAGAAAACCCCGGGCAAATGTCCGGGGTTTTTGTTTTAGCGGGCCGGAGAAGCGGGCTCCGGACGACGAATCAGCATCTTCTCCAACTCCTGTTTCACCGTAGGCCATTCGTCGTCGAGAATGCTGTAGTAGATGCTGTCGCGATACCGGCCGTCCCAAACCAACGAATGCTTGCGGAGAACTCCCTCTTCTTTTGCGCCAATGCGCAGCATCGCTCTGCGCGAACGGGTGTTGAGGACGTCTGTCTTGAGCTCGACTCTCACGCAGTGGAGCTTCTCGAACGCGTGAGAGAGCATCAGGTATTTCGCCTCGGTATTGATCGCCGTTCGCTGCCAGCGCGGCGCGATCCAGGTCCATCCGATTTCGATGCGGCGATTTGCCGGATCGTAGTTGCCGAAGCGCGTGCTTCCCACGATTCGCCCCGAGCTGCGCTCGATCGTCACGAACGGCAGTGTCGTTCCTCCCCGTTGGAGCTCGAGCGCTGCGTCCATGTAGCCGCGCATCTCCTCCGGTGTTTGAACGACGACCAGCGTAAAGCGCCAAATCTCCGGATCCAGTCCGACCGCGGATAGTCCGTCGTGGTGCTCGGGCGTCATCGGCTCGAGGCGCACGAAATCTCCCTCGAGCACGATCGGTCGGAGCGGCCCTCCACCGCGACTCACTTATCCGCTCGCGGCGGGTGGCCGGGTAAGTGGCACTACCGGATGCTTGAGATGAAATCCCGTTGCTTCCTGGTACGCTCGTGCCACTGCGAGCACCTTCGCCTCTTCAAATAGTCCACCGAGGAAGGTAAGTGACACCGGAGTGCCATCGTCCCTGAATCCGTTGGGTACTATCACGGCGGGGTGTCCGGTCAGGTTGGTCGCGACTAGCTGCGACAGGTTGGCCGCGCCCGTCGGGGTGACGATGACGTCGACCGTGCGCATCAGCTCGTCCCATTTCTGAATGGCGATGGAACGCACGCGGTTTGCGTTCACGTAATCGACGGCCGGGATGAAGCGAGACGTGCGGAACGAGTTGGGCCAATCGCCTTTTCCCTGCTGCACGAGCAGCTTGTCACGCTCGGATCTGGTCAGCTCGTCGAAAGCGGCTGCCGCCTCCGCGGTCAGAATCAACCGCATCGCATCGTACGGTACATCCGGGAGATCAACGGGCATCAGATTGATGCCCAGCCGTTTCAACACGTCGAGCGCAGCGTCGTCGAATTTCTTGGTGGCGTGGAGCGTGCGCTTCGGATCGGTTGGGTCGGTGACCGGTGTATCAAACGCCGACTTCACATAGCCGATGCGCAGCTTCTTTGGCGAGAGCGTCGCGTCCCAGTGGAAATCGGCAGGAATGACGCTGTTGTCCTGGCCATCGGGTCCGTGAATCGCGTCGAGAACCAGGGCGCAGTCTTCCGCGCTGCGACAGATCGGACCGAGCTTGTCCATCGTCCAGGAGAGCGCCATCGCTCCGGTGCGCGGGACTCTGCCGAAAGTCGGACGGAGCCCGGTAGTGCCGCAGCGTGTCGACGGCGATGAGATAGATCCGAGCGTCTCGCTGCCAATCGCGAAGCCAACGAGTCCTGCCGCGGTCGCCGAGGCGGGGCCGGCCGAAGATCCGCTCGATCCCTGATCCACCTTCCACGGATTCTTGGTCGTTGCCCCGAACCAGATATCACCCTGCGCCAGCTCGCCGAGTGTCAGCTTGGCGACAAGAACGGCGCCAGCGGCATCGAGACGCTGCACCACCGTCGCGTCCGTGTCGATGACCTGGTCCTTGAACGGCCCGGCTCCCCAGGTCGTCTTGTAGCCGCGCACGGCGAGAAGATCCTTGGCGCCCCACGGAATGCCGTGAAGCGCGCCACGATACTTTCCGCGCCTGATCTCGGAGTCAGCCGCGCGCGCTTTCTCCAGCGCGCGGTCTTCGGTGAGTGTGATCACGCACTTGAGCACCGGATCGTATTTCTTGAGCCGCGCCAGATACATCTGCGTGAGCTGTACCGAAGTGACGCGGTTTCGCCGCACGAGC
>Ga0193735_1000510_pt1 | contig 12388 bp, 12 predicted proteins | sample U1m2metaG_FD_145080 | JGI IMG/M metagenome (GOLD analysis project Ga0193735, IMG submission 145080) | Soil microbial communities from a riparian zone of the East river system, Colorado, United States - U1m2 | ecosystem: Environmental > Terrestrial > Soil > Riparian zone | place: USA: East River... | reverse complement strand
CCGCCGGCGCGGCGGTTGACCCATTCGACAACTTCGGAGCAGACTCCACCGCTGCTACAGGATCCTGCGGGCTGACTTTCGCCCGGGGCAGATCGAGCGAGCCATCGTTGAACTCGATGACGTAACCCTCGTTGATCAGCCAACGCAGGTCCGACGCGAGCGCCAGCCTGCGTGGCTCTGCAGTTTCCATCGCACCATCGCCAATCAATTTTTCGGAAAGTTGTTTACGATGGATTCCGGGCGTTCCTGCCAGCGCTTGGAGAATCGCATTCACAGAAAGCGACACGCCGGCCTGTTCATGAACAAATGCGCGAACCCGGATTGGCGAGACAAACAACATGCCGCGGCGATGGCGAAAAACTTGCAACCCGTTTTCTCGGAACCGGCCGGCTAGCTCCTGCATCATATTTGAAGGCGAGCGGGTTTCTCGCGCCCACGCCTCCTCGATCGCGCCATTTAGTGTCCGATCCGGCAAACGTCGGCTCAACGCGCCCCCGATCATCGATTCGGCTACGCTACGGATCAATCCGGGCAAATAATGCGACCGAAAATGCCGTTCCGCTTCCACGACAGAAGAAAATGTCAGGGGAGTTTCTTCGCGTAACGTCGTATAGGTTGTAACTTTTCGTGCTTCTTCCTTCCAGCGCTCGATTAACGCGGAATCGCTTACGATCTCGATTTGCCGCTGGTAATCGGCAAAACTCATTCGACGGCTGAAACGTTGCTCATAAAGGCTGCGCAACTGCGGCTGATAATTGTGATGGTTAGTCGGGCCGAGGAGCGTTCCGCTCAACCGGCATCGCGCCACATTCGAGAAATTTCCCTTAATTGGATCGGTCTCCACAACGTCGATCTGGTAAAAATCGCGGTGAGCGAATCGGAATGCGTTTCGCTCGAGGAATTCTCGGTCCGCGGACACCATGCCGTTCTCGCCAAGCCGATAAAGCGGCGATTCTTCCTTTGTCGTGAGGCACACCTCGTAGCCCACCGGTTTTTCCAGGAACAAACGCGCCAGCGCAAACAGCGAATAAGCAACTGAGCCGGACTTGATCTGCGCGGCGACATTTTCGAATGCTGGTGAGTATGCCAGGAAACGAACCGTTACCGGCAGCGTTCGCGTCGGAGAAAGATGCCGATCCAGCGGGCGGCGATCTTTGGCACCGTGCAAAAGCCGGGCGGTGCCGCCCTTGTTTCGCGGTGCCTTGTGATGGCGCCTGTCTGCCTTGGGCGTTGGGTGTTGGACGCTCGGCGTTCGGCGTTTTGGTCTGTTACGTGGCGGACCATGCCCCGCTTTTCGTCCCGTGCTGTCTTCTTCGCTCGCGTAACCCGCATAGCTTCTCGGCTCAGCAGGCTCTTTCACCCATGCAGGCAGCAGCTTCAGATCGAGAAGATCGACAGTCTCAACGGTAGACTGGGACATCGCTTGCATGTAACTCGGATGGCAACGGAAGCAAATGTTAAGAATCCCAGTAAAGATGGCACGCTGCGGCCCTTAAAGGCTTCGGAATGCATTGCAGACCGATGTCTTTCCCGAAAATGATTGACAACCTATTTAATTCATTTACTTGCCATGCTGTGCCCGGACTGTCCGGCAGCCGCCGGACTTTTCCACGCGCGACTAATACCAACTGAACAAATTTTATGGCGGAAAAATCGATCGAAGAAAAGGTCAAGGACATCATCGTCGAGCAACTCGGCGTGAACCCGGAGCAGGTCACGCCGCAGGCTTCTTTCATAGAGGATTTGGGCGCAGACTCGCTGGATATCGTCGAACTCGTGATGGCCTTTGAAGAAGAGTTTGGGGTCGAGGTGCCGGACGAAGACGCAGAGAAACTGCAGACGGTCGGCGACGTCACCAAATATATCGAAGAGAAATCGTCCAAGCAGTAGCGCTTTTCTCGAAGGCCGCCGGGGCTTGGACACCTTCGTTTCGTCCGTAAATCAGGCGCGCGCACCAGCGAATATCCCTACGCGCAGGGTTCGATACCGCATCGCTCCATGGTTGCGAAGCCCTACAACGCGTTCACACTAGCGGACGTGGAGATGACGCTACTGGAACGACCGCTGTTCTATATTGGCGACCACTACGTAACTATGCTCGGCCTGATTGCGTTCGCCGGGTTCTTTGCAGCCGGACTCCTCATCGCGCGATTTTTACAAAGTCAGATCGTGCGCCGTTTTTTCAGTCGTTTCAAAATCGACACGAATTTCATCGCAATCGTCACAACTACCTTGAGTCTGGCGGCGATCGTCTTTTTCACCGTTACGGCGGTCAATGCAGCGGGAATTCCACTGGCTTGGAACGCGGCTCTTCCTGCCATCAAGCTGAGCCTGGTTCAGATCTTTCTGCTGGTTGCGCTCCTGATCGGGGTGTTTTGGATCTCATCCAGGACAAAGCGTTTTCTTTCTAACCGGCTGCTTGCGCAGAGCGGACTCGATCGTTCGCTGCAGTACGCGATTGCCCAGGTCGTTAGCAACATCGTGCTGGTAGTCGGCATTTTCATTGTCCTCGAGAACACCGGCATTCATCTCGCCGCGCTGGCGGTCTTCGCCGGTGCAGTTGGCGTGGGCCTTGGCTTCGGTCTGCAAAATATCGCGAGTAACTTTATCAGCGGCCTTGTGATTCTGGCAGAGAGACCGATCACCATTGGAGACCGCATCGAAGTGGCAGGCATTGCGGGGCAGGTGGAGCACATTCGCGCCCGCAGCACAGTCATTCGCACCAACGATAACATCATGATGATCGTGCCGAATACGAAGTTCATCGATTCGCCCGTGACCAACTGGACCTACGGCGACCGCCGTGTGCGTTTCCGCATTCCCGTCAGTGTTGCCTATGGCAGCGACATTGTGAAAGTGAGGGACACCTTACTCGCCGTCGCCGGCGAAAATCCGCATACTCTCAAGGAACCAGGGCCGAGTGTGTTTCTCGAGAATTTTGGCGAGAACGCGATCGACTTTAAGCTCGTAGTCTGGAGCAGTGAAATGAGCGCGCGTCCCAGTCGTTACCGCAGCGACATAAATTTTGCCATTGCTGAGAAATTCCGTGAAGCCGGGCTAGAAATGCCGTTTCCTCAGCGCGACCTCCACATTCGAAGCGGAGTGCTCAAGGTTGAAAATGTCACAGAGACAGAAATAGCGAAACGCCGGGAATCAGCGGACGTTTCTTCCGACTGGCGGAGCGTGGACTAGATTGAATCGCCGCGCTTTTGAAGGCCTATGATTCTTAGGTTGCCAAGCCTATACTTCTCGGATGGGTGATCGTGCCAAGGCACGCTTCACCACGTCAATCAATTGAGGGGCAGCGACAGGCTTCTCGAGAAAGGCGAAGGCACCCAGGCGCAGCGCCTGAGCTTGGACATCAGGCCCGCCGAATGCCGTGATAATTATAACCGGCAATTCCGGCAGGGCACTGGCAAGCGCCAAAACCCCGCGCCCACTGAACATTGGCATCCGCAGGTCGGTAATCACCAAATCGAATCGTTTTTCAGAGTCCGCAAGTTTCTTCACAACCACAACTGGATCAGACACACCAGTCACTTGCATGCCTTCACTGGCAAGCAGTTTGGTCATCGCACGGAGCATTCCCGGATCGTCATCTACTACCAAAACAGATTTGTCGTGCAACTCATCCATAATTTTTTCAAAAGATTGCGTCCCGCCAAGGGGCAACTCGCGCAGATGCAATGATCTGCGGCACAAACCGATTCAGCCGTACTGCAGTGATTAGCGGCCCGTGTAAAGTCGGTACTTGGAAGAAGAAAATCGTCATGTTATGCAGCAACAGCTAGCGGAAGTTGAATACTAAAAGTGCTCCCTTTTCCCCGCGCGGTAGCGCAATCAATCCTGCCGCCATGTTCATTGATGACCCTCTGCGTATATGCGAGACCGAGACCAGTGCCATCGCTCTTCGTGGTGAAGAACGGAACGAAAAGATGTCGAGCTTCTTCCTCGGTCATGCCACGACCGTTATCGCTGATGGATATCAAGGCTTCTGCCCCATGCCTTTGCGCGGTGACCGTCAGGTTTCCTCCATCGGGCATTGCATCCAATGCATTACGGATCAGATTCAAAACCGCTTCCCAGAGTTGCTCCGCGTCGACGCAAACCGGTGGTAAGTTTGGATCAAGCATCCTTCTCAAGTCCACATGCTTTTGATCCAGCAACGGCTGCACGAAATTAAGTTTTTCTTCGAGAAAGCCCTTGAGCGAAACCGCGGCACGTTCAGACTTCGGCATTCGGGCGAATCGGAGATATTCCTGTAGTACTTGGCGGATTCGCGATACCTGCGAACGCATCTCATGCAGAAGCACTCGGCATTCGGTTGCCGAAGAACCGTTCGAATTTGCGAAAACGTTTAGTTCCCGCTCGACGAGGTCAAGGTTAAGGGAAATTGAGCCGAGCGGGTTACGAATTTCATGGGCGACCTGAGCAGCCATGGATCCAACCACTGCGAGGCGCTCCCCTTGGAGCTTAGCTTGCTCCAGCCGCTTGCGTTCCTCCATCTCCAGCCGTAGCGCAGCGGTTCGGCACTCCACTTTTTGCTCCAGATGGTAGTGAGAGCTGCGAAATGCCGTCAATAACCAGACGATGATGAAAAAGAACACAAAAAGCATGATGGCGTTCCAAACGGGAATCAACGGATGCTGATACGCCGGCCCGCTGAACACGTCGCTGAGGAACCACGTGCCAGCACAGAGCACTCCCACTGCGAAGCCCGCCGAGCGCCCGGCCATCCATCCCGCGAGGCACGTGGGGAGCAAGTAAAACGCCGATATTGCCCACTCACGCCCAGTAAAATAGTCGACTGCGCCCAGAGCAATTGTTAGCGCGACAGCCGCAGCTGTTGCAGCAATCTTCCCTCGCAAAGAAAAATCCTCCCCAGCGTTCATAAGGTGTGAAATCCCAATGCCGCAAAGCGTTTGACAAAGTAGTCCGCGGATCCGCTCATTCGCCGTTCTTATTTGCAGCGGAACCGGCGCCCATCCAGTGCCATGACCGGCTTGAGAAAGCCGAACTTCCTGTTATTGATTGCGCCCGCGAGTCGTGGATTTATTGGGCGCGCTTTTTCTCCATGTCAGTTGGCAACACCATTCCAATCCCGCGCGGATTTGCGAAGATCACTTCACTGGCCGATCTCCAGAATTGTGACGCATGGCCGCGCGCTTTTCGGAATAAGTGCAAGGATCATCGTTACTACGAGATCGTCGAAGAAACGCTGGAGAACGATTTCGAACATCATTATCTCAGAATAGAGGATCCCTCGTGCAACATACGCGCAGTCCAGCCGGTGTTCTTTGTCCGGCAAAATCTTGTCGAAGGCGTGCCTGGTAAAATTCGCTCTGTTGTCGAGATCATTCGAAAAATTTTCCCACGCTTTCTGACCATGCGTGTTTTGATGGTAGGCTGCCCGGCCGGCACGGGTGATTTAGGCGCATGCGACGAGAAAGACGAAACCTGGGTAGCAAACGCGCTGCTGGCGAGTCTTCGGACTTATGCCCGTCAAAATAAGGCTTCGCTGATCGTCTTAAAGGATTTTCCGGCGAACTATCGCTCGGCGCTCGAAACGTTTGCCTTAAATGGTTATGCCCGGTTTCCCAGCATGCCAATGACACGGCTGGCGCTCGGTTATGAGAACTGGGATGAATATTTTCGCACGTTGAGCAAGGCGACCCGGAAAGATTTGCGTCGAAAATTTCGAAAGGCCGATCGCGCGGCGAAAACAGAGATGGAGGTCGTGAGCGAGATTGCGCCTTTCATCGACAAGATTTATCCGCTGTATCTCGCCGTCCACGAGCGGTCGCCGTTAAAGTTCGAAACGCTGACGAAGGATTACTTTTGCGCCATTGCGCAGCGGATGCCGGAACGCGCGCGGTTTTTCATCTGGCGACAAAGCGGCAAAATCGTCGCGTTCAGCTTTTGCCTGGTTTGTGGCGACGCGGTTTATGATGAGTGCATCGGGCTCGATTACAGCGTCGCGCTCGATCTGCATCTTTATTTTTACACACTGCGCGACATCATTTCATGGGCGCTGCAACAAGGATTGAAATTTTACTACAGCAATCCGCTAAACTACGAGCCGAAGCTGCATCTGGATTGCGAATTGGTGCCGCTCGACCTCTATGTGCGGCACACCAGCGCTGTGCTGAATCCAATATTTCGTCGCGTCATCAAGTATCTGGGCCCGACGCGTCACGATCGAGTCCTGCCGCGATTTCCGAACGCGGATGAGCTTTGAACCCGGGCCACGTCCGTTTCGCATTTGGTAGGGCGGGCAGTCCTCTGCACGCCGAACGCGCGGCGCGCACGGAGTGACGCGCCCTACCACAAAGCGCCGAGATCCGAAATTTGTTGCCATAACATTGCCACGGACTAGAAAAGCGAATGCGAGGTCGCCCTTCCGGTTTTCGCAATCCATGGCTGCAACTCGGCTTAAGTGTGGCCTGCGTGTTGGTGTCCGAGTTTCTTCTGAAACGCGGCGCAACAGACATTGCGGAACCTGACAGCGCCTTTTCCTGGACTGGGATCAACGGTCTGGCTTCGCCCCTCGTGTGGTGGGCAATTCTTTTGATCATCGCCAGCTTTATTAGCTGGCTCTACATCCTGCGATACATCCCACTAACGATCGCGTTTCCTCTTTCACGGGTCGTGGACATTCTCGTTCCGCTCGGGTGTTGGATTTTTCTGGGCGAATCGATCTCGGCCCTTCGCTGGTGCGGGATTGCCCTGGTTGTTATCGGCTTAGCGCTGGTCGCGAAACCGATCGCTCAAATCGAGGAACGCCTGTGAGTTTCCTTGCCTTTTTTTTCATCGTTGTTTCTCTGTTAAGCTTCGTCGCGGCTCAGGTCATCTTGAAGCGAGCGATGGAGGTCACGACAAGGACCGGTTTCAGGAATGCCCAGTTTGTCTCAAAGGTTACCGGTGGCGTTGTCCTGATGACGATCTCGTTTTTTCTAACGCTCGGACTGCTCCAGCGATTCGACCTTAGTTACCTCTATCCATTTCAAGGTTTGAGCGTGATCTTCGTCACGCTGACAGCCGCGGTAGTGTTGAAGGAAAAGCTAAGCCTGCGACTTATCGTTGGCGCAGCGCTGATTAGCGCCGGGATTGTGCTTGTCTCAATGAGCTAGCAACGGTTTGTAGGGCAATCGCTTCGGCTGCCCGCTGGCAAGCTGGGCGCTTGCCCTACAATCACGTCGCTAATAATGGCCACAATTTTTCCAGGGCCGCTAAATTGATTGCGCGAATCTTGTCGTCGTCTGGCAATCGAATTTTCGGATGATCGAATTCAGCGGCGAAGCGTTGTTTCCAACGCGCATATTTCGGCGGTGAATAGGCGCCGCAAGTGTCGCCACCGATGATCCTGCAAGATTCGTGCAGCTTTCCGAGCGCCCATTCAAGATCGGCAGTCGTAAAGCGGCCACCCTCCCAGTTTGTGATGGCCTGTTCTGCGCAGAGACAATCCAGGTCGATAGTCACATAAACACTCGTTTCCCCGATGGTTTTCGAAAATCGCTCGAAATGCTGGCGCCAATTTTCACGAAGAATAGCACCCTTGCGTTGTCGATCTTTCGCCGGCCGATCGTCTGCCCACGGATGCACTTCAAGAATGCCCGCACGTTCGGCCCGACGGTTGCCGAAAATGTGGTGCGGCCACCAGCATTCGAAATTACCGCAACCCCAAACACTCACGCGCCGTACATGTGGAAGCTCCAGTGCGCGATTGACCCAGCCACCGCATCCCCATTTTGGAGGGCGCACATCCCAATCCGGATGATTGTCGAATGAAACGACCACTATCGGTTCGCCAATTGGGCGTAATCGGAGCGCGGTTAAGTAGTGGAAGTCGCCCGATCCGTAGAGCAAAAATGGCGCCGCGAGGTCCACCTCGTGCTCGCGATAGAATTGTTCGATCAGCTGCGGCGGCGCCGAGAAGCGCAGACACGGTCCCCACTCTCGCGCGTCAATCAATGGAAGACCGAGCGACTCGTTAGGCCACGCGTCATCCAGATTGAGATGAAGAGCGCGGGCAACCAAATCAGTTATGCGTTTGCTGACGAAACTGGTCGCTTGCTTTAGCGATCTGCAAATTTTCCTCGGCTTCTTTGTATTCGGGATTCAAGCGCAGCGCTTCACTGAACTGAACAATGGCTTGCGAAATCTGGCCCTCACTCAAGAACAGTTTGCCCAAATTATTATACGCAACTGTTAACTTGGGGTCCCCGCGAAGTGCAGCTAGATAATGCGCCTTGGCCCCCTCCAAATCACTCTTTGCAAACAGCGCGTCGGCCAACTGCAACTGTGCATCCACGTGATCGGGCTTGAGTTGCACGACACGTCGGAGTTCGCTCAGGGCATCATTCTCTTTCCGTGTCGAGGCAAGGAACAGGGCATAATTGTAATGGGCCTCCGCCGAGTCCGGCATCAGACGCACAGCCGCCTCGTAGTGAGGTCCGGCTTCATCTCCCCGCCCAAGTCGCTGAAGCAAACTGGCGTAGCTGAGATGCAGCTCACCAACATTGGGTTTAAGACGCAATGCCTCTTCCGTATGCCAGGCTGCCGCATCGTATTTCGCTTGCGCCATCAAGACAGTAGCCAGGTTCATGTGCGATTTGAAATCAGATGATTCGAAGCCTAGCGCGATTTTGTATTGTTCCTCAGCCTGCGCCCATTTGCTTTCTTTTTGCAACGCCCGCCCATAATCAAAATGCTGCTTTGCGCCGATCGGTACATCCGCCACGAGCCATGCCCGCCGCTGGACCTCCGGCACATTGAGATGCGTTTGCCAAAACCAGAGCGCGCCTAACGGCAGCACAAATACTGCCGCCCATTTTAGCCCATGCAGCGTCCAACTGGGGAGAAAACCGCCTAGCGATACATCAGCCGTTCCACCCGTTAGCCCAAGCGATTGGCGCGTGGAACGCTCCCGAACTTTCCAGATAAATCCATCGTAATAGAAATGGAGCAGCGTGGAAGCAGTGACCACGCCAGTGAGGATGCGTTTCACCGTCTCTATCCCAAGATGACCATTGATATAAGCGAGCGAGCCGTAGGCGAATACCAAACCGACGTACAGTCCCATGAGCGATCCGCTCCGTCGAAACACAAAACGCATGAATCCGCCGATGTTGCTGTCTTTTTCAACCCGGTTGCGGTTGTAGATCCAGACTAGCGACAGATATTGCACGTCGTGAAAAACTTCGAACAGCGCAATTCCAACGAGAATGTTTGCTACGAGGTTATTGCAGTACCACCAAAACGCGATGCTCGTGATCAGCAAAGCTAATTTCACGGGATTCGGCCGTTTTCCGATTATCCAAAGCCGGCAAAAATGCGCGACAAACAAGACGGAAACGGCGACGGCCAAGAGTAGAATCAGCCCTTGTCCAAGTTGCACCACCGATGGCGGGATGAATGGTCCACCACACATGTAGTAAGTGTCGAGAGTGTCGCTTAGGCGGTAGGGCGAAAGCGCCACCGCAGTGGCAAACCAGATCACGCACATTGCGAAATCAAGCCGGCGAGTGAGCGCGTCGAACGTTCCCGTTTTCGCGTCGTAAATGCGGCAGAACCCATACGTTTGCATTAGTCCATGCCAAACGCCCCAGAAGAAAACGACCAGCAAGATTCCTTTCAGGTCCCACCAAAAAAAGGCCGTACAGACCGCGAGAAGAAATAGCGGCGCAAAAATAAAACGCCATTTAAAGCGTTCGAACAATGCGCGATCGCCATAGGCGCGTATCATCCCCGGCAAGTGATGCCCCATTGCGCCAAACGCAGCGACAAAGAGATAAATGTCCTGAGGACTCCAGCGCGACTGGGCCAGCGCAAAGACCGGCAACAGCAACAGCGGCGTGCCGACGTAGAGAATTAAGTCCCGCCAGGAATCAAGTATCCATAACCTGGGCTTCGGTGCACTCGCCGGCGCAGCCGGAGCAGTTTGCAGACGTGAAAACGCGGGTACCTGCTGCATGAATTCAGGAGCTAAGTCTTCCGTAAAACAGCGGGGAAATCAATCCGCTTTATGGCCTGCTAGCTCTGCGACAGTGGGACGTTTGTGCGCGCAATCTCAGAGGCGCGCGCGAAAAGTTAGTAGCATTGTGAATAAGACCCAGGCTGAACAACTAAAAAAGAACGAACAAGAACGCGATTTTTTTTGCGTCGTCAGTGACGCGTTCCGTGTCTTCGCGCGGCGTTCCTCCAGCATGCTCGGCAGCGCCTGGGCATTTACTGCAGCTTTGCTGGTCATTGTCATCTGGCTCGTTACTGGCCCCGTTTTTCACTTTTCCAATACGTGGCAACTGATCATAAACACCGCTACGACCATTATCACGTTCCTGATGGTATTTCTGATTCAGAATACCCAGAACCGCGACGCTAAAGCAGTTCACTTGAAATTGGACGAACTCATTCGCGCAGTTAAAGATGCGCGCAATGAACTAGTCGATCTCGAGGAGCTTTCTGATGAAGAGCTTCAGAAACTCGAACAACAGTTCCGGAAGATGCGCAAACGAGCCGAGAACGATGGAAGTCCTTCGCGCCACGTCGACCCTGCCGAAACGACTCAGAGCACGCGTTAAGCAGCCTTCGCGTCCGGCTTTTTTGCCACATCTGTTCGCAGAAAGACTTTGCCGCTGGGACACAGCCGAAATACCTCACAGTTTGAGCAATCGGGCTTACGCGCATAGCAACGTCGGCGCCCATGCCAGATGAGCCAGTGACTCCAGTCTGTCCAATGCTCGCGCGGGACGAGCTTCATCAAGTCGAGCTCGATCTTCACCGGGTCCTTCTGTTTGGTGAGGCCGAGCCGCTGCGATAGCCGGATCACGTGGGTATCCACAACGATTCCTTCGTCCTTGTGGAATGCATTGCCCAAAACCACGTTCGCAGTCTTACGCCCAACGCCGGGCAAGGCGCATAACTGCTCCATCGTGTCAGGGACTTTACCGCCATGTTTCTCGACGATTGCGCGCATCGCACCGCGAATGCTTTTGGCTTTATTGCGATAAAAACCCGTGGATTTGATCGCGTTTTCCAACTCGGCTTGCGGCGCGTCGGCATAATCTTTCGCGGTCCGATATTTCTTAAACAACGTAGGCGTGACCATGTTGACCCGCTTATCAGTGGATTGGGCGGAGAGAATTGTGGCCACCAGCAGTTGCAGCGGGTTGCGAAAATCCAGCTCACAATGCGCGCTTGGGTATACTTTCGGCCAGGCTTTCAAAAGCTGGGCAACGCGCTCGCGAGGTGTCATCTGGTTATTATTCCCCGGGCCTGCTATGTCTTTCAATGATGAACGAACCAGTGGCGGAATTCATCGATCGTCGCCCGATTGCCACACGTAATCGAAAATGGGCACAGGCAGCGACTGCGTGGCTTGCGGCACGAAATGTTTCACCGAATGCAATTTCAATCGCGGGCATGTGGGCTTGTATCGTGGCAGGCATAGCCCTCGGCCTGACTTCGATTTCTGACTATCGAATCTTGTGGCTTATTGCCGCGCTCGGCGCACAACTGCGTCTCACCGCGAACATGCTCGATGGGATGGTAGCGCTCGCGTCCCGTCGTGCTTCAAAGGTCGGAGAACTTTACAACGAAATTCCGGATCGTGTTTCCGACGCGGCAGTATTCATTGGTGCAGGTTTTGCCTGGGGCGGAAACGTTACGCTCGGATACATCGCAACGATTCTGGCGATCTTCACCGCCTATGTTCGGGCTGCTGGAAAAATCGCCGGTGCCTCCAACGAGTTTTGCGGACCGATGGCAAAGCAACATCGAATGCTGGTTATCACCGTGACTTGCGTGTACGCCGCCGCGGTGCCGCGACCATGGCAGATTTTGCATTTCGATAAGCTCGATGTTGGGGTGATGAGCCTTGGACTTGGACTGATAATCGCCGGCTGCTGTATCACAATTGTTAGGAGGCTCAACCGAATCGCGCATGCCTTGAGATGAACAACGCGACGTGGCAACGGCTGTTTGGGTTTCGTCATGCTTTTGACGACCCGGTGACCGTCGTGCTGACGCTTGCAGTGGCCGCTTTGCTTTTGTTAGCACCGCTTCTGATTTTCATCACGACCCGAGCGGCCAAGAGCACTGCCGACAAGAGAAAGGAACTTTGGGATCGCTATCGCTCCTGGATTTGGCTGGTGTTGCTGATGCTCATTCCGATTCTCGCGGGCGCTTTCTGGACAATTCTCGCAGTCGCCACGCTCAGTTTTCTCTGCTATCGCGAATACGCGCGAATCACCGGTTTGTTTCGAGAACGAACGATCAGTCTCATCGTCGTTATCGGTATTCTCTTCCTTACTTTTGCCGAACTGGACAATTGGTATCGACTTTTTGTTGCGTTATTCCCGTTGACAGTCGCATTGATCGCTATCGGCGG
>Ga0193735_1000509_pt1 | contig 12395 bp, 13 predicted proteins | sample U1m2metaG_FD_145080 | JGI IMG/M metagenome (GOLD analysis project Ga0193735, IMG submission 145080) | Soil microbial communities from a riparian zone of the East river system, Colorado, United States - U1m2 | ecosystem: Environmental > Terrestrial > Soil > Riparian zone | place: USA: East River... | reverse complement strand
GTGACAGTCCCCCATACTAGACCGGACTTTATGCTTCAATATCAATAGTTCTACTATTTCATTGAAACTCTATACTACCCGGGCGCATTGAAAAATTTTCCTACTCTACAATTAATATGTTTTCTTGATAAATTTCATTAATGAATTCGCATTGTTTCGACAGTTGGCCCACGTCTCATAGATCCCAATGTAGCTAAACATTAAATATACTACGATACACGCTATTCAGAAATATGGGCCCGTAGCTCAGCCAGGTAGAGTACCGGACTTTTATCAATCGGAAGAAATCCGGCTGTCTCGGGTTCGAATCCCGACGGGCCCGTTAAGTATTCGGGTTCATTTACTTGTATAAAAGATAGAATAATTATAGAGGAGGTTCAAGAGGAATGACAGTATATACGATAAGTCACAAATGTCGTCCCTAAATGAAATAGCCTCTTAAACATCGTCTCAAAATAATGGATAGGTCCAAGTTATTTACCTAGACTATGAGACGATTGAGACGATAATTTACATATTCAAACCAAACGTTTAAAGCTAAGATTCCCGCAAATATAATGGATTTGAAAGAAAATCTTTCAATCTGAGCATGAGCAATGAAACGAATTACCGATAAAACCAACATTTTGACAGAAAGGCAGAAGGCAGTACTAGAAACTATAAGAATGCGACTAACAGAGAAAGAAGCGCTAGAATATCTTAGAAATGCTGGATTTGAAACGTCAGATACTACATGGTATCGTGAGAAGAAACAATTAGAAAAGATGAAACTCAAAAGGCTATATCATATTGCGAAGATTGGATTCGAAGACCAGCATCTTGAAAGAATTGATACTTGTGAATTAATTCTAAAGCTTATGTGGCAGAATGTGAAAGAAGAAAAAGACCCATATAAAAGAAATCAAATTCTTAAAGATATTTTAAGTTTGCAACCGTACCTAAGTACCTATTATGAAGCTACAAAGGATGTAATGAAAGAATCTGATTTTATGAAAAGGTATTATAATCCAGAATTTGAAGCATCGAGAGATGATGCAGCAAATTCAAAAGGTCATTTCATAATGACGACTGATGATGTCAATAAATAAATTTTACAAGTCTAATTTTAAAAAGTTATCTGGAATCTCGTACTTGTGATTGATCGTCCGTTTTCAATTGTACAATACTATTGACTGGATGAAACTGTACTCTGGTTTGAATAAGCAAACTTATGTATCATAAAACTTGATGCAATTAGTCTTGTGATCACATGTACCAGAACAGATAATTCAAAACAAATTTCAACTTATCTCTGGTAGTTTCTCTTTAAAGGAACTCATCTTTAGAAACAATTCATTGGTCAGGGAACATAGCTTTTGGTGTCATTCTACTCATTTTTATTATCTCCTTTTTAGCCATTAGTTGCTTTTATTGATTGTATTACATTTTCCACTTCTGGAAGTGATTTATCAAAGTTATTTTCCGTTGATGTGTAAAGACACATAACCACATCAAGATTATTGTTTAACTTTACCGCTACGGACATTCGAACATAGTTATACGTGCCAAAATTATTTTCCTCAGACCATGTTGATATCACGAAGGAGCAGTTTGATTGTTAATGAAATACTTGTCTGTTCCAGATTCGTAAATATATGCGTCAGGGTAAACGCTTTTAATTACATATTCCATGTCTTGCAACAATGCGTTATCGTTGTCTGGTGCATCATAACTTGAATTAATTCTTTGAAATGCTATAACATTGCCTTCACTTCTTAGATATGCATCGATTGGCCTGAATCTGTTTTGTCTTTCTGTAAGATCCCAATTTGGAGGATATTGGAATGAGTATCCATTTTTAACTATATGCGTAAGTACTTCGGCTCCATAAGCAATTTGCCAAGCCGTGTAAATCGATAATCCTATAACTATACTCATTACAGTAAAGGTGAATATTAAAGCAGCACCCATACCGGCATAATCTTTTTTTTGTTTTCCTTCTGTTTCTTGGTTTGGTTCATGACTAATAAAATAATAGAGATCTTCACTATCTAAATACGGCTTAATTTTATTATTTCCCACTTCTAACATCATCGTCTTGTCTCCTTTCCCTTTCTGCCATATAATGAATATCGTGACGCATTTGAGCATTTTTACCGAAGTGATGTAAAATAGCAATCAGTATTATCGCAAATATTATAATGCTAAGTCCTACCCATGGGACGCCATAAAGGAATGATATCATTCCGAATATCAGTATTAGGATAGCAAAGAAATAGCCTACTCCTCTAATGAATCCCATTTTATTTAGTCACCAAAATAACTAATCCAATTATTAAAGTTGCCGTACTTAAGGATAATGTTACAATTAGGTATTTTTGCAACTCGTAGCAAAACATTATTTTGAAATCTCCTTTACTATTTGCTCTTGGTCATACTTGAATCCGAAGATTGTGTTTTCTATTGTCTTTTTAATGTCTTCTTGACTTGCCCCTTCGCAGACGTGTATTGTTGTATTGTAACCTTTACTATTGTATTTTATCTTATAGCTGCATTTAGATTCAAAACTATTCTTTATTTCGGTACTCATTGAATGTAATTCGGCTCCTTTACAATTTCATTCAACATAGCCGTAGCTTCATTCAGTTTATTTATTACGTCTAAGATACTCACTTTTTTATTTACTTTTTTGGTATCAGCTTTCTTTTCCCTGCATTCGTAGGCTCCATTGTTCAGACTGTAAGGAAGCCACTTACCAGACTCTTTTGATAAATATTTTGAAGTAGAAGCAAATGAATATTCACTTGATAAAGAACAAACAAGTTATGAAGATTTGTTAGATGCATTAAGATTATCTTTAAAAGGATATAGCATTGTTTAACATAATGGATGGTATAATATGAACGAACAAGGTCTGTATATTGTATCGATAAAAACATCAGACAGAGTCGCCTTTGATAGACTTAGTAGTAAGTACCATATCGATCTTTTTCCCACAGCAACATTCGATGAACAAAAAAAGCAATTTATCGTTGATGGGATTATTAGTTTAGAACAGATAGGTCAACTAGTATACGATGGCTATAGAGTTGAGGTTAGAGCGTATCATCCAATTCAAGGGCTTCCATCCTCTCAAATAATGCACGCTAGCGAATGGCTTAAGGAATTCGACGAGAAGGATAAACTTAGAAGATCAGGGGAGGATTCCGATTTTGAAGGTGGAGAAAGTCTTCCTCAATGGGAATACTTTACTCACGATGATCTTAGCGGGCCGATTTGTAACAAGCTTGATAGTCTTTTTCCAGGGATTGTTGAATTTGATATCGTAGATGTGTCACACGAGGGAAGAATAATATGGGTAATTAAGATATCTGGTGGAAGTGGTCGCACGCATGGAGTCCTTTTCCTTGGAGGTCTTCATGCTCGTGAATTGATTAACCCCGATGCTTTGGTCTCTTTGGCTTTTGATTTGTGTTACGCATTCAAGGATAGAAAGGGCATTAAATACGGGGGTAAATCGTACTCTTCTAGTATTATACAAAATATTTTTAGTAGACTTGATATCTACATTATGCCTTTAGTAAACCCTGACGGCAGAGAATATGCTTTGAATTACTGGAAATTGTGGAGGATGAACAGGAATCCAAATGGAGGCCGGACATGTCCGCCGCCATCAAATCTTGACGGCAAGGGAGTTGACGTTAACCGCAATTTCGATTTTCTTTGGAAAAGTGGTATTAAAACAACTTCTGATCCATGCCAAGTCGATCAAATGTACAAGGGAAATAGTCCCTTCTCAGAACCTGAAAGTCGTAGCGTTCAGCGTCTATTGGACCAAAATAGACATATAGATAGAATGGTTGATGTTCATTCATTTCTGAAAGAGTAGTATATCCATGGCAAATTGATGAAGATCAGGTGACAGACATTAACATGAACTTTCACAATCCGGCATATGACGGAATGCGCGGACATCTAAATGATTCGTACAAGGAGTACATTTGCTGACAACGAATTGTTTCGATATCGGGTCGTTGCAGGAAAGGTGGTAGATTCTATTAATGCGGTACGTGGTGGAGTGTATAGAGCACAACAAGGCCCCTATTCTCCATTATACCCTGCTTCGGCTACGTCTTCCGATTATGCGGTTTCACGAGGTATCGTTAATCCAGACCAAACAAAGATATTTGCATTGGATTTTGAGACCGCAAAAGTGTTCGACCCTATAAAGCCAGAGGATCCTAATGTAGACCCAGACGATAAGTGGCAAATTACTAAGGAAATTTGCGCTGGCCTTATTGAGTTTATGTATCAAACGACTAGTGAAAACTCGTCAGTGAAAAATAAATAAATTATTTATGTACTCGTTAATCATTTATTGTCTTTATCTTTTATTGTCTTAAGGTTTTATGTCGGTATTTCGATAGATGTTATTTGGTATTCGTGACGTTCACATTTGTAGTCTTATTGAATCTAAAATGAATGAAATTATACATATAGTAAATCAGACTTATACAACATTAGAGTCCGATAAACTTCATAGTCAGTTAAGGATCTTGGACTGAATTTTATATCAAGTTTGTAGTAACGAAATAAAGGAACGGCCGCTTCTCAAGATTAATTAGAATTACGATTACAAAAGTTAAAATTGAGGCGCTTCTGGGATTCGGCAGCGCCAGTAAAACGGCACTAGGGGTGCTGGTTCTCCTCTTCTCCAACTGTAAACTTCAAAAACCATGTCCTTCGTCGGTGGTGATACTGGAGTAAATTTAACCGTAATATAAACAGGTTTGTCGCTTATTGGCGTAGCTACAAAGCTTGGTGGGAATATTAGTGGTTCTGGTTCAAAATCAGGACAAATAAAATTTGAAAGCCGCCATGTCATGTGACCCGCTGAGTCTGTATATGAACTTCCCGACAAATCTATGCCATCAACTGGATAACACCTGGGGTCGTGAATCACTGGGGAATCGTCTCTTAATTTTACGCTCAGTGCGGGATATATAGTATATACGCTTGTTGGCACGCGCGGTGGAAATAACTCTGCCTTTTTCTCGGGGTCAATCTCTTTACTATTTTTTTTAGTAGTATCATTTTTTCCCATAGAAACTATTTCACTCTGCAATTTATTAATATTGCTTATTACTTGATAACTTACTATCCGATTAGTAACTTATTGATAATACCATTGGTAACTCTAGTGTTTATAGATCGTTAGCAACAAGCACATCTAGCCTAATACCTTTCGCAGTTTGGACCAGAACACGATTAAGAAAATTCAAGTTATTAGGGATACGATACAAGATTCGGTCCTATATGCGAAATTGAAAAAGAGCATACAGTAAAAATAATTTTGTTGTTTGTTTTCTACCGCTCCAGACCAAGAATAAGTTAGTAAAACCCTAACAGATGCAGGGACTTAATCCCGACCAACCCTAAACGATTCGAAAACTTTAAAGCTTACTAGTTAATTTTATATTCAGAATCCTAATTCTGAACCGATAGCGTCGTGGGAACCAACGGGCTCAGATTTTTATCTGGTATTATTACCAATATTAAGTAAAATAAAATCTATCTGTTGGCCTCTCAACCTATCTTGATTAAACTCTGGACTTCCATATTCACTGATCTTTGCCTTTTTGCCGTGGACCTTTTTATGAATGTCGAGACGCTCTTTTTCTTCGAATTGTGAGCCACAAATCTTACATTTAAAGGTCAACTTAACTTATAACTTCAAACTTTTAGAAAAGACTTTCTAATCCAAAACAAGCGGTTACAAAATATCCTCACGTTACTATTCTTAACTCCTGTGAATTGGAAAATACTACATTGCTTGATAAAGAAGAGGTAATTACTATTAATGACATGGCTCTAAACTTCCAAGAAGAGATTAGAAGTTTCATAAGATCACTACCGAATGTTGAGCTTAAGCATGATCCGATGAGTGAAGAGGCTTATTTCTATGGTTTAGGAAATTTTATTTCAATCTATTTGATTCTCTATTTGTAATTCTATAATTATTTATGAGTATATAATTCCTGTTCTTATGGGAGGAATTATCATTAACTACTACTTATATAAGATCATTGAGTTATTCCATAAATAATCGTGGTAAAAGATTATAGTCACTTTCATGTAAATTCGAACGATGCAAATAAGAAAGAATTTTCGTATAACTTGGAAAATGTTAATGCCTATAGAGAAAAGCGAAAAGTTGCCCTAGTATCTGTAATCGTATCTGTAGCTTTAGCTACAACAAAACTGCTAATTGGATATTCCACAAACAGCCTTGGTATCTTATCAGAAGCAATGCATGCTGGCCTTGATGTAATAGCAGCATTGATGACCCTTTATGCAATAAGAATTGTAATAAGACCCCCAGACGTAAGATTTACATACGGTTATGCTAAGGTTGAGAGCCTTTCCAGCCTCATTGAGATAATACTCCTTTTTACAGTTGCAGGCTGGATCTTTTACGAAGGTTTAGACCGTATACTTTTCAAGAATATTCAACCGGAAATTACAATATTCTCATTTGCGATAATGACTATATCTATTGTGGTAGATTTATGGCGTTCCAAAGTACTGGACGGAGCTGCAAGAAGATATGGAAGCCAAGCTCTGGAAGCAGATGCACTCCACTTTAAAGCAGACATGTTTTCATCTTCGATTGTTATTGTGGGATTGATTTTTGTATCAGTATTTCATATTCCCAATGCTGATGCTTTTGCCGCGCTGATAATAGCGGCTATGATCATTTATACAAGTCTAGGTCTTGGAAGAAGAACCCTCGACGTTTTACTCGATAAAGCTCCTAAAGGGATGAATCATCTTCTCTTAGAGTCAATATCAGGACTAGACGGAGTATCGAAGGCGCACGATATTCGGATTAGGAATATGGGATCTACAATGTCTCTAGATCTACATATTGAGGTTCCACGAACATCAACACATGATAGGGCTCATAGAATTGCTACGAATGTTGAAAATAGAATAAGAGAAGTCATGCCAAATTGTGACGTATTAGTACATGTGGATGCAATAGAAACATCTACAGAAACATTGACCGATAGAATTAGATTAATTGCAGCAGAAACGGATGGGATAAAGAATGTCCATTCGATTTACCTCTCAAGGATTATTGAGCCTCCTTCGAAAAAAAGCACAACACATGACGCCATTCCAATTGAAACCAAGAGCCATGAATTGAAAACATCCGACTCATTGACCCATCATGATTCCAATGCAAATGCCTCTTCATTTCATCTTCATTTGTATCTTGATCTTCAAGTTAATAGACACCTAGATCTGAAAGCCGCACATGATATCACAGAATCGTTTGAACAAAGAATTAAAGCGGAGTTACCTCAAGTGAAGGATATCACAACTCACATTGAAATCGAAAGTACCGAAGATGTAGATGTAATGGGAGTAGAGAAAAAAGCAAGCGGGTCTTATATAGAGAAGATTCGTAATTTATGTATGCAGATAAATGGGGTAATAGATTGTAAAGACATTGGAATTATCGAAGTTAATAATGAGCAACACATAACACTTACGATAATCATTAAGGCCATAGAAGGGCAAGGTGTTACTTCGATAGAGGAGGCCCATAAGATCTCGACAGATGTTCAGGAAATTATAATAAAAGAGACCGGAGCTTCACGAGTCGTAGTACATTCCGAACCTCTTTAAAACTTGTAGATATAGCGTAGATACGGGGCATGTATCTTCCGAAAGCATTCGAGCCCATAGGCAAATGATTTTCTGATTCTGAGAAAATATCTTATATTACCTTTTCTTGAGCTATCATAGGGATTACATTCAGACCTTAGTTTTTGGTTTGATCTATTAACCTGATTAATTTGAATTAACAGTTCCGACTGAATATTCAGTCGTATCCCGACGGGCATAATGGTGCTGTTTCCAGACCTATAGTACATCGGTCGCTTCCGTTCTTCTGGTGAATACTTGGTTAACGGGGGGTATGCTTTCTAGCAGTCACGTTGGCAAACAATACTGTAGAGACTTTTCAACTTACTGGATTGAGGGTTGGTTAATAAGCGGGACTCCGTTAACCTAAAAGATGGTTAGTAACAAAAGTGGGTTAAGAAAATTAAAACTACAGGTGCAAATGTCCATAGACGGCTGCATTGCAGGCCCTAATGGTGAAATGGACTGGATGGTTGGGTTGCAGGATGACAAAATCAACAAATACGTAAACGAACTAACGGAATCCTTTGGTACCATTCTCTTGGGACGAAAAATGGCTGATGGCTTTATTTCTTACTGGTCGGACGTGATAAACAAACCTAATGACCCTTGGTATGCGCTTGGCAAAAAAATGATAGAAATCCCAAAAGTTGTTTTCACCAAAACATTGAAGAAAACAAAGTGGATAAACACTGACATAGCGACCGGTGATATTACAGACGAAATCATGAGGTTAAAGCGCCAAGAAGGCAAAGACATGGTCGTTTATGGTGGTGCTTCATTTGATTCATCCTTAATTAAATTGGGACTAATTGATGAATTTCTTTTATTCATTAATCCTGTTGCAATTGGAAACGGCATGACTATATTTAAAGACTTGAATGAGATTCAAGAATTCAATTTGGTTAAATCAATAGCGTTTGACAGTGGGGAAGTATTACTTCACTATGAGACAAGGAAAGCCTGACAACTTAACGTCCATGTGATGCGACAGTTATGTTTTAGGTCATTATCACAAATACTGTCAAATGATCAGAATCCTAATTTTGAACCGATAGCGTCACGGGTACCGACGGCCCCAGACCTCCCAATTTATTCTGACTATTAGTATCGATTTTCGTTACTGATTAATGGGAAGAGAAGTGTGACGAGTTTATACTGGTTCAATGAATAAAAAGCAATTAATTTGATCACGTACTTATAGCGATAATATTTGTCTTAACCGGATCTCCCCTTACATCAAAAAGGCCCATCCATCCCAGATCCGTATACTCTGTCTGATGTGCATGGAACACATAAGTTCCAGGATAATCATATTTAAATTCCATTATTCCTCTATCTCCCTGTGACATGGTAACTATGTCAGTTTTGTAATCTGATGTTTCATCTGTGCCAGCAGTATAGTAATCAAACATCGTACCATGTATATGGAATGAATTGACCAAGTCAAATTCCAGCATGTTAACAAAGTATATACGGTATAATTTTCCTGTTTGTAACATAATTGGGTGCTTCACATAATCGAAGGCCTTTCCATTAACTGAATAAATCTCATTATCTCTTTCCTTGTCTTGAGAACTTTCAATCTCTTTCTCTTTGAATGAAGATAGAGAACGAAAAGACATTTGTGTCATGTTAGAGCCAGTATCATTTTGTTGATTAATCGGAAATTGTGAAGCAGGAGGAAGTGAGATATGTCCTTCTTGTTCATAATTCATGTCATAACCATTCAGGATCATGGCCATTTCTGTCATATGTGGTCTAGGCTCTTTTGGATCTATAATCATCATTCCATATAACCCCCTGTTTATAGAGTCGGCTACTGGGTCAACGTGGCAGGAATATGGGTATACACCATACGGTTGTGCAACAAATTCATAAGTGAAACTATGACCAGGAGAAATGGCCCCTCCAGGATATCCTCCCATCGAAACACCATCAACCTTTGCATCATGAACAGATTGAACATGAAGTGAATGAGGATGTAAGTTATCGTTACTATTAATCACTCTAATTCGGACTAAATCACCTTCAGTAACTCTTATAGTTGGTCCGGGAATAGTGCCATTATATGTCCATCCGTCAAACACATGCCCTTCGTATGAGATAGGTATCTTTTGATGTTCTTGAACAATAAGTGTGAACTGTCTTATTATCTTCCCGTTTGCATCTTTTGAGACATGACCACAGTTAAAGTAAATCAGGTATTCAATTGAACTAGGTTTCTTACTCGTCTCACTAGTACAATTCTTAACCATATCATATTTCCCTGCAGAAATTTGTTTAGGTTGTGTTACTGTCTCACTAAATGTTGGTTGTAGTTGATTGAGTGATGGAAGGCTTATGTATAGCAAAACGAAAATGCTCGAAAAAATTATGGTAGAGCAAACTAAGGAAAGACAGACATGATGTCGATTTTTCTCCATATTTTATTTGTCTTAATATTTGTACAAAGTTAATTAAGAAAGTAAATAAAAGTAAATTAGCCATAAAAATTTACTTAATCTTCTATCTTTTTGATCCGCTGACATATTTAATAATGCGAAACATACAAAATAAAGATGACACCAAAAACCTGATATTATACTTCATGATGGAGTAACCAATGACTTCAGTAAGTAGTAAATTCCGTGGTATACTAAAATAGCTGAAAACCACGTTCTTAATCAGGTAGCATAGAACATACTCATTTAGTTTACTTTATGGATCACTTAAAAGGAATCTAAGTAATAAGAGGGGATGATAGAAGTTGAATCGATTACTAATACCGATTATTTTTATAACAATGTTTTCGCTGGTATCAACTCCTTGCCTTGCGTTCAGTGAGATTAAGAATGAGATTAAGGTCACTCCTCCTCTGAATTGGGAACCCAGTCATACTAATAATTCAACTACGATGATATGGTTTCAAAATTCTACGAAAAGCGTCTTTGCAATAATTAAGGCTCCTGATAATTTAGTATTTCCTTTATTCTTGGTCGGTCCTTTTATGACCGGATATTTAAAATATAAAGGAATACTAGAGTCTGCGGATCAGTTAACATTTGGTCAAAACAATCACGGTTACAGATACTTCCTGAATCTTTCTTCTCCTTCAAAACTCCTGAATTCCTCCTCAGGCCTAATACCAGCAAATGATTTCTTACGGGAGATACCTCAAGGTTATGATATTCCTTACAAGGGAATGTTAATTCTTACACAGAAATATAATGGGTTATACGCAATAATATTTCTCAATCCAAAGGATAAATTTGATTCAATATTAAATGAGATGAAGCCAACGCTAGATTCAATTCAGTTGACTAGTTATACTAAAATGGAAAATTGAACTCGAGCTACCATCAATCCTTCATAGTTTCTAGAAACCATATATAAGTTTCCGATTCTGATGCGAAATCTTAGCGTTTGGTTGATATCAATGCTAGTAACTTTTCAAAAAACGATTCATAACCGTATTCTCGCATTATCCAAATCAATGTAGAAACTGTGTATACAGGGAGAAAGTCTCCTACAAATGGTATAAATTCTGTCAGGTTCATAATAACTGACACCTTACTCTTAGTTATCGAATACAATAACCCGGTTATTATAACATCAAAGACGTCACCAATTATTGGAATACCAAATAGCGGAGCAGGCAGGTAATCTAGAGCGTCTGCAATAACTGATATCAATAGTGCTAAAGCAGCAGCACTGAAGCTCCGTTTAGTTTTCTTATTTGTTTTATTTTTGATTATTTGTCCCATAGTGAATATTTAAGCAGAAAATAATTTATGACTTACTAAAATATTTTGTAGCTCGTACAGTTACATTTGAACTATTTTATATCCTGCAGAGACCGCTTAACCCTTTAGGGTTTCTGAAGAAATCTAAAAAGTTTAGTGAGGTAATTTAAGAATGCTTCCAATAGAAATCCATGTTTTCACTAATTGCCGTGGTATCATATTGAAACGCTTGAGAACCTTTTAATAATATTTTGCTAAATTTACTCTCATGAGCCAAAAGATTAGTCCTCTGAGGGAGGGATTTCATAACCTGACACCTTGTCTTGTCGTTAATGATGCTAATAAAGCAATAGAATTTTACACGAAAGTCTTTGGAGCAAAAGAAAACTATCGCAATCATGCGCCCGACAACAAAAGCATTATGTATGCGGAGCTGTCAATTGGTGACTCGAAACTAATTCTATCAGATGAGTTCCCGGATATGGAATCTCTATCACCGCTAACAATAGGTAAAACTCCTGTGTCAATTTATCTGTATGTAGATGATGCAGACAGCACTTTCGACTTGGCAGTTTCTGAAGGAGCAAACGTCATTATGAAAATGACTGATGCATTCTGGGGCGACAGATGGGGACAGCTACGAGATCCATTCGGACACATTTGGTCGGTTGCTACTCACAAGAAAAACGTGTCCCCCGAAGAGATGGAAAAGGCTGCGAAAGCAGAAAAACAAGCGAATGAATAATACATTGTCTTCTTACAAATGTAAAACTATTTTTACATAAGAAATCATAAAGACAGTAATGGTCGATAATAACAAAAAGATAATCAAGTTTCACGGTTCTAATGTTGAGAATATTGTTATCCGCTACGCTACCAGACCCCACAATATGCCAAGTGGCTTTCTGATTGAAGAATTTGATGCATTAAAGGATCCACAAGTTTGTGAAACTTTAAAGCTTAGTTGTCCTCCATATT
>Ga0193735_1000508_pt1 | contig 12397 bp, 5 predicted proteins | sample U1m2metaG_FD_145080 | JGI IMG/M metagenome (GOLD analysis project Ga0193735, IMG submission 145080) | Soil microbial communities from a riparian zone of the East river system, Colorado, United States - U1m2 | ecosystem: Environmental > Terrestrial > Soil > Riparian zone | place: USA: East River... | reverse complement strand
GTAATAATGACGCTTGATGTGATCGAAATTGACGGTGTCGGCAATGCCAGGCTGCTGATACAAATCCATCAAATAGCCTTGCAAATTGGGGTAATCGACGATCCGACGCAGATTGCATTTGAAATGGCCGTAATAGACGGAGTCGAACCGAATGAGCGTGCAAAAAAGTCGCCAGTCCGCCTCGACAATGCGATCCCGAAACAAGTATCGACTTTTCGGCAAACGCTCTTCGAGTTCGTCCAGCGCTTCAAAAACTCTGCGGCAAGCAATCTCGTACGGCCGTTGGCGAGTGGCGAAACCAGCTCTGTAAACGCCATTGTTTACATTATCGTGGAGAAAATTGGCGAGCTTCGCGTGCTCGGCCTCAATGTCTTTAGGGAAAAGATCGACGTTCTTATTTTGGGCGAACTCATTAAATACATCATTAAACATGCGACAGATGTCGTCCTCGCAATTGTTAACTATCCGGTTCGTTTCCCTGTCCCAGAGCACCGGCACCGTCACACGCTCATCGAAATCTGGATCGGTCGTCTTGTAAGCTTCACTCAAAAATTGAAACCTGTTGAGCGGATCGGTTGATTCAAACGGCGCGCCTGGTGCGATTTTGCCGGATGGATCGCGAAACGCCCAGCCATACTCGTCACGGATTGGGTCGACAATTGTCATGCCGATCGCGTCCTCGAGTCCCTTTAATTTTCGGAAAATGATCGTGCGACTGGCCCAAGGGCACGCGAGCGAAACATAAAGATGATAGCGATCAGCCGCGGCAGGGTAGGGGCTGGAGCCATCATTCGTGATCCATTCACGAAACGCGTCCTCCTGTCGTTGAAATTCTCCGGACTCAGACTGCTCGGTAGGAAATTGTGGTTTCATTAACTACGAATGGACACGAATGAACAGTGAGGGCTGGTTAACCGGGAAATGAAGTGGAACGTCGATTTCTAAGCTTACACATTCACGCTGTGAGCGTCAGCAGAAAGCAATTTGTCACGAAAACGTAGCAATCCGTGCCAGTTGCTTCCGTTGACAGGCAAAAATGCCAGTGGTAGCGTCGCGCAAATTTACGCGGAAGTCTGCAAAAGGCGGACGGGAACGCTGTTGACCATAGAGACTTGCATACATTGTTAAACAGTCAGGTTCTGGTGCTAAACCGTCTGTGGCAGGCGGTGAATATCTGTTCGGCCCGCCGCGCGTTCGCCCTCGTATACGCTGGCCATGCACAGATTGTCTCCTCGGACGCGACGAATAATTTTTTGACGCACGATTTCGAAAGCTGGCGCGATCTATCGGCGAACGCGCCGGAGCACGAGGTGGTTACAACCATCTCGTTCAAAATCCGTATCCCACGGGTGATTGTACTGCTGGTGTTCGATCGACTTCCAAAGAAGGAAGTAAAGTTTACGCGCCACAATGTCTTCGAGCGCGACAAGAACACCTGCCAATACTGCGGTGAGATTTTCGATCGAAGCGAACTCAATCTGGATCACGTCGTGCCGCGCGATCGCGGAGGCACGACCACATGGGAAAACGTGGTTTGCTCGTGCATCGCCTGCAATACGCGCAAGGGCAACCGGCTTCCGCGCGAAGCGCACATGAGCTTGATCCGTAAACCGAAGCGACCGAAGTGGCGGCCATTTGTGCAGATTACGTTTTCTGCTCCGCAGCACGATTTCTGGAAGCACTTCGTCGATCTTGCTTACTGGAACGTCGAGTTGAGCGACTAGTGTCGCTTGTTCTGTCAGAAGATTGCGTCGCGCATCACTTTAGCTCGATTGGTTTCTTTGATTCCTCGAGCAGCTTGGCGAACCGCGGATCACCGCGCAGTGGATCCCAAAATGGCATCAGTTTCAATTGGCCATAGCTGAGGTCGCTTGGGTTCCGGACTGCGATGGCAAGCTGTTCGCAGGCGAGATCCTTGTCGCCAACCCCGGCAGCAATCATCGCCAAATACTTGACCATTGCGATGCCCCGGGTCGCATCCTTTTCTATGGGAGAAAGCTCCACCGCGCGACGGCCTTCCCGTAATGCTTCTTCCTTGCGCCCGAGAGCGGCGTCAATCAGACCAAGCACGCACAATGCTGGACCGTAGTTTGGTTGGGCTTGGATAATTTTTTCTTGGCCCGCGCGTGCAGCATTGAAGGCCGCCTGTGCCTTGGCATCGTCCTTTGCTACACGGGCGATAACCCCTTCCATAAATGAACGACTAAGGACTTCGCCGCTGGTGATAGGACCTAGGGCGGCTTGATTCTCGCCTAAGGCAATTAAGGCATTTCTCGCGGCAGCGGGGTCGCGTTCAGCGAACGCACACAGAAGCCAATTGTCAGCGATACTGGACAGTGCAGCAGGGTTCTTGTCTCGAATTGAATCGATTACTTCGTGCAACGGTCGGGTATCAGCTTTTGAATCGAGTTCCACAAACGCGTGCAGCGATTTCGTAACCGGATCGTTCGGTTCGAAAGCCAAAATGCGCTGGTACGTCGATTTCTCTTCAGCGTAGCGCCGAAGCTGCTCGTAGGTTAGTGCCAGCTGCTGAAGTGTCAGAACGTTGCGTGGATCGAGCTCGGTAGCGCGCTCGAGATCGCGTATGCACTCTTCCCAACGCCCCCGACGCCGCTCGATATAGCCCTTCAGCGAGAATACCCAATCCTCGCCAGGCAGGCTTTGGCGGGCAATTTCCAACTCGCGTAAAGCGCCGTCATAATCGAGGTAACCCCAATAAAGATTGCGTGCGCGCGCGAGATGGGTTTCACCGGCGTCGGGACGGAGGCGAGCTGCCGCCTGAACGGCGGCCTCAGCTGCCGCCAAGCGCGCCGGAGTATGGTCCAAAAAAAAGTAAATGTTGATCTCAGTGAAGGCGAGTTGGCAATATGCTTGGAAGAAAAATGGATCACGCGCCACAGCCTGCTTCAGCAGATCGGCTGCTTGCTGTAAATCGGCCTTCCCACGACTGCCGGCAAACCCCGTCAGAAAAAGATTTTTGGCGTGAGAGTAGAGATTAAACGCAGTGATATCCGTCGTCGTCGGCTGTTCGATTGCGTTCTTTTCGGCTGGCGAAAGTTTTGCCTGGAGCTGGTCGGCGATGGCTTTTGCGATCTCGCTTTGAATAGCGAAAACGTCGGCCAGATTGCGATCGTACGTCTGCGCCCAGAGATGCGCATCGGTGCGCGCATCGATCAACTGCGCGTTTACTCGCACGCGATTGCCAGCACGCTGAACACTTCCTTCGAGGACATGTGCGACGCCAAGTTCATTTCCGATTTGGCGCAGGTTACGTTTCGCTCCGGTCTTATACTGCATAACCGAAGTGCGGCTGATGACCTTCAAGTCCGCGATCCTGGCCAGGTCGGTCAGAATTTCATCCTGCACGCCGTCGGTAAAAAATGCGTTATCCGGATCGCGGCTGAGGTTTTCAAACGGCAGCACCGCAATCGATTTCGCAGGCACAGTCGTCGCAACCGGCTCTTTCGCTTCTTCCACAATTTTTTTGAAGCGCGCATCATTTCGCAGCGGATCGAACATTGGATCGAGCTCGAGTAGCGCAGGAGTCAGTGGTGCGCCGGGACCAAGCGCGCCCGAATAGGCTGTCGCCATCAGTTTCTGAAGCGCGGCAATAGCACGGTCGGCTTCGCCCAGTTGCGCTGCCACCCGAGCAAGGATCTCGAGAGGCCTGGCGCCGCTCACCGCGTCGCGCTCCATGGGGTGAGCAGCCATCGCCCGCTCGGCTAGACCGAACGCGGCCGCTTTGTCACCAAGGCTTGAATCCGTTAGCGCGAGATTTCCAAGCAGAATATGGTCTTCCGGCTGTTCCTTGAGGAACGATTCCAGTTCACGACGCGCCTCCGCCCAACTTTCCCGCGCGGCGGAATGGTCGCCGGAGACTTCCTGCGCCCAGCCCAGCCAAAAGCGCAATTCGCCATTGGTAGAACCCAGCGCCGGATCAGGCTTCGCCAATATTTCCTTTAGCCGGGCAATGATGGGTGCGGGGCGTCGCTCCAGGATTGCCTGGTAAATTTGCGTTTCCAACGCATTGGGATTGTTCGCTTGTAGGTGCAGCGGAGCCAGGATCGCGGAAGCACGCGGAAGGTCGCCCTGGGCTTGTGCGATCACCGCCTTCTCTATGATCGTATCGACGTCGTCTGGCGTGATATTAAGAATCTGCTCAAGCTTCCGCAACGCTTCCGGGAAGAGGCGCCGGTCCTTGTAGGAAAGCGCGTGCTGGGTAAGCAGGGAAACATCGCGCGGGTCGAGCCGCTCGGCTTCGTTGAAGTACGACTCGCTCCGGTCCCACTGGCCTTGCCTCCGCGTGACATAGGCGAGCAATTCCGGAATCCGGCTGCTATTAGGCAGCAGCGGCCGGGCTTCTTCGAAGTAACTCACCGCCGTCTCGTAATCCCGTAAGCAAGCATAATGATAAAACCCTTTGGCCAATACCGCTTCGCCCAGATTGGGCTGTAGAGTAAGGGCGGTCTCGGCTGCCTGCCGTGCCTCTTCCCGCAGCGCAACCGTCGGTTGAAGAAACTCGGTGCGATACCCGACGGCCTCGACATATGACAGCTGGGCCCAAGCAAGAGCGAACTTCGGATCCAACCGCACGGCTTCTTTGAGATATTTCTGCGCGTTAAGAGTGTTGGCAGTTGTGTTGGCAGTTTTTTGGCTGTAAGCCAGGCCACGCAGGTAAGCATCGTAGGCCTCGGTATTGTCGGTCGGTTTGGCGGCAATGACTTGCTCTTCCCGACCAGTAAGTTTCGCCCGCAACTGATCGGCGATGACTTTAGCCACCTCACTCTCAACGGAAAAGATGTCGGTCAGTTTACGATCAAAGGTATCGGCCCAAAGATGTGAATCACTGGCTGCTTTGATCAACTGAACATTTACACGCACGCCGTCGCTGCTCTTTTGCACACTTCCTTCCAGGATGTGGGCCACGCCAAGTTCCTTTGCGATGTCAGGCAGATTTGTGGGCGAGCTTTTGTAATGCTGTGTGGATGTGCGCGAGATCACTTTCAGATCAGCGATCTTGGATAACCGGGTGAGGATCTCGTCCTGGATGCCCTCAGCAAAGTAAGCATTGTCCGGATCGCGGCTGAGGTTTTCAAACGGCAGCACAGCGATGCTTTTCTCTGGTGGCGGTCTTGAATCGAGACCTGACTGAGGCGCCAGGCCATTATGAGAAAAGAACAAGAACGCGGCTGCCATGGCAGAGCAAACCGCTGCGGCGGTCGCAGCAGCAAGCTTCGGGTTACGCTTTGACCAGCGCCAGGCGCGCACCGGCGGCGAAACGCGACGCGCAATGATCGGGCGCCCTTCCAGCCAGCGCTCGAGATCGACAGCCAAATCGCCTGCGGAGCGATAGCGCGCCTGCGGCTCGCGCTCCAGGCAACGCGCGCAGATTGTCTCCAAGTCGCGATCCAGTGTCGGCGCGATCGAGCGCAGTTTCGGCGCCGGTTTTTCGCTGGCCTGTTGAATCACAGCCAGCGCGTGTTCGCCCAGAAAAGGCGGACGACCCGTGAAAAGATCGAACAAGAGTGCTCCAAGACTATAAACGTCGGCCGCTGGAGTAAGCTTGGCGGCCGGTCCTTTGGCCTGCTCGGGCGCAATGTAACCAGGCGTGCCGAAGATCGTGAGTGTGCGCGTGAGATCGGTACTGGCGTCGAGCCATTTCGCTAATCCGAAATCGGTCACGAATGGTTCGCCGCGACCGTCGAGCAGGATGTTCCCCGGCTTGAGATCGCGATGTAAAATGCCGTGCTCGTGCGCGTACTGGACAGCGCGCGCCCCCTTGGCCATAAGCCGGACGCATTCGCGCGGTTCACCGCGCAGAGCAGGCCCGGCTTTTTGCAAGCTGCCCCCAGCCCCATACTTCATGGTGAAAAACGGCAGCCCGTCTTCGCCTTGGCCGACTTCATAGATGGGAAGAATATTCGGATGATCGAGACTGGCCGCCGCTTCAGCTTCACGCCGGAAACGTTCCAGCGTTTCGCGCGAATCGGCGTGATAGGACACCATGCGCTTGAGCGCGACGATCCGGCGCGAATGCCGCTGGCGTGCGCGATAAATCACGCCCATTCCGCCGCGTCCTATTTCCTCCAGAATCTCGTAATTGCCAACCCGCCAATGCGTGTCCGGCACTTCGTCTTCGGCTAGGATCGCGTCGAATGATTCGCGGGATTCCTCGCGATCACCCTCGAGTCCCTCCCGCAGCGTACAGCTCAAGCAAAGCCCATTACCCAACCGCGTAGTCGCGCCGCACTGCCGGCACTTGGCCGGGCTTTCACTCACGCCCGCGACAGAATCCGATAGCCCTGGGGAGATCATGTTTTAACCACTAATTTTTTTTCTGCCCACGAAACACGCGAATGAACGCGAATTTTGTAGGGCGTTTCTGCGAAACGCCACGGCGTCTGACACAGACGCCCTACAACTCATCTGTGTAATCCGCGGTTTGTGATAATTTTATTCGTGTTTATTAGTGTCCATTCGTGGTTAGACGACTGCCTCAGCGCCCGCGGCCAGCGTCGCGCACAGATGGCGAATTTCGTCTTCTACGTCGCTCGGATTTTCGACGGTCTGCGCGACTTCCTCGCGGATGAGCCAGCGATAACGACGCCGCAAATTGTGAAGTTGTTTTTTAACTGCCGCCTCTGTTATCGCCAAGGTAGTAGCCAGACTCTGATACGAAACATCTGCGCGATCCGTAGCTAGATAAAGGCTCAACGTCTCAAATAATCTGAGCCGGCTTCTGCTTTGGCATTCCTCGCGCAGACGCCGGAGCGCTTGTTCGACTACTGTCGCAGCCCACCGCAGATCGAACAGTTGCTCGGGCGACCACGAATTGAGCGCTTGCGCCGAGATCGATAATTGTGACGGCGCTTCGGCCATCCAATCATCCCACGAAACCAGTTTTACGCCGCCGCCACGTTTGGATGCGCGCAATTTCTCACTTGCGTGTCCCAGGAAATCTCGCAGGGCCTTCAGCAGCAGCGAACGGAAATGACCTCGGTCGCGGTCGGCGCGCTCAAGAAGAGGGCTCTCGAGCAGGTTTGTGAAAAAATCCTGCGTGAGATCCTCTGCATCCTGGGTCGAGTAACCGCGGCGGCAGATATAGGCGAAGATTGGCCGCCAATACGTCTTGCATAACTCGCTTAAGGCATCGCGCGCCGCAGCGCTTTCTATTCCCGAATCGGCGCAGGAGAGCACCATGCTCCAGCGCGTTGTGTTGAACCGCCCCGGGCTATGGTCGGCCGTTTCTGCCGCCTCGGTGCTCACGTGCCGTGCATCCTCTCATTTTCCGAACTCCTTTAGCAAGTTTTTTCCTCAAGAATCAGAATTGTCGGGAGCCACGACACGAATTTGAAACTCGCTTGCCTCCCGGCTCGCTCGCCGCTTCCCATCGCGGCTTTGCCTTCTGTGTCGCCGATCCCATCGGCTCCGCTCACGAACCCGCAGGAATTGACCCAAACCAATTGACTCAAATGCCACGAGATTCGTGACCATTCGTGTAATTCGTGTCTCAAAAATTCGGTTGTCTTGAAAATTTTTCGGGAACTTCGTCCCGAATTTCCGGGACTGGGTAGGCGAAGACAAAAACCACAAACCAAAAATTGAAAGGAAAATATCTATGAAACATACACGAATTCTTTTTCTGATCGCGCTGGTCGCGGGTCTGGGCTTGACGCCCGGCCGGGAGTTGACCAGCGCAGCTCAAACCTGCCAGCAGGAAGGCGCCTGCTTTGTGTTCGAGTCCCAAGGCTACATCACCGATCCCAGCACAGGCCAGACAACCATCGCCTTCCGTGTCACCAACAAATGCAGGAACCCGGTAGCTTATGTGGCCATCGGCACCGGCGGCTTTACCCGCGTGGCGCCCGGTGACGGCAGCGTCTATAACGGCGACCTAGGCATATACAATGTCTCTTGGACGCGGACGGGCGGCACCCCCGGGTTCGAGAGCATCAAGTTCACACCCGCATCGAAGAACTTCGCTAATTCCGTCTCAGACGTGTTCAATGTTGTCGTTTCCAACTTTAATCCGGCCACCATGATCATGGTGCGGGGCAAGGCAGGCAACGCTCAGGAAACATATAATTTTCTCTTGAGCCAGACCTGTGGCACGCCAACGCCGACCCGCCGCATTTACTGGACGAACCTTGGAACCAACACGATCGGCCGGGCCAACCTGAACGGGCAAAACGTGAACCTGAGCTTCATTGACAACGGCCGCTCCAGCGCCCCATTTGGGATGGCAGTGGATAGTAGGTACATCTACTGGGCGAACAACCAGAGCCACACCATAAGCCGTGCCGACCTGAATGGGCAAAACGTGAACGAGAGTTTTATCACCGGCGCCTCCTACCCTGAATGGGTGGCGGTGGACAGTCGCTACATCTACTGGACGAACGCCGGAACCAGCACCATCGGCCGGGCCGACTTGGACGGGCAAAACGTGAATCAGAACTTCATCATCACCGCTCCTGTTGGCGCCTTTGGCCTGGCGGTGGATAGCAGCCACATCTACTGGGCGAACGTTAACCCTGAGACGATTGGCCGGGCCGACCTGGACGGGCAAAACGTGAACCAGAACTTCATCGTCCCCGGCCAAGTCGGTCTCTACGGGCTGGCGGTGGACAGTAACTACATCTACTGGGCGGACATCGGATCTAACAGGATCGGCCGGGCCGACTTGGACGGGCAAAACGTGAATGTAAGCTTTATCACCGGCTGCTCCCTCCCTCGCGGGGTGGCGGTGGACCGTAGCCATATCTACTGGACCAACGACGGTAACACGCTTGGCCAAGCCGATCTGGACGGGCAAAACGTGAACCAGAGCTTCATCACCGGCCTCCCCAGCCCATACGGGATCGCGGTGGACCCCGAGTAGGTCACGTTAGCGCTTTCTTGAGCGGCGGTGAGCGGTCTGCTCGCCGCCGCTTTTGATTACCCCCTTAGTCTGCATCTGAGGCTGGCGGTAGTCTCCAAGCTTCGGGCGCGAACTCTTCAGACATCGGGAGCCGCGACACGAATTTCACGAACCCGCACGAATTGACCGAAACCAATTGACTCAACTGTCATCAGATTCGTGACGATTCGTGTAATTCCTGTCTCAAAAAGTTCGGTCGCCTTGAAAATTTTCGGGAACTTCGTTCCGAATTTCCGGGAATGGGTAGCGAATAGCAAAAACTACAAACTAAAAACCAAACAAAAAGGAATGACACCCATGAACACACTAATCAAATTTTCTGACGCACTGTGCCACCCCATCTCAGTCCGGCGCCCTACTTGGCCGCGAGGTGAATTTGTGAACACGACAAGGGAACAACTTGCAGAGATTGGCCGCGCATTCGCTAGAGGTGACAAGCGCACAGTCGATCAAGCGTGCGAAGAGTTGAAAGCGACTTCACTGCGACGGCTTTGTAAGACGGTTTCCCGAAACGCGCCGCTTAATTCTTGGAAGGAAATGAAAGGATCACTTATGTCTCAGCGCATCTTTAACTCAAATACCTGCCGGATTCTGTTTGCAACCTGCTTAAGTGCATTGTGCCTTATCGCACTCAGCACTCAGGCAGCGACAATCACCGTCACCAACACCAACGACAGCGGCGCGGGCTCGCTGCGTCAGGCGATCGCGGACGCAGTCAACGGCGACACGATCGACTTCGGAGTCACCGGCACCATTACTCTGATGACCGGCGAACTACTCGTGAACAAGAATGTCACCCTCAACGGTCCCGATTCGGATCACCTGATCGTTGATGGTAACCATGCCAGCCGCGTCTTCCACGTGTCCGGCGGTGTTACGGCCACCATCGCCGGCCTGGCTATCACCAACGGTTCCGCCTCCGATTGGGGTGGCGGCATCTACAACGACCAGTCGGTGTTAACGGTGAACAATTGCAACATCGTCGGCAACTTCGCGCCCGGCTGGGGGGGAGGCATCTTCAACGACAGCTTCGTGAGCAGCGCGACACTGAGAGTTACCAACAGCACCCTCAGCGGCAACTCGGCCAACAGCACCGGCGGCGGTATCTACAGCGAGGGTTTACACGGCAACGCAACGATGGAAATTGTCAATAGCACCGTCAGCGGCAATTCGGCCCACGTCGGCGGCGGCATCTACAATAGCCACTCGGCGTCGACCGTAAGCAATTGCACCCTTAGCGGCAACTCGGCTTCTTACGGTGGCGGCGGCATCTTCCACGTCGGCATCAACGGCAGCGCAACGCTAAGTGTTGGCAATAGCACTCTCAGCACAAACTCGGCCCCTCTGGGCGCCGGCATTTACAGCTACGGTCACTCCAGCACGACGTTGGATGTCCTCAATAGCACACTCAGCGTCAACGGTATCATCAACGTCTTCGCGACAGCGCAGCTCGGCAGCACGATCTTCGACGCCAGCGGGATCTCGAACGACTCCGGCATAATCAACTCGCTCGGGTACAACCTCAGCAGCGACGACGGCGGCGGTTTCCTCACTGCGACTGGCGACCAGATCAATACCACTCCGATGCTTGGGCCATTGCAGGATAACGGAGGTTCCACATTCACCCATGCACTCTTAACCGGCAGCCCCGCCATTGACGCTGGCGACCCGAACTTTGATCCAAATGCTTTCAATCCGCCGATGCTCTACGATCAGCGCGGTTCAGATTATGACCGTGTCGCGAATGGTCGCAGCGATATCGGCGCATTCGAAGTGCAGCCAGCTACACCTGCGTATGCTGGACAGGTTCAGCCACCGATTAACGCTGACGGGTCGAGCACCTTTAACGTCAGGCGCGGGGTCGTCCCGGTGAGATTTAATCTGACCTTGGGCGGTGTTGCAACTTGTGACCTGCCGCCGGCCACAATCGCTGTGACGCGAACGGCTGGGGGAGTGATCGGCCAGGTCAACGAGTCCGATTACAACTTCAGAATCGATAGCTGCCAGTATGTCTATAACTTAAACGCGCGCGCACTTGGAGTTGGCACATATCGCGTTGACATACTGATCGACGGTCAGGTTGTAGGCAGCGCAGTGTTTGGGTTAAACTGACAGTACGCTTTAGAGCTCCGTCGCTTGTAACAGCACTGTTGAAGTCTTAGCGGGTTAAAGGTTCGAGACACGGCGTCCGGCAAGTTCGGACGCCGCGTCGTTTTTTGTGGGCGAAGGCGGAAGCCCCATGGCGAAGGCGCAAAATCCGCCAGGCGCCAAAGAATTTGAGACACGAATTACCCGAATTCTCGCAAACCGGATGAACAAATTGGTGGAAATTGGTGCAATTCGTGTCTATGCCGCCGCTCTTTGCGTCTTTTCGGGTGTTTCGTGCGCAGACAAGCGACCTGCTCCGAACTATCCGCGTTAATGAGTCCCGGTTCTAAATCTGTTTAATCCGGGTAATCCGTGGTTAAAAAAATTCAGTCGTTCCGAAAAATTTTCAGGAACTTCGTCCCGAATTTCCGGGAACGGATGGCGAATGACAAACATTACCCGAAAGGGAAACCAAAAACCAAAAGGAAAATGTCTATGAAAAAACAACAAAATAATTCTATCCGCGGTTGGGCGCTCCAAGTCGCCCTCTCGATTGCTCTGCTATCTATTTCGACAGTCTTACTAGCCTCTGGTTTCAAGGCCACTCCAGTGACGAGGGGATTGAGCGCGCCCATTAACCCGGTCGCGGCTGGCGATAAGGAGCTGGTGATTGCAGGACCAGCGTCGTCCCAGAGCCTCTCTCCCGCCTATGCCCCGTTCACATTTGGCAACACCGGCAGCCTCAACACTGGACGCTACTGGCACACGGCGACGTTGCTGCCTAACGGCAAGGTGTTGGTGGCAGGGGGATATGATGGCGTCAACTATCTTAGCAGCGCGGAACTGTACGACCCGGCCACCGGGATCTGGACCGCCACCGGCAGCCTCGGCACCGCACGCTATCGGCACACGGCGACGTTGCTGCCCAACGGCAACGTGCTCGTCGCGGGAGGAGTTAACAGCAGCGGCTCTCTCGCGAGCGCGGAACTGTACGATCCGGCCAGCGGGACCTGGACCGCCACCGGCAGCCTCGGCGCCGCACGCGCTGCTCACACGGCGACGTTGCTGCCCAACGGTATGGTGCTCGTTGCAGGAGGAGACGATAGCAGTTTCAATCGTCTCGCGAGCGCGGAACTGTACGCCCCGGCCAGCGGGAGCTGGAGTGTCACGGGGAGCCTTAGCACCGCTCGCTTGGTTCACACGGCGACGTTGCTGCCTAACGGCAAGGTGCTGGTGGCAGGGGGAATTGGCAACAGCGGCGTTCTCGCGAGCGCGGAACTGTACGATCCGGCCAGCGGGACCTGGACCGCCACCGGCAGCCTTAGGAACGCTCGCTATGTTCACACGGCGACGTTGCTGCCCAACGGCAAGGTGCTCGTGGCAGGGGGAATT
>Ga0193735_1000507_pt1 | contig 12408 bp, 11 predicted proteins | sample U1m2metaG_FD_145080 | JGI IMG/M metagenome (GOLD analysis project Ga0193735, IMG submission 145080) | Soil microbial communities from a riparian zone of the East river system, Colorado, United States - U1m2 | ecosystem: Environmental > Terrestrial > Soil > Riparian zone | place: USA: East River... | reverse complement strand
AATTTTGCGAGCATCTGACCCCGAAAGACGGACGACGCCGATACCGCCGCGGCCCGGAGGAGTGGCGATGGCCACGATGGTGTCGTCGAGGTTCACGGGGAGATTCTAATGGTTGTCGCTCCAAGAACCGCACAACGTTGATATACGAAGATAAGGCGCGCCACAGCGGCTAAAGCCGGTCGGTTGGTCCGCACTACCGGCACGGCTGGAAACCGTGCCCTTCCACGGTGCTGCAAGCGACGTGCGATGACAATGACAAAGGGCAGCTCGCGGAGACAACAAGTCAGGAGACAGAATTGGGACGGAAGACGACGTTGGGACGGATGACAGCATTGGGGCGGATGACGACATTGGGGCGTTCTGCGGACATACGCAGCGCCGTGGAAGCGCAGGGCTTTCAGCCCTGCGCCAAAAAGCGGCGGGACGACGGCTTTAGCCGCTGCCCCCTCCGCGGGCTAAGGCACGGTTCTTCGCGCAGGCGTAGTAGCAGACTTGTAGTTCTTGGGATATACGACCACGTAGCGGCGCAGACCCTCGCCTTCGCTTTCCGTACGCAAATCGGAGTGGTCTCGCAACGCCAGGTGGACGATCCGACGTTCACGCGAGGACATCGGGGCGAAATTATAGGGGGTACCCGTCTTGCGAACTCTTTCCGCGGCTACGTCGGCTGCCAGGCGCAACTCCTCCAGACGCATACCGCGATGGTTCATGCAATCGAAGCTGACCTTTTCATGTTCGCCTCCCGGCAAGCGAAGCATCTCCATGGTCAGCAGTTCGAGCGAGCGCAGCAACTCCGCCCCACGTTCCAGGAGCAGCGGCGAGTCTGGCCCGGAAAACTCAACCAGAATCTCCGGCTTTTCCCAGTCGCGGGTGTCCGCCAGGGGTGGGTCCACGGTAATGCGATACTTCAATCGCAAACCGCCTCGCGTGACGATACCACCCAACAATTCGTTGATCTTATTGGCGGCACCGACTCTATCGGGGATAGACATGATGGATCAGTCCTCAACTTTCATTCGGTACAGAGAACTGAAAGTTGACCTCTACTTCTCTTTCTTTCGTGCTCTCTTCAAAGCCAGCTCGCGCATCTCGCGGCCCAAACTTGTGCGGTTCATGATGGATTGTTGTGCGATCGCGATCAAGTTGCCTTCCGCCCAGTAGAGACACAATCCCGCGGCCAAGTTCCAACTGATAACGCCAAGCATCACCGGCATCATGATATTCATCATTTTCTGTTGCGACGGGTCCATCCCTGCCTGCGGTGTCATTCTTTGGGTTAAGAACATGGTGATGAGAATGCCGATAGGAAGTATGTGCCAGGGATCGGGCGACGATAAGTCACGAATCCACAACCAGTGCGCGTGACGAAGGTCGAGAGCCGCACCCAGCATGCTGTAGTAAGCAAACAAGAATGGCATCTGGATAATCATCGGCAAGCATCCGCCCGCAGGGCTGACACCTTCTTTCTTCATGAGCGCGGCAATTTCCTGGTTCATCTCCTGCTTGCGGGGATCGCGCATGGTGTACTTCTTATATTTATCCTTGATCGAGTTCATCTGCGGCTGAACTTTTTGCATCTTCAAGGCCGACTTCATGCCGGAAACGCGCAGCGGCAGTAATGCGAGATTGATGATCAGTGTCTGAAGGACAATGGCCCATCCCCAGTTGTGGACATAGTCGTAAGTCCACTTGAGCCACAGAAACAGCGGGCGGGCAATCACTCCGAAGAAGCCAAAATTAACCAGTGCGCGCAAGTCTTGTGGCGCACCCCCTATGGTCGGTACAGGTACGGATTCGAGAACACCCAGTGACTTCGGACCCACGTACATGCGCTCAATGGTCGGGCCGTTCATGTTGCCTACAGCAGAGCCCAATACATCCACTTTGGTTGTCTCTTGCGGATTAGGATTGCGGGCGTCCTTGGGCACATCGAGCGGGTTGCGCAGCGTAAGCAGAGCGGCATTTTGTGGATTGTCGGGCAAAAACACCGCGGCGAAGTATTGATCTACCACCCCCGCCCAGTTGAGCGGGCCTCTTATCGTGTTGCCGCCGCTGACTTTTTTAATGTCCACGCGTTCGGTGTTGTTGTTGTACTGGTATTCGACCCTACTGGAGTGGTAGGAAGCGGCGCCCGTCTCATCCCCGAAGCCAGCCGGCCACATGGGAAAGGCCGGGACTTCAGTTCCTTTCATCTGCACCGACGTTTCCACCCGCACCACGTAAGTGTGATCGAATGAGAATCTCTTGCGGACGACCACATCCTGGTCGGCATATTCGAAGACGATATCCGCGGGAGCTTGCAGAGTTCCCGACTGCGAAGCAACATAGAGCGCAGAGTTCAGCTTGTTACGTTGAGTCTCGTCATAAGTCCACAGTGAGAGCGGGTAACCGTATTTCTCAGAAGCGCTGCGATTAACCAAGTCCAGAGGTCTTCCTTGCTCGTCATCATATTTCTTCAACACCCAGGATTTGACTTGTCCGCCGCGGTTGGTAAATGTGATCCGGTACAGATCATTTTCGATGACGGCTTCCGATTCTGAACTGGCTTGCTTTGTGGCAACAGAATTTGGAACTGTTTTCTGATTTTGCGCGGCTGCAGGGGGAATGACGCCAGCCACGTTTTGCGCTGGAGATTGGGTTTCAGTTTTTGCCGGGGGTGGCGGCGCTTGCGGGAGATATTTCCTCAGCAGCGGTTGGAAGGCGATGATCACGAGGAATGTGAGCGCGAACACCAGCAGAAGCCGGCGCTCCATTCCAGGTTCGTGTTGAGGATTGGGAAAGTCTGGCAAGTTATCTACTCACCGCTCCGCACTGTTGCGCCGGTCTTTGGATTGAACACGGGATCGTATCCGCTGCCCGCAAATGGATGGCAGCGGAGCACGCGCCGCATCGCCATCACGCTCCCACGTAGCACACCGTAGCGGTCCACAGCTTCCAGCGCGTACTCGGAACAGGTGGGGACGTATCGGCAGGCAGGCGAAAGTATCGGAGAGATTGCCCACTTATATCCCCGCAGCAGGCTTGACACGATGGTCTTGGACAATTGATTCATCGATTCCTGGTCGCCTTCTGAATTACAGCGAAGGCGCGACTGACTTCGTCCTGCAAATCTGCAAAATTGGCGGTCAGCAAGGATTTCTTCGGATTAATCACAACATCCACGGGAACTCCCGGCGGCAGATTGCGGCGAACCACCTCGCGCAAGCGACGCTTCATCCGATTACGGTCGACCGCGCCACCCAACACGCGTCCAACTGTGAATCCAACCCGGGCCGCGTCTCCTTGCGCACGTCGCAGGTAAAAAACTGTCATGTGAGCCGCAAAATGACGCTGGCCCTGCTTATACACCCGCTCGAAATCGGCGTGGCGGAGCAGGCGCGAGCTGCGTGAAAATCTGGCGCGGCGGCCGGAACCAGACAGATCAGGACTGCCATTCGGAACGATGGCGCTCACAACTTGCTATCCAAATTCAGACTACGAACTCCCGCAGATTCCGGAAAGAAGGAATGGTTACTCACGAAAGCCGGGCTTCACCGACACCCGTTTGCGACCTTTAGCGCGCCGGCGGGAAATTACTGCCCGGCCGCTTTTGGTCTTCATACGCGTACGAAATCCGTGCGTCTTGGAACGGTGCCGCCGGTTAGGCTGGAACGTGCGCTTGGGCATGAAAAAAAACTGCTCCTGTCTCGATAACAGAGATTAAGGCAAGCCGAAAGTATAAATGAGCGCGAGCAGAGGGGCAAACCGCACTCCAGTGAGTTAGGCGACCACGCCTGAGTTTGCACCACTGCCGTGGCAGTTACAACTTCAATACTTGACAGAAAGATTTCTTCGCGTGCTGAATCGTATCGAAAAAAAATGAGCTCGAAGATTTCCGTGTAGCGGAAAAATTTTGTGCTAGTATGCCGGACTGTTCCGGCTTACTGTTATTCTTCTGAAGCCAGCTCAACCGCCCCGCACTACAGAGGCTGCTCTGCTGGAAACGAAAACATTCGTTTCACAACAATTTTGATTTTGGCGCTGACTGGCCCGGCCGCCTATAAAAGATCCTTCTTATGTCTGTTCCAAGCCCGACACTTACTCCCAATCCGTGGTTGCGCATTCTGGACGCGCTCGAAAAAAAGATCAACCGGCATTCCTATGACACTTGGCTTAAACCCACTCGCTACAGCCACTCCAGTGGTGGGATTCTTTTTGTGCGCGTGCCCACGGCGGAATTCCGTCACGTGGGAGACAAATACGCTGACCTGATCCAGGAAGCAGTCGACAATCTCGGCATGGAATTTCAGGAAGTGAAATTCGTCACCCCCGAGGATGACCCAGCATCCACGCCGGTGCGGCATGATGGCGGCCTTTCGGCTCATACCGCCGCCACGACTCCCAGTCATATATCGCAATCTCGCTTTGATTGGGATGGTGCGGCACAACTGAATCCGCGTTATACCTTTGACGCATTCGTCATTGGCAGCGGAAATCAGTTTGCGCAAGCGGCTTGCCAAGCGGTGGCGGAGCGGCCGTCCAAAGCCTATAACCCGCTGTTCCTCTATGGCGGCGTCGGCATGGGCAAGACTCACCTGATGCAGGCTATCGGCCACGAAATCAAGCGGCGGCTACCCCAGGCTGCCATCTGCTATGTCTCCAGCGAGAAGTTCACCAATGAAATGATTAACTCGCTGCGCTATGACAAGATGACCAGCTTCCGCGACAAATTCCGCAACGTGGACGTCTTGCTGGTGGACGACATCCAGTTCCTGGCTCAAAAGGAGCGAACTCAGGAAGAGTTCTTCCACACTTTCAATGCCTTGCACGAGTCCATGAAACAGATCGTGATCGCCAGCGATCGTCCGCCCAAAGAATTGGCCGAGGTCGAGGACCGGCTGCGCAGCCGTTTCGAGTGGGGATTGATCGCCGACATTGCGCCACCTGACCTGGAAACCAAGGTCGCGATCCTGCAGAAGAAGGCCGAACAGGAAAAGGTCACACTGCCCACAGATGTGGCGCTCTATATTGCTTCGAATATTCGCTCGAACGTTCGCGAACTGGAAGGTGCACTGATCCGCTTGGTGGCGCACTCTTCCCTGATCGGCGCCGAGATTACCCTCCCCTATACCCAGCAGGTACTCAAAAATTTCATCGATTCCCAGGCCAGGAAAGTCACCATTGAATCCATCCAGAAAGTGGTGGCCGAGCAGTTCGGGTTGCGGTTGGTGGAGATTAAGGCCAAGAACAACTCCCGCGCCATCGTCTACCCGAGGCAAATTGCCATGTACCTGGCCAAGCATCTGACCGAGGCTTCCTTGCCGGAGATCGGACGGCAGTTTGGAGGCAAGCACCACACCACGGTGCTGCACTCGGTCGAGAAGATCGACGAACTCCGCAAGACAGACAAAGATTTAAACAGGCTGGTCAATAAACTGACGGAGCAGTTGGGCGGCTGAAATCGCGGCTTCCCCAAGGTTTTCCACTCATCAGAACAGTCTTCCTCGACGACCTCTGTGGAGTGGGTGTGAAAGTTGTGTAAGAGGCGGTCCATACCAGCCGGTCGGGTCCAAATAGGCTCTGATCACCGCCAAATCCCGGACTGGTTATTTACATCACAGGAGTGGGCGGAGACGATGGCAGCAAGGGAGTTTGACCGGATTTCCACTTTTCCGGCTCACCTGCTGTTACTACTGGTTTTATATGTTTTTATTTTGATATAAGGGAGTATCAATAGTAGCAAGCGGGACGGGAGACTTGGTTATGCCGGCAGAAGCTTTGGCGTCAGCAGCGGGGACAACCACGATGGAGATCACGGTCAGCAAGTTTGAACTCTTGCGCGAGCTCACGGCGACCCAGGGAGTGGTAGAGCGTAAGACCACGATCCCCATCTTGTCGAACTATCTTTTCGAAGCGTCCGGCGACAAGCTCTGGCTCACCGCGACCGACCTGGATTTAAGCCTGCGAACTTCGTGCAGTATCAAAGTGAAGAAAGAAGGCTCGTGCACCATCCCGGCGCGCAAGCTGCATGACTATGTAAAGCTCCTGCCGGACGCGGACATCACCATTAAATTGCTGGAAAATCACTGGGTCAGCATTCGTTGTGGACGTTCCAATACCAAAATGGTGGGCATGGCGCGCTCGAATTTCCCCAGCCTGCCTGCGTTTCCTACGGCCGGTGTGGTTAAGATTCCGGCGCAGGTGTTGCGCAGCATGATTGCGAAGACCGGATTCGCTATCGCCAGCGAAGAATCGCGCTATACGTTGAATGGGGCATTGATGGTTCTGAAGCCGGAGTCCATCACCATGGTGGCCACCGATGGGCACCGCTTATCCCACATTGAGCGTAGCGGCGAGAAGTTCGAAGGCGTTTCTGGAGAGATGAAGACGCTTGTCCCCAAAAAGGCGATGGATGAGCTGAAGTCACTGCTCGACTCGACCGATGCCGAAGTAATCGAGTTCGCTAAAGATGAGTCCACTCTATTCTTCCGCATCGGACAACGCTTGCTGACCTCGCGCCAACTCACCGGTCAATTCCCCAACTACGAAGCCGTGCTTCCCAAGGACAACAACAAGAGCATCACCCTGCATTGCGAAGAGCTGAGCCAAGCAATCTCCCGCGTCGCCCAATTTGCGGATGAACGCTCGCGCGCCGTCCGGATACGTTTGGAGAAAGGCGAGTTGAAGCTTTCCGCTTCCTCGACTGAGACGGGCGAGTCCGAAGATTCACTTGAGATCGACTACAACGGCGACACGCTTACCATCGGCTTCAACGCACAATACATTTTGGATTTCCTCAAGGCTGCAGGCTCAGGTGATGTGAAGCTAGAGTTGAAGGATCCGCAGTCGGCAGGGCAACTCCGTCCGGCGGAGAACGAGGATTATACGTACCGCTATATCGTGATGCCGATGCGGATTTGAAATACTGCCATCTCTTATCCGCTAGTTGACCGCTTACTGACTGAGGACTACTCTACGCCATCAGGCGGGGAGGCTTGCCCATGTTTAGCGGCTTCAAGCAGTTCATTCTTCGTGGAAATGTAATCGACCTGGCAGTCGGCGTGGTCATCGGCGCCGCGTTTGCGGCCGTGGTGACAGCCTTCACCCGCGACCTGCTTACGCCACTCATTGCTGCTCTATTCGGCAAGCCTGATTTCTCTGCCATCAGCTTCACCGTCCGCGGCAGCGTCTTTGCGTTGGGAGACTTTCTAAATGCGCTGGTCGCGTTCCTGCTGGTCGCAGCGAGCGTGTATTTCTTTGTGGTTAAGCCTGTCAATGCGTTAATCACGCGATCGCGTAAGGAGCCGCCAGCTGATCCTACAACCAAGAAATGCCCCGAGTGCAGAATGGAGATCCCGATCGATGCCCGGCGATGCGCGCATTGCACCTCGCAGCTCACAGCTTCGCCGGCGTGAGTGCATGCGCCTGGAAAGTGCTCTGCCGTGTGCTCTTGTAAAATAAGTCAGATGGACCTCTGGCTTTATCCAGCCCAGTATTGGATTGCAATCCTCGCATTGCTGCTTTCGACTCCCCTGGCAACGCCGCAGGCCGCGAGCCCCGCGCGGCAGTCGTCGAAATCCGGCATGACGTCTTCTGCCCCAGGTAAGGCATCCACTCCTGACCTCAGTACAGTCACCGATAGCACTTATCGGAATAGCTTCTTCGGATTCTCTTACAAGATTCCTTTTGGGTGGGTGGAACGCACCGAAGACATGCGAGATGATGGCGAAGCAGGAAAGTCACTCGTGTTGCTGGCGCTTTTTGAGCGCCCGCCCGAGGCGACTGGCAACACAGTGAACTCTGCGGTCGTGATTGCGGCAGAGAGCGTGTCTTCCTATCCTGGCTTGAAAACCGCGGCAGATTATTTTGGCCCTTTGACGGAAGCGACTTTATCCAAAGGCTTCAAGCTGGTGAATGAACCCTTCGACTTTTCCAGCGGCGCCAACCATCTAGTGCGCAGTGACTTCAGCAAAGATGTGGGGACACTGACGATGCATCAATCTTCCGTGGTCATGCTCAAAAAAGGTTATGTGGTGTCATTTACTGTGATTGGCGGGAGCGAAGATGAGGTCGACGAACTCCTGGAAAAATTAAGTTTCAGCGCCGGCAGTCCGAGCCGCAAGAATCCAAAATCCAGGTGAAATTCAGTTCACCCTTGAGTAGCGCTGGCAGCCTCCGAAACCTCGATTTCCCGTTCCGGTAAGTGGCTCGAAAAACACAGGTTACCGCCCCGGTTCTGGGGTCGAAAGATCGCTTTCCATGTGGTACAATTCAGAGTAAGCGATATTCCTGTAAGTGTTAGTAATTTCAGTAGTTTGAGGTCATTTCGCGGGCCTCACCAAGTACTCGGGTTCCAAGGCTCAATTCCGGCATTATTTTACGGAGATGAATGGCTACGAAAGAGACGTTGAGCGCAACTGCCATCGCAGAAGCTAAAACAAAAAACGAGAGGCCGACCGTCATCGCAGGCAACGGAGACTATACCGCTGATTCGATCAAAGTTCTCGGCGGGATGGAAGCCGTGCGCAAGCGTCCCGCTATGTACATCGGCTCGACCGGTGAACTGGGGCTGCATCATTTGGTTTACGAAGTTGTAGATAACTCCGTGGACGAAGCGCTCGCTGGTTATGCCGACAAGATTGAAGCCACCATCCATATCGACAACTCGATCACCGTCGTCGACAACGGCCGCGGCATTCCCGTGGACTCGATGGAAGTGGATGGAGAAAAAGTTCCCGCCGCCGAAGTGGTGATGACCAAGCTGCACGCTGGCGGCAAGTTTGATACATCTTCCTACAAGGTCTCCGGCGGATTGCACGGCGTGGGCGTTTCCGTTGTGAACGCGCTCAGCGAAGAACTCGATCTTGAAATCTGGCGTGACGGCTTCACCTGGGAGCAGACTTACTCCAAGGGCGAAGCCACCAGCAAGCTCAAGAAAGCGGGCGCAACCAAAAAACGCGGAACCAAAGTTCACTTCCTGCCCGACAAGAGTATCTTCACTGCCACCGAATTTAACTTTGACACTCTGGCACAGCGACTGCGCGAGTTGGCATTCCTCAACAAGGGCCTGCTCATCACTCTCACCGACGAGCGCACCACCGACGCCAAAACTGGCGAGCCCAAGACTGCCGAGTTCAAGTACAACGGCGGTATTGCTGAGTTCATCAAGCACCTCAATCGCGGCAAACAGGTTTTGCACGATAAGCCGATTTACATGGAGGCCGACCGCAACGGCGTGGTCATGGAGATTGGGCTGCAATACAACGATGGATATTCCGAGTCGGTATTCAGTTTTGCCAACAACATCAATACCGTGGACGGCGGATCGCATCTTTCCGGTTTCCGCACGGCGCTCACACGGACCATCAATTACGCCGGGCAGCAGATGGGTCTGTTCAAAGATGTGAAGGAGAATCTGACCGGCGACGATGTCCGCGAAGGATTAGTGGCGGTGATCAGCGTGAAGCTGCCGCAACCGCAATTCGAAGGTCAGACCAAAGGCAAACTGAATTCCGACATCGCAGGCATCGTCACTGCCTTCCTAAACGAACGCCTGGGCGCGTATTTAGAACAGAACCCAACCGTCGGACGCAAGATCATCAATAAAGCAATCGAAGCCGCTCGCGCTCGCGAAGCCGCGAGAAAAGCTCGCGACCTGACTCGCCGCAAAGGTGCGCTCGATGGCGGCGGACTTCCCGGAAAGCTGGCTGACTGTTCTGAGCGTCAGCCGGAACGATGCGAATTGTTTCTGGTGGAAGGTGAATCGGCAGGCGGCACGGCCAAGCAGGGCCGCGACCGGCGTTTTCAAGCCATTCTGCCGTTGAAGGGCAAGATCCTGAACGTGGAAAAAGCCCGCTACGACAAGATGCTGGGACACGAAGAAATTCGTGCCATGATCACGGCGCTGGGCACGGGTATTTCGAAAGAAGACTTCGATGCCTCCAAGCTGCGTTACGGGAAAGTCATCCTGATGACCGATGCCGACGTGGACGGGAGCCACATCCGCACATTGCTGCTGACGTTTTTCTTCCGCCACATGCAGGAATTGATCAAGCGCGGCAACGTATTCATCGCGCAGCCGCCGCTCTATTCGATCAAGAAGGGCAAGGCCCAGCAATACATCAAGGATGATCGCGAATTCGTGAAAGTTATGGTGAAGCGCGCCGCCGAAGGTTTGACAGTGCGTTACGGCGAGGGCGCGGCGAAATTAGAGGGCGCGAGTTTAGCCCGCTTCATTACGGTGTTGAAGGAATATCTCGACTTCTTCGATAAAGTCGTCAAACGGTTGCGTGACGAGCGGGTTACGGAATTGCTTCCAAAACTCGACCTATCCAAGCGCGCTGATTTTGAAGGCGACAAGAAGACTGCGCCCAAGAAGATCGAAAAGCTCGAGCGCGAACTGAAGAAGGTCCAGAAAGAACGTAACTTCAAATCAGTCGAGAGCCGCTTCGACGAAGAACATAATTTGTGGGAAGTGAGTTTCGTCAACTCCCAGGGCGCGGAGCATGTGATCAACTGGGAACTGGCCTCCACCCCCGAGTACCGGCAACTGCTATCCAAGTTCAAGCAGATCGAAGCGAACATGGAGCCTCCGTTCGTCGTGGAGACAGTTGCTAAGCCAGCCCCAACCAACGGCAACGCGGAAGAGTTGAGCGACGCCGAGCGTGAAGATATCGAAAAGGCACAGAAGAAAACGCCAGCAGCTCCAAAACGCAAAGCAGCTGAGCCGCAAACTGTAGAGAAAGGGACTCCGCGTGACCTATTCGATTATGTTCTGGCGGAAGGCCGCAAGGACTACACCGTCCAGCGCTACAAAGGGTTGGGTGAGATGACTGCACAACAGCTCTGGGAAACCACCATGGACCCCGAGCGTCGCACACTCTTGTCGGTGAAGCTCGAAGATCTCGCCGAGTGCGAAACTGTGTTTACCACGCTCATGGGAGAAGACGTAGAGGCGCGCCGGAAATTCATCGAAGACAACGCGCTGGATGTGAAGAACCTGGATATCTAGAAGCCTCTCACCGCGTGAGAGCTTAGGCTTGTGCCGTGCAGATTGCGCCTGGAATCGACTCCTCCGAGTGGAGAACATTGCAACTTGATGATCCTGATAGCCCTGATTGGGATCGAGCCGTGGAGATTCTTAGAACCCGCATTTGCGGCCGATTCACCGATGCGGCTGAACGAGAAGCAAAGAATCAGCGAATACCAGAACGCGAGAAGCGCGGCGCCGAGCTGTCTCATCTTGAGTGTCCGCTGCACGCCACAGAGGGCAGCCGTTCGGCTCGAATCTTCTGCTTCCTCGGTCTGTCTGTCAATTACACCAAAGAAAACGACATGTGCAAGCCAGACGCGGTTACCTGTGATTACCTTTGTGTTCCGCTGTTTCCTCTGTGTTTAGTGCCTTCCCGCAAGTTTCCCCAGCCTCGCGTTCTTTGAATAGGACCGGAAACTCCTCCTTCCTGTCCACAACGAACCAAGGGGAAACAAGAATGAAGAAACTATCGCTCATCTTTTTGTGCCTGTGTTCCGTCACCTGGGGGGAGGGAAAAGCGACTGCCAACAGCAACGCACCCGCACTGACGATTTACAACCAGAATTTCTTTGTAGCGCGAGAGTATTTACCCATGGACCTGAAAATGGGTGCGAACCACGTGGTGTATTCGGGAATCGCAGCGCATCTGGAGCCGGACTCCGTAATCTTGCGAGATCCAAACGGGCGCGCGCTTCAAATCCTGGAGCAGAATTACCGCAACGATCCTATCTCGCAGGAACTCTTACTTTCGTTCTACGAGGGAAAGACGATCGATTTTCTGATACAGCGAGCGGACAAACAAGAAATCGTTAAAGGAAAGATTGTGCGCAGCGGATACATTCCCAGTACTAATTACGCGCAGGGGTATTCGCAGCCGGGCATGGGCCAACCCATCATTGAAATTGACGGCGTGTTGCGCTTCGGCTTGCCTGGTCAGCCGCTGTTTCCCGCGCTGACCGGCGACTCGATCCTCAAACCTACATTGAGCTGGATGCTTGAAACCAGCGATCCTGGCAAGTTCGATGCGGAAATTTCTTATGTGAGCGGTGGGATGAACTGGCAGGCAGATTACAACCTGGTGGTCTCCGACAATCCCAAGGGCAAGTCTGACCTGCTTGACATGATCGGCTGGGTGACCATGCACAACCAGAGTGGCAAAACATTCGAGAACGCGAGCATCAAGCTGCTGGCCGGCGACGTTAACAAGATCCAGGGTGGCACGCCCGCCAATCGAGCGTACTTGGCGGCGGCCAAGGCGCAGGTCGCGGACGAGATGCGGCCAGTGGTGCGCGAAAAGTCATTTGACGAGTTTCATCTGTATACCTTGGAGCGACCCACTACGCTGCGTGACCAGGAGACCAAGCAGGTGGAGTTTGTGCGCGCAACGGGCATCCACG
>Ga0193735_1000505_pt1 | contig 12431 bp, 16 predicted proteins | sample U1m2metaG_FD_145080 | JGI IMG/M metagenome (GOLD analysis project Ga0193735, IMG submission 145080) | Soil microbial communities from a riparian zone of the East river system, Colorado, United States - U1m2 | ecosystem: Environmental > Terrestrial > Soil > Riparian zone | place: USA: East River... | reverse complement strand
AGTAAGAAGACTTCCTCTTCCTACTAAGATAAAAGCACTTCTTTTAGGAGGTGGGTTTGAATAACTAATCTAGCCCCTGCCTTTAATCTTGGCCAAATCATATATCGTAATTGGCTTTTTGAAAAAACCTAATAGTTGTGCGCATAGCGGATGCTGGGGCGGTAGTAGTATTTCAGTGACCTCCTATTCTGTTCAAATTGCAAAAAATACATCCAATTATTTTTGTATTTTAGTAGCCAGGTAAGGCTTTCTTTTCAAATACCCGAGCAAACAGATTTCATTCTATTACTACGAAACATCTTCCGTTTTTCTTATACAAATAATTCCAATTTCGATGATAAATCTGTTAAGATGAAATAGAATCAGGACGTACTATCTAGTGTTCAATATGATTATAAACTATTAACTAAAATAGATCGGTGAGAATATTGACTTATTTTTAATACAATGATCTAATGTCTTCATTAGTCGTATGTTTTCTTCAGGACTCTTGATCTCAATCTACTCAGCAAAGTAAATAAAAATAACGATTTAGAACACAGAGCAAAATAGGTTTCAGCATATTATAACTACTGTCTTCTGACAATTTCATCTGGATCATACATTACCTCAGTCTTTTCCTCAGCGAAAGAATGTCCATCAGAATCTGGCAGGAATTGCCATATTGGCTACCCTTTGCTAAGAAATACGCTACCTTCTTTTTACTTTTTAACTCTGCTTGAATCCATAGAGTCTCAAACATAGAGGCATATGACAGCACTGTTGATTCACTATTAGAATATGTTGCTAATCCAAGCACTTCAACAGTAGAATCATATTCATTATCATCATCCTTTATTTCCACTGTCAAGCATAGTTCTTTATCTACTATGACAGTCATGACTTTGTTTTGCTGTTGTTTATCGAGTAAATGAATCTCTACTAGGTCAGAGTTACTCTTCGTGGGTAGTAATTCTACATTATTACTAAACTACAATATATACAATCCTATGATGTTTTTGTCAAACCTAGCAGACACTGTAACTCTGTCCTTCTCTTACCTCTTGCTAAAGAAAATACTAATACTATTTGCATGACGACCAGATCTACATTTCAGAAAATACTTTTAGACGTTGGGTTTATCGAAATAGAGAAAAGACCTTTAGCAGGACTAGCAGAAATAATGATGGGATACAAAAATGCATGAGGATGAGACGATGCTGGATAAAATCGATTTAAAGATTATCAATTCATTAATTGGAGATTGCAGAAGTCCCTATAGAAATATAGCTGAGCGTGTAGGAATAACTCCAAATGCTGTCAAGACAAGAGTCAATAAAATGATCTCTAAGGGAATAATACAAAATTTTGTTGTAAGAATAAATCCAGTCATATTTGGATACGAGAAGGAATGTATTCTGACTGTTAGACAATATTATAAATCAATGAAAGAAGAACAGGATATTGTAGAGAAGCTCAATCTTCTAGGCGATGTATACGTCTATGCCAAACAATTAGGAGGAGATTCTATATTTGTGCTAGCAATTAAACCTGGAGCAGAAGACAAGATCGGATTGATGATTGATCTATTAAAACCAGCAATAGTTGATAGTAAATTTGTAGACTATAAGCCAACATCCATGAGTATAACCAACTCTGATTTTAAAATCATAAAATGTCTATTATCAAATGCGAGAATGGAAATTGCGGATATAGCAAAGGACGCCTCCATCTCATCAAAGACTGTAGCAAGAAGGATCGATAAGCTGCGTGAAGGCCGTATTCTAGAATTTAGTATTCTAAGGGATATGTCTTCTATGCAGCTTGTAGGTTTTATTGAGTTTGCAGTTGTAATCCACATCAACAAATCTTTCCACCAATATGTCCTTAAAAGAATATATCGTGAATTGCAAGAGCACTTGGTGTTTACTCCAAATGAAAATCAAAGTGAGGTTATTTTTGCAGTATTTTTTTGTGCAAATATACCCACAGTCGATTCAATCTTGACTAGAATAAAATCATATGATGGAGTAGACCATGTTGGATTGTTTATTACAACCAAGTTGGTCTACTACCATGAGTGGTTAAAAAAAGAAATTGACAAAAGCTTAAAATCAAAAGAAGCAACTACAGCAAGAAAATCTCAAATTCTAAGGAAATTATAGCATACGAAAACTAGTTACCGTCTATAGAATCTTAATATTATTTTTTTATTTTATCATACCATTTGACCTGTTTGTGCATCAGGAAAATTCAAAGGAGACATTTTAATCTTTAAAGTGTCCTAAAACATACCTTGGGCTTGCACCATGGATAAATCAATCTTTGGTATATACTAACAACGTATCAAAATGACAGAAATATTTGAAATAAAAGATATGGGGAACAACAAAATATGAACAACTTAGCTGAGGAAATCTTTGGAAAAGACAAGTTTGATTTAACGAAATCAACAACAGGTAGGGAATCAGTCGAACTACAAGCATTACTAATGCAATCTATGAAATTAGAAGAGGTCTATAGATCTGTATTGCCCAAAGTTACATCAAAGCTTATCCGTAGTCTTTTTATAATGTTGCAGGATGATCCTCATGTTAAACAACCTATCTTTATGATAGAAATATTTACAGAGAAAATGCACCAGACTCAGCTGGAATCGTTTAAGAATCATTTGTCTCTGGTCAGTGGCAGTGGTTCTGTTCCTGCAGTATATGATAATGGTAGCCACTTTGTAATAAACATGAAATTGACATTTGATATACTCAAAAGGCTGAACGATTCAAATTTTGTTCTAGAGATATGTGGCGATTATACTGGCACAGTAACAGCAGTAGGGGCGGCAAGAGAATATAGGCCAGAAGAGGTGTTGCATGGTAGTAGTAGCAATAGTAATAGTAAGCATAATAGAATCATACATAATGGTAGTATAAAAGGACAAAAAAATCAGAAGGAAGAACAAGAACCACAACAACATCAGATGGCGGGATCATTAGCATCAACAGACACGAAAATGAATCTTGAGACTCCTAACAGCAAAGATAAGAAAAATAATAGTAATAGCAATAACTATAAAACCATAATCTACACGCTAACTGCTATTGCAGGCATTGCTATCATCACAGGTTTTATCATAAGTGGAGGAACATTTCCAAATATTAATACACAATCTTCCCTCCCTTCATCAGCTTCGTCACTGACTTCAGCTGACATTGGAAGAATAAGCGGACAGGTGACTGGCCCATTTGGACTACCAGCTGTAGGTGCGTCAGTAATTGCATATAAACAAGATGGATTGCCAAGCTCGATAGAAAAATCCCCGGGATTTACAACGAATTCGATTATCCTGGTAAATGGTCAGTATGCTTTCAGTTTACCCTCTGGATTATATAGAATTACTGTTGCCTATCCTGATGGCAAAAATCAAATAATAGACAATTATGCAGTATGGCCTGGATCTGATACTAGTCTTGATCTGAAGTATTAACTGAAAAGAAAGAACCAGGATCATTTCACAAAACCGTATTTTGTGTAGCTTCTCTTTTATCTTCTTCTATTTCGGGCTTAGTGTTATCATCTTTCAAATTGAAAATAAATCTTTCAAACTTGAATCGTTGGACTGGACTGTACGACTAGAAGTGAAGAAGGGAAGAGTGTAATGATTATGCAGAGCTATTGAAATAAGGCTTCTTCAAAATTCAAAGTAAAGACATATTCAATCCTTATGGAAGCATTAGTTCATTCTAAGACCTGACATAAACCCAATACAACCAATACTATTCATTTTAGCATTTTTTATAATCACGAATGAACGTTTGCTTTATCTCATCAGCATGATCTTCTAATTCATGATGTCATTTGATCCATTTTCCTTATTATTACTACTACTGTTCTTAATTCCAAGGGAATCTAGCTCATTTATCCACCAACTAACTTCTTTAGATTGACTTGCCTCCAAAATATTTATTGTTTTTCTGTATCCTGAGTCTGATAATTGGTCAATGTTATCTTCCAAAATATTGCTGTTTGTTGACATATTACATCATTCCAGTTAAAACGATATACAATTTACTTACCCAACAGGCCTGACGCTAGCGTCATTCCTTAATATACAGATAGATGGAGTTATATTATTTCTGTGATTCGTGCTATTCTTGTTCTCGTCTTTTTCTATGATAGTTTGAAGGACTTTCAAATTAGCCAATACATCCTATAACGAATCATCCTAAACTCTGTAGAGCTTTGTACTATAAAACTTCTCTGTTATCAGTCTACAATAGTACCCGTAAATAACTTTGAATTTAACATTGATTTAAGCATATGGTATTCTAATACCATTTTTCTAGCGGAACTATCATTAGGTCTATGACATAAACAATATATCAAATATGATATACTCCGTGATCTTTGCCGCAGACCATGATGGCTTAGTTTCTTGACTACCAATCCATCACCTATAATAAACCTAATTGTGATTTTACTTTCTTTACCAAATCAGGCATAGGGATAGGCTTCTTAAGAAAACAATCAACCTCTTCTACAGTTGGAAATGTTTCCTTAAATTCACTGCGAAATTCTTCATATGCTGTTATGAAGCATACTCGAGGGCTGACATCATGAAGGTCATGCTCTTCTATATCTTTTATTTTTCTATATAGTTCAAATCCATTCATCCCTGGCATCCTAATATCAAATAACAATAGGTCATACATACCAGCTTTATAGTCAGATAATGCTAATAATGGGTCGTTATAGACGTCTACGTGCAGATTGACTTTTTCTAAAGCTAGTTTAAAGATCGTTGTAATATCAACTTCATCGTCTACAACTAGGACTCTTTTTTTCAGGAAAGAGGAAGGGCCATTTGGTCTGAGGATCGTTGATGAGGACAAATTCACCTGATCTAACCGCGCCAAGTCATACCATCGCTTATGAGAAGTAAGTGATAAGTAAAAAGTATTCCTACTGTGTATTGTAATTATCCTAATTTAATACTGAATTTATTGTATTTACTAGATTTTTTAGTGAAATTGGTTTTGCTATAAAACATTCTTTCGTTACCCAAGGATAACGTTCTTTGTATTTGTCATAATATTCTTGGGCTGCTGTTAGAAAGCAAACATTAATGTTATTATCCATTTTCCTTAGTTTGTCATAAAGCTCAAAACCGTCCATCTCTCTCATTTTAATATCAATCAGTAATAAATCGTATGATCCTGGTTTAAAATTCTCCAATACCGAGATAGGACTTTCAAATGCCTGGACCTCAAATCCATTACGTTCTAGAACTGTTTTAGAGAGCCAGGTATATCAGGCTCATCATCGACAAATAATATTTTCTTCTTGTTGTTGTTGTTTTTTGAAGGATTTAATGTAGACTGACCGACCACACATATCGCCTCTCAATAAGAGTAGTGTCCCACTATGTCAAAATACATTATAGGAAAGGTAAACTTTATAGTATTTTAAAATATCAAAAACATGATTGCGGGTCGGTTAGACAGACAAATTCAGAATACATCCTTTGGAGCTGTCTCTCAACATCCAATTTTTCTGAATAATTATACACCACAAAGGGATCTACAACCACCCATTTTAGACAAAATTGTTTGATAGAGTGATTATGTCATCAAATCCTAATATCTAAGCAGATAATATCTTCCTATTTGACATACTACTTTTATATTCAATATCACTGCATAGATATTTACGGAAAGATATACAAAATCTACGAGAACCGAGATAGTACACGGCATAGATAATGTAGTAAATACTCTTTTTCAATTTATGTCCAATGCAAATCATACAATAGACATATGTGTAGATTACACACGACCATATTTAGCTATAGAAATTAAGCGACTGAGGGATGCCTTCCTTGGTGCAAAACTACGAGGTATAAAAATAAGATATCTTACGGAAATCACAATAGAGAACCTTAATTATTGTAAGCAATTGATATCTGTGGCTGATGAACTCCGCCACCTAGCTGGCATTAAGGGGAATTTTTATGTAAGTGAAAAAGAGTATGCTGCACCTGCTACATCTCATGAAGAAGGAAAGTCTGCAGAAATGATGATTCATAGTACCGTTAGCGAAATTGTAGAGCATCAACAGTATGTATTTGAAAGTATTTGGAATACCTCTACTTCTGCTGAAAGAAAGATAAGAGAAATTGAGAGTGAAGGTAGTATTAGTTTAGGTATAACAGAAGTTGTTGACAATCCACTAAAGGCTCAAGAGTTACTTATTAATCTAATCAAATCAGCCAAATTCGAAATATCGCTAGTTCTTCCTACAGTTAATGCATTTAGGCGTGAACATAGAATTGGAGCAATACAGTTGATGAAGGAAATATCTGAAGATAAACAGAGAGGAGAAACATCAATACGCCCAAAAGACAATATACAAGAAGAAGAAAAAAGAGGAGGAGCCGTGAGTGTTAGGATTTTAACTCCTACTGACTACTCCATCCGCAAAATATTAGATGGAATGAATATCACGACCACTTTTACATCAACAACGTCAGGAATATCAAGTGAGCCGGAAGAGGAAAATGTATACCATCTTCCCTATTACAATAATGATAATAATTCACTTCATATAAGACATTTAGAATCACTGCCAGAGTATAATTTAACTACAGTAACAATATTGGTAGTTGATAGGAAGAAATCGTTAGTTATTGAAAAGGTAGACGATTCCAAAGAAAGCTTTGAGGAAGCAGTAGGGTTATCTACTTACTCTACTAGTGAACCCACAGTAATGTCCTATGTTTCTATATTTGAGAACTTTTGGAGTCAGATTGAGCTGTATGAACAATTAAAAATCGCTAACGAAAATACAAAACGCCATGACAAAATGCAGCAGGACTTTATCAATATAGCAGCACACGAGCTTAGAACACCGCTTATGCCCATCTTAGGAGTGATAGAACTGGTACAATCCCAATTTGAAGATGAGGATCATCGTAAAGATGTTGGTGGTAACAATAAGCCTATTCTTAAAGGCGACAGTAGTGAGTGCAAAGAATTGAATAAGAACCAAGAACTCATAATAAGCAGAGAACATTTTGAAATGATGGTCCGTAATGCAAAAAGGCTAGAAGGCCTTGCTCATGGTATATTGGATGTCTCAAGAATTGAGAGTGAAACTTTAAAGCTAAACAAAGAGAAGTTTAACATAAATGAGAAGATACGAAATGTGGTATACGATATAGTAAAATCATCAAAAGACGGAATAGAAATAACTTTTATTGAGCCAAAGGCAGATCCTATCTTTGTAGAAGCAGATAAAATCAGAATTTATGAAGTCGTATCAAATCTTTTGATTAATGCCATTAAATTTTCAAGGAAAAAAGGTGGCAGTAACAATAGGACCATTAGCGAAGGCAAAGCCAACGGCGTTGGCGATAGAGCTATAACGATCACTACAGTAATAAAGTCTAATCACAAGTATGAGAAAGATGGCGCTACTAGCGGCGATGAAGTTGTTGTTAGGGTGAAGGATAGAGGCTCAGGTATTGATCCTACTATACAAAGTAGATTATTTTCCAAATTTGTTACCAAATCTGAGACAGGGTTAGGTTTAGGGTTGTTTATTTCTAAAGGCATAATGGAAGCTCATGGTGGAAAGCTGTGGGCTGAGAATAATAATGATGGAAGGGGTGCAACTTTGAGCTTTAGCTTACCGGTAACTAACAGTTAATTATCTTTATGTCGTAAGCCAAACCAAATCTAAAGTTTTTTATGTCATAAGAAAAGAGCAGCATCCAAAGTCCTGAGAGGAGAGTTTGAGGATGGTGAATAACTAAATGGTCTATAGCAATAATTCATTCAAACATTTTTTAATTGGTGTTTGCTTTGTTAGATGATATGAATTGAATCAACTACAGCGACAGAATTCAACGATTCTCAAATCTGATTCTCCTCTAAAGAAAAAAAGAATCTTGGTTGTAGACGATGAAGTAGATATTACTGCAATAATTAAAGTCGCTTTGGAACGAGCGAATTTTCAAGTGGCTGTCTATAACGACCCATTATTAGCATTATCTGACTATAAAGCTGGTATGTATGACCTATTGTTATTTGATATTAGGATGCCAGGGATGAATGGATTTGAACTATATAGAAAAATTAAAGCTATGGAAGAGCATGACCTTCATGATGTCAGCCCCCGAGTATGCTTCATAACAGCCTATGATGAATCTGGTAATCAATTTAAGGAGTTCTTTCCAAAATTAGAAGAGGTGAATTGTTTTCTTAAAAAGCCCATCCCATTAATTGAGTTGGTAAAAGCAATAAAATCACAGTTAGGGTTGTTATAGCTTTCTATACTAAATGATGCACGGAATACCTCTACACATTATAGTTATGGACATTGCGAATTAGTCACTCTAGGCCAGTCAACTACTGTTCCCTTTTTTTACCTTTAAGCTCTTCCAACACTTGGTCTACATAAGACTTGATCTCTTATGTCAAGCGAAGTAGCAACTCCGCTTTCAACTTCCAACGAGTCCTTTACTTTATTAGTTGTGGTTATAGCCTTGTCTTCTATTTGTTGTGCCTACTCAGCAAAACCTATTTTACCTATCAGGAGAATAGACCTAGTCATTTTTGCTTTTGTATTAATAGGTTGAGTCATGCTCCAATGTAAACTAATACTTTACGAAACTAGAACTTTCCTTCTAATAGCCTCTGTCGGTTGTATAAAAATACCGACACATCATCATTCTTCATTCATGACAACAGAGGCCTCAATTTCAGGCCACAGTTGCGCAACCATAACAGGAGTATTAATTCTGATCCAATCAGCCATGGATCTTTCTTCTGATAGGATTTGTGTAAGAATAGGTATTGCATCAGCTGCATTCATCTTCACTGCTAACTGCGTCAGCATATCATAAAGTATAATCTCAGCATTTTCTATTATTGCATCCTCTTTGGCTGCCTTGAGCTCTAATTCTGCTGGGGTCAACATTTTTTCAACTGTCTTTGCTAGGGATTTAGGAGGAGTAGTAATTGGCAATTGTGCTTTGTCCTTTGTGACACCTTTTTCACCAAGATCTGAAATTAGTTGTTTTAATCTATCTTGTTGTCCTCTTGTCTCTTCTAAGTGGAGTTGAAGTCGTTGTTTTGCATCTTCTATTTTTGTATGCTTTATTCGTGATTGCAGCCTTTGTACTGCTGCATTTTCGATTGCTAAAGCTTCATTTAAGTATAAAGTTAGTTTCTGCTTAGATGTAATCTGTTTTCCTCTTCTTGACGTGGAAAGATTATTTCTTCTTATTGTTCTTTTTTTTGCAGATGTAGCAGACTTACTCTTATTTGTTTTACTTCGTGTCATCTATTTTGTTTGACCCTCAACCACATATCTTGTAACTATTTGTATTAACGGTTTGCTATAGTGGGGTTTTTAAGTTATTATCAAACCCCTTACAGAAGCTCGTGAGAATGCACTGGGAAGGAATCAGGAGCGTTAGAATGAAGATTTAATATATTTTTCGTGTGTAGAAGTATTGCATGAGTAAGAAATCAAAAAGATGTATGTCAGGATTATTGATGGCGATATTTTTATTTTCCTCAATTATCTTCATGCAGCAAGGCGTACTAGCCCAAATAAACCAAACTTCATCTAAAAACATAACTGCACAGGTAACGCGGCAGGGAACTAGCAGTAGTAGCTTCAACATAAGCCATTTTACTAACGTTGCTAATCTGGTAATTAATAGTAAATGGAAAGGGTAGTAGTCTACTAGAACTGTAACAAAGTGTCAAGTCATTAGTGGAACTATGTCCATCCCTGTAAATACTTCAATATGAACTTAAACCATATTGGTCTCTATTCAGGATTTTCTAATGCCTTTAGTACCAATCTATATTGTATCTGGAGATTGTGCTTCAGTAAGACCTTCTTTAACAATCATACACGCATGTTAGCTTGAACCATTATTACATATACATCATAAGGGAGTTTTACTAGATTCTAATAATGACCATGCGCTAATTGATAATATGAACACGCAAAAAACCTTGATAATTATCATCTCAGTCGTCTCGATATCAGTCATAACAGCAATGGGAGCTACTAGTGCAGCGTACAATATCGGCTCAAATTTAGGATGTGAAAAAGGCTTGTCTGTAAAGGTATTTGATGAGGAAACCGTTCCAAAATACCTAATTGGAAGCGACTACAAAGCAATGCCACTAGACCCTAGAACAACAACTATTGGCGCTACTTGCTAGGAAAGTGGTACAAGACCTAAAGACTTTCCACCAACACTTTGAAAAGTCAGTTAAATTCCAACTGTTTTTCATATGAGACAAAGAAGGGTGTTAAGGGATAACGATTGGACAGGATGGCTACGATGGATGAAAAGTGCATTTGAACAGGGTACGATAAGTGAGATATGGAAAAATATAGAAGTAGAGAAATGGTTTGATCCTGCCTTCGAGGAATATATCAATAAGGAATTGATTCCTACATTTAAAAATAAGTGAACCTCAGCCGTGGCGTTAACTCTGATAATAATTGCCATCAATCCCAACTAGCAATATCCTTTTCTGCAATTATTCTTGTAGGATTTATTTTTACAAGCACTGCACCTTCGCCACTATTCCTTCTACCATAGGCTTTAGCATTTTTCTTACTCATATATCGTTCTGCTATCTTAATGGCCCATTTTAAAACCTCCTTTTGATTGTAAGGGTATATTTTTGCTGTGCCAAATATTATTACAAAGGAAAATGGCGGTATCTGATCGTCTATACAAATACTCACTCTATTATTTTGCATGATATTATTCGCTTTGACTGAAGTCCTATACGTTGTAAAAATGATATTTCCTATTTTACTTCTTCTTTTACTATTCTCATAATTATCCAATACAAACCAGATTGGAACTGCGTGAGAGCTTCTATCGTTTCTAACTGTAGCAAGTTTCCCTGTGAATGTACCTTGCATAACAAATCTTGCAATTTCCTCTTTGGACATTTCGGTCATTGTTGTTATTAAATATCTTGTTCGTTGAATATAATGTATGTTCGCTTTTATCCCAATCTCTAGTCTTTTAAATATGCAAGTCTTTAAAAGGTCATTTCATATTTTTTGTTGCGCATAGCTTCGGGTTATAAAAAAATGAGGGTATTCTAATGGTGCAAACATAGCAGCTAGTATGCTATTGCTTCGTCCAGAAATACTCTCTTCTGCTATTCTTTTTCGTGCGATGGTCCCACTCGTGCCGGAAACATTACCAGATCTTTCTAAGCTACCCAGGTCAAATACAAATGTTATAGATTAAATGTTAATTCTCACCATTCTACAAAACAGTCTTAAAGATGTCAAACAGTCAGAATATGATAAAATATGTTAAGCATAACAAGGTTAGAATAAAAGCAGACAGCAAAAGAGAGGAGATCACCAATATTTTTGAAGAAATTAAAGGAAAATCCACAGGCATGAAGGGATTTATGGTAATGGATGACTTGCAAGATCTACAAGAATCCATCGTACTTACATTCTGGGAGAGAAAAGATGATATGGATTCATTTTACGAATCAAATATAATGAATGAGTAATCAAGGGCCTCAGAGTGCATTGAACGAATGGAATGAAATGTCAAAGCTTGGTGAAGTCTGCGGTATGTTCGGATGTGAAGTAAGACCGACTAGTCAATGTCCTGAATGTTCAAACCATTACTGCTACGAACATATCAAATCGCATGTCCATAGTATTTGAGGATTACGTATGACGAAGATCACTAAACTATGTATATTCGTCTTTAATTATAGTCCTTCGTAGCAGGTTGATCGCAGGAAAACCTAGCAAGAATTAGAGATCATTATAGTCTAGACGATAATAAATAGTAGATACTCTCAAGCTGATCTATAGGGCAAAACGAATGTGTGTTCCGCCCTTTCCATTAATAAAACCGGACTTTGATTCCTTCCAAAGCGATATAAGTAGATCTGAGTGACATTTTTATACACTATAAAACTTGACAACGGAGTTGCGTCAATTCTATAATTAGAGAGACAAAGATATGTTTGAAATTAATACGACTTGGCCGTTCATAGTATTCAAGATAGCAAGTAGATTATATACTAAACATAAAAAATTATGTAATGTATCTTTTATTTCTTAGACTGCACATTTAAATAAAAATCTAAAAGATAAGATTGACCTCACAATACTCGCAGCAAACAATCATTATTCTAATTATGGTCCGTGGACTGCAAATGTTTTTAGAAAAATACTAGGTTTAGAAGAATCTATTTGGGAAGATAAATCTGCCTCTATTAGTAGTACTAGGAGTAGTAAGAATTCTACTTCTGTTACGACATGTTTTTTTTGACCTTTGAAATGCCACTGTAAATACATTCACAAGTAACAGCCTCGGATTTTACTTTGAGCAAGTATCTTAACCACTCCTAATTGGCAAACTAAATGAGAATGTT
>Ga0193735_1000504_pt1 | contig 12434 bp, 9 predicted proteins | sample U1m2metaG_FD_145080 | JGI IMG/M metagenome (GOLD analysis project Ga0193735, IMG submission 145080) | Soil microbial communities from a riparian zone of the East river system, Colorado, United States - U1m2 | ecosystem: Environmental > Terrestrial > Soil > Riparian zone | place: USA: East River... | reverse complement strand
CAGCGTCCGGGACAAGCGGTCCACCACCGAACTGAGCATCTTGTCCAAATCGGTTTCGGCGCTGAGTTCGCGTCCAAACTCGATCAGCGTTTTGCGGTAGTCGTAACGCGTGCGATAGAAGAACTGATCGACGCGCTCTTGTATCCATTTGCGTAGCGGATCGAACAACAGTGCCGTGACTACGATGGCGATGATCAGTCCGGCGGGTCCGGAGCTGGGCAAGCGCGTGTGCACCAGATCTGCGACCCCAGCGACGACAGCAAAATAAGCGCCTGCAATGGCAGCCGCGGCGAGCGTGTACACCATGCCCCGTTTGAAGATGAGATCAACATCCATCAACCGATAGCGGAAAATGGCATAGCCAAAAGTCAGAGGCAGCAGACCGAGCGACAACACTGAAACCTTCATCGCGGTTGTCGGCAATGCCCCGGACAGATAAGGGATCACGTAGAAAAGGGTGAATGGTGTGATGGCAAGAATCGTCCCGCGAGTCACCCACTTCAACTGCTGCCTGAGAATTGGTGTGCTGGCACGCCGATAGCTGTACCAAAGAACTCCGGCCGCAGCCACGAAGAACAGCGCCAGGTACCCCATCTGGAGCCGGTCAAGGTTCCAACGTAACCTTTCGCTCGCCTTGAGGAACTGGAATGCAAAGACATGAACTCCGAGCAGAAACGCCGCCGGCATGTAGATGAGCGGTAACACCCAGCGGTTTTTTCGGATCAATCCGCGTTCTTCCGGAAAGGTCAGCACGAAATGCAGGAACAAAGCTGGCTGTAGAAGCCATGCGACCACGTTGCCCCAATAGATCGTCCAGTCAAACGAATTGAATTTTCCGGTGTACTTGAACGCGTAGAAAACGAATGAGACCAGACAGAAGATGTAAAAATGCGTGGAACCAGGCGCGGTCCAGCGCCGAAGCAGTACGTACACTCCAATGCCCAGATAAATCAGCGCGATCAACCGCAACCACTGGTTCAGCGAGCGTTCCACCGGAACCAGGAGGACCCGGATCTCTAGCGGGACCGATAGCCGCTCCAGCGAATACGTGGCATTCAACCAGGCGCCGGTTCGGTACAGTTGATGAACCAGCGCCGCTGTGCTGTTCACCTCATGTTGATTTACCGCCAGTAGGATGTCGCCATTCCTGATGCCGGCCTTATCCGCGGGGCCGTCGGCTTCTACACGGTCGGCGGTCAGCTTCCCGTTGCGCTCAATCCACCAGACGCCGTCGTAGGGAATCTGGAATTCACTCTCTTTTTGAAAATTAATCCAGGCGAGCGTCGCAGCTGCAGCGGTAACTAGTGCCAGCAGAATGGCGGTGAATCGAATTTGAAAGTCCCGGTTCATGGGCCGCGGCAACGACGAAGGCCGGGGGACTAACTTCCCCCAACCTAAGTTCTGCACGTTCGGGGCCACGTCTGGGCACATGAGGAACCTTCTAAGTAGCTTCAAGGCAACCACTTCGCTAATTATAGGAAATTCCACACCAGAAGGCTATGCTTTTTGGAATGATTCCTGTGAGATTTTGTAAGCGATTGTATCTCCTGATCTTACCGCCCTTGCGCGGGTCGAAACTAGCAACGTGGTTGGCGACAAGCCACATATGGAAATCTGAGCAGCATCCCTGTTCTGTCATCGTTCTGTCATCCGGGCGGCCTTTTGTTCTGTCCTCCTGAGCGTGGCTTTTTCGCGAAGGATCCTACGAAGCCCGGAAATAGGCAAGGCTGCTGACAGGATCGAAGTTCGGCACCATATCTGTAATCCTGAGCGGATTGGCAGCAAAGAATCGGGTTATGCCTCGACCGAAGCCCGAAACTGTCTTTGCAGTTAGAATCTTCCTCATGAACGACAGCACTGGGATTCTCGAACGCGAGCGCCGCTTTCTGTTGCAGACTTATAACCGCTACCCAGTCGTGCTGGCGCGTGGAAAAGGTGTCTTTCTCTACGATCTCGAAGGCCGCCGCTATCTGGATTTTGTCGCGGGCTTAGGAGTTAACGCATTGGGACATGCCCATCCCCGAATTGTAAAGATCATTCGCGAGCAGGCTGCCCGGGCTATCCATCTCTCGAATCTCTATTACAACGAATATCAGGGCCTACTGGCGGAGAAGCTTTGCGGGCTCTCGGGTTTGCAGCGAGCGTTTTTTTCCAACAGCGGCACGGAAGCGATTGAAGGCTCCATCAAGCTGGCCCGGTTAGCGGGACATCGGACGGGTGGCGAAAGCAAAAGCCAGCTAGTGGCCCTGCAAGGTTCTTATCACGGACGCACCTTCGGCGCTATGTCTCTGACCGGGCAGGATAAATACCGCAAAGGGTTCGAGCCGCTGCTGGAGGATGTGAAATTTGTTCCCCAAAACGACATTCAAGCATTGCGTGCGGCAGTGGACCAAAATACCTGTGCCATCGTGCTCGAGCCTATTTTCGGAGAAGGCGGAGTATATGAATGCTCGGTGAATTTCTTGCAGGACTGCCGGGCAGTCGCCGACCGTCATCATGCCGCGCTGATTTTTGACGAGATTCAGTGCGGACTGGGCCGCACCGGAAACATTTTTGCCTTCCAGACCTTCGGCGTGACGCCCGATATCGTGGCCATCGCCAAACCAATCGCCGCCGGACTTCCCCTGGGAGCATTTCTGGCCAGGGAAGAGTTCGCATCGGCGATCTCTCCAGGCCAACACGGGACAACCTTCGGAGGCGGGCCGCTGGCCTGCCGCGTGGCTTTGGAATATCTGGCTATCCTGGAAGAGGAAAAGCTCCTCGAGAATGTTGTACGTGTCGGGAAGTACCTTCAGGAACAGTTGAAGCTTGTCGTGGACCGATGCGGCGCCGCACAGGAAGTTCGGGGCAGAGGATTGATTCAAGGCCTCCAGTTGGATGTTCCGGCCCGCCCGCTCGTGGAACAGGCGCTCGCCGAGGGAGTTTTATTCAACAGCACACAAGATTCCGTGTTGCGATTTCTGCCTCCCTTTTTGCTCCAGGAGAAGCACGTGGACAAAGGTATGCGGGTGTTGAAGAAGTTGCTGGGCAAGAAGCGGCGGAAATCAAGTGGGAGTCTGGCAACTTCGAAGAATGAAACAGCGCAAAAATAGACCGCAGTGAAAGGCACATTGGGCCTGCAAACTAACCTGGAATCCATCCATTCAGTCGAAGAACAGTGGGTGAGTCTGGACGGAGTGCGTGTGCGATATCTGCGCAGCGGCTCAGGGCCGCCCCTGCTGCTACTCCATGGATTGTTGGGGTATTCATTTTCCTGGCGATTTGCCATGCCCGTGCTGGCACAGCAAGCCACAGTCTATGCCGTTGACATGCCGGGAGCGGGATTTTCGGACCGACGTCCTGGTCTCGATTGTCGCCTACATGCAAGCGCCGAGCGTTTGTTGCGGTTTCTCGAAGCCGTGGAAGTGGAATCGTGCGATCTGCTGGGAACCTCGCAAGGCGGCGCAGTAGCAATGATGGCTGCTGCTATCGCGCCACAACGGGTGCGCCGCTTGATTCTGGTCGCTCCCGTAAACCCATGGTCGCAGCACGGAAAGCGGCTCGCTCCTTTTCTGAGCAGCGCACTAGTTTCGGCATTGATTCTTCGACTGGCGCCGTTCATGGAAGTAGCACATGATTTGGCACTGCGCCGTCTTTATGGCGACCGCAAGCGCATTCGTCCGGGCACGCTTGAAGGCTACTCTGCGCCTTTGCGAATTCCCGGCGCCTTTGGATACGGTCTAAGCGTGACCCGTTCGTGGAACGGCGATCTTCGGGAATTGGAATCTGCTCTGCCTCGCATTTCCCACATCCCAACTCTGCTTCTTTGGGGGAGCAAGGATCTCGCGGTAGATCCCGCGTCGGCAGCGTTGTTGTGTCGCCAATTCAAAGATTGCCGGATTGAAATTTTTGATGGCGTTGGGCATTTGCCCTACGAAGAAGTCCCGGAGGAATTCAATCGAGTGGTGGCGGAATTTCTTAAGCAACCTTCTTAGCCGGTTGTGATGGCGGACTTCGAACAATTCTAGTCTTGAAGGTCTGAAAGAGAATCTTAAGAACCCAATATGGGACAGCATTTTCTTGATCTGCTTCGCAACTATCTTGCCCACTACGGTTACGGGGCGGTTGCGGTCGCGCTGTTGCTGGAAAACGCCGGCCTTCCCGTTCCGGGCGAGACCATGCTGTTGTTAGCAAGTTTTTTGGCCTTTTCTGAGCATCGTCTCCGCTTGCCCTACATCATCCTGGTCGGAGTCTTTGCCGCGACCATCGGGGATAACCTCGGTTTCCTTCTCGGACATTACGGTGGCGAACCGCTGTTGGAGCGGTACCGACAGGTTCCTCGGGTATACCGCACCATCACGCGGGCAGAAAGCTTGATTCAGCGCTACGGCTCCTTCGCGATTTTTATTGCCCGCTTCATTGCGGGAATGCGCATCATCGCCGGACCCTTGGCTGGTGTGCTCCACATGCCCTGGAGGAAGTTCGCGGTTTTCAATTTCCTGGGCGCAGCGGTCTGGGTGACGGTTATTTCCAGTGTCGGATATTTTTTCGGACGGCACTGGGACGAACTCGCGCGGATCATGAAGGGTTTCAATCTCGCAGTGTTGTTGGCGGCAATTCTGCTCGCGGTGTTGTTCTGGTGGCGACAACGGCGAAAGGGTGCTGGGCGCCAACCGGACTAGCGCCGACAGAGACATGAATGCTCAAGTCAAACGCGTTGCTATTCTGATCCTCGGCTGGTGCTTCATCCTGCTGGGCGTTGTCGGTTTGTTCTTGCCGATATTGCAGGGTGTACTGTTCCTTCTCATAGGCCTGATCATTCTTTCCTCAGAATATGTCTGGGCTCATCACCTTCTCGCCAAGCTTCGTCAACGTTTTCCGAAGATAAGCGGCACCGCGGAGGAAGCCACTAAGAGGGCTACCGCCTGGTTGCGGCACCTTTCCCGCCAACGCGAGGGCGATTGAAGCCCAGCCAGACCGGTGCTAACCTCGAAGTCAGCGAACCGGCCAATGTCCTATCCCATGACTCTTCAGGCCCCAAGTCTTATTTCGAAACGCCAGCGGCTCTCTCGCCTTTTGCATCAAGGAATCTCAGAAGTGTGGGTACGGTTCCTGCTCGCAATCGCCGGCCTGATTCTGGCTTTCGCGGCCGCGCTTTTTTCCAGCGTGGCACGTGAGTCCGGAAATCTTTGGGCGACGCTCATCCTGGCGTCGGCAGCATTGCTGTTGGCAACGATCGTAGGATTGACGACCGTGCCTTACCTGGCACGACGGATTGGCGCAGTTCATATTCGAGACGCATTCGATTACGACGTGACCCGGGTGGGGATCATTTACGTGGTAACCGTTTTGCTGATCGGAATTGCGGCCCTGAACACCGGCAACAACCTCTTGTACATCCTGGTGGCCGTCATGCTGGCCGCAATTGTTGTGTCCGGGTTTGCCTCGGCCATGGTGTTGCGCAATCTGGAGCTGGATATCCGGCTGCCAGAACATGTTTTCGCGCGCCGTTCGATGTCAGCGAGAATTCTTTTGCGCAATCCACGAAAGTGGCTGCCCTCGTTTTCTGTAAATGTCGTTTCTCTCGCGAAGGCCAAGCCCGCCCGGCACTGGCGTTGGCTGCCTTCGACCTTTGCGGTTCCGCGAGGCCGTCCGCCAGAGAAGCAGTGGATCCGACTTCCCGATCGTCAATTGCGTCGTCTAGCCGAAAAGGCGGCGCTTCCCAACATCTTCGATGGCTCTGCTTACTTTCCTTATCTCCCGGCTCGCGCATCGCTCATGTCGGAGCTCGAACTCAAGTTTGCGCGCCGTGGACGCTATGAGCAGGAAAGTTTTGGCCTGGCCACGCGTTTTCCTTTTGCTTTCCTGACCAAGACGCGCCGGGTGCCACTGGCCCGGGAAGTAATTGTTTATCCTTCCGTGGAACCCACCGACCAATTCTTTGAAGTGCTTCCCCTCATCACAGGAGAGTTTGCATCCTTCATGCGAGGGCGTGGCCACGATCTATATCGCATTCGGGAATACATGCCCGAAGATTCAGCCCGCCACGTGGATTGGAAGGCTTCCGCTAAATCCGGGTCGCTCAAAGTGCGCGAGTTCAGTCGGGAAGACGAGCGCAAGCTGCGGATTGTTTTCGACAATCCCCAGCTTGATGTTGTTCCGGAGGAAGCATACGAAAGCGCGGTGGCGCTGGCGGCATCCCTGGGATGGCACTTTACCGGAGAAAATACCGAGATTTCCTTCGTCTCACAGGGATATCGGGGCGCGGATGTTTATCAATTTCTAGCCTATCTGGCCGTTGTGGAATCACAATCCCTGCCATCGGTGATCGAAGAACTTGAGGTCCCAGATGACTACAACATAATCCTGACAGCGCGCCCGCGGGGTACGATTCCTACAGCCCTCTGGGCCTGTTCCTATTTTGTTTTCATTGGCAGCAAGCAGTGACACATCGAGACGAGTGGATGCAGCCGGCAGAACAGGTATTGGCATCCGACTCAGAGAAGCAACATTGTAGGAGCTTGCTAAATCTAATGAGTGAGGTTCCGTGAGATGTTCCGCAAATATTGCCGGCTGCTGACAGCAGGTTTTTTTACTGTGGTTTTAGCGCTGCCTGGGTGGGCAGACGAGGTCCGGGAAATTCCTCCCGGCACTTCAATCAAAGTCCGCATCATTGACCAGCTCAGCAGTGAAGAAAGCGAGACTGGAGATATCTTTCACGGAACACTGGATGAACCAATCCAGGCCCATGGGAAAGAACTTTATCCACGGGGAGCCGATGTCAGCGGCCGCGTCAGCGATGTGCATCGTTCCGGCCGGCTCAGCGAACCCGGGGAGTTGGACTTGATCCTCACTACCGTGAGCTCGGGACGAGTTGCCTTCTCTGTCGCGGTGCAGCCGCTGGTGATCAAAGGCGAATCCCATGCCAAAAGCAATGCTGGGAAAATTGGTGGCGGCGCCGCTCTGGGAGCCGTCATTGGAGCGATTGCTGGTGGAGGAAAGGGAGCAGCCATTGGCGCGGGTGTCGGCGGAGCTGCCGGTGCCGGCGCAGCCGCAGCCACCGGCAAACGTGCTGCGCTCGTTCAGCCGGAAACCGTGCTCACATTCACCAGTACGACTGCTTCTACGGCAACGGTCATCGAAAACGCCCCGCGACCAACGCCGTCGCAACCTTCCGAACAAGATTCCACCCAATCATCGAGTCCGGCCGCCAATCAGAATGACGCTCCGGAAGGGCCCGAGAGTTCAATTCCATTGTTCACGCTACGCGATCGTAGAGTTATCCGAGAATGTGTAAACCAGAATGCCTCGGCTTTTCCGGATGGCGCCACGGAACGTCCCGAACTGCCACCAGGTTCCGATCGGCAGGTTCGCCGAGGTGAGACCTTGCCGGCCGAACTTCAAAGCAAGGTTTACTCGCTGCCCGTGGCATGCGTCGAAAAACTCCCCGGGCTGCCCAACGACCTGGATCGGGTCGTCTATAGCGGTCGCGTTCTGTTGCTCGACAGCGGAAACCGGATCTTGGACCTTTTCTATCTCAATGAAAACGAGTGATTTTACATGCTAGGGCCGTTCCACCTCGAGATGAAGGAGAGGGGCTGCAATTCGACTCTTCTCCCTTGCCCGGTTTCGTCTTATACTCGCCCTCGTGCGCAGCGGGCTCTAAAGGTGATGTATGCATATCTGTGACCTTATCAAAAACCAGGAGACTTACCGAGCGGACGCAGATCAGACAGTGCTGGACGTGGCGCAAGCGATGGTCGCGCGCAACATCGGGGCGGTACCCGTACTTCGCGACGGCCTGCTGGTGGGAATTTTTTCCGAGCGGGATCTCATGAAGCGGGTGGTGGTGGAAGGACGTGAAGCAGGCGCTACTCGAGTAGGCGAAGTGATGACCAGTGATCCCCTTACCGTAAGTCCGCAGGAGACGCCAGAGAACTGCATGCTCCTGATGCGGCGCCACGGCTTTCGTCATCTACCCGTCTGTGACGGAAAGCAACTCCGAGGATTGGTTTCATTACGCGACCTCATGTTGCACGATCTTAGTGAAAAAGACGATGAAGTTCGAATGATGCGCGCCTACATTCACTCCACGCCCGACGTTTAACCGAGCGCGTTCCCAGCGCCAGCTCCCAGACCAGCGAGAGCCAGAGATTAGCGTCTGGGCCTTGCTAAATTTTTCTCCAACAATCACGAGCCTGTACCCGGTAACTATTACCCTTGGTTACTTTCGGTCATTGACCGTGGGACCGGAACTGGTAAGGTTTCATATGGAGGAGAGCTGTCGGTGTAGTCTGTCCGCCTTGCCATTGAAAAAGGTGACAGTAGAGCAGCCCGATGAACCCCAAAGTCCAGCTGGCTTTATGGATCGCCCACCCGCTGCTGCAACTCTCGGTTGCGGCGGTCATGTTTTATCGCAAATCACACAAGGTTTTTCCCGTTTTTTTCTCTTACCTGATTTCCCAGATTTTGATGTTTTCGATTTTGTTCCCCATCTACCGATCGGAGTATTCGGAAATTTTCTTTTATGCCTACTGGAGTTGTGCCGCTATCAGCCTGGCAATCGGCTTTAAGGTTATTCACGAGATCTTTCTGGACATCTTCCGCCCTTATCACACGCTCAAGGACTTGGGATCGGTATTGTTCCAGTGGGCCGCTCTGGTGATGTTGCTGGTAGCGGGAGTGGTAGCGGCGGCAAGCCCCGTTGCCTCCCAGGGTCCGATTGTGCAGGCCGTACTCACTGTGCAGCGCTGTGTGCGCGTAATTCAGTGCGGTCTGATTTTGTTCCTGCTCGTGTTCTCCAAGTATCTGGGAGTGACTTGGCGGCAGCACAGTTTTGGTGTTGCCCTTGGCTTCGGGAGCTTTGCCGGGGCCGAACTAACACTGCTGGCTCTGTTTGCGAGCAGTCACATATCGCCAACGGCTTTGAGCTTTTTTAACATGCTGGCATATAACGCTGCCATCGTGATTTGGCTGGTCTATGCCTGGATTAAGAGCCCGGCACGAGATGCCTCCGCGAGTCTCCTGATGTCGCAGCGGTGGGATCAGAGCCTGACCGACTTACAGCATCCGGTGTCGAGCGATTCTTTGATACCCTTGTTCGAGGGCATGGTGGACCGCGCCTTTTCACGAACTAATGGGGACTCTGCATCAGACCCTGCACCAGCCGAGGAATTAACTCCGGAGATCGTTTCTTCTTCTCGTTCCATTCAGCGCCCTCCCAGGAAATAATCATTTAGGATTCTTGGTTAGGGCTAGCCCAATCATTCACTGGAGCTCGGTCCTCTCAACAACTGAGAATCAGCGAAAGCTTCCGAATTGCCTCTCGCTAACCTATATCCCGACCTCCTTCCGCAATGGTTCTTCTTCTATCACATTGAATTATAAGGACAAGCTTGATCAATTCAGGTTTCTCCTACCCGCATAACCGAACTGGTAACCGGCTTTGCCAGGTTACCAACGTGGAAATACTTGCGTGTGGGGGTATAATTCCGGCCCGTGAGGGTTTCCGCTCCCAGGCGACCCGCACGCAAGGAGAACAATCCATGCAACGTGCGATCAGGATATTGCTCCTGATGGTAGGTTTAGCTGGCACATACGTGGCGGCAGCTGCTCCGATGCTCCCAGCACCGGACGGCGGGCCGATCCCGACGTGCACAAAAAAGGTCTGTACCTGATAAGAGGGGCAGGGTCACAACCGTGACCTATGCGCAACCGGAGCCGCCTAAAGCGGCCCCTAGATTTCCCTAGGGCTGAACGAATGTGAAAAACATCTTCAGCCCTTTTTTATTGCTGCAAGGTTGGTTGGGACAAAGCGAGGCGGAGATTTCGATTCAACTCCTCGACCTCGGAGATCGGCGGCCGACAGCCGAAATCGGAGCAGATCACCGCCACCGTTCGTTCTTCCTTGATGGCCGGCAGAGCCGCAATGGTTTTCGCCAGTGCAGGCGGCAGATTTTGCGGGACGACTTTGCTCGAAGCGAACTTCAGCACAACTTGGTTGAGTGCGGGAATCCTTGCTGCAGCGGAATAAAGTCGATCCGCTAGTTCATCCTCCCCGATGATCACAACTTGGTTATGCGGCTGCGATACATGGATCGCGGCAATCCCATAGGTTGCAGCAAAAATTCCATACTGTCCTGCTAAACCGGCCAGGACTTCCATAGTCTGCTCTGTCTTGTCACGATAGCTTTGGTCGTTGGTATAACCATAAAGCCGTTGCAGCACGATGGCGGCGACAGAATTGCCGGCGGGAGTCGGCGAGTCCTGGAATGGCTTCCGTCGCGTTCCAAGAACACCAAGCAATTTTTCTTCTCCGCCGGTGGGCTTCTCCGTATCAAAAAAACCTCCAGACACTGGATCGAAGAAACGATCCACCATGGTATCGGCGATGCGATGCGCGAAATTGAAATAGCTGAGGTCGGAAGTGGTCTCGTACGCGTCCAGACAAGCTATCGCCGTGAAAGCATAATCGTCGAGCAGGCCCGCAATCTGTCGGGACTGCGCGGCAGGATCCGAATAGGCTATGACATGGACCAGCCCATTTTCTGTCGACCAACCTTCGGCCAGCACGCGGTCCAGGGATCGCAGCGCAAAATGCTGGGCAGTCGCCAATTTGAGCGCCCGGGCCGCCTGCAAGTAGGCGGACACGCACATTGCATTCCATCCGACGTAGACAGTCTTGTCCACATACGGAGTGGGCCGTTTCAGCCGAGCCGTGTACATCTTTTCTTTGGCCGACTGCAGCAGCGTCTCCACCCGCTCCAAAGGCATGCTCAGTCTTTTGGCGATTTCTTCAAGGGGAGCTCGTACGTACAACACGTTCTTGGCGGGATTGTGATGCATTTCGCCGATTTCGTTAATGTCATAGTGAAGGCAAGCAACACTGGCTTCTTCTTCAGTGAGAACGGCGCGGGTCTCTTCCATCGTCCAGGTGAAATAATCTCCGTCATCATCCATTGAGTAGTCTGCGTCCTGAGAAGCGTAGAAGCCTCCGCGCTCACGATCGGAGAGCCATTCCTCCATCCAACGAATGATGTCACGGGCCACGTTGGCGAAGAACTCTGAACCGGTGGCCTGAAAGGCGTGCACGTAATTCTTCAGCAGTTCGGAATTGTCGTAGCACATTTTCTCGAAGTGCGGCACCACCCAACGCTCGTCTACCGAGTAGCGATGAAATCCACCAGCGAGCTGATCGTAAACGCCGCCGCGTGCCATCTTTTCCAGCGTAGTAACGAATACGTTTCGTAAGTTCTCATCCCCTGATCGCGCGTATTGATCAATCAAAAGATCAAGAGCCGCCGGATGAGGAAACTTGGGCGCACTTCCAAATCCGCCGTTGGTTGGATCGAACATCCCCAGAACTGATTTCACGATGGCGTCGATCACGGCCGCAGAAAACTCCCCACTGCGGCCGGCCAGGGATTCGGAGTGTGAAAGGGCGCTCTCTACAATTTTTGCCTGTTCCACGACCTCGCCATTTTTTTGATGGTATGCATCCGAGATAGCCAGCAGCACCCGTTTGAAGCTGGGACGTCCATACTGATCATTCGGGGGGAAGTAAGTGCCGCCATAGAATGGCTTGCCATCAGGCGTAAGGAAAGCAGTAAGCGGCCATCCACCCTGCCCGCTGATTGCGCTGATGGCGGCCTGATAGCGGCTATCTATGTCGGGACGCTCATCGCGATCCACCTTCACCGCAACAAAACGCTCATTGACGATTTGCGCGACTTCAGCATCGTCATAGGATTCGCGATCCATCACGTGGCACCAGTGACACCACACCGCGCCAATGTCCAGCAGAATGGGCTTGTTCTCGCGCTGCGCCGTAGCGAAGGCGTCTTCTCCCCATTCGTGCCATTGCACCGGCTGATGCATAGCCGAGCGCAGGTATGCAGAAGACGCTGTAGACAGGGAGTTGGACGTCTGGGTGGTCATCTATCAAGTGTAAATGGTTTGTGGGATGGAAGAAGGCAGAACTGGAAGGCCAGACTCTATCTGCATTCGACTTCCGAGAACTGAGATCTGACATCTGAGAACTGAAATCCGAAAACTCAAGTTCCCAATCCATCCGCGCACAGTCTTGTTGCCACCGAGCAATACAACTCCACCGCCTCGTTCAGTTCTTTTTTCTCCACGTACTCCTGTTCCGTGTGCGCTACGTGGATGGATCCCGGACCAATCAACAGTGGCTCTCCCCAATTGTTGAGCGCAGGGATATCGGTGGTGAATGCTGCAACCATGGTTGGCAAGCCATCCAGAGTGCGCAAGCGAACAAAAGGAATCTCGAGAGTGAAATCGACTTTTGCCAGATCACCTACGCTTTGGACAATTTCTTCACGTAGTTGCTGTGATGGACCGACCAACCGGTAGAGCAAGTGGGCCCGAGCTCGGTCGGCTATGACGTTGGGAGCGCGCCCGCCTTCGATCAGGCCAATATTTAAAGTGGATGGTCC
>Ga0193735_1000503_pt1 | contig 12435 bp, 8 predicted proteins | sample U1m2metaG_FD_145080 | JGI IMG/M metagenome (GOLD analysis project Ga0193735, IMG submission 145080) | Soil microbial communities from a riparian zone of the East river system, Colorado, United States - U1m2 | ecosystem: Environmental > Terrestrial > Soil > Riparian zone | place: USA: East River... | reverse complement strand
ACTGCTTGATTCTCGCCGCCAATCGCGAGCCAGAAGTCGTGACCCAAGGCAAGGCGATAACCGTCTATCCGCGTCATTTGATCGTGGTGCTGCTCGGCAGCACCAATCGATTCGGCGAAGGCGCTGGACTTGTCGCACGTGGCTGGCAGCTCTTCGACCAATGGGCTGCTACCGGACGTCTTGCCGATCCGAAAAAATTGCTCTGATCGACGTTACCAAAATGAGGCCCCGGATTGGTGTTCTGACCAGCGGTGGCGATTGCCCGGGACTCAACGCCGTTTTGCGCGGAGTTGTACTCGCGGCGGAAAAACTCGGTTGGGAGGTGATCGGGTTTCGTGACGGATTCGAAGGACTTCTTCGCCCAGGCGATCATGTGGTTCTCGATCGCAAGAGCACAGAAGGAATCATGGCGCTTGGAGGCACGATCATCGGTACGACGAATCGCGGCCATTTCGTTGCCAAGGTGGGCGCGGGGGATCGCACGATCATTCCAGCAGAGATCATCGCACAAGCTCGCGAGATCTTGAACAAGCTTGGCATTAAATCGTTGATTATTGTCGGCGGAGACGGCTCGATGACCACAGCGCTTCAGTTACAGGAAGCCGGCATCGATTGCATCGGTGTTCCAAAGACGATTGATAATGATCTCGAAGCCACGGCCATGACATTCGGATTTGATTCCGCGGTCGCGGCGGTGGTGGATGCGCTCGATCGATTGCACACTACCGCGACAAGTCACAAGCGCGTCATGGTTGTGGAAGTGATGGGGCGGCATGCCGGCTGGATCGCACTGCACGGAGGAATTGCTGGGGGTGCGGATATTATTTTGATTCCAGAGATCCCCTTTGACTACGATAAGATCACGTCCACGATCAAGGCGCGGGATGCCGCCGGAAATCTCGGCTCGCTGGTGGTTGTGGCAGAAGGCGCAAGAGCCATGGATGGTCGGCAAGTCATGCGCGAAAGTAAAGACGGCGAATTTCGCCTTGGAGGCATCGGCGACATCGTGGCCACACAGATCGCGAAGCGGACTGGCAAGGAGACGCGCTCTTGCGTGCTCGGCCATTTGCAGCGCGGCGGCGCGCCTACGACGCTCGATCGAATTCTCGGCACACGGTTCGGCGTGAAAGCTGTTCAACTCGCGAACGAGGGACACCTCGGATCGATGGTCAGCTACCAAAATTACCAGGTCCGCCACGTTCCGATCGCGGAAGCGGTTAATCGGCTACGGCTCGTTCCACCCAACGGCGAGATGGTGCAAACCGCGCGTGACGTCGAAATCTCCTTCGGCGACTGATTGTCGATTTCTGTAGCGGCGGTCTATGACCGCCGATGTCGATAATGAAAATTGTCCTCGCATACTCTGGCGGACTCGACACATCGATCATCCTCCGCTGGCTCAAAGAAAATTATCAAGCAGAGATCATCGCCTTTTGCGCTGACATCGGTCAGGAAGAAGAACTCGACGGCTTGGAAGCGAAAGCTCTCAAGACCGGCGCAGCGAAGTGCATCATCGAAGATCTGCGCGAAGAATCGCGCGCGATTTTATCTTTCCGATGTTTCAGGCCGGCGCGATCTACGAAGGTCAATATTTTCTCGGGACAAGCATCGCGCGTCCGCTCATCGCCAAACGAATGGTAGAAATCGCGCGTTCAGAAAAAGCGGATGCGGTTGCGCACGGGGCGACAGGGAAGGGGAACGATCAGGTTCGTTTTGAGCTCGCGGCCGCGGCCCTCGCGCCAGAGTTGCAAGTAATCGCGCCGTGGCGCGAAGAACGGTTTCGCAAACAATTTGCCGGACGCGCCGAGATGATCGCATTCGCCGAGGCGAATAAGATTCCAGTCGAAGCCAGCGTAGAGAAACCGTATTCGTCCGATCGCAATCTTCTCCACGTCAGTTTCGAAAGCGGCGTGCTTGAGGATCCGTGGTTTGACGCGAGCTCAACCGAAATGCGCAATATGTACAAATTGAGCGTCGCGCCGGAGGACGCGCCTAATGAACCGGAACATGTTGAGCTTGAGTTCGAAGCCGGGAATTGCGTTGCGGTGAACGGTAAATCGCTTTCGCCACCGGGCGTGATGCAAGCGCTCAACAAACTCGGTGGAAAGCACGGCATCGGCCGCGTGGATATTGTTGAGAATCGCTTTGTTGGAATGAAAGGACGCGGTGTTTACGAAACGCCGGGTGGTGCAATTCTCCATTTTGCGCATCGACAAATGGAGACGCTGACAATGGATCGTGAAGTCATGCACCTGCGCGATAGTCTCATTCCGAAGTACAGCGAGCTTGTTTACAACGGCTTTTGGTTCTCGCCTGAACGCGAAGCGTTGCAAGCGCTCGTGACTGAAACCCAACGCGATGTCACCGGGGTTGTGCGACTGAAACTTTATAAAGGCAACATCGTCGTCGCTGGCCGCAAGAGTCCGAAAAGTTTATACGATCCCAAAATTGCGACGATGGAAGACGATGCCTCGGTGTACGATCAGAGCGATGCCACCGGTCTCATTCGGCTAAACGCGTTGAGATTGAAAGTTCGCGCCGCACTCAAAACAAAAGATAAGAGCGATTGACCCATTCGACTTGCTCAGGGCAGGCTCTCAATCGCCTCGGCGATTCAGTGAACCGCTCCTACCGCCCCGACCTTGCGAGGTGTGATTGTCGATCTTATATTTTAATGGTGTCAATCAACACGAAGGAATCTTATGCCAACGACAATTGCAGCTCCGAAAAATGCTCCGGCGGTAGAAGCTGATTTTCTTCCGCTCGAGGGCACCGACTATGTTGAGTTCTATGTCGGGAACGCCAAACAAGCGGCCCACTTCTACAAAACCGCTTTCGGATTCCAGAGTCTCGCGTACTCGGGACCGGAGACGGGAACCAAGGATCGCGTGAGCTACGCGATTCGGCAGAACAAACTCACATTTCTTCTAACGACGCCGCTGCGGACGGAGAATGCGATTGCCGATCACATTTATAAACATGGCGACGGCGTGAAAGTGATCGCGTTGAAAGTGAAGGACGCGACTTCGGCCTGGAGCGAAACGACGAAACGCGGCGGCAAAAGTTTCATGAAGCCGACGACGCTCAAAGACGATGCCGGACAGTTGGTCATGAGCGGCATTCACACTTACGGCGAAGTCGTTCACCTGTTTATCGAGCGCGACGATTACAGCGGCGTGTTCATGCCCGGTTTCGAGAAATGGGAGTCGACTTACCGCCCGTCCGAGACCGGCTTGCAGTATGTCGATCATTGCGTGGGCAACGTCGGTTGGAACCAGATGAATCCGTGGGTGAAATTTTACGAGGACGTGATGGGGTTCCGCAACATCCTGACCTTCGATGACAAGGACATCTCGACCGAATACTCGGCGCTCATGAGCAAGGTGATGAGCAATGGAAATGGCTTCGTGAAGTTTCCGATCAACGAGCCGGCGGAAGGCAAAAAGAAATCGCAGGTGGAAGAGTATCTCGAATTTTTCAACGGCGAAGGCGTGCAACACGTGGCGATCGCGACAAAGGACATCGTTAAAACCGTGACCGAGATTCAGAAGCGCGGCGTCGAGTTTTTGAATATCCCATCAACTTATTACGATGAGTTGCCCGATCGCGTCGGCCACATCGATGAAGACCTGGAGCCGTTAAAGCGACTCGGCATTTTGGTCGATCGCGACGATGAGGGGTATTTGCTGCAAATATTCACCAAACCGGTGGAAGATCGGCCGACGCTCTTCTTTGAAATCATCCAACGCAAAGGCGCCAAGAGTTTCGGCAAAGGTAATTTCAAAGCGCTCTTCGAGGCGCTCGAAAAAGAGCAGGAACGACGAGGCAATTTATAAGGAGGTAGGATCGATGCCGCAATATCAAACACTCGGACAGATCCCGCGGAAGCATCACATCTGGTTTCACCGCAACGGCGCCGCGCCGACTTACAAGAACGAAGGCATCGCCTACGAGCACGTCATCACTACGCAAGGGTTCGATGAGACCTACTCGATCATGTATCACCTGCGACCGCCCACGCGCGTGCGCAATGTCGAGTTGATCAAGCACTGGGAGCCGAAAAAAGTCGCGGACAGTCCGTTGCGGCATCATCACTTAAAAACAGCGGACATTCCGCGTCGAGGCGACCTCTATACCAGCCGTATTCCGATGCTCTTCAATCAGGACATGACCGCGTATCGCGCGCGGCCGGCGAAGACGTACGACAAATTCGAGTATTACAAAAACGGCGGCGCGGACGAGATCATCTTCGTCTTTAAAGGCGGCGGAACACTCGAAACGGTTTTCGGCAAACTGCCTTATCGCGCAGAAGATTACATCGTCATCCCGCGCGGAATCACTTATCGACTCGTCCCGGATAAAGTCGAAGAGGAGGATTATCTCATTCTCGAATCAGTTGGCCCAGTGCGAATCCCGCAGCGTTACTTAAATCACGAAGGCCAGATCAAAATGGGTGCGCCCTATTCGGAGCGCGATTTTCATGCACCAACCGAGATCATCACGATCGACAAAGAAGAAGATGTCGATGTTCTGGTGAAAGACGGTGGGCGTTTTACGCGCGTGACCCTGGCGCATCATCCCTTCGATGCCGTCGGCTGGGACGGTTATTTGTATCCGTTCACGTTCAACGCGCAGGATTTCGAGCCGATCACCGGCACGGTGCATCAACCGCCGCCGATTCATCAAACGTTTGAAATTCGCGGCTACGTCGTTTGCACATTCGCGCCGCGCTTTCTCGACACGCACCCCGAAGCGGTAAAAATTCCGTGGGTGCACGACAACGTCGAGGCCGACGAAGTTTTGTTTTATGTGCGCGGAAATTTTGGATCGCGCCGCGGGATCGAGAGCGGTTCGATCACGTTGCATCCGCGCGGCATTCCGCACGGCCCGCATCCGGGCACGATCATGGCGAGCAAGAACGCGACGCGTACCGAAGAGCTCGCCGTCATGTTCGACACGCAACACACGCTCGAGCTGACTGAAGAAGCGCTCAAACTCGACGACGAGAAATATCCATTGAGCTGGCTCGATTAGCGCCGCGCATGTGCGGTGCGCTCACCCACGATCATGATTCAACGCCGCAATTCCGATCTCGACATCGAGGAGCGTTTTACACGCGACATTAATCGACTGCCGGAAAAGGATCTCGATCGGATCGCAAAAGCTTATCGGCAATTGCTTGAAGGGATCGGCGAAGACGTGGATCGCGAAGGGCTGCGCCGGACGCCCGATCGTGCCGCGCGCGCGTTAGAATTTCTGACGCAAGGCTATCGGCAGGATCTCGAGGAGATTATCAACGATGCCGTCTTTGCTTCGGTCGCAAGCGAAATCATTTTGGTCAAAGACATCGAACTGTATTCACTGTGCGAGCATCATTTGCTCCCGTTCATCGGACGCGCCCATGTGGCTTACATTCCTAATGGGAAAGTCATCGGCCTCTCCAAGGTGGCACGGATTGTCGATGTTTTTGCGCGCCGTTTACAAATCCAGGAAAATCTTACCACTCAAATCGCCGAGTCGCTCATGGGATGTCTTGAACCATCCGGCGTGGCCGTTGTCGTGGAAGCGAAACACCTTTGCATGATGATGCGCGGCGTCGAAAAGCAAAATTCCGTCATGAAAACCTCCTGCCTGCTCGGCTGTTTTAAAGACGACGCCCGAACGCGCTCGGAGTTTCTCTCGCTGCTCAAGGATTAGCTGGCGTCATGCTGCTGACGGTCAGCAAACGTCTCGAGTTCTCGGCATCTCGGCGTTTGCGCGTAAAGCATTGGAGCGACCGCGAAAATCTCGCCGCTTTCGGTCCTGAAACCGAGGCGCATCACGGCACTGGCCGCAATTACGTCGCGTATTTTGTTTTTACCGGGCCGGTCAATCCGAGCAACGGAATGCTCATCAACATCAGTGAGATCAAGGAGCAAGCGGGCAAAGTCGTCCGCGAACATTTCGATCACAAATTTCTGAACGAAGATGACGATTCGTTCCGGTCGATTCCGCCCACGGCTGAAAATATTGCGAGGCAACTTTATATCGGAGTCGCGCCGCTGTTTTCGGATGTCGATGCAAAACTCGTCGCTTGTCATCTTTCCGAATCGCCCGACCGCAGCACGACTTTCTATTCGGACGGGACCTGCGACACGAATTACTGGTTCGAGTTTTCGGCTGCTCGTCGAACCGTCTCGCCCCATCTGAGTGAACAAGAAAATGCGCGGTTCTTTGGCACGGCAACTTCAATTCATGGTCACAATTATCGCGTGCGTTTCACCTTTCGAACCGAAAAGCTAACCGGCGAAATGCCTGTGGTCCGATTTGAAGAGGTCGATGCCTGTCTGCGTTCATTGCATTCCGAGCTCGATCATCGCTACCTCAATCAGGAGGTCGCCGGGTTAAAGGATCGTCCGATGACGACTGAAAGCCTCGCCGGTTACATCTACCAGCGCGTGAACGCTAGTTTGGCGCTGCATCGCGTACGCTTGCACGAGCGGGACGATTTTTTTGCGGAAGTATGGAATGACAAAACTGTTTTTCTTGGGATGCAGATGCCATTCAATGCTGCGCACCGCTTACATGCCACTGCTCTTTCCGATGCCGAGAACGCAAAGCTTTACGGCAAGTGCAATAATCTCCATGGTCATGGCCATCGCTATTTGACGGAGACAACGATTGGTGGCGAGTATGACGGACGGAGTGGAACACTCCGGGATTTTGCCGCTTTCAAGAAGGCGATCGAAGAGTCGCTTAAGCCCTGGCAAGATCGACACCTCGATCTCGAAACAGAGGACTTTCGAGATGGTCCTTCGACAGGCGAAAATATTGTCCGCGCACTTTGGCCAAAGATCGATAACCGCCTCGACCATCAGCTTGTGCGACTGCGTCTGTGGGAAACCGCGAATAATCGGTTTACGTTACGAAGGATGTAGCGCAAATGGTGGGACGGACCGCCGAACCTTCCGTTCTTTGGACGATCGGCGCGCCCGGCGCTCACGGCCTAGCAATTCATGAAACGGTATTTGATCACTGGCGCCAGCCGCGGAATTGGCCGCGCCATTGCGGAAAAGCTGGCCGCGCCGGACATCACACTGCTTCTCCACGGTCGCGACACGGTTGCTTTAGCGAAAGTGTCCAAGACGGTTAAGCCGCGCTGTGCAGGTGTTGTTCGACTGATCCATGATCTTGCTATCATATCTGGCGTGTCCGATCTAATCGCGGCGGTTGGAAACGATCCGCTGGATCTGTTGGTTAACAACGCCGGCATCGCTGTCGTAAAGCCATTTGGCGAAATCACACACATAGAATGGGAGCAAACACTCGGCGTGAACGTGACCGCGCCATTCTTATTGACCCAGCGTTTCGCTCCGGAGATGCCGCCGGGCGCGAGTATCGTTAATATCCTTTCGATCGCCGCGAAAACCGGGTTCGCCAACTGGAGTGCCTATTGCATGAGCAAGTTTGCGCTCGAGGGATTCTCGCAATCGGTGCGCGAGGAATTGCGCGAACATAAAATTCGCGTGATTAACATTTATCCTGCCGCGACGAACACGGAAATTTGGAACAACGTCGAAGGCGATTGGCCACGTAACAAAATGATTTCGGCGGAACAGGTTGCATCTGCGGTTGTCTACGCTCTCTCGCGACCGGCTGATGTTGCCGTGGAAAGTATCACTCTCTCCAACGCGACCGGAAATTTATGATCAAAGCTTTGCAAAGCGAGCTCGGCATCAACGTCATCGCCTCGATCATTGCGTCGCTGTTTTTTCTCGCCGCAGGTTTCGCCTGGGGAAAATACAAGGAACGCCGCCGCAAGTTTGGGCGGAACCTCGATGAGTACGACTTCTATCCGTTCACCGTTACACGTGAAAACTTTGGCGAATTCAGCCTCAACAATTTTCGACTGGGAATGCATTATTTCCTGAAGAACCACGATTACACGGCAGCGCGGCAACTGATCTTCATCGGGGAGCAGAACAACGTGCGCAATCAGCTCGAACCGGCGGAACAGAAAGTTTACTCGCAGCTTTTCGAAAAATACGACGGCAGGAAAGTCGTCGACGATACGAACGAGTATCTCGAGAACTACGTGCGTTTGGTCCGCCTCATCGGAAAATCATTTCCAAATACCGGCATTGAAATTTTGCTCCACAACCTGGCCGATCCGGCGCATTCGCTCATCGTCCTGGAGAATAATGTGACCGGTAGACATCTGCGCGATGGCACGACGAATTTGCTCATCGACCTGAAGAAACGCCAGCTTCAGAACGAAGATAAACTCAACTACGAGCTGAATATCGGATTTAAGTGCACGACGATCCCGATCATCCGTAAAAAGTTTGGTGTGGTCGGCGCAATCTGCATCAACATTGACGCGAATTACCTGACCGAGGAGGTAATGAAAGATCATGAACGAATCGAGACGTGGTTCAAAAACTTTTTGCGTGTCGATATGCAGGTCGACGAAAATATTCTAAGCAAGGACGAGTACGCCAAGGCGCTCAAAGGCAAACGCCACTTTAAAGACGAAACCGTTTGAAACGCTACTATTTCGGCGAGGCGTGGATTGCCGCTTGGTATTCCGGCTTCTTGTGGTATTCGACTAAGCGGAATCCCCATCCGATTAGTGTCGAAAGATCTTTGGTGGCGGCTTTTTTCTCGTTAAGGAACCTCTCGATCTTCGCTTTCAACTGCGGTTGTTGGTCGGTCGTGTCGAGAATTTCGAAAATCTCCATCGACAATAACCAGTCGTCCGGATGTTCGGCTTGCTGCGTCTCCCAAATTTCGCCGAGCCGTTCGTATCCAGTTTTGCTCTCGCGAATCTTGCGCACTTGCGCGTAAAGATTTTCGAGGCGTTTGCGCTTCGCATCCGATGGAACTTTAATCGTGCGCTCCTTCGGCACGAGCGCGACCTGATTATAAGCGTCTTTATCCGCCGCGCCGTTGAACACAGAGGAAATTTTCTCGCCGACCGCCATGTCGTAGGTTCCCCAATCAGGATCGAATAAAATGCGATCCCTATATTTCGCGCGGCAATTCGAGAACGTGATCAGCAGTACTTTGCCGTCGCGGCGCAAAATCTTGTCGACCTTACCCTCGATGACGATACCGCTCTCGAATTCAAGCTTGGCTTTCTTGCCTTCGGCAACTTCCGTTTGCTTCCAATTTCCGATGGGCGAACCAAAACCGTCCTTGTGATAGTCGATGCCGTGACCCGCAAGTTCCCTGTGCTTGAACGCGAGCGCGCTCTTGCCGGCCGTGCGCAGATAGATCGGATTGTTGCTTGGATCGATAATCACTTCATTGAAGACGCCGGTGACCTGCAATCCGGATGAATACTCACAAGTCGCGGTATTGCGGCACTCGATCGCTTTGTTAATGCCTTCGAATCCGCCGACTTGGTAAGCCATCTTGCTGGCGAATTCTTCCAGCACATCCCGCAGATGTTTGAAATCGCGGCAGACGAAAAGCTGCGGCTGTTTCGTCGTGATATCGAACGGTGTTTTCACGGCCCCGATGGAGTAGGGGATTTTCTTCACGTGCGGCTCCAGACATGAAACCGATTCACCGATCGATGAAAGCAATCCCGCGCCGTAAATCTTCGGATTCTCCAACGTGCCGATGAGTCCGTACTCGACGGTCCACCAATGTAAGCGCGAGAGCAGCGCCATCTCGGAAGGTTCGCCCAAAGTTTTTTGTCGATGTTCGACCAGCTTTTGCGCTTCCTCGACCTCCTTCGGGTCGCTGTTTGGCTGTTCCTTCAGGATCGACAAATGCCGGATCGCTTCATACACCTCGAAATCTTTTTTTGACGACATCGCTTTCGCGCCCACTTCGCCGAAGCGCTGTAAGTAGTTTGAGTATTCCCGATCGACAATGATTGGTGCGTGACCGGCGGCTTCATGCACGATGTCGGGTGTGGGCGTGTATTCGATATGGTGGATTTGCCGCATGTCACACGCGATCACGAGAACTTTGTATGCTTGAAATTCCATGAACGCCGCCGGCGGAATAAACCCATCCACGGCCACGGCGCCCCAGCCGATCTTGGCCAGAATGTCGTTCATCTCCTGAATGCGCGGAATGCGCTCAAACGAGATGCCGGTGTCGAGCAAGCCCTGAAAATAAACTTTGTGAGCGTATTCTTTGAGGAAGAAAATATTTTGCCGCATGATGAAGCGCCACACGGCGTGATCGACCGGCGTGTAATCGTCGTAGCGCTGATCGACGGCGAACTGCAAAAGATGCTTTGGTGTGGCGGCGACCGCCGCATTATCGAAGCTGATACCGCTAGTAGCTTTCATCCACATCCTCCTCCCCGAATAAAATATGACTCGTTTGCAAAGCGGGCAAGGGGATTAGGCATGGGCGGTTCAAGAAACCGCCCGCCTGTGCCCGCGTGCTCGTTTTGCGTCCGGGCGATTGAGGTCAATCGCCCCTACCTGTTCGTGCACGCATGATTCGTCTCGTGACCCAAATTATGGCTGCCAGCGCAATCGCCCAAGGCGCGAGGAATGCAATCGCCACCCCGATCATCCGCAAGCTCCACATGATCGCACCGGCGCTTTGCCCCAGAGTGCGCCGCAGCGTCGCAAACAATCCGGTCTCCTGCGAGACGATGTTGCCCTGGGTGTAGACTTGGATCGACAAATCGGCCGGCGCGTTCGCTTCGTCGACTTGCACGCCGGTGCGGTCTTGCCGCTGCACGCTGACGTTCTCAACTTTCCCGAGCACATCGATCGATTGCATCAGTGCCGAGTAATTTTTCATCGGCACGCGCAGTGACACGTTTGCGAACTCGCGGCCATCTGGGTCGCGACTGAACGATGAACTGCGCACGCGCCCATTTTGTTTTTCGGTCAGGCTCCGGAGCTCCTTGGTCTTCTCATCTATCGCCGATGTGCGGATGCGAAGACTTGTTTGTTGAAACGCTTGTTCCTGTTCCTCCCGCGAAATCGTGATGTTCAGTTCCACCTTGTCGCGCTTTGTCTTTGCGTTTTCCGACATGCCGGTACCCCCCTGCGCGACGCGCTCGGTTTGCACCTGAAAATTCTCGATACGTCCCATCGTTTTCACGCGCGCGATTTGTGCGTCGCTTTCCTCCGGTGCAATCAACATGCTCACTCGCGCCGAAACGCGACCGGTATTGTCGCGATCGAGCTGTGCGTTTGTGATTTGCACCTTTGGCGACGCGAGCGCTTTGATCTCGTCGTAAACTTTCTCGACTTCGGGCGCGTAGAGTGCGAGCTGGGCGCGTTCCTTGAGCAGGAACGCGGCTGGCACCTCCATGTCTTTCTCGGTGAGCTGGATCGTCACGGTCGCGAACTGCACCTGTGAATCCCAATACTTCAACTCGCCTTGCATCTGCTCGATTTGCTCGCGCACACGCCCCAGTTCCCTTTCGACCTGGAGCAGGTCGTTGATGTCGTCGCTTTTCTTTTTCAACATGTCGATCAAACGTTGTTCCATTACGCGTGCATTCTTTAGGCGCGAGTCGGTATCGAAGTAAGCCTTCGTGATGTCTTCGGTCCCGAGTGTTTGGTTTTTCAACTCGCCCAAGTCGCGAATCTTCTGCACAAACCGATCGAGGTTTTCAGGAACCACTTTGACGACAACTGTTCCGCGCAGTTTTCCGTTCGCCTGCTTTTCCGAATTCGTAGTCGCGACGTAGCCGCGCTCTTCGTTTGCGAATGCGGTGATCTTTTGAACTGCGGCGTCAAAACTGACAATTTCCAATTCAACCTGCGCATTTCGGATGAGTTTGCGATTGGCTAACGCCGAAGCCTGGGCCTCAACAGGATTCGGTTCCACTTTTTCGGCGGTCGAAACGTTTGATCCGGTGACCCTCGTGCGTTCGACTTCAGCGCGCTCTTGTTTCTTATCTTTTGCTTCTGTTTGAGGGGCCACAGGGGCAGCCGCAACCTGGCTACGCGCGAAGGTTTTTCCCGGGGTAAGCTGATCAGTCTCATTGTCTCGGCGATCCCCGGATTTGCTTAACGCGCCAATTTCATTGGACGATGGCAGTGGCAGTTGCGCTGGTTGCGCGGCGAATTGTTCCTCCGCAGCGTACTCGCGATTGCGAGGCATAGTTGTGCCTTCCCCGGTAATTATCCGTCCGACTTGCACGAGCGCGAGCAGGACCGCAGCAACTGCAGCGATCTGAGTCGCGCGCAACCGCATAAGATCAACAAGCAACTTTACCAGTCCGTTTCGTTGCGGAATGCGCGTGCGAAAACCGGCCAGCATCCTCTGTTCGAAAGAAGCGTCCGGTTTTTCGGCCCCGAGGTTCTCTTCCAGCACTTTGTTCATGATTTTGTTTTCTTGATGCAATTGTCGGCACACTGCGCACTCGACGAGATGATTGCCAAGCGCCCGGCGTTCCTGTTCCGAAAGCTCGTTGTGAATATCCGCGGCGAGCCAGTTGTCGATTTCGTCGTGAATGGTTGCCAT
>Ga0193735_1000502_pt1 | contig 12445 bp, 10 predicted proteins | sample U1m2metaG_FD_145080 | JGI IMG/M metagenome (GOLD analysis project Ga0193735, IMG submission 145080) | Soil microbial communities from a riparian zone of the East river system, Colorado, United States - U1m2 | ecosystem: Environmental > Terrestrial > Soil > Riparian zone | place: USA: East River... | reverse complement strand
CCTGGTTTTACCACGATGATTCAACCGCAGAAGCTCATTCCCGGTCGCGTTTACGCCGGGTTCGCTACCGATGGACACGGAGGCACATCTGGCGTGACTTTCGGATTCGATAAAAACGGGAGGATGACCTTCCCGGATTCATTCGATCGATGAGTGGCGAATGAAAGCATCTAACCAATCGATGAAGCCAACGGCCCGCTTCACAGGATCGCGCTAGAATGCAAATTGATTGACGGGCGGCAATTGATCCGGGCATGATGTCCGTGTGCGATTTCTTTCGGTTCTGGTGTCGTTCGTCGCATTCCCCTTTTTGGCGCTGGCAGAGCCTCCGGTTCAACTTGATTGCACTATCCAGTATTGGAATGAGCATTTTAAGAAGGAAAAGGACCACGACTATCAGCATGGGTATTCCACGGCGAAAGTCGCTCCCGAAGATATCGCGTGGCTACGGCCCGGGACCAGTCCGGTTGTCCGACTCGGCCGAGTGGGTCCTACGTACGGATTTGTTGTGCTCGGTTGGTGTAAAAAGAGCAACATCACCAGCAGCACCGAACTTCGCAATATTATGATCAAATTGAGCAAAGTAGTGTCGGACCATGGTGGAAACGCCATGAGCTATGACAAGTCCGGTACGGAGATACGCTTCTATTTTCTCAGACTAGAAGACAAGATTTATGCTGCTGGCAAACGTGGCAAGGGAAGCACCGCTACTGCTCCCGGCGCTCCCGTTGTGCTGCCAGTATCGCGCTAGAATTGCGTTTGATCGACGGAAGCAATCCGCCCCGATGTCATCGGCGATTCCTGCACGCTCTCGCTCACGCGAACGAATAAGGCTGCCTGATCTTCGGCGCCTAGCAGACATTGCACGATCTGATCGTGAAGATTTCTTTCAGCGCCATCCTCGCTGGTCTGCGCTGTATTCACATCGACTTCTTTGCGTAGCCTTATGTCAGGGCGCTGCTTTGCACTTTGTGGACGGAAAGACCGGCGTGAAGGACTTCGACGTTTGAAGTTTTTTCTGCGAGATTGCTGGTCAGCCTATTTGTAGACGGCGGGTCGTATCTCGCGATTTCGGACAGCCACGCTTTGGCAAGTCACCAGACAGACCAAACTTCATCGGCCGAAAGGTCGATTTGTTGTTTAAGTCTATACCTTGCACGCCCGACAGAAGCGCCGAACGTTCGCTTCAGCGGTATTTAACGAAAAGACGCACCCATACAGCGCGCTGCTTGGCAAAAAAAAGCGATAGTATTACTCGAACCTATCGAGCAAATGCGCGCGGTAATATGGTGGCCTAACGATAATGAATCCACTCCGGCCCACTTCACAGGATCGCGCTGAATCGTTTTTGAATGCCGGATGGCAAATGATCTGGCCACAATCACTAGGGAAAGCACAAATGAAAACAATACTGATGTTGATCGTTGGGCTGATGCTCGGAGGCTGCGGATCAATGGAAAACCATGTTCGAAAGCATGGCGTTGCCTCAACCTCCGGGCCCGCTTCGCAGGATCGCGGTAACCGTATTGCGGTGGACACGATATGCGCTTGCCCTTGACGATTGATTCCGGGCATTCGCAGAAACGTTAGCCGATGGCCCGGCCCGCTTCTGTGGCCGTCTGTGCCGTCGATATAGATGCTGGCGGTATCAACATAGCCCGGCAGTTATCGACAATTTTTAAGCGCCCTTACTGCCGTTTTCCTTAGTGCTCGCGACTTCTGTTTCTGCTTTACGAAGTGATCGAACCATTGCGCGACCGTGAATGTCCGCAGCCCTTCGCCGTTCACGCTCTGCAATATCTCGCCCAACAAATCCCGCGTCCGCGCTTCCGTCAGCGCGTAGCGCCGTGCTTCCGCCGCCGCTCGCGCGAGCGTGTGCGCGACTTCCAGAGCCTTCGATTTGCGCTGTCAAGAATGTTCGCCAACGTCAATTTACCTAGGTAAAATGAAAAACTGCCTCGCTAGGATTCGAACCTAGACAGAGAGATTCAGAGTCTCTAGTGCTACCATTACACCACGAGGCAAAAGCAGCGAAAGCTAAATGCGAAATTCGCAAAATCCGAAATTTCCAAGTCTCGTGCGAATCACCCGAATTAACGTGAATCAGCTGATAATTTCCAACTGCCTTTTATTTGCAGCTATTCCCGTGGTCGGTGGGGAGTAATACTTCTTCGCCTTCGCGCGCGCCGTCCACTTCAAGGTCTTGTCCTCTCTCGCGGATTAGTCGCCGCGCATGGTCCACCATGGCATCGAGCATTGTGTCGTCATGACTTGGATCATGATGAAAAAGCAGAAGCCTGCGGACTTTGGCGTCGAGGGCAAGCAAAACGGCACTGGAAACCGAACCGTGTCCCCATCCGGCGTGACTTTCGTACTCTGCATCGGTGTATTGCGCGTCGAGAATCAGAATATCGCTACCTTGAAGAAAGTCGACCAGACCGATTCGCTCCTCTTCAGCAATCTTTTTCTTCTCTTCTGGACTCATGTCACTGTCCCTTGCCGAGTGCAGAAATTGATAGGGCTCGTGGTCCGGCAGGAAAGCGATCGAGCCGGCGCTGGTGAAAAGACGATAACCAGCACAGACACCGGGATGATTTACAAACCTGGCGCGGACCTGCACTTTTCCGAAGGAGAACTCCATCTCGGTTAGTTTCTTAATGTCGATCCTGGCGGAAAGCTCGCGCATCGCGATGGGAAAAAATGGCGCCTTCATCGGCTCCGCCATAATTTTGCCAAAGCTCATATCGATGCCGTCGTAACCGCGTACACGGATTTCATTTTTCTTGTCGTATGCCGGGGCAAAGAAGGGCAGTCCCTGGATATGATCCCAATGAGCATGCGTGATCAACAGCGAGAGTTTGATCGGTTGCTCCTGGAATTCTTTTTCCAGAGCGATGCCAAGGGAGCGAATCCCGGAACCCGCATCGAGCACGATAATCTCGCCATCTGCCCGCACCTCGATGCACGTGGTGTTGCCACCGTAACGCAGTGAGCCACGGCCCGGTACCGAAATGGAACCGCGCGTCCCCCAAAACTTGAGTCGTGTGGGCGAGGCGGAAACGCTAGGCATGGCGCGAGAGCGCCCGACTGTGCCACGCGTTTTTGACGAAACCAAGCGTTTTTAGCCGACAATAACAGGGCACTCGCGTCGGCCCCGCTCTAAAAGAAAATCGGAATGATTAAGATCGCCAGAATATTGACGACTTTGATCATCGGATTGATCGCAGGACCGGCGGTGTCTTTGTAAGGGTCCCCCACAGTATCGCCTGTTACCGCTGCGGCGTGAGCGAACGAGCCTTTGCCGCCAAGGTTTCCTTCCTCGATAAATTTTTTCGCGTTATCCCAAGCAGCCCCACCCGAGGTCATCGAGATGGCGATAAATAATCCGGTCACGATTGTGCCGACCAGCAAGCCACCGAGCACCACGGGCCCCAACGGTTTGATGACCGCTACAAGCACCACCGCAACCAATGGCAGCAGCGCCGGAACGATCATCTCTCGCAACGCCGCTTTCGTCACGATGTCTACGCAAGTGCCGTATTCAGGTCGGTCCTGGCCGGTGAGGATTCCCGGTTTTGCTTGCAATTGCCGGCGCACCTCGCGCACGACCGCACCAGCGGCTTTGCCTACAGCGTCCATGCTAAACGCCGTGAAGACGAATGGCAGCAATCCCCCGATGAAAAGTCCGATGATTACCTTTGGGTCGCCCAGCGAAAACTGCAACGCAAACACCTCGCCCCGGCCCGTGATATGTCCGCGCAACTCTTCGACGTACGCTCCGAACAGAACCAGCGCAGCGAGGCCGGCTGACGCGATGGCATAACCTTTGGTAACGGCTTTCATTGTGTTGCCAACGGCGTCGAGTTCATCTGTCACAACGCGAATTTCCTTCGGCAAATGGGCCATCACCGCGATCCCACCGGCGTTGTCGGTAATAGGGCCAAATGAATCAAGCGAGATGATGACACCGGCCATGGATAGCATCGACATCACTGCAATCGCGATTCCATAGAGACCAGCGAAATGAAAAGTAAGCAGGATCGCCAGCCCAATGCACAGCACTGGCAGTGCCGTGGCATGTTCTCCAGCCGCGAGTCCGGAAATAATGTTGGTGGCGTGACCGGTCTCGGATGCGCGTGCAATCTTTTGCACCGGCCGGTAGTGCGCCGAGGTATAGTAATTCGTGATTGCGACGATGACCGGCGTCAAGATGAGACCAACGAGCGAAGCAAAATAGAGTTGGGCAGGCGATCGCAACACACCATCGATCGTTACGCCCACCGGAAACAGGTTACGCGTGACCGGCCAAAATAAAATTGCGGAGATCAGCGCGTTGATCATTACCGCCCCCATGAGCACGGCTGTCGGTTTGCCGCGCGCCACGTTTACAAACAAGATTCCGCAGATGGCGCCCAGCACGGAAATGCCACCAAGCACGAACGGGTAGACAATGGCCGCCGGATTTCCGGCAAGCGTCAGCAATCCCGCCAGAATCGCGCCGACTAAGCTGACAGCATAGGTTTCAAAAACATCAGCTGCCATGCCGGCGCAATCGCCTACATTGTCGCCGACATTATCGGCAATGACCGCCGGATTGCGTGGATCGTCTTCCTCAAGACCGCTTTCAATTTTGCCCACCAGATCCGCGCCTACGTCTGCGGCTTTGGTGTAAATCCCGCCACCCAATCGCGCGAAGACGCTGATGAGACTCCCGCCCAATGCCAGTCCAACCAGGCTGCGTATCGCAGCGTCACTTCCGATCAGCTTTGCCGCGACCGTGTAAAAGATGGACACGGAAAGCAATGCGAGTCCCACTACGAGCAGGCCAGTGACTGAGCCGCCGTTGAAGCCCATGCGCAATGCATTGAGCTGCCCGATACTGGCGGCCTGTGCTGTGCGGACGTTTGCCAGCACAGCTACGCGCATGCCGATGAAGCCGGCCGCGAGCGAACAGAAAGCGCCGATAACAAATCCGATTGCCGTGGGGTGATCCTTGAAAAAGAAGAGCAAAACGAAAATGACCACCGCGATCACGCTGATCGCCTTGACTTGCCGATTCAAATAGGCCTTTGCGCCTTCCTGTACGGCGGCCGAGATCTCGCGCATCCGCTCAGTTCCCGAAGGCGACCGCGTGACCGCCGCGATCAAAATGAACGCGAACGCAAGTCCAATAACGGCGCACACCATTGAGAGTTGCACGCCCGAATTGAGAATCGTTAGGCCAAGTAAAATGCTCATGAACGTTCCGGCTGAAAGTTGGGGACTTTAATGGGTTTTCATCTGCTGGCAATTCGTTATTTCTGAGTGCGCGTTGTCATCCTGATCCCGCAGTCGCGGGAGAAGGATGCCACACAGACTCGTTGATCACCTTAAAGCAGATCAGATGCACAAAGTACAGTAGTGAGGTCCCTGGCCGTCTGCGCGGCTCGGGATGACGACCAAGGTTACTGCTGGGGATAGCTAGCCAATCCTACAATTCGAAAAACGTCCGTAAACGGTGCACGAAGCTGGCCCTGTACTCGCGCTCTTTTCTCGCGTTCTGGCTGTGGGAAACCGCCTCTTTCACTAGACCTTCGGTTTCCATTTTCCGTTTGGCGAGCAATTCACTGAGCCGTTCGAGGCAATCGGGCGAAGCTCGGAGCAGCTCTGCCATGACTGGCTTGCCAATCTCCATCACCTGGCAATCGGTCTGGGCGCGCACTGTTGCTGTCCGGTGTTCGCCGGTGAGAAGAGACATTTCGCCGAAACAATCGGGCGCCTTCAAGGTAGCCACGGGAATGGAAGTGCCATTTTTCGAGATCGACACTTCTGCCGCGCCCCTCAACAACACGAACATCGAGTCGCCCTCGGCGCCTTCTCTGATCACACGCTCGCCGCGACCAAAATGACTGACCTGGGACTGCTGCACGAGGCTCTCGATCTGCTCATCCGACAAGCACTCGAACAAAGCTTCCGAGCGCAAAATCGCCCGTGCTTCCTGGTGTTCTTCTTGCATTGATGCGGCCGCTTTGCGTTCCAGGTGCAGCGTGCGAATCGGGAACGGGATGGTGATTCCCTGCCGTTTGAGCTCATACCAAACGTTGGTGCGGACGGCGTCGTTGATTTCGTTAATTCGGGCGTGATTGCCCATATAAAATTTGATCTCGTAGATCACAGCGGAATCGGCAAAGTCGACCAGAAACACCCTTGCCTTCGGTTCCGGCAGGACGCCTTCCGCCGTCGAGGCCGCTCGGAGCAATGCATCCTTTACGCGATTGGGCGGGTTTTTGTACTCGACCCCAACGCGGATCCGCATCGCGTGGACTACGGTGGGATAGTGGAGATTGACGATGGTATTGCTCACCATCTCGTTGTTCGGGATATCGAGATAAATAGCGTCGTTCGTGCGCAACCGTGTCGAACGCCAGTTGATCTCCATTACCTCAGCAAAGCGCTCACCGACCTGCAACCAGTCGCCGACTTTATAGGGGCGATTAATCTGGATCGCCACGCCGCCGATGATCCCGGAAAAAAAGTTCTGCCCGGCGAAGCCAAGGATGATTGCGACAACGCCGGAGCCAGCCAGTACTCCTTTTAACTGCGCTTCGGCGTGGTAGCCGTAACTCAGGACCAGAAGCAGTACGATCAAAAAAATGATCCCACCAACAACCTCACGAAGAAAATGCGGAATCGCTGTCTGACGCTTTTTTTCGTAATAAAGATCCCACACATATCGGTTCACCAAAGCGACGACCAGCGCCGTGCTTAATAAAATAACAGCTGCGCCGATATGATTTCGCCAGGATGCATGGACGCCGTAAACAGCTATGGCGGCATAGAATGCCAGCATGAGGCAGAAAAGCCGGTACAGCAGCCCGAGCTTCACTCCGGCGCGGCGCTTTAAGAACCGGCCGACGCCGAACGCGACAAAAAACGTTCCGAGGAATACGACCGCTGTGATCGCATCTCGCTCCGCCTCGGACACTGCGCTAAACATCAGGCTGGGAGTATATCAAAAGAGAGCCTCTGGAACAGCATTCTTGTGTTGTGGCGGCCAACTGTATCAAACGTAAAAGGTGGATCGGCTTCTCCCCTGGCACGCTGTAGCTTTACGCGAAGGCGGCTGAAGACGATAAGTCAGGCGGCAAAACCACGTTTAGGTGCTAGCGCGTTGTGGACAACGCGTTCCACCTGTGCAATCCAACTCGGCCTACGAACGCGGCGCAATCACGAGCCACGCCCAGCCTGCAAGAAAGCAGAGACCACCGATGGGCGTAATTGCTCCCAGCCAGCGAAGATTTGTTAGCGCCATCACATATAGACTGCCACTAAAAATGAAAATGCCGGCAAAGAGCAACCACCATGCGCTGCGATTGGCGGCGCCGAAAAGCGCAAGAACCAGGAGTGCAAGCGCGTGAATGAAATGATAAAGCACAGCCTTGTTCCAGACATCGAGCATTCCATGCGTTTCCAGTATTTGCTTGAGGCTATGCGCTCCGAAAGCGCCGAGCGCGACGGCCAGAAAACAAAGCGCAGCTGCAATCCGGATCATTGTCATGTCGAGCGGAGCCGAGAGATCTCTTGATACTTGGCAATGGATTTCAAAACAAAGGCATTTTGATCGAATCCGACACTTCGCCAACTTGTTTCTTGATCATTGGAATATGACTGTCCGCTCGGGCGAATTGCTTCACGTAGAAGATTATTTGATAACTCGGAAGACTGCTGCTCCGAGGAAACTGCGCGCCGATCCCAACGGTTGGGTAAATATTCTCGCGTGTGATCCAATTGCTCATTTACACTTTTACCTGATGGCGGCTTGGTTCTGGTACGCGGTCGTTGCTGCTGTGCTTTATGGGGCGCATCAAATCTTTACGCGACTGGCAGCCGAGCGTATCGGTGAGGGTCTCGGCGGTTTCGTCGTCGAAGCTAGTGCTGCATTGTCGATCTTGATTTATCTCGCAGTTTTGTGGTTCGGCGGGCGTGGGAGTCAAAAGTTCAGCGCGGCCGGATTCAATTATTCGCTGCTCACCGGTATTTGCGTAGGCGCGGGGACAATCGCGTTCTTTCTTCTTTTTCAAAAAGGCGGTCCGCTATCGGCCGTTCCAGCTATTTTGGCGGGCGGTGCCGCGATTATGGCCATTGCGGGCATCCTGTTCTTCCGTGAAGCACCGTCGTGGCAGAGAATTGTCGGGGTCGCATTTGCCATTATCGGCTTGTTTTTGCTGCGCAAGTAACATCAATTTGTGCTCATTTCGTAAGCAACTGCAATCCGATGTCATCGCATGCGTGATCGCCGAGAATTGCGTCCACCTGAAAAGAGCAGCTTGCGGTGCGCATTCAATTCCCACGTGCCACGGATACTGAACGCGACGTCGAAACGATCCCCACTTTGTTTGGGTGCATTGCCCAACAACTCAAACGGCCCTTTCACAGACCGGCGCCGATTATAGGTTACAGGCTCCGAATCTGCGCCGCGTCGCGAAGGTCATCGCGAGGCTGCGGCTAACCGAACGCAAAAACCAATGCACGCACGTGATTCAAACCTCGAGGAAATCGCCGTTAAGGTTCCGCAGGTTACGCTTGCGTTCTGGATCATTAAGATCCTCGCGACAACGCTCGGGGAAACCGGCGGCGACGCTGTCACCATGTCTTGGCTCGGCGAAACGACCCCTGAGGCGCAGGGCACCGGCTATCTTATTGGCACGGGAATATTTGGCGTCATTTTTGTCGTTGCGGTGTTGGTGCAGATCAGAGCCAGAAAATTTCACCCGTTCCTTTACTGGCTGACGATTGTCGCAACGACGACGGTCGGCACGACCCTGGCCGATTATTGCACGAGATCGCTCGGCATCGGCTACACCGGCGGTTCAACCATCTTGCTCATCTGCGTGATTGCGTCGCTTCTGATCTGGCGCTGGTCGACCGGGAGCATTTCGATCGAAACGGTGAGTACGCCGAAGGTCGAGATTTTCTATTGGGTGACGATCATGTTCTCCCAGACCTTGGGGACGGCGCTTGGCGATTGGGTGGCCGACACAAATGAAATGGGCTATCTCGGCGCTGCCGCCGTTTTCGGCGGATTACTTTTGTTGACCGCTCTTCTTTACTACCTCACGAACTTTTCGCGGGTCATTTTATTTTGGGCTGCATTCATTTTGACTCGCCCGCTCGGAGCCACCCTCGGCGATTTTCTCGACAAGCCGATCGCGGAAGGCGGCTTGGCTCTGAGCCGTTACACCGCATCGCTCGCACTCCTGGTGGTGATCGTCGCGTTGATCCTGATCTTTCCGCAGAAACCCGCTTCAAAAGCGCATTGACCTTATTCAATAAACGAATTGCATTCCAAAAAAGCCAATGAGCGCCGTCGGCTGGTCAGGCGACCGAAGCTCGTGTCCCATGGATAAAATCAGTATGTAGTTTTCGGTAAACTCGTGGTGCAAACCGAAGTTCAGCGTGAGCACGTCTCGGTTGAAATTCATTCGTGATTCATCATGAAGCTCCGCCATTAGCATTGTTGGTTTGGCAAGATCGAACCCGCAGACAATTCCGTACAACCATTCGCTTCGACCAACAGTGCTCGCTCGCGGACCGAACTCGGCATCCACGTGCAATCGGCCAAACGTCTTCGCAGCTTGAAATGGAATTTGAAAACGTGTCCCGTCCTCAGCCAGGCCGCGATGGACTGATGACTGCACGATATTAAAAATGACGCGCGGAAACATCGACATATCGAAGCCGCCAGTCGCTTCATCGACGAAGCGCCACTTGACTGCTGCCTCCGTGCCGCCCAGTCCACCGATCAAACCGTGATCGCTGCGTTTCAAGAGTACCGGCGCGGTTTGCAACGTGAGCTGAATGTGCTCGCCTACTCCGTAGTTGAGGTCGATCGCAGGGACATCGATCGCGGTCTCATTCGGGCGATGTTCAAATACGATCGCCAGATTATTTTCCCATTTGCCGTTTCCAGGGGTGCCCGGATCATCGGTGATCATCGGCGGTCCGCCTTGTCCAAACACAACGCGCGCCGCGCACGCGAGACTTACCGCAATCGCAAATCGTCGCACATTTAATCTTTTATCGGTTCCCCAGGAGCATAGACGAGTAACTTAAGCGTGTTGGGGACAATTCTGGGACGTGCCGGCGATACACCCGGCGAAGGCGAGGGCGCCGGCTCAAATTGCGCCGACGGTAAATATATCCGATGGGTTTTGGGATCGAGCGCCATTGTTCGTGCCCCGCGCTCTGTCTTCAAAATTTGGTTAACCGTCAATTTTCTTGGCGCTTCTTCTCTCGCGATTGTCGTCGTGCCGTCTCCGCAAGAGGCGAACGCAAACTGGCTTGCGTCGTCAAACGCACAGCCATCGACGCCGGCGCCAATCGGAACACTATCGACGACTTTTCCGCTTTCGGTATCGAGCATCACCATCATTTTGTTGTGGCAGCCCGAGAACAAACGATGATGCGTAACATCCAACGCAATTCCACTTGGTTCTTCTCCCGGCGCGAGCGACCAGTGCGCGACGACTTCATGTTTGTCCGCATCAATCACCGCGACTTCGCTCTTGTCTTCGATGTTGCAGTAAACGCGCCCCGCGTTTTCATCTACCGCCGCGAATTCTGGATTTCCTCCGAGCGGAATGGTTGCTGAGACGGTAGCAGCTTTCGCATTGATAACGGTGACCGAATTTCCAGTGTGATTGAAAACATAGATCTCACCATGACGCGGCTCGTAAACAATAGCGTCTGGATTCGGCCCTGTATCAATTTTCGAAACCGTTTTTAACGTTGTTAAATCAACGACGCTCGATTTCGATTCTTTGCCATTCGATGAGAAACCGCGTTGTATTTCGGGTATGGCCACGAATCCGTGCACGCCAGGCGTGTCGGCAATTTCGCCGGCGACGGCATTTTTACGCAAATCGACAACGACGACTTTCATCGCGTGCGAAAGGTAGAGACGGCTCGCAGCCGAATCTATCGTCAAAATGTCCCAGCCGCCTTCGCCGCCAATCGGTATCTCAGTTACGAACTGGTACGGCCCGTCGCCCATCGCGGTCCCACACACTAAACCAAGCAGACAGCCAGTTATCCATCGAGAAACCGAAGACACTTCTTTATTCCAGGTTGTGGTTAATTTGAGTGATTGCGAGAGCTCCATCGACCATCGCGTTGGTGACTCTCTGTGACAACCTCAGACCGCAAAGTCGAAATCAGTGCCGATGTGGTTCGCGAGCGCTCTTTCATAAACGGCAGTCGCGGCTACAGCGTCCTCAACCGCGACGCCGGTGCTGTCGAAAACTATGATTTCATCGTCAGCGACGCGGCCGGTTTTTTGGCCGGCAACGATTTCGCATAGCTCCGCGTAAACATCTTCTTTCCGCATCAAGCCTTTAGCGATCGCATGATGCACCTCGCCGATCGAGCACGATTGCTCCAAACTGTCCGCAACAACTTTGGCCGAGGCAATCAAAGCTGAATCGATTTCCTGTTTATGCACGTCATCGGCGCCCACTGCCGCGATGAAAGTACCGGGCCTGACGTCTTGTTTGTGTACGAAAGATTCATTCGCAGTCGTGCACGTGATACAAACATCGCTTTTCTGAATTGCGCTTGCCGAATCACGAACAAATTCGATGTCGACCTTTAGCTCGGGCGAAAGTTCGTTTCTGAAATCAATCGCTGCCCGTTCGTTTACATCGAACGCATAGACTTTCGTCAGCGGTAAAACCAGAAGAACGGCGCGAAGTTGTGTCCGACCCTGCTGTCCGCAGCCACAAATCGTTGCAACAGATGACTCCTTTCGAGCGAGATATTTTGCTGCGACTGCGGAGGCAGCGGCGGTGCGCTTAATTGTAATGTCGATTGAATCGAGAATCGCGAGAGGGACACCGTTTTCTGCATCGAACACGACAATCATGCCTTGAATAGTCGGCAAACCGAAGTGCGCGTTGTTGCCTGGAAAATTGGCGTTGAGTTTCGCAACAAGGTAGTTCCTGTCGCCCGGCAGCAGCCCGGCTTTAACATGCAGTCCGCCACCCAGGGCCCTTACTCCAAGAATTCCAGGCGCCGGAACCTTTCCCTCGCCTAGCAGACGAAAGACATTCTCTACCGCGTCGATGCAGTCGCGTAGACTCAGCAGGCGTTCGATATCGCTGCGACGCAGTAAGAGCGTTCCTTCAAATTGCATTCCGTCCTTCAACTAACTTGGAGATTTCGGTGCCAGGCGTCACCTCGACTGGAGCGTGGCCCCGACGGAAAATCCTAGCGCCCGTCTGGCCTTTCAGTATGACGTTACCGTCATTGCACAACAACCACGCTCCTTCGCGAATGCCCAGTACCGGCGTGTTGTTTTCCTCGAGAAATTGGAGAATTCGTTCTTCCTGCGTTTCTCCCATGTGAGTGGAATTCGGGTCGGGGTCGAGATAGTGAGGACTGATCTGAAACGGAACTAGGCCCAGGGAAG
>Ga0193735_1000501_pt1 | contig 12446 bp, 12 predicted proteins | sample U1m2metaG_FD_145080 | JGI IMG/M metagenome (GOLD analysis project Ga0193735, IMG submission 145080) | Soil microbial communities from a riparian zone of the East river system, Colorado, United States - U1m2 | ecosystem: Environmental > Terrestrial > Soil > Riparian zone | place: USA: East River... | reverse complement strand
CGTAATCTACGGATGCTTATGAATCGAACCGCTGATCAACCGGAACCGAACCCGCTCCGCGAAGGATTAGCCACGCGTCCTGTGCCGCAGCCATGCAGTATCGTGATCTTCGGCGCTACAGGCGATCTCGCCCATCGTAAACTCGTCCCTGCGCTCTATAACGTCGCGGCCGACGGCGAGCTGCCGCCTGCGGTGACGATTGTCGGATTCGCGCGTCGCAAAAAAAGTGATGAGGAATTCCGGCGCGATCTCGAAGAAGCGACGCGCAAGTTTTCCCGCCAGCCTGTGCGCGACGAAATTTGGAAGACATTTGCGCAATCGATTTTTTATCACCAAAGCGAGTTCGGCGACGAAAGCGGTTACAAGGCGCTTGTAGAACGTCTCGATGAAATCGATAAGACTCACGGCACGCGCGGCAATCGCCTTTTTTATTTTGCGGCAGGCCCGGACCAATTCGAACCAATTCTCAAGCACTTGAAAGCTGCCGGCTTAAATCAAACATGCAAAGGCAGCTGGGTGCGCGTAATCGTCGAAAAACCGTTCGGAACGGATCTTGCCTCGGCGCGCGAGCTTAATCGTATCATCCACAATTCTTTTACAGAAGAGCAAACCTATCGGATCGACCATTTTCTCGGCAAGGAAACGGCCCAGAACATCCTCGTTCTCCGATTTGCCAACGCGATTTTCGCGCCGCTGTGGAACACGCACTACATCGACCATGTGCAGATCACGGCGGCGGAAACGCTGGGCGTCGGGACTCGCGCCGGCTATTACGAACGCGCTGGCGCCTTGCGCGACATGGTGCAGAACCACTTGCTCCAGCTCCTTTGCCTTACGGCCATGGAACCGCCGACGGACCTGAGCGCGGACAGTATTCGCGACGAAAAGATCAAAGTGGTGCGATCGCTGCGTCGTTGGTCGCGGAATGAAATCGCGGTCAATGTTGTGCGCGGTCAATATGCCAAAGGCGCTATTCACGGCGACCCGGTGCTGGGCTATCGCCAGGAACAAAACGTCAACGCGGATTCGCAAACGGAGACCTTCGTCGCACTGCGTTTGTTCATCGATAACTGGCGATGGGCCGACGTTCCGATTTATATGCGCGTCGGGAAACGACTGCCAAAATCGGCAACCGAAATTTCGATCCATTTCAAAAAAGCGCCTGCGGTTCTGTTCAACAAAGATTTGCACGACCTCAATGTGCTCGTTATTCGGATTCAACCGGACGAGGGAATCTCGTTGCGGATTCATGCCAAGGTACCCGGTACGAGCTTTCACATCGAGCCCGTGAAAATGGATTTCCATTATGGAACGTCCTTTGGAAAGGCCAGCCCGGAAGCGTACGAACGGTTGCTCCTCGACGCGATGAGCGGCGACGCCACGCTCTTTGCCCGCCGCGACGAGGTCGAGCAAGCCTGGGCTTTCATCGACCCGATCGAGGAAGCGTGGCATGCGAAAAAGGATGTGCCCGAGTTATGTTTTTATCCCGCAGGATCGTGGGGACCGGAAGCGGCCGATGATTTGCTCGCCCGCGACGGCCGGGCGTGGAGGAGACTGTGAGCGATGCCTGCCGCGACTGAAACGTATTCACTCGGAATCCCGGTTGACGTCGGCGAGATCGACCAGGAGTTGAAAAAACTCTGGCAGGAAAGCGAAGGCGCAGCGACGCGAGCTTCGCTCATGAACCTTGCTGTTTACAGCGAGGAGCCTGGCTCGTTGAACAACAACACGCAGCTGATGGCGAGAATTACCGAAGACCACGCCTGTCGCGCGATCGTCATCGAAGCTGATTGCAACGCAGAAGACGATGGCGTGGACACCTGGATCAGCGCGCACTGTCACGTCAGCCGTGTCGGCAGCAAACAGGTTTGCTCTGAACAAATTTCATTCCGTCTCAACGGCGGGTGTACTACCCAGCTACCGAACATTGTTCTATCAAACCTGGATTCGGACTTACCCTTGTACCTTTGGTGGCAGAACGAATTCCATGACCCGATGGATCCGCAACTTTGGGCGTGGGTCGATCGAGTCATCTATGACAGCCGGCTCTGGCACGATTTTGAGGCGCAAATGCGTCTAGTGGAATCCGCACAAGCAGAGGCAAAACAGCGCATCGTTCTTTGCGACCTGAATTGGACGCGACTGGACAAGGCTCGTTTCGCGCTCGCGCAATTCTTTGATCATCCGGCCTCGCATCATCATTTTGCTAAAATAAAAAAAGTTCGAATTGATTACGCCTCCGGATTCCGATCGACCGCTCTCCTCTTTATTGGCTGGCTTGCGGCGCAATTGAACTGGCGCGCTGAGAAAACAAATGGGGAGAACAAGCTTCAGTTCGTTAGTTCCTCCGGCCGAAAGATCGATATCGAAATGCGCCAGCGCGACGGCCAACCGATTCACGAAGTCGTGGTGAATACGGGCGATATAGAATTCGCCGTCGCCCACGCGAAGTGCGGTGATCTTCTAGAAGTTTCACGCGCAAAAACTGGCGAAAAGCACGTTCCACAATTGATGCCCGCGGGAAAAAATGATCCCGTGAGCCTGATGAGCGACGAACTGATGCGCGGCGGACCGCATCACGTTTATCTGCACGCGGTGGAGCGCGTCCGCGAATTGCTGTAGCGGCGGTCTGCCACCGCCGAACGGCGCGCGTAGAGCGCCGCTACACAACCAGCGCGCTCAGCTCACGCACATTCTTCTCAATTGAAAAAAGCTCTTGCGCACGCTGGTACCCGGCGTGGCCAAGTCGTTGTGCTAACAAACGATCATCGATCACTTTCTCGATCGCGTCGGCGAGCGCTGATGCATCAGCCGGTTCCAGTAGAAAACCTGTTTCATTTTCAATGACCATTTCGGGAATCCCACCGATATTGGTCGAGACAACAGGCAACGCCGTCGCCATCGCTTCCATGATGACCGTGGGAAGATTGTCCATGCCCCCCTCGGGATCGATGATACTCGGCAGCACGAAAACGTTCGCCGCGGCGAGGCGCTGTCGGACTTCGCCTTGCGGTTTTGCGCCGGACAGTGCGACGCGGTTTTGCAGATTCAGCCGCTCGATTTGCCCGCGTAATTCGTTTTCGAGCGGGCCTTCGCCGATGATCTCGCATCGAAACGATTTTCCCCGCTCCGCAATTAGTCCGCAGGCGCAAATCAGATCGGCAAAACCTTTTTTCGCGATCAAACGGCCAACTGCCAGAATCAACGGTGGACTGGAAGAAAAGTCCGCGCGTCCGAATTCGGCCAGATTCAAGCCATTGTAAATGCGACGCATGCGATCGGCGCGTTCTGGGAAGCGCTCCTGCAAAAACTTTCTCGCGAAATCGCTTACAGTGACGATTGCGCGCGCTGTATCGACGAGCTTATCAAGCCCAATCTCAAAGTTGCGCGGTGCGAAAATGTCGTTGGCGTGTGCGGTGAAGCTGAAGGTCACTGGAAAAAATCTATGGATCCAGAAAGCCGTGCGCGCCGCCATTCCGGTGAAATGCGCGTGAACATGGCTAATCCCCATTTCCTGGAGGCGCAATCCGACGTAAACAGCCTGATAGAGCCGAAGAAAATCCGTACGCCGACCCCATTTATCCAGAGCATCGATAATTTCCGCGGTGAGTTTTCCTTTTTTACACGCGCGACGAACATCTTCGAGCAGTTCTTTCTCCTCCGGCAGATAATGCACGCGCTGAATTACGCGGGCGTCCCAGTCCTGCGCCGGTTCATCTTTTGGATTGCGAATGGAAAAAATCGGTGGAGTGATGCCCTGTCGCGATAGCTCAGCGACTTCCCGATAGCAAAACGTCTGTCCGAACGACGGGAACCGCTCGAAGAGATAAGCGAAGCGGGGCATCAGAGAAATGACGAATGACGAATGACGAATGACGAAATAATGCAGAAGCTCGAATGACTAATCAGAATCATTTCGCTGAGCTTTGGGAGTGCGGACGCGTCCCCGCGTCGCTTTCCTTGTGGTGCTCCCGCGTCAATTAAAAGCGGCGGAGCACCGCCGCACTCTAAAGGCACTTCGGGCGAAACGTCGCGCACGTCTTCGAATTTCGTCATTCCTTTGTCATTCGACATTCGAGCTTCGTCATTTTCTATGCACTTCCGCGTTTCACCGGAATCGGTTTCCCGGATTCATCAACGGCGACGAGCGTAAACACACCGTGCGTCACGCGAAGCTCCTCGCCAGTCATGTAACGGGTCACCCAAACCTCCACCGGAATGGTCATCGAAGTCCGCCCGATTTTCTCCACGCGCGCGTAACATCTGACGGTGTCCCCTACCCGTACTGGTTGAAGAAACGACATCCCTTCCATCGCCACCGTGACGACTCGCGCTTGCGCAGTTTTCGCCGCAAGAATTCCGCTGCCCAAGTCCATCTGTGAAGTCAGCCATCCGCCAAAAATGTCGCCATTCGGATTTGTGTCCGTGGGCATGGCAATTGTTTGAATGACAAGTTCGCCTTTAGGTTTTTCACCTGCGCTCATTTGGCGCGAAGAATAACACAAATAATCAAATCCTGTAGGGGACGTCGTTGTCGTCCCAGGGAAGCCGACGGCTTCCCCTACAGGATCAGCATGCAATCGCCGTAGCTGTAGAAGCGGTAGCGTTCGCAAATCGCTTCCTCGTACGCGCGCATCAAAAATTCGCGGCCTGCAAACGCGCTCACCAGCATCAGCAAAGTCGAGCGCGGCAAGTGGAAATTCGTCAACAGAGCATCGACCGCCAGAAAATGGTAGGGTGGATAAATGAAGAGGTCGGTCGCGCCTTCTTGCGCGAGGAGGTCTTCGCCTTCGCGTCGTGCCGATTCCAGCGTCCGTACCGCAGTCGTTCCAACGGCTACGATCCGCTGCGCCTCGTTGATCTTGTCTGCGGCCTCTGGAGAAATGGAGAAGTGCTCGGCATGCATGCGATGCTCCATGACGTTCTCCGATCGCACCGGCAGAAATGTCCCCGGGCCTACGTGCAGAGTCACGAATGTGTGAGGAATTTCACGCAAAATCTCTGGGGTGAAATGAAGTCCGGCCGTGGGCGCGGCAACGGCACCAGCCGCACGCGCAAAAACAGTCTGGTAGCGTGCAGCGTCTTCTTCATCACTGTCCCGCTCGATGTACGGCGGCAACGGCGTAGAACCGCCAGCATAAAGATCGATATCTTCATCCAATGTCACGATGCGCTCGCCGTCCGGCGTGATCTCCTCGATGCACAAGGTGATGCCGTCGATTTTCGCCGTAGCGCCGACGCGCATTTTGCGTCCCGGATTCACCAAGCATTTCCAATGCGCGGGATCTAGGCGTTCGAGAAACAAAAATTCAATCATGCCATCGTCAGAGAATCGGCGCGCGGGAAGAACGCGCGTGTCGTTCAAGACCAGTAGATCACCCGGCTGTAGAAACGTTCTTAGTTCGCGAAATTGGCGATGTTCAATTGTCTGCCCGGCGCGATGCAGCACCATCATTCGGGAATCTTCGCGGCGTCGGAGCGGACGCTGCGCAATCAATTCCCCCGGCAAGTCATAATCATAATCGCTTAGCCGCGCGCTCATCCTTGCATGATCAAAGAGATTGCGTTCGGGCGCAAAATTTTGGATGATCACTGCAAATGCCAGAACCAGCTCTCGATTTCGTTATCGCAGCGCTGGAAAAGGTTCGAGAGACAAGCAGTCGCGCACCACGCGCGTCGAGAGTTGTGCTCGCCCGATTGCAAGGCGTCACCATCGAAATGGGTAGGGCGCGACCTGAGCTTGTCCTGAGCCAAGTCGAAGGAGGCGCGCCGAATAAAGCAGAATTGCTTGAGCCGATTCGGGAACGCGTCAGCACTTGCCTGAAATGCGCGCATCTCGCCTGCTCACGCACACAAACGGTTTTCGGCGTTGGAAATCCGGACGCCAATCTGATGTTCATCGGCGAAGCCCCCGGTGTGGATGAGGACAGACAAGGTGAGCCATTTGTCGGGCGCGCCGGACAATTGCTGACGAGAATTCTCAAGGCGATGAACTTCGCTCGCGAAGATGTTTATATCGCGAACGTCCTCAAGTGCCGGCCGGACACGCCGTCAGGAACTTTTGGAAATCGCGCACCAACGCCCAAGGAGATGCAGACGTGCCGGCCGTATCTGGTGGAGCAGATCGAGATTATTCAGCCGAAAGTGTTGGTCGCGCTCGGCGCAGTCGCAGTGGAGGGCCTGCTCGGAATGCGCGGGACCATGCGCGAATTGCGCGGACGCTGGCACGCTTACAACGGCATACCGCTCATGATCACGTATCACCCTGCTTACTTACTCCGAAACCAAGCCCCTTCTGAAAAACGCAAAGTCTGGGAAGACATGCTACAAGTGCTGGAGCGTCTCGATCAACCAATCAGCGAGCGGCAACTGAATTATTTTCTGTAGCGGCGCTCTATGACCGCCGACCGTCTGGTTGTTTTCCGGCGGTCGCAGACTGCCGCTACAGTTTTGCCCGTTCGAACATTGCGTCGATCGCTCTGCGCGATGCGAAAGTGATGGCCAGCGACAAAATCATCTTGCGCACTTCGCCGCGCGGAATTTTTACCGTGCGCTGCAACGCACTCGCTCCGGCCTCATTTAAAAGTGAAAGCGTGCGTGCGCCGATCAACGCGGGCAGACCTGTGGCAGCGCGCACACGACAGTTTTCGATTGCGCGCGAATATTGCATCCCGCACTCGAGCCCTGCGCTGGCTTTGTCCAGCCAGGTCCGATAGATCGAATGGAAACGCTCCGGTTCGGAAAGGATTTGCGATGCGGTCAGATGCGCCGCGCTTAATTCGTATTCTGGAAAATAGCATCTGCCTGCGCGCAGATCGGAGCCGGCATCGCGCAGCACATTGATCAACTGAAGCGCCATGCCGTAGCGTTTGCCCAGCGCCAGCATTTCGTCTTCGCTCAGATTCGCGAAGTTCCGAACATGCCGAAAACAAAGTCGCGTCCAAAATTCACCGACACAACCGGCAACCAGATACGTGTATTCATCCAGATCATCGGCTGTGCCAAGCGCGCGAATCTCCTGCGGATTATCGAAGCGTTGCAGATCGAGCATCTGGCCGCGGGTGATTTTCTCCAGCACCACACGGATGTCAGTGCGATCCGCCTGCTCCATCCGCTCAAGCCATGCGAGACAATCGGGCAACGATTCAAGCAGCTGTCGTTCGCTCGCGTTGGTCTGCAGCGGGACAAATGAAGCAATCAGATCGATAACAACGTCGCGCGAGGCTTTTCCCTGAATCCCGTTCGACAGCATCTTGAGAGTTTCGATTCGCACGCGACTGGAAATTGGGGTCGTATCGGCGACGCTGTCTGTCGCCCGTGCAAGCAGATACGCCAGCGCAATCGGTTCGCGTAATTGCGCGGGCAAAAATCGGATCGAAAGATAAAACGAACGGGAGACGGAGCGCAGAAGTGCTGTCTGTAAATGCGATGGCGCGTTCACGGAATGTAAACGTTGGCGCATGTGGTACGGGAGAAAATCATTTTCCGATATTTCGGACTTCGATCCGATTGGGTGCTGAGTTGCCGAGGCCGAGCTGGCTGGCGAAATCGATGTAGGCTGCGAGGCGACCGATCTTAGGCAGACTCGCGCGTGCGCGCCATTCTTCCAAACGCTTCAAAGCGATGGCGTCCAGAGCGACCGGGTCCCTGCTCGCGTACAACGTGGCATGATGCGTGGCATAGTTCGGCTGAGACTGCGGACCGCCCGCATATTGCGCAATGAGGCCGTCCATCAAATTGAAAACGACCTTCTTTGCGATGAGCGGATTAGCATAAATCTCCGCGAGGCTTTCCGCGCCAAAACGAGAGCCTTGCGCAAAACGACGCCAGTTATCGATGTTCGGAATGGTCACGTTGTAAATGCAACCGGCGATTCCGTTTGTTTCACTGATACTCATCACAGGGACGTTGATGATCTTGCTAACTTCGCTCGAAAGGATCTTCGAAAAATGACTTACGTTGCTAGTGTTCTCAATGTCAGAGAGCATCTTCCGTGCGTCGCCGAGGTAGTCCAGATCCCCCCAAATCAGCTGCCCCATAAAAGGCGCGGTCAGGACTGCTTTCGCGTCGTAGCCGTCGTGCGGCGTGATTGGTTGTAGCTGGTAACCATCAATTCCCGCGCGATAACCGGCATCCTTGATTCCACCGAGAGAGCGGTCCCAAACAATTATCGTGTTACGGGGATGCCCAGCTGCCACGAGGCCGTCCACGATCGCGTTCACCACGTCATGATGCGTGGTGAAAAGTTCGCCGCCTGCCGCGGAAATCTTAATTCCAATCCGGTCATTGGGAGAGACGAGCGACGCCCACGCCTTTGCCACCTCAGACTGGCCGGTTGCGGCAAGAACGAGCCGATTCACCATTTCATGCACAACGCGCGGGTTCGTCTTGTAATCTTTGATTGAGGCAGGATCATGCACCTCATACACAGTCGAAGGCGTCGGCGAGGGCTGGGGCGTTTGCGCCAGCACGGAGTAGGCAATAGCGCAGAACAGAACGAGACCTACGTTTAGGGGTGTTGTCATGTCGAGCGAAGTCTCCCGCACTCGGGATCAATATTTAACATCAAGAGATTCCTCGACTCCGCTCGGAATGACAATAAAGACTGTGGATTTTATGAGTAACAGTTCGAATCACAACTGCGTTCACCCAGCGGCCATCCTGAGCGAAGCGAAGGACCTCGCCCAGGAAGCTTGGGACACGCTAGATGAGAAGCGTGATCCAACACCCTATGAGAGGTTCCTCGCTCCGCTCGGAATGACACTCAGAGAAATATTATGACTCACCATCTCTACGTTCACATTCCTTTCTGCGCGCGTATCTGCCCATACTGCGCTTTTTACAAGGATCTGCTCGACCGCTCGCAGACGTCGCGTTTTTGTGAAGGGATAATGCGCGAACTGGAGCAGCATCAAGGAGAGGCGATCTGCCGCCTGCGTAAGGCTACAGTTTGCCAGGCTGGATCGCCGCGGCGGACTGGAGACCGCCGGTCCTTGCTCGTTCCATCGACAATTTATTTCGGAGGAGGCACGCCGACCGCGCTCAACATCGCGCAATTGGAATTTCTACTGCGCGGATTTCATGAGCAGCTCGACTTGTCGGAACTGGTCGAGTGGACAATCGAAGCGAATCCGGGAAGTGTTTCAGCTCGCAAAGCCGCAGTTCTCAAAAAATTCGGAATCAACCGGATCAGCCTCGGCGTGCAATCGTGGGACGACCACTTGCTGAAATTGCTTGGGCGCGAGCACAACGCACAGCAGGCCGAGCATTCGTTTCATCTTCTGCGCGCAGCCGGGTTCTCGAACATCAACATCGATCTGATGTTCGGTTTGCCAGGACAGACGATCGAGCAATGGCGATTGACGCTGGAGAAAACCATCGCGCTACAGCCCGATCATATCTCCGCTTATTGCCTCACGTACGAGGAGGATACAGAGTTTTTTCTGCGTTACGCGTGCGGCGAATTTCGACAGGACACAGACATGGACGCCGAGTTTTTCGAGGTGGCGATGTCGATCCTGGAGGATGCCGGCTACGAACATTACGAAATCTCAAATTATGCGCGTCCTGGTTTTTCGTCAGCCCACAACCGCGCCTACTGGCTCGGCAAAGATTATCTGGGCATCGGTCCGAGCGCGGTTTCGACGGTCGGTATGCGACGCTGGCAGAATGTCTTTGATTATCGCACCTATATCGATCGCGTTCTTTCCAGCGAATCACCGTGCGCGTCGCGGGAAAATCTGACGCACGAAATGAAACGAATGGAGCGAATCGCGCTGACGCTGCGCACGCGTGACGGAGTTCGCGCTTCGGATTTGAAACGTTTCGCGCAACAAACAAACGAGTTTATTGCGCTGGGGCTGCTTCAAAAATCGAACGGCAATTTCGTGCTAACTCGAAAAGGTAAAGCTCTGACGGATTCCGTTACCGAAGCATTTCTCTAGCTGTCGCGCGAGAAGCAAACTCGCAGGCGCGTGTAGCCGTGCTGGTGTCAAGTACCGGACTGGACAGGCGTTCGCTGCGGCGAACGCCTCTACAAGCTGAATCAGTAGATATCGTTATCGGAGCTATAGCCGGCATCCCCGCGAATGGACCGCAGACGGGCGCGGCTGCCCCATTCGGACTCTGGCCGATTTATCTGTCCAAGCGTGATTTTCACCAGCCACGGCGCCGCTGCCAACGCGCCAATTGCAACGAGCGCAATCGCCGCTGCCTGCCGCAGCGGGGGCTTGATCTTGTCAGCCATCAAAATTCCCAAGCCAAGACCAATAGCGGTGCGTGTGACCACCAGGAGCGGGTCAACTGGAAGTTGTTCGGAAGTTTTTGAAATGGATATGGGGAAAGACATCGCCTACCATATACGTCGCGTTTGGGAAAAAGAAACGGCAATTTTGTCGCCAAGCGCATTTGTCATTTCGAGCGGAGCGAAGTGGAGTCGAGAAACTCCGCTGCGCTACCCTTGAAGTAATTCAACGGAATGTCTCGACTTCGCTCGACATGACAGAAAATTAAGAGACATGCCAAATTCGATCTACGCGCTCATCCTCGCCGGTGGAAGCGGTGAACGCTTTTGGCCCCTAAGCAGGCGGGCGCGTCCTAAACAACTTCTGCGCCTCGTCGCCGACAAAACTCTGCTCGAAGAAACTTTGGCGCGCCTTGAAGGCTTTGTCCCGCCCGAGCGCACTCTGATCCTGACGAACGCGGAGCAGGAAAGCGCCGTTCGCAAATTGCTCGGGAATTTTCCAAAGGAGAATATCGTAGCGGAGCCGGCCAAACGCGACACGGCTGCTGCCGTCGCGCTCGGCACCGGCTGGGTGGCAGCTCGCGATCACGCAGCCATCATGGCCGTTCTTCCCGCCGATCATGTGATTGCGAACCGGACAGCTTTTCAGGAAACGCTGGCCCTGGCTGCCGAGGCAGCCGAGGAGACAAGCGGGCTTGTAACCATCGGCATCAAACCAAGCTGGGCGTGCCCCGGATTCGGTTATATCGAACACGGAAAGCCGGTGTACTTGCGCAAGCACCCCGACAACGATTCGATCCATCGGGTGCTGCGCTTTCGCGAAAAACCGAATCTCGATCTGGCAGAATCATTTTTGCGAAAGGGAAATTTCCGCTGGAACGCCGGGATGTTCGTTTGGTCCGTGCCGACAATACTCCGCGAATTCAACCGATACGCCCCGGAGCTGGCCGATTTCATTTCTCAACTCCGCGCTCCGGAAAATTTCGAGAAGGCCTTGCGTGAACGCTTCAGCAAACTGCCGCGCATCTCATTTGATTATGCGATCATGGAAAAAGCGGATCGCGTCCTTGTGGTGGAGGCCAGTTTCGATTGGGATGACATCGGAAGCTGGCGAGCAGTGGCGAATTATTTTGAGAAGGACAAACAGGGAAACGCCGCGAACCGCACCATCACCGCGCTCGATTCCAGCAATAACATCGTTTTCGAGGAAGACGGTACAGCAATAGCCTTGCTCGGAGTTCATGATCTTATCGTTGTGCGAACGCCAGACGCACTTTTGATTTGTCACCGACACGAAGCTGAAAGGATCAAGGATCTTATCGGCAAGATTCCGCCGGAACTGCAATGATGTGACGTGCGATGCATGGAGGTGTTTGTGAATTGTCAGATCGAATAGCCGAATGGATGAAATGTGCTGCGCAGATGCGGACGCCTCTCCCTTCGAAAAGGGAGAGGGGGAGGGTTATTCGGAACAAAGCAGTGCGTTGTCGCCAACCCCTCACCTTTATCCTCTCCCCTTCGATAAGGCGAGAGGCAAGACAGAACCCGCGATGAATCGAATTTTGGCTCTCGATTTCGGGCGGGCGCGTATCGGCGCGGCAATTTCTGATGAGTTACAATTGCTAGCACATCCGCTCGAGACGATCCCGGCAAACGTGCACGCGCCATCGCGGATCGCGGAGATCGTCCGCGAAAAGAAAGTTGATCATGTTGTCGCGGGAATCCCTCGACAGATGAACGGCCAGATCGGCGCGGCCGCGACCGAAGTTCTCCAGTTTGTGGAAAAGTTGCGTGGGATTCTACCATGCCCGGTCGTTACCTGGGACGAACGGCTGACCACCGCTGCAGCACACCGTGCACTTCGCGACGCAGGCAAGAAAACGCGCCACACGCGCGGCTACGTGGATCAAGTGGCTGCTCAAATGATTCTGCAAAGCTATCTCGACCGGCGAGCGGCGAACGTCGGACGACAGAGTGATCAGTGATCTGTGATAGGTGATCAGATTTTGATACTGATCACAGTTCACTGATCACCGATCACTAGAATCGCAATGACACGAAGGCTAAAGATAATCATCGCGTACGACGGCGCGCCATTCGCCGGCTGGCAGAGTCAATCTCACGGCAATACTATTCAGGATGATCTCGAACGCGCGTTTGAACGCGTCGCTGGAAGGCCTGCGCGCGTTCACGGGGCTGGGCG
>Ga0193735_1000500_pt1 | contig 12458 bp, 10 predicted proteins | sample U1m2metaG_FD_145080 | JGI IMG/M metagenome (GOLD analysis project Ga0193735, IMG submission 145080) | Soil microbial communities from a riparian zone of the East river system, Colorado, United States - U1m2 | ecosystem: Environmental > Terrestrial > Soil > Riparian zone | place: USA: East River... | reverse complement strand
CGGCGACAGCCTTGGCGCGCATCACCTTTTCGGGAAAGAAACAATGTTCGAAGAAGCCGCGCGCGTTCCGTTGCTGATTCGGGTGCCGGAGCAGACGCGCGGTAAAATAATTTCGCAACCAGTGAGTCATATCGATTTCGTGCCAACGTTACTCGACCTGCTTGGCCAACCCAGACATCCTCAATGCCCCGGCAAAAGTATGCTGCCGTTGATTCAAGATGAAGCCGTGACGCCAGATAATGTCTTACTAGAATGGGCGCCAAACCGGACAAAAATAAAGAAGGGAACATCACTGGCCCGGCGGCGCATGATCAAACGCGCGGTCGAAGAGTCTACTCGGACGCTTGTTTCTCCAGATGGCTGGAAGCTTTGTCTGCGCGACAAGGATTTAAACGAACTATACAACTTGAAGGACGATCCCTGGGAAACGCGCAATCTTTACTCGGAGCGCCAATACTCCTCAGTCGTTTCCCGCCTTGCTAGCGAAATTCACCGATGGCAGGAATCCGCAAATGACAAATTAAGGATTTGATGGGTAGCGGCGCGAAGGCCTGCAAAGGATGAACAGGAACGCCGCGCACCAACGACGTAGCGACGCCGCGCCGCCCAGACGGCTCTCTGGGGCCAGCGCGGCGCGCCGTTCCTGGCGCCTGACAAAGACTTAGAGTCAAGGCTTGATGATCATTTTGGCTGCCATGGGTTGGCCTAGCGCGTATCCTAAGCCAGATGTCAGGGTCACCACGACAGTATATGATCGCTGGAGGCCTCTGGGGTCGGGCAAGGTTTTGACCAGGATTACTCCGTAGCCCTCGGGGCCGACCTGGGCCGGGGGGACAAGCGCAATGTAATCAACCCCGGGGATAGCGGTGCCGCTAACAGAGTAGTTTACATACGGGAAGTAAGGGATATAACCCTTATCACTGGACGTGGTCTGCCTCATGTCCACGACGAATGAACCGGTTTGCCCCCGGTTGACATCGCCGCTGCTATGAATAGTAGCGACGAGAAGTTGCCCAGGAGGCTGAATTGCCTCGCTATCGCCGCGCACCTGAGTAATCGCGCTCCCAAGCACGAATACCAAGCCGAGGCTTAGCAGGAGGTTCTTGATGATTTTTGTTTTCATATTATTTATTTTTCTTTCTTGTTTTGGCTTTCTTTGATTTCTCGTTATTGAGAACTCATTTCTGGCCGTTCACTGATGTAGTGCGTAAAATCCGGCGCGAGGTTACGCGGAAAGTTCTAGAGGCAGCCGTGCCGGCTGCTAGAAGACAACTTCTTCAAAACGAACAGCGAACTGCGGATTACCTACCTTGGGCCCAGGCTGGGGTGGGCAGGCAGCGGATGGTACCGATCAGGGTAAAGATGCTCTAACAAAAGATAACAACCGAAACCAAGGTCGCTTTGTTCTGGTGAACCTTTGTTATCTGGGTAGGAAACTGACGAAGAGCTTATTTCGGGGCTAGGGCTAACCGACTCCGAGTGAAGCGCGCTCGCTGCCGGAACATATTCTCTATTGCAGCTGCGGCCGGGGTCGGTGACCCCGGCCACATGCTGCGGATTCACGCTTTGGACTTCCACATCCATTTCGCCTCAGGCGATATTCATTGAGAAGAGACTGGCATTGGCTGCAAGGTGACATGTGAAAAGGTTTCGCTCAGAGCCTGTCCGGAGGCAAACGTGCTTCGCGTTGCCTGCTGAGTGAACTTGTAAATGGCATTCGGGACGACGCTGCCGGTGCCGGTGACCCCGCCCACATCTACCACAAGCAGATTGCCTGCGCCGTCAAAGGCCAGACTTACTGCGCTGCCCGGCACCGAACCAAAGGTCGTTCGAGGATACCGATGGAGAACTCCAGGCGGATCATATTTGTAGATTTTTCCGCCCAAATCCGCCATAAACAGATTGCCCATGCTGTCGAAGGCCAGGCCGGCTGGGCGATCGGACGGATCCAACGTGGCAAAGGTAGCGCGCGATCCGTTCGGTTTGTATTCATAGATGCTACCTTGATAGATGTTACCCATGCTGTTATCCGCCACGAACAGGTTGCCGGCGCTGTCGAAGGCCATGCCTCCAGGGTGGTACAGCCCTGAGGCAAAGGTGGCTCGCAACCCGTTCGGTTTGTATTTATAGATGATGCCGCTGTCGTAATCCGCCACAGACAGATTACCCGCCTTGTCCACGACCAGGTCGGAAGAGTAACTCAACCTGGAAGCAAAGATGGTTAGCGTTCCGTTTGGCGTAATTTTATAGATAGCGGCATCGCCGCTGGGTCCATCGCCCACGATCTCATAGTCCACGAAAAACAGATTTCCTGTGCTATCAAAAGCAAGATCCGATGGCTTATATAATCCGGAGGCGAAGATGCTTTGCGCTCCGTCCCAGGCGAATTTAAAGATCTCGCCACCGCTGGCATCGCGTCCCGATACGCACAGGTTCTGTGCAGACGCGCTGGAATAGATCAGAATAACCGCTCCCAACCCCGCCAATGTACTGAATAACTGTCCGACTCGCCCGATGGCAGATCTGAATTTAGTTTCTGTTAGTTTTGCTTTCATAGTTGCTCCTCTGTTTTGTTTTTCTTTAGTTGGTTTGGTCTGTCACTGATGTAGTGCGTAAAATCCGGCGCGAGGTTACGCGGAAAATGCAGGAGACTTGCTAACCACGGATCACCCGGATGTTACTGATCAGTCTTCAAACAAAGGGAAAAGGAGCGAAGGTCTTCCCCAGATCAGGTCAGCTCGGAACTTCGTTCGTTGTGTTTTGCTAGAAAACGAAACCTGATTCGACAGGCCGGGCGGTTCAGCCGCTGCAATCAAGACTGCTGGAGCCGAAGAGGGCTCGGCCCCGCTACTTCGTCCTGAATGATGTCTTGATCCCTGTTATCCCGTGCGATTCGTGTGAAGCCTATTTCGGCGCTAGCGAGGCAACCCGCCTTCGCGGAGACTACGGCGTGGTTAGAAGACAAATCGACTACCTTGGAGCAAGCGAATTAACGATTTTTTCGAAGCGCGGGTCGCCCCGCAGCGGATCCCAAAAGGGAAGCAGTTTCAATTGGCCATAGGTGACAGGGCTTGGAGGACGGACAATGATGCCCAGTTGCTGGCAGGCGAGATCTTTGTCCCCAGCCCAGGCAGCAATCATCGCCAGATACTTGCTCATGGCCGGACCTCTCAGCGCATCTTTCTCCACGGGCAGAAGCTCAACCGCGCGCCGCCCTTCGCGCAGCGCTTCTTCTTTGCGGCCAAGAGCGGCATCGATTAGACCCAGCACGCACAAGGGCGGGCCAAAGTCTGGCTGCGCTTGGACGATTTTCTCCTGCTCGGCGCGCGCTGCGGTGAAAGCCAACCGCGCTTTGTCATCATTCTTCACCATTCGGGCGATAACACCTTCTACAAATTGACGATTACAAAAAATATCGTTTCCCAAAGTGATTGGATTCTCGCCGCCTGCTGCGATCAAGGCATCTGTGGCCGCCGCGGCATCGCGTTCGGCTAGTGCACAAACGAGCCACCACTGATTAATATCTGGAAGCGCACCGGGATTTGTAGCCCGAACTGAATCGATCGTTTGATGCAGCCGCCGGGTGTCGGCTCTCCACTGAAAATCGACCTCCGCAAGTATTACTTTCGTAATGGCGTCGTTGGGTTCCAAAGCCAGTATCCGGTCTAACCACACTTGTTGTTGAGCATAGCGCCCAAGAGTCGCATAATTTCCTTCAATGTTCTGCAGCACGCCAAAGTTGCGCGGGTCAAGATTAGCCGCGCGCTCAAAGGTTCGGGTGGATTCTTCCCAGTGACCCTGACGCCTCTGGATTAAACCGGTAAGAAACAATATTTGCGGATCATTTGGCAAAGTTCGGCTGGCAATTTTCAGCTCAGCCAGAGCATCGTCGTAGTCGAGGTATCCCCAGTAAAGATTCCACGCGCGCGCAAGGGAGGTTTCGCCTGCATCGGGACGGAGGCGAGAGGCCGCTTGAAGAGCTGCTTCCGCTAGAGCCAGACGCGCCGGTGTGCGGTCGAATCCATAGAAATAAAGTGAGTCATGAACAAAGGCGAGTTGGCAATATGCCCGGAAAACGATGGATCACGCGCGACCGCCTCGTTTAGCAGCTTCTCCGCCTGCAGCAACACCGGTTTTGAGCTAACTAAAAAGCCCGGCTTTGAGAAAAGGCGTGTGGCGCGGGTGTAAAGATCAAAGGCGGTGAGGTCGTTCGTTGCGGGACGCTCGATTTCGCTCTTCTCATTTGGCGAGAGTTTTGCATGAAGCTCATTGGCAATCGAGATTGCGATCTGGCTTTGAATTGCGAACACGTCCGAAAGGTCCCGGTCATACGTCTGTCCCCACAACTGCCGGTGGCTGCGCGCATCGACCAACTGTGCGTTGACACGCACGCGGTTGCCGGAACGCTGCACACTTCCTTCCACCACATTCGCCACCCCAAGCTGCTCACCGATCTCGCGGAGATCGCGCGCGATACCGCTCTTGTATTTCATCACCGAGATTTGGCCGATCACCTTTAGATCGGCGATCCGGGACAAGTTGGTTAGAATTTCATCCTGCACGCCGTCCGCGAAATACGCATTATCTGGGTCACGGCTGAGGTTTTCGAAGGGCAGGACGGCGATGGATTTCGCCGGCGAGCTTTGGGTCCCGGTTTGTCGTAGAGCTGTGTAGCGGCCCACAAAAAACAAACCGATCGAAAGCGCGATCCCTACGATAATCACGTAAATCCATACGCCATTACCGGATGATCTTGGTGGCAAATCGTCAGCGAACTCTGTTCGCTTCAAACCTTTCGACGTCAGCTTAAATGTCCAGGGAGTCATCAATGCAATCGAAAATCCGAGAGCGATGACCAATACTATCAGCCTAACTCCAGATTTAGGAATCTGAAAAAAAGGTGGAAGACTTGCGTCGCGACTTCAAATGAGCAGCCGGCCAACAACCCCCGTGAGAGATCGCGATTTGTGGGGATACTCTACTTCGGTGCAAGGGAGGCGACGATTTTTTCAAAGCAAGGGTCGCCACGCAGTGGATCCCAAAAGGGGAGCAGTTTCAATTGGCCATACGTGAGCCGGCTTGGAGGGCGGACGGCGATGGCTAGTTGTTCGCAGGCAAGATCGTTGTCGCCAACCCAGGCGGCGATCATGGCCAAATACTTGATCATAGCGACACCATTGATTGGATCCTTTTCCATGGGAAGAAGCGCGACCGCGCGCCGTCCTTCGCGCATGGCTTCTTCATTCCGCCCAAGCGCGGCGTCGATCAAGCCAAGCACACATAACGGCGGCCCGTAATTCGGTTGAGCCTCGATAATCTTCTCCTGCTCGGCACGCGCAGCTGTGAAAGCCGACCGCGCCTTATCTTCATATTTCGTCATACGAGCGATAACGCCTTCTACGAATGGACGACTGAAATTAACAGCCTCATCAGTGAAAGGAGGGTTTGCCCCGGCAGCGATCGCCGCATTTTTTGCTGCGACGGGGTCGCGCTCAGCCAGTGCGCAAATGAGCCAACCATCGGCGATGCTTTGCGTGGCGGCGGGATTTGTGGCCCGAATTGAATCGAGCATTTGATTCAACGGGCGGGTATCGGCTTTCCAATGGAATTCCACGAACGCGCGCGCTACTTTGGTATCGACATCCTTTGGCTCGATGGCCAATGCGCGGTCCAATACTGATTTTTCTTCGGCGTAGCGCCGGAGATGATGGTAACTGAGACCAATCTGTTGCAACGTGAAAATGTTACGCGGGTCGAGCTCAATGGCGCGCTCCAGACTGCGCACGGCCTCTTCTTGTTTGCCCTGGCGACGCTGGATGTAACCTTTTAGCTCGAAAACACCGGCATTATTAGGCAGGGTCTGACCAGCAACTTCCAATTCAGCCAAAGCGGCGTCATATTCGAGGTAACCTCGATAAAGATTTTGCGCGCGCGCCAGCTGCGCCTCACCTGCATCCGGGCGGAGACGAAACGCTGCCTCGATGGCCGCTTCAGCTAATGCCAGCCGGGAAGGCGTATGGTCGTAACCGAGGAAGTAAATGCGATCATGAGTATGTGCGAGTTGGCAATACGCTTGGAAGAAGGATGGATCATGTGCGACTGACTGGTTAAGCAGATCGGCAGCCTGCAGTAAATTCTCTCTCGAGTTCCTGATGGCCAGAACGTTTTTGGCTTGAGCGTAGAGTTCGAAAGCGGTGATGTTACTTGTCGGGGGACGGTTGATAGCGCTTTGTTCCCGTAACGAGAGCTTGGCCTGCAAGTGGCTGGCTATGGTCTTTGCGATCTCGCTCTGAATTGCGAACACGTCGGCAAGATCGCGGTCATAGGTCTGTCCCCATAGTTGCCGGTGGTTGCGCGCATCGACCAACTGTGCGTTCACACGCACGCGGTTGCCGGAACGCTGCACACTTCCTTCCACCACATTCGCCACCCCAAGCTGCTGACCGATCTCGCGGAGATCGCGCGCGATACCGCTCCTGTACTGCATCACAGAGATGCGGCCGATCACCTTTAGATCGGCGATCCGCGACAAGTTGGTTAGAATTTCATCCTGCACGCCGTCCGCGAAGTACGCGTTATCTGGGTTGCGGCTGAGGTTTTCAAAGGGCAGCACTGCGATGGATTTTGCCGGCGAGCCGAGAGTCCCAGCTTGTCGTAGAACTGTGTAGCGACCCACAAAAAACAAACCGATCGAAAGCGTGACCCCTACGATAATGACGTAAATCCATACGCGATTGCGGTACGATCTTGCTGGCAAATCGTCAGCGTACTCTGTTCGCTTCAAATCTTCCGGCATCAGATCAAGCGCCCACGCCAGGATCAATGCCACCGGAAAACCAACTATGAGCAACAGCACCACCAGACGCACAGCCCAATTCGGAATTTCAAAAAACGGAAAGATCTGGCTAGCGATCTGCATCAACAACCAAGCCACGAGAGCGTAGGCGATTCCGACTTTGTAAACATTGCGCTGCTTTAGCTCGGCGAAAAAGCTCCGGACGTTCATGGCTTCTGTCCCTCGCAGAGTTTTTGGAAACGCGGGTCATTGTGTAGCGGGTCGAACATGGGATCGAACCGGAGCAGCGCCGGAGTAAGTCCCACGTTTGAACCCAGTGACGGTCCGTACGGGATCGAAACTAGTTTCTGTAAAGCGGCGATGGCGCGGTCGGGCTCCCCCATCTGCCCCGCTACCCGGGCGAGGATCTCGATCGGATAGGGACCAGCTACAGCGTCTTTCTCGATCGGGAGGGCAGCCATGCCCTGCTCGGCAAGTTTGAACGCGGCGCCGTTATCGCCAAGACCCATATTGATCAGCGCGAGATCGTCAATAAGAACCCAATTCTCCGGCTGTTGCCTGAGGAAAGGTTCCAGTTCGCTGCGCGCCTGTCGCCAAGTTTCCTGGGCGGCGGCATGGTCGCCGACCACTTCTTGCGCCCAGCCTAACCAAAAGCGCAACTCGCCATTGATATAACCCAGCGTTGGATCAGGCTTGGCCAGTAATTCCTTTAGCCGAGAGATGATTTGTGCAGGGCGCCGCTCCAAGATCGCTTGGTAAACTTGTGTTTCCAACGCGTTGGTGTCGTCGGCGTTTGGGTGAAGCGGAGCCAAGAGCGCAGCAGCCCGCGGCAGGTCGCCCTCGGCTTGTGCAATGCTCGCCTTTAGGGCGAGAGCATCGACGTCGTCCGGGGTGATATTGAGAACCTGATCAAGCTTTCGCGCCGCTTCAGGAAAACGGCGAAGGCACAAATAGGAAAGCGCGTGCTGGACGAGGAAGCTAACGTTGCGAGGGTCAAGCTTCTCGGCTTCGTTGAAGTACGACTCGCTCCTGTCCCACTGGCCTCGTCTCCGTGCGACATAAGCCAGCGATTCAGGAATCCTGCTGCTATTCGGCAGGAGCTGACGTGCTTGTTCAAAGTAACGCACTGCTGTGTCATAATCCTTCAGACAATTGTAGTAGTAGGATCCCTTCGCCAACACGGCTTCGCCGAGATCAGGCTGAAGAGTGAGCGCGGTTTCGGCTGCTTGCCGTGCCTCTTCACGGAGGGACAGCGTTGGTTGAAGATTCGATGTGAGGTAGCCGAGCGCATCGACGTATGATAGCAACGCCCAAGCAAGGGCGAATTTCGGGTCCAACCGCACCGCGTCTCTTAGATATTTCTGTGCGGCAAGGTAGTTGGCTGTGTTTGAAGGTTTCAGTGTATAAGCCAACCCACGCAGGTAGGCATCGTAGGCTTCTGGATTTGTTGTCGGCTTAACTGCCAACGCTTGCTCCTCGCGACCGGTGAGCTTCGCTTGCAGCGACGCCGCGATTCCTTTGGCGATCTCGCTCTCTACGCTAAAGATGTCAGTCAGCTTCCGGTCATAGGTCTCGGCCCAGAGATGGGAATCAGTTTGCGCATTAACCAACTGCACGTTTACCCGCACCTGATCGCCCGCTTTTTGCACGCTACCCTCAAGAATGTTCGCGACGCCTAGTTGCTTCGCGATCTCAGTGAGATTCCTGGGTTTGCTCTCATAGCGCTGCGTGGAAGTGCGCGAAATCACTTTCAAATCCGCAATGCTAGCTAAGCGCGTCAAGATCTCTACTTGGATACCGTCTGCGAAATAGGCGTTATCTGGATCCTGGCTCAGGTTTTCAAACGGCAGAACGGCGATGCCCTTTGTTGCGGGACGACTGATCAGTTCGCTTTTCTGAACATTCCAGCCCATGGCCGCTGCCAAAGCGACCAGGGACGCTACCAGTAACGCGCTAGTTGGATTGCGGCGCACCCATTTGCGGGCGTGAGTGAAAAATCCACTTCGCTTGGCGCCGATTGGTTCGTGCTTTAGCCAGTGCTCCAAATCTTCCGTCAGGGCGAGTGCAGAAGGATAGCGACGCGTTGGATCTTTCTCCAAACACTTCAGGCAGATCGTGGAAAGCTCGCGGTCTACTCTCCGATTCCACAAGCGCGGCTGCTGCGGTTCAGTATCCAGCACCAACTTGATCGTCTCAAAGGTTGTTCCACCGGCAAACGGCGGATGATCGGTGAGCAATTCGTAAAGGACGGCACCAAGTCCATAAACATCCGTTGCGCTTGTAAACTGCGCATTGTTACCAACCGCTTGTTCCGGCGCCATGTAACTTGGCGTGCCCAGCACCTCCATCGTGCGCGTCATTGCACTCTCCGTTTCGACCAATGTCGCAAGACCAAAATCGGTAAGATGCGGTTCGCCGTTTACATCGAGCAGGATGTTTCCCGGTTTAATGTCTCGATGCACAATCCCGTGCTCATGCGCGTAATGCACGGTGCGCGCCATCTTCGCGATGAGTTCCGCCGCTTGCCGGATCGACATCGGCTTGCGCCTGACCACTTCATCAAGCTGACCTCCTTCAACGAACCTCATGCTGAAGTAACATGAGCCATCGCGCTCGCCCACTTCATAGATCGGAACAATGCTCGGATGATCGAGGCTGGCGGCAGCTTCCGCTTCCCGACGAAAGCGCTTCAAGTGTGCTTCGCTCGCCCACTGACCAAGGCTGATTACCTTTAAGGCGACTGTGCGATTGAGACTCTTTTGCCGGGCGCGAAACACCACGCCCTGACCGCCGCGACCAATTTCCTCAAGCAACTCGTAATCGCCCAGTTCTCCCAGCATTTCGGCAACGTGCGCTGGTTTTTTTCTACGCCGAGCAGTAGCCGCAGCATTCGCTTCAACATTTTCAGCGGAGCCGCCGTCGTCCGCTTTCTCCCAGGCTGTGGCGGCGGCGGACGAGTCGCGAATGGTTACGGATGCGTCCCCGCGCGGACCGAGGCCACTCTCGAGAAGGCAACCTGGGCAACCTCCTTCTGGCGCGTCGGCCGGGATTTTCCCTCCGCACTTTGGGCAAAGTCTGAGTGCGCTGATCATTGTCGGAGAGTCGCTCGCGCGTTCCCCTCTTTTACTGCGTAAAATTCGATCAGAGGTTACGCCCGGACCACAGCAATCAGATGGCGCAGCTCATCTTCGATGTCGCCAGGCATCGCTACCGTGTGGGAGATCTCTTCCCGCAGTAAAGCCTGGTAACGCTGCCGAAATCGGTAAAAGGCCTGCTTGACCGCGTTCTCGGTCATGTCGAATTCGCTGGCGATTTGGGCTTGCGATGGCCGGTCCGGTTCATCCATGAGCATTTTTTTCATCTGATCAAAGAACCGCACATTACCCGCACTGCGATACTCGTCCCGCATTCGCGCCATCACTTGTTCCAGGACCGTAAAGGCCCAGCGACGTTCGTAGATTTGGTCTGGTGTCAATCTGTCGCTGCGTTCAACATCAACGCACTCACGCTCGCGAATATCATCCAACGGAATTAAGCGCTGTCCTTTGCCGCGTTTGACTGCCATTGCATGGCGCGACTCGTCAGCAAGAAAATGTTTCACCGAGGTAAGCAGGTAAGAACGAAGCCGCCCCTTTTCCTTGCGGACAGTCTTCAGATCTTTGCGTTCTAGTATCAGAGCGAAAAACCCTTGAGTAAGATCCTCCGCCTCCTCTGGCCCGCTACCTTGTCGCCGCACGAAACCATAAATTGGTCGCCAATACGTGCGACAAAGTTTTTCGAGTGCTTCTTGCGCCGCTGGCGATTCGCGTTGTGCCTCCAGCACCACGCTCCAGTGCGTGGTAGTAAACGCCACCGGGCCGTGATGAGCATTGCCGCCAATCGCGGTCAGTGGAGTGACCTCATCCTCAGCGGGGACCACATGACCATTGAATTAGAAAACCACCCCAAAGCAAGTCTGCATTTAGGCGAGCGCGAATCTCAACAAGGTCCACACCACAGCTATCCCTCAAACCGATAGCCGTGTAGTTTGATTTCTTTGTCGAATGCTTTTTCGACGATTTTTCGTTGTTCGTCATCGAAGACTTCATGATACGGTCTGCGATCGGACCGGTATCCGGATTTGGCCGTGACGCCAAGAGTGCCGTCAAAAGGGATTTTTAGTTGCGAGAGGACTTCGCTAAGTTCCGCCACCAGGTTCTCGTAGCGAAGGATCCGGTCGACGATGATTTTCGTGCCGGAGCGGTCGGTGTATCGGAAGTAGTTAATGGGAAACCTGCCACGGGCGAGATATTCATCCAGTGAAAGGGAGCCGCCTTCACGCACGGCATGCATGTGGTAGTGAGACAAAACTTTGTCCCACGGATTTCTTTCCACGCAAAATTTGAAGTAGCTGTTCCAGACGTCGGTAGTAACGCGGTTCCTAACCTCGTGTGCCGGCATGTGATTATAAAATTTGTCCCGACTTGTAATTGCGTGTCGCAACACGGAGAAGAGTTTGCCAGGTCGTTCGAGGATTTCGGGAACCGGATTAATGAACCCCTCGTAATTGCGCGGTTGATGTCCTTCGACGGTCGGCGCAATCGGCGTCACGATGTCTTTAGGGCCACATTGCTTTGACAGGAAGACCTCAATGCTCGTGCCGGCAGTCTTCGCGGTCTTGATGAAGATGAATTTGTATTTGTGAGAAAGGATCATTTTCCCGCAGTAACCTGTCGCACGCCCCATAAATGCTCGCCAGCACTCGCATGAGCGAACAACGCAGCGTAGACTGAGATCCTCACGAATGATCTCATTTCAAAAGCGGTTTCTATTCGTTCACATACCGAAAACCGCAGGTAACTCGATTCAAAGCACGCTCCGCGATTATTCGGAGGATCAGCTCGTCGCGTTACGTAAAGAGCAAGACGGGATCGAGCGTTTCGGACTGCGCAACCCAAATTACAAAATCAAGAAACACTCCACGCTCTGCGAGTATCGCGATGCGCTCGGAAACGAGCAGTTTCGCAGTCTTTATAAGTTCACGTGCGTCCGAAATCCATGGGACCGGACGGTCTCGTATTATTTTACACCTACGCAAAGTCCGGAAACGTGGGACCGCAAGAAATTCCGAAACACAATTTCCAAAGCTGTTTCGGTCGCAGACTATCTGCGACTGGATCGGAACGAACAAGACCCCTTCGCCAACGTCGATTACATCCTGCGCTTCGAGAATTTGGCGGATGATTTTCGGACCGTCTGCGGAACGCTGGGCATTTCGCCAGCAACATTACCCCAATACAACCGCTCCACCCGCGAACATTATTCGAAATACTATGATGATGAACTTCGCGAATTAGTACGGATGCGGTTTGCTGCGGAGATCGAACGCTTCGGTTACACGTTTGAGCAGCTCTAACGCCATGATCGTCCCGCAACTGTAAAAGGCAATGCCTAACACCAAAGGGCGCGACGTTTCGTAGAAAATGGGCTGCGCAATTTGTGCGCGCGCAGCTTTACAACTTCCCAAGCGTCACGTATTCGCCCGTCGGACGTTGGAACCATTCTGGCAGCTCAATTCCCGCGTCCACAACGCTTTCATAACAATTTTGCGTGATATCGCCTCGTCGAGTGCTCTCTCCAAACACTGCAAAATTTTTCTCGGTCACAAACAGCCGGTGCTCGG
>Ga0193735_1000499_pt1 | contig 12470 bp, 14 predicted proteins | sample U1m2metaG_FD_145080 | JGI IMG/M metagenome (GOLD analysis project Ga0193735, IMG submission 145080) | Soil microbial communities from a riparian zone of the East river system, Colorado, United States - U1m2 | ecosystem: Environmental > Terrestrial > Soil > Riparian zone | place: USA: East River... | reverse complement strand
GTCTCAGCGGTCTGCGGTTACATGGCAGGCTTAATCGGTTCGTCTAACAGCCCATTGTCGGGAATTGGTATTCTGGTGGTGATCGGCGCTGCATTGCTACTTGTGATTGGCATAAAACCGTACGTGCCGCCAGATGCAGCCAAATCACTGATGGCGTTCGCTCTATTCACTACAGCAGTCATCTTCAATGTTGCTGCGATCGCCAATAACAACCTTCAGGATCTCAAGACCGGTCAATTAGTTGATGCGACACCTTGGAAACAGCAGGTGGCGCTGGTCATCGGTGTCATTGCTGGCGCGTTTGTAATTCCGCCGGTGCTCGATCTCGTGAATCACGCCTACGGTTTCGTCGGGGCGCCCGGAGCAGAGCTGCGTCCCCATCCATTGCCAGCGCCGCAGGCAGGGCTGATTTCGTCTTTGGCTCAAGGCGTCATAGCCGCGGATATTGACTGGAGCCTGATCCGAATCGGCGGATTGATCGGCATCGGCATTATTTTGTTGGACGAAATTTTCGCGCGTATGACGAAACACATGCGGATTCCACCGTTGGCTGTTGGTCTCGGAATCTATCTGCCAACGCAAAGCACGTTGATGATTGTCGTCGGCGCGATAGTCGGCTGGTTCTTCGACCAACGCGCTAATCGCACGGCAAGGCCCGAAGCGACGAAACAGCTTGGCGTGCTGCTCGCGTCGGGATTGATCGTCGGGGAGAGCACCATCGGCGTTATCCTTTCCGCAATCGTCGTGTTTTCTGGCAAGGCTGCGCCGCTCGGGCTGGTGGGTCCTGGATTTGAGATAGTCGGCGTTTTTATCGGCGGGCTCGCGTTCGCGGTTATCGCATTCCTCCTCTACCGGTGGATCTTGCGAATGGCCACCGCAAGATCGGCATGAAACGACAATGGAACTGGCTACTCTGGGTTGGTTTTGTTGTCGCCGTCGCCGGATTGTTTTCCTACGGATTTTTCGTCCGGTTTCCAATTACGCGCGATTTTCCATGGGCAAATCTCTTGCTCTTTGGAATTGGGGGTGCCTTGTTGATTGTCGGGCTATTTCGCGCGTTTGGCCGGCCACAACTTTATTGTGGTAAGATCTTCGGCTCGATCCTCACAGCGATCGCCCTATTTCTTTTCGCGTTTTTCAGTTACGAAATTTTCTATGTCCTGCGTCAGGTGCCGCTTTCGGCTAATGCGCCGCGCCTTGGCGAAAAGGCGCCGGACTTCATGTTGTTGGATCAAAACGAGCACCCGGTCGGCTTGGGTGATTTGCTTTCTGGGTCGCGAGCTGTTGTTCTGATTTTCTATCGCGGTTTTTGGTGACCACTATGCAACTCCGAGTTGCGGAGTTTCCAGCAAAAGCTTTCGGAGTTCGATGCGCGCGGCATCCGCGTCGTTGGTATTAGTGTCGATCCACCCGAGATCAGCCGGCGGCAATCTAAAAAACTTGGCTATACATTTCCGTTGCTTTCGGATCCCAAAGCGGAAGTCATTCGGCGTTACGATGTGTTGCATCCCGCGGCGGGACCGAAAGGCGCGGACATTGCGCGGCCCGCCGAGTTCCTGATTGGTTCCGGCAGAACGGTTCGCTGGGTCAAGCTCGCCGAAAACATCGCGGTTCGTGCTCGGCCGGAGCAAGTCCTCAGTGCCTTCAATCAAAATTGAGGCCACCGGGCAGTGATTGACGGCGCTCCGCTGAATCAATAACTTCAGCGCGCGTGCATTCCGAATTGGAACAACTGCTCATTCTGCAGGATCGAGACCAAAAGATCAGACAGATTCGGACCGAAATTGAGACTGTGCCGCTCCGGCGCAGCAGCTTGGAAGCGCAATTGGCAGCAAGCAGGGCGAGCGTGGAAGGCCTTAAACAGAGAGCGCGCCAGGTGGAGATCGATCGCAAGAGACTTGAACTGGACGTTGGGACTCGCACCGAGACGGTCTCACGTCTCAAGACCCAGCAATACCAGACACGCAAGAATGAGGAATTTCGGGCAATCGGGCACGAGATCGAGCGTTACGAAAATGAAATTCGGAAAATAGAGGACGACGAGTTGGAGTTGATGGTGCTCGCTGACAAGGTCAAGGCAGACTTGGCTGAAGAAGAAAAGAAAGCAACCGCAGCTCAAAACTCGATCGCACGGCAAACAGCTGCCCTGGAGGAAAAATCGAGAGCTTTGGAGTCGCAGCTACAAGGATTAAGCAAGGAGCGCTCGGAGTTGGCGGGAAAAATTGATGAGGATTCGCTCGGTCGCTTCGAACGTCTCTTCAAAAGCAAGGGGGATGCGGCCGTTGTTGCCATCGAGCATGGCGTTTGTACCGGTTGCCACATGAGAGTAACGACTGCCACCGCGGCGCAAGTCAGAGCGGGAAAAGAAATCGTAAGCTGCGAAAATTGCGGCCGGATTCTGTACTTCGGCGAATGAACGGCTGAACTCTTACCAGTCGCTTCGCGTTCGGCTCTCACGGGATCGCGACCGGGGAGGAGCGTCGAAAGGATTCAGGTGAGGATAGTTCGGTGTTCGGTTACACGTTAAATCGGAAGAGAATCACGTCGCCGTCGCGCACAACATAATCTTTTCCTTCCAGCCGGAGTTTGCCTGCTTCGCGAGCTTTAGCGAAAGAACCGAGCGCGGCCAGGTCTTCATAGTGAATTGTTTCCGCCGCGATAAAACCACGTTCGAAATCCGAGTGAATCGTTCCGGCGGCCGTGGGTGCCTTGTCCCCGGCGTGAATGGTCCAGGCGCGCGTCTCTTTTTCGCCCGTCGTGAAAAATGTGCGCAGGCCGAGCAGATGATAAACGGCCCGAATGAGCTCGTGCACCCCAGTGTCTTCGACGCCAAGACCGCGCAAGTATTGGGCTGCTTCACTTTCATTAAGGTCGACAAGTTCGCTTTCGATTTGAGCACTGATCACAACTGCTTCAGTGGCGAAATGATGACGGGCGTAATTTTGAACGAGATCGACATTTCGTGTTGCAGGATTCGACGAGTTGCGATTGGAAATTGCTGCTAAATCGGTCTCCGCCACGTTGCAGGCGAAAATTGTTGGCTTCGATGTGAGCAAGAAAAAACCTCGCGCGATTGTCTTCTCTTCCGGAGTTAATTCTGCGGTGATTGCTGGTTTCCCTGCGTCGAGATGGGCACGGAGTTTTTCGATAATGGCGCTTTCGATCTTTGCGTCTTTATCGCCGGCATGCACTTGCTTCTTAAGCCGGTCGTGTTGCCTTTGGAGCGAAGCTAGGTCAGCGAGCACCAGTTCAGTATTGATGACTTCGATGTCGCGAATCGGCTCAATCGTCGCGCTGACATGATGAACGTCCGGATTTTCGAAGCAACGGACCACCTGCACAATCGCGTCCACTTCGCGAATGTAATGGAGAAACTGATTACCGAGCCCTTCACCCGCGCTCGCGCCCTTGACCAACCCCGCGATGTCCACAAACTCGATCGCCGTCGGCGTGATTTTCTTTGAATGGGAAATCTGCGAAATTTTCTCCAGTCGCGAATCGGGCACTGTGACAATGCCGACGTTCGGGTCAATTGTGCAGAATGGATAGTTTTCTGCAGGCGCTTTGTGTGTGCGCGTAACAGCATTAAAAAGCGTCGATTTCCCGACGTTCGGCAGTCCAACAATTCCGGCACTTAACATTCAGCCACAGATGAACGCAGATTTACACAGATGATGTTCCATCTTAGCCAGGGACAATCTGTGTTTCATCTGCGAATGCTCGCTCTGGAAGGCAGGCGAACCCAAATCTCGACGTTCTATGTACCGGAATTCAGGCTCAAGTCACCCACATCCACGAGCATATACGGAATTGTTGAGAGATGCTGTGTTTTCATTCCGTTGAGAATTGGTAGCCAGAAATTGCTCCAAGTCGGATCACAGAAATAGCCGTCGGGATTATAGATGATCTGGCAACCAGCGCTAAATCGACGTGTGGCCATACCCGGCCCTCCGGAATGAATACAGATCCCGAAATCACCTTTCTCCATGTGATTGATTGTACCGTCGTGATTCAGCCTTTCGATGGGCACATCCTCGGCTTGGCCTAGGCAATGATATTTCCCGTGCATCAAATGTCCTTCGAAAAGATAAATGCCTTTGGAGAGTTGAGCTGCGTACTTTTGGCCGCTGATTGGCGTCATCACCAACGCCTTGGTCGGATCCACTGAAGCGACCCACTGGGTGACGGTTCCGTCAATGCATCGCAGGATGATGTCATCGTAAATGTCCGTCCGATTCTCAGCGGGTGAGGCTTCAAGTGCTGCGCGCACACCGATCAGCGAAATCGGCGAATTCCAATTGAACCCGGGTCGCAGAACCGGGATCATCCTAGTTGCCAATCCTGCAATATCTATCGTCCTGAAATCTCTCATTTGTGTAGCGAAGCGACACCACTTTTCATTGAATGTGACCGCCCAGTTGTCAATTCGACCAAAGAACTCATGTTTTTGATACTTTTTTAATACTTTTTTTTGGTCAAGTTCATTTTTACCTATGAAAAAAGCATCGGGCCGGCGGGATTTGAACCCGCGACCTCTTGAACCCCATTCAAGCGCACTACCAAGCTGTGCTACGGCCCGTTGAAGCGAATATTGTTTGCCACTTCTGAGTCCGAGGCAAACAATTCCCGCCTGACGCGATGAAAGCGGTCATAATAAAACGTGCGCGTGTCCGTTCCATTGCAGTCGCAATTCTGACTTGCGCGATCAACAACGTTCTGGCTCAGGCGCGCACAGGGCCCGCTCTAAACGAAGACGCTTTTGCTTTCGCCATGCACCTGATCAAAGAGGGACATTTCATAACGGACACTAAAGGCGCGTGGCGCGGACATCGGCCTTCCGCAAACGAAGAGAATGAATTCATCCGACTGCACGGATTCGGCGAATATGCAAAGTGGCATCTGGGCATTGACGATCATTACCCGGAGAATACCAAGCGAAGATACAAGTTCCCCTATGGCGATTTCAAAAATGTTCATCGGTGCGGGTTGCTCGCGGCGAAGGCCAGAGCTCGCCAATATGGCTACACCGAAATAGAAAACGCTGCGGCGAAGCTGGAGCAGGCACTGAGCGTGCAATCAAGGAGTAGTGCACGCTCCGGGTTGCCAATCCGAGCGGTAAGTAGAGGTCTCGTAGAGCCGCATGTCGGAGCGAGCGCCGGTTTGCTACGTTCGGCGTTTGACACAAGCGCCGCTACAACTCAATCGTTCCACGACGTTAAGAACGCGTCGATCAATTCTGGCAAGTCTTCGCTGTAACCGCCCTCAAGGACAATTGCCACCGGAAGGTCGATCTTGCTTAGCCAGTCGCCAAATTTCGCAAAGTCTTCTCGCTCGAGAGTCAGTTGCAACAGCGGGTCACGCACGTATGCGTCGAAGCCGGCGGAAACCAGGAGCAAATCAGGTTCAAAACCGATCAACTCATCGAAAGAAAGCCGCGCAATCTCGAGAATTCGCTCGCGCGGTGTGTAAGGCGCGATCGGGTAGTTGGCGATGTTCGCGAACGATTTCGCTCCAGTCCCAGGATACGCGGGGAACTGATGAATCGATGCAAATCGAATTCGCTCATTGTGCGCTACAATCGCCTCGGTGCCGTTCCCGTGATGGCCATCAAAATCCCAAATGGCAATCCGTTCGACCTTTCCTGTAGCCGGGGGCGGTGACCCCGGCTGGCCGGCATCAGTGATGCCGGCTACAGTAAGCGCATCGAGCGCAGCGATGGCGATGTTGCTGAAATAACAGAAACCCATCGCTCGATCGCATGTGGCATGATGCCCTGGGGGCCGCATAAGGCTAAACGCCGATTCACCACGCAATGCTGTGCGCGTCGCCTCAATCGCTCCGCCGGCCGACTGTCGCGAGTACATTTCGATGTTGGGATAAAACGGCGTGTCGAGATCGAAATCACCCCGCGCATTGGTCACGCGTTCGATATGCTGATGCGAATGCGCGCGCAACAATTCATCATCCGTCGCGGCACGCGGTTGCTGCCATTTCCATTCGGCGTGCCGGTCCTTTAATAAGGGCGCAGTGTGAGCAATGCGTTCCGGCCGTTCCGGATGGCCAGGCCTGGAATATTCGAGGCAGCGCGGATCGTAAAAAATAGTCATCAAAGTTGCAAGGTAGCGATCCGGCGCATATTCGACTACAACCATGTCACAACTGCCCCGTCATGTTGAGCGCAGCGAAACATCTCTGTCTGTTGCAGGCGAAGAGTTCAAATACAAACTGGGATTCTTCTCCCGCGACTGCATAACTATTTATGAGACGGCCTGAACGACGATGTTAAACGGCCAGAAAATTGTAGTCGTGATGCCCGCGTATAACGCGGCGCGCACATTGCGCCAGACTTATGATGAAGTCATGGCGCACGGCATAGTGGATCTTGTAATCGTCGTAGACGATGCCAGTCACGATGAGACAGTAGCAATCGCGCGCACCCTGCCACACGTGGACGTGGAGGTACATCCGGAGAATCGTGGCTACGGCGCGAACCAAAAGACTTGTTACCGGCTCGCACTAGCTGCGAGCGCAGATATCATTATCATGATTCATCCTGATTATCAGTACACGCCCCAGTTGATCCCTGCGATGGCGGCTCTGGTGGCGAGCGGACTTTATCCCTGTGTGCTTGCGTCACGCATTCTTGGGGGAGGCGCACTTCGCGGTGGCATGCCGTGGTGGAAATACATCTCAAACCGCGGCCTGACGCTGGTGGAAAATCTCCTTATCGGCGCGAAACTTTCGGAATATCACACTGGTTATCGCGCATTTTCGCGCCAATTGCTGGAGCGACTGCCGCTGGAGGCAAACTCCAACGACTTCGTGTTCGACAACCAGATCCTCGCGCAAGTCATTGCTCTCGGCTGCGCGATCGGCGAAGTCACGTGTCCAGCGAGATACATGCCTGAGGCGTCATCAATCAATTTCCGCAGAAGCGTGCGGTATGGCTTAGGTTGCATGGCAACCGCTCTGCGTTTCCGGCTGGCGCGGTGGGGTCTTGCGCAGCCAATCATTTAGACCGCTTGGCAAAGGCGACTGGACTACTATCAGCGGATGACGTAGTGGCCGTGGATCCAGACTCGCTGCCCGTTTCGCACTCTCCAATGTCCTGGCCTCCACACGTAATAGGTGCGGCCTACATAATAACCTGGACCACGAGTATAATACGCCCGGTCGCCAACCTCGACCGTTACCGATCCCGGATAACCTGCATAGGCGCGGGCACCGTAATAAGGTCCACTACCATAATACGGTCCACCACGATAATACGGTCCTCCTCCATAATATGGTCCGTACCCAGGATAAGCAGTATAAGTCCCTTCACATCCGCCTGCACCGAGGGCGGCGGAGATCAAAACCAACACGAATAGTGGCCATCTCATTTTAGTTTTTGTACCACGCTCCGCGGAAACGATTTTTGTCTCCGCATGATCAACAAGGTTTGTCTTCATACACTCATTATACGGATTACGACCAGCTTTCACGCGCCCCGCTTTCATGACCATGTGAATTTCACGGCACCCTTCCGCAGAAACAGCAAACTAATTGGCCCCAGCGGCGGCAGCCGACGGGGAGAACTAATACAGCCGCGGGCGCGCCCACTCAGTGCCGTTCGACCACTTGATGCGCTGTCCATTCTGCTTCACGCGGCCAGTGACTTTCCAAGCTGGGACAATCAATTCGCCATTACCAGTTATGCGCCCTGTAGCCCGCAGTCCCCACTCCTGAACAATCGTGAAGTTCCTACCGTCCGGCGCGACTTCGATACTCGTCGGCTGGCCGTTGCGAAACCAGCGCCCGCTAAGGTTTACTCCCGAATCCGGGCCCGGGTTCTTTGCTTCGCGCGTCCATTCGGTCCCGTTCGTCCAACTGATCCGTCGTCCATTTTTGTTAACCTGACCGCTTATGCCTAACGACGGAATCACCAAATCCCGGTTAGTGGCCGCGTAGCCGTCATTCTTTTGCCCGAATTCATTGATAATGGTGATGCTTCGGTTATCAGGCGCCACCAGAATTCGCGTCGGTTTGCCATCGTGGTACCACTTTCCGTCAAGGCTGGCTGCAGAACCGCTCGAGGGCGGACGCCCAAAAGCCGTCGAGACAAAGATCAACGTGCACATCATCAGTGCCCATTTTGCTGATGCGCCAGCTCCGGCGCTTTTAAGACAAGCCGTGAAATTCTTTTTCATATCATCTGTTTAGTCTGTTCGGGTCGATTCATGCAACTAAACAACACCCTGATCGAGCATGGCGTCGGCCACCTTTACGAAGCCTGCAATGTTGGCGCCCACCACGAGATTACCGGGCTGCCCGTACTCTTCCGCAGTGTCCCAGGAGTTTTTGAAGATCGTCGACATGATGTGGCGCAATCGCGAATCGACCTCCTCGCGCGGCCATGGCAAACGCATCGAGTTTTGGCTCATCTCGAGACCAGACGTCGCTACGCCTCCGGCATTTGCAGCTTTGCCCGGGCCGAACAGAATTTTCTTCTCCAGGAACAAATCGACCGCAGCAGGTACGCTGGGCATGTTAGCCGCTTCAGAGACGAGATAACAGCCGTTCTCGACCAATTTCTTTGCGTCTTCCGCCGTGATCTCGTTCTCGGTCGCGCATGGAAAAGCGCAATCGCATTTTATGCCCCAAGGCCGCTGGCCGGCCACATATTTGGAGCCGCGGAATTTTTTCACGTACTCGTTGATGCGTCCGCGGCGCACATTCTTAATGCCCATGACGAAGGCGAGTTTCTCTTCTGTGATGCCATTCTTGTCATAAATGTAGCCGCTGGAATCGGACATCGAGACAGGCTTTGCGCCGCACTGGATCAATTTCTCCACCGTATATTGCGCCGCGTTACCGGCACCTGAAACAGTGCAAATTTTGTTTTCGATCGTTTCATTGCGCGTCTTAAGCATTTCCTGCGCGAAATAAACCGCGCCGTAACCCGTGGCCTCCGGTCGAATCAGCGAGCCACCCCAAGTGAGTCCTTTCCCGGTTAGCACACCTGTGAATTCGTTCGCCAGCCGTTTGTATTGGCCAAAGAGATACCCGATCTCGCGACCGCCTACGCCGATGTCTCCTGCAGGCACGTCAGTATTGGGACCGATGTGCCGAAACAGTTCGGTCATGAACGACTGGCAAAATCGCATGACCTCCCTGTCGGATTTCCCTTTTGGATCAAAGTCGGCACCACCCTTGCCGCCGCCCATCGGAAGGCCGGTGAGCGAGTTCTTAAATACTTGTTCGAACGCGAGGAACTTGATGATGCCCGCATAGACGGTCGGGTGAAAACGCAATCCGCCCTTGTAAGGGCCGAGCGCGCTATTCATTTGCACGCGAAACCCGCGGTTCACCTGGATCTGGCCTTTGTCGTCGATCCACGGGACACGAAACTGAATCATTCGCTCCGGTTCGACTAGGCGCTCCAGGATTCTGGCGTCTCGAAGCTTCTTGCTGCGGTCGATCACCGGCCGAATCGACTCCAGCACCTCCGTGACGGCCTGAAGAAACTCAGGCTCGTTGGGATTACGTTTTCTGACGATTCCGAGAACTTCTTGAATTAAAGCCATGGAATTTGTGCAGGCTTGATTGCCGCGGTGTGAACAATAAATCTGGTGCGCGATGCTGGTATCGAACCAGCGACCCCTTGCGTGTGAAGCAAGTGCTCTACCACTGAGCTAATCGCGCGAATTTTCAGAAGCGGACAAAATAGAGAGCGCGCCAGATCGTGCAAGCATCCGCGGGCAGCGAGCCTACGAGCCCCCCAGGAGGCGCGCTTGCCCAGGACTGCGTCCCATTCTATCTAAAAACATGTCAGAACATAAAGTCAGTCTTACCTGGAAACGCGGCGACAAGCCGTTCGAGTATCAGAAATATTCACCAGATCACACCTGGAAATTCGAGGGCGGACACGAGATGCAGGCATCGGCTGCGCCTGCTTATCTGGGTAATCCCCAATTGGTCGATCCCGAGGAAGCATTTGTGGCGTCTCTTTCAAGCTGTCACATGCTGACCTTCCTCGCCATCGCCTGCAAAAAGAAGTTCGTGCTGGATGAATATGTTGACGACGCCGTCGGTCAGATGGAGAAAAACGCCGAGGGCAAACTAGCCATCACCCGTGTGACTCTCAGGCAGCGTCTCAAATTCTCCGGCGAAAAACAGCCGACTGCGCAAGAACTCGAGGAGATGAATCATGGCGCGCACGAGCAATGCTTCATCGCGAACTCGGTGAAGACCGAGGTCAAGGTCGAGACGCAGGGTTGAGCGGACATCGCACATGCGATCGAAAAGCGATGCGCAAACGCATCGCACTTCAAAGGCTTCGCGAAAACACGAACAAGCCTTCGGATGTCTCGCGTGGATGGCTTTGGGAGCGCGGCAAGTCCTCGCGCCGCTTTCGGAGGATGAAGCGCGTCCTCTCCAATTCTGCGATTTGAAACTGTGGCAATCTGTGTTCATCTGTGGCAAAAATAATGAGCACGCCATCTGATGCTCAGCGCCCGCCTTCGCAGAACTACGGCGCGGCAAGCATGGAAAAAATCGTCAGCCTGTGTAAGCGGCGCGGTTTTATTTTTCCATCCAGTGAAATTTATGGCGGCTTGAACGGCGCCTGGGATTACGGCCCAATCGGCGTCGAACTAAAGCGCAATCTTAAGAATTATTGGTGGCGCGTGATGGTCCATGAACGCGAGGACGTGGTCGGGATGGACGGCGCGATCCTGACGCCCCCCGAAGTTCTCACGGCATCAGGACACGTGGAGGGATTCTCCGATCCGATGATCGATTGCCGATCATGCAAGGCGCATCTGCGGCTGGACCAGCTCATCGAGAAAAAGGGAGTCAAGCAGTGTCCAAACTGCGGTGGCAAAGACTTGACCGAAGCGCGCCACTTCAATCTGATGTTCGAAACGCACGTGGGCGCCGCGGCAGATGAAAGCTCAGTCGCTTACCTGCGTCCTGAAACGGCGCAGTCCATCTTCGTTCAGTTCAAAAATATTCTGGAAGTTTCGCGAAAGAAATTGCCATTCGGCATCGCGCAGATCGGCAAGGCGTTCCGCAACGAAATTAACCCGCGCAATTTCACTTTTCGCTCGCGCGAATTCGAGCAAATGGAGCTGGAATATTTTTGCCGACCCGAGCAAGGAATGGAATTGCTCGAATATTGGAAGGAGGAGCGCCTGAAATTTTACGAAAACATCGGCATCCCGCGCTCAAAGCTGCACGTGCTCACCGTGCCGGATGAAGAGCGCGCCTTCTATTCAAAAGGAACTTACGACATCGAATACGAGTTTCCGTTTGGCCGGCAGGAGCTTGAAGGCGTTGCTTACCGAACGGATTACGATTTGTCGCAGCATCAGAAGGCCAGCGGAAAGTCGCTCGAATATTTCGACGAGGAGACGAAACAGAAATTTATTCCGCACGTAGTCGAGCCGAGCGCCGGTGTCGATCGAACTGTTCTGGCACTCATTTGTGAAGCCTACGCGGAGGACGAAGCGCCGGACGAGAAAGGAAAAATGGAAACTCGGATTGTCCTGCGATTCCACCCGCGCATCGCGCCAATCAAGTGTGCGGTTTTCCCGCTTTTGAAAAACAAAGAGCCGTTGGTCGCGAAAGCAAAGGAGATTGTCGATCTTCTCCGTCCGCATATGTACGTATTTTACGACGAGAGCGGCGCGATCGGCCGCCGTTATCGCCGTCAGGACGAAATCGGAACGCCGTTTGGAGTGACGGTTGATTTCGAATCGCTCGGTGAAAAAGATCCGGCACTGCGCGATACAGTCACTTTGCGCGATCGCGATTCGATGAAACAGGAACGGATTGCAATCAAGGATTTGCCGAGCATTTTAATTTCGCGTATTCGTTGAGCGCCGCGTACGGGCATGCGCGAGTGTGATGTCGCTTGAATCATGAGAGTTGAAATCTTTACGTTGTGTGATGCGGCTACGCAGGATGCTGCAGGGAAGTTGAACATTCTCGGGTCATTTGATCGCCTGAACGCGAGAGAGGAGCCTGTCGTGCACCCGCAATGCACACTAGCGATTAAGTTGCGCTTCGAGCGTATCGAGGAGGGTCAGAAACAAATCCGAATCGCATTTGTTGATCAGGATGGTACGTCTGTCATGCCAAATGTCGAAGCTACGACTCAGGTGCAGTGTCAGGATAACGACCCGTCCGCAACGGTGTCCTTGGCCCTCAATATTCAGCAACTGAGATTACCTCGATTTGACGAGTATTCGATCGATCTGGCGATAGACGGTAGACAAGAGGCTTCGATTCCGCTCTTTGTAAGGCGGCAAGGGTAATTCGAGGAAAACCGAAGCGCGTCGCGATCAAGAAACTGGTAGGTATTTTGCGCGCACGAATCGTCCGATGGATCTAGCGCAGTTCCGCGAATATTGCCTGAGCAAATCGCACACAACTGAGGGAACGCCATTCGGGCCCGATGTTCTCGTATTCAAAGTCGGCGGAAAGAT